>ENA-ORCS01000063-ORCS01000063.1-marine-metagenome-genome-assembly--contig:-NODE-63-length-122291-cov-39.259618_pt1 | contig 122291 bp, 127 predicted proteins | sample MGYA00237781_ERZ508513 | MGnify/ENA primary metagenome ERZ508513 (study PRJEB26184, sample SAMN06268793) | marine metagenome | isolation source: Eden Landing Ponds, San Francisco, CA, USA | place...
CGGGCGGCGCAGTCCGCGGCGGTCATCCCGTAGAGGATGCCGCCGCCGGTGAACGGCTTCGTCTGGCCGGCGGCGTCCCCCAGCAGGAACCCCCGGGTGCTCGTGACGGTGTCGGGCGGGCCGATGGGGATGACGCCCGAACACCGGTGCTCGATTTCGACGCCGTAGTCGTCGACGAGCGCGTCGAACAGGCCGGGCACGTCCTCGCCGGGCGCGGCCGCGAGCCCGTACTCGACGCCGCCCTCGCCCCGGGGGATGCGCCACGCGAAGAACTCCGGGACGGTGAGGTGGACGTCCACGAAGCTCTCGTGGTCGGGCTCGGGGTCGAACGCGAGCGCGCCGTGCAGGAACTCGTCGGGCTCCGGGAGGCCGAGGGCGTCCCGCACCCGCGAGCGCGGGCCGTCGCTGCCCGCGACCATCTTCGCGGCCACGTCGAACTCGCCGTCGGGGCCCCGAACCGTGAGTTCCACGCGGTCGTTGAACTCCGCGACGCCCGTGACGGTGTGCTGTTCGCGCACGTCGGCGCCCGCGTCGCGGGCGGCGTCCGCCAGCACCTTGTCCAGTTGTACGCGGTCGACGGCGTTGGAAATCGGTTCGTCCTTGTAGAAGGGGTAGGCTTCAGAGTCGGCGCCGCCGAGGTGGAAGCGCGCGCCCCGAATCTCGTTCTGGAAGAGCTCCTCGCGGGCGTCGTCCGGAACGTACTCCCAGACGTCGAGGCTGACGTGCCCGGAGCACGCCAGCGGCTTCCCGAGCTCGCCCTGCTCGAAGGCGACCACGTCGTGGCCGCGTTCGGCCGCGCGGCGCGCGAACCGCGCGCCGGCGGGGCCGACGCCGACGACCGCGAAGTCGTACATTGGCGTCGCCTACGGCGCGAGACAGAAAAGGGGCTTCGCTTAGTAGCCGAGCGTCTCCTCGACGAGCACGATGGTCGTGCGGCCCTCGGTGCCCTCCTGTCGGTAGACGAGCTCCTTGGAGGGGTAGCTCTCGACGCCGTAGGCCTCTTGGGCGCGCTCGTTCTCGAACTCGTAGGCGTAGTCGTGGAGGCGCTCGCGGGCGGCCTCGACGTCCTCGACGACCTTGTTGACGCCGGCGACCAGCAGGAGGTGCTTGGCGGCGAAGGGGTACGCGCCGATGCGGCTCCCGGAGAGATCGGCGGCGACGAGCGCGCCCTCCTCGCGGGCGATGCCGTTCGCGCTGCCGAGGAAGTAGTCGGCCGTCTGCGCCTCGCGGCGGGCGGCGTCGCGCTCCTCGTCGTCGTCGATGCTCCAGATTTCGGCGGCGAGGTTCTCCCAGTCGTGGTCGCCCTCGTTGAGGTAGTCGTCGAACCCGACCTCTTCGAGGGTCGTGGAGTGGCCGTTCATCACGGACGCGCCCGACGGAATCTGGTCGACGAGCACGTCGAGGGCGGCGTCGGCGTCCGCGACGACTTCGACGTCGAACCCGCTGGCTTCGAGGCTCTCGACGGCCTCGTCGAGCTCCTCGTCGGTCGGGTGGTCGTCCCAGTCGTCGTTCACTTCGACGTCGTCCACGTAGTCCGCTTTCGTCTGTTCGCTCACACCACCTAGGTGGTGCTACCGGGAAAAGAACGTCCGGACACCGGCGAGTCGCGCCCGAACGAGTAACCCCCGCGTCACCGGGTTCGCGGCGCGCTACCGGCGTCAGTCCTGCGCGGGCGCGGGCTGGTCGTCGACGGCGGGCTGCTCGCGGTCGCTTCGGGGGCCGTCGAGGTCCACGCGCGGGAGCTCGTCGCGGAGGTAGCGGCCGGTGTGGCTGTCGTCGTTCCGCGCGACCTCCTCGGGCGTGCCGGCGGCCACGAGGTCGCCGCCGTGCTCGCCGCCCTCAGGGCCGAGGTCGACGACGTGGTCGGCGTTCTTCACGAGGTCGAGCTCGTGCTCGATGACGACGACGGTGTTGCCGCGGTCGGTGAGCCGCTGGAGCACCTCGATGAGCTTGCGCTCGTCGGCGCTGTGGAGGCCCGTCGTCGGCTCGTCGAGCAGGTAGAGGGTGTCCCCGGAGTCCTTCTTCCCGAGTTCCTCGGCGAGCTTGACGCGCTGGGCCTCACCGCCCGAGAGGGTGGTGGAGGGCTGGCCGAGCTTCATGTAGTCGAGGCCCACGTCCATCAACAGTTTGAGGCGGCGGCCGAGCCGGCTGTCCGCCTCGAAGAACTCGTAGGCCTCCTCGACGCTCATGTCGAGCACGTCCGCGATGGTCGCGTCCTTGAACGTCACGTCCAGCGTCTCGTCGTTGTAGCGGTCGCCGCCGCACTCCTCGCAGGGGACGTGCACGTCAGAGAGGAAGTTCATCTCGATCTTCTGGGTGCCCTGCCCGCCGCAGGCCTCGCAGCGCCCGCCCTTGACGTTGAACGAGAACCGGCCCTTCTCGTAGCCGCGCTGTTTCGCGAGCTTCGTGTCCGCGAACTTCTCGCGGATGTAGTCGAAGACGCCCGTGTACGTCGCCGGATTACTGCGGGGCGTGCGGCCGATGGGGGACTGGTCGATGAGCCGCACCGTCTCGACGTTGTCGACGCCCTCGATGGCGTCGTGCTCGCCGGGGTCCACGCTCGTGTTGTCGTTCATCTCGCGGGCCAGCCCCTTGTAGAGGATGTCGTGCATCAGCGTGGACTTTCCGGAGCCCGAAACACCGGTGATAGCGGTGAACGCGCCCACGGGGAGGTCGACGTCGAGGTCGCGGAGGTTGTGCTGGCGCGCGCCCTCGATGGTGAGCGTGTCCTCCCAGTCGCGGCGCTCGTCGGGGACGGGAATCTGCTTGCGGCCCGCGAGGTAGTCCCCGGTGATGGAGTCCTCGGCGGCCATCAGGTCCTCGACGTCGCCGTTGGCGACGACGTTGCCGCCGTGGCGGCCCGGCCCCGGCCCCATGTCCACGACGTTGTCCGCGCGCCGCATCGTCTCCTCGTCGTGCTCGACGACGACGAGCGTGTTCCCGAGGTCGCGGAGCTCTTCGAGGGTGTTCAGGAGGCGGTCGTTGTCGCGCTGGTGGAGGCCGATGGACGGCTCGTCGAGGACGTAGAGGACGCCGACGAGCCCGGAGCCGATTTGGGTGGCGAGGCGGATGCGCTGGCTCTCGCCGCCCGAGAGCGTCGACGCCTCGCGGTCGAGCGTAAGGTAGTCGAGGCCGACCTCGGTCATGAAGCCGAGGCGGGCGCGAATCTCCTTGAGAATCTCCGCGGCGATTTTGCGGTCGCGGGCGTCGAAGCGCTGTTCCATCCCCTCGAAGTGGTCGAGGGCGTCCCCGATGCTCATCCGGTTGACCTCGGTGATGGGCGTGCCGTCCACGAGCACCGCGCGCGACTCGGGCTTGAGGCGGGTGCCGTCACACGCCGGACAGGTCGTGACAGACATGTACTCCTCGATGTGGTCGCGGGTGCTCTCCGAATCGGTCTCGACGTAGCGGCGTTCGAGGTTCGGGATGACGCCCTCGAAGGGCTTCTCCTTGCGGCGGGTGCCGTTTTTCGTCTGTCGCTCGAACACCACGTCCTCGTCGGTGCCGTAGAGGAACGCCCGCTGCACGTCCTCGTCTAACTCCCCGAAGGGCGTGTCGAGGCTGACGCCGAAGTGCGCGGCCACCGAGTCCAGCCGCGTCTGGTAGTACGAGCGGTTGTAGCTCCACGCCTCGAAGACGTGCTTGACGGGCTTGCTCTCGTCCACCACGACGAGGTCCTCGCTGACCTCCTTGGTGTTCCCGATGCCCTCGCACTCGGGACAGGCGCCGTGCGGGCTGTTGAAGGAGAACGAGCGCGTCTCGATTTCGCTGATGTCGATGCCGCAGTGCGTGCACGCGAGGTCCTCGCTGAACTCCACGACCAGCCGGTCCTCGTCGTCGTCGTCCGCGAGGTCGCCCGTCGAGCGCGCGGTCGCGCCGCCGAGTTCGATGTCGTCGTCGGCGTCCGGAACGACGACCTTCAGGACGCCGTCGGCCTCCTCCAGCGCGGTCTCGACGCTGTCCGTGATTCGGGAGCGGTTCTCCTCGTCGACGACCACGCGGTCGACCACCACGTCGACGGTGTGGTCGTAGTTCTCGTCGAGGTCCGGGTCGTCGTACGCGAGGTCGTAGGCCTCGCCGTCGACCTCCACCCGGGAGTAGCCCTCGCTGACGAGGTCCTCGAAGCGGTCCTCGAACGCGCCCTTCTGGTCGCGCACCACGGGCGCGGCGATTTTCGCCTTCGTGCCCTCGGGGAGTTCGAGGATGCGCCGCACCATCTGCTGGGCGGACTGCTCGCCGACCTCGCGGCCGCACTCCGGGCAGTGCGGGACGCCGACGCGGGCGTACAGCAGGCGCAGGTAGTCGTGGAGTTCCGTCACCGTCCCCACGGTCGAGCGGGGGTTGTTCGCGGCGTTCTTCTGGTCGATGCTGATGGCCGGCGACAGCCCCTCGACGGACTCGACTTGGGGCTTGTCCATCTGCCCGAGGAAGTTCCGGGCGTACGCCGACAGGCTCTCGATGTAGCGGCGCTGGCCCTCGGCGTAAATCGTCTGGAAGGCCAGCGACGACTTCCCCGACCCGGAGAGGCCGGTCACCACGTTCAGCGCCTCGCGTGGAATCTCCACGTCGAGGTCGTCGAGGTTGTTCTCCTCGGCCCCGCGGACCTCGATGAAGTCATCGCTCATTGGGCGCCTAGTACCGCGCGAACCGCTGAAGGTCTGTCGGTCGCGGCGGTCCGCCGGCTACGCGTCGAACGCCTCGCGGAGGTCGCCGGCGACGTCCGCGACCGCCTCGTGGGCGCGGTCCAGCTCGGGGTTCGCGAACATCGTGGCGAACCCGTGAATCATGTCCTCGTACTCGACGCGGCGCGTGGACACGCCGTCGGCGACGAGCTGGTCGGCGTACAGCCGGCCGCCGTCGCGGAGCGGGTCGAAGCCCGCGGTGAGCACGGTCGCGGGCGCGACCCCCGAGCGGTCGCAGTCGTTCGTCGGGTCGCCGTAGGGGTTGCGCTCGTGAATCTCGGAACCGTAGTAGCACTCCCGGAACCACCAGAGGTCGGCCTCGCTGAGCACCTTGCCGGCGTGCTCGCGGACCGACGCTTGGTCCTCGTCGACGCCGACGCCCGGATACAGCAGGTACTGGTAGTCGATGTCGGGGCCGTCGCGCTCGGCGGCCATCAGCGCCGCGACGGCCGCGAGCGTCCCGCCAGCGGAGTCCCCGACGACCGCGAGGTCGCCAGTGCTCGCGAGCGCGTCCGGGCTGTCCGCGGCCCACTCGACAGCGGCGTAGGCGTCCTCGACGGCCGCCGGGAACGGGTGCTCGGGCGCCAGCCGGTAGTCGACGGACATCACGACGCAGTCGCTCTCCCGCGCGAGGTGCCGGCAGAACAGGTCGTGGGACTCGATGCTCCCGAGCACGAACCCGCCGCCGTGGTAGAACACGACAGTCGGGAACGGACCGTCGCCCTCGGGCCGGTAGAGCCGCACGCGGAGGTCGCCCGCGGGCCCGGGAATCGTGCGGTCGGCGACGCGGCCGATGGCGGGCGGGTCGCGGTTCTGCCACCAACTGGACGCGCGCTCCAGCAGCCGGAGCGGGCGCGCCCCGATCGAGCGCAGCGACGACACCGGGAGCTTCTCGCGGCGTTCGAGCACCGCGCGCGCCTGCGGGTGGAGGTCGTCGTCCATACCGGACAGACGGGCGACGCCAGCAAAAAGGTCGGCTTGCCGGAACGACTCACTCGGCGACGTCGACGGCCGCCGCGTCCGCGAGGTCGCGCAGACGCTCGGGGGTGATTGGCCAGACGGCTGTCGGCGTGCCCGCCGCCGCCCACACCTCGTCGTGGGCCAGCAGCGTCTCGTCCAGCAGGACCGGCACGTCCGTGGCGTGGCAGATGGGCGGAACGCCGCCGATGCTCCACCCCGTCGCTTCCTTCACCTCGTCGGCTTCGGCCATGCGCGCGTCGCTGGCGTCCCGGTAGACCGCGACCCTCGGGAGGTCCACGCGGTTCGCGCCGCTCGTGACCACCACGACCGGCTCGCCGTCCGCCACCACGACGATGCTGGACGCGATCTGCGCGACGTCGCAGCCGACCGCCTCGGCCGCGTCAGCCGCCGTCTTCGTCCCCTCGTCGAACTCGTGGACGGCCACGTCGACGCCGTACTCCTCGCGCGCCCGCTCGACGAACTCCGCGGCTCGCTCGTGCATGGTCCGCGGTGACAGGGTCCCGGGAGAAAGGTGTACCGCTCCGGGCAACCGGACGAGTGGTTCTTCCGTGCGAGCGCGGTAGTCGGCGCATGGCCTCCGATTCCGTGCTCGCGCGACTGCTCCCGGTCGTCGGGACCGCGTACCTCGCGTACCTCGCCTCACAGCCGCCGCCCGCGCGCTGGGTCGGCCTGACGTGTCTGGTCGTCGTCGTTCCCCTGCTGGTCGGCTGGGTGCTCGGGAACGTCTTCGGCGTCGGCCCGTGGAGCGGCGACGAGTGAACGCCCGCCGAGTGTGACGAGCGCAGCGTTCAAGCGACCGAGGGGACTACTGCGGGCCAGTGACTACTGAGGTTCTCGGCGCGCTGTTCGGCGACCCGTTCGCCGTCATGAACACCATCGGGCTGGTGGCGTTCGCGCTCGTCGGCTCGACGAAGGCGGTCCGCGAGGAGTTCGACCTGTTCGGCGTCGCGGTGGTCGGGCTGGCGATGGCGTTCGCGGGCGGCGCGACCCGAGACCTGCTCGTCTCCCGCGTCCCGCTCGCGCTCCAGTCCCCCGTCGAGGTGACGCTGGGATTGGCGGGCGTCGCGCTCGCCGTCGCGCTGCGCGTCGTCCTCCGGTCACCGGACAGCCATCCGGTGACCGTCGTCGCGGACGCCATCGGGCTCGCGGCGTTCGCAACCACCGGCGCCATCGTCGCCACCGAGACCGGCGTCTCCGCGTTCGGCGTCGTCGCCATCGCGACCATCAACGCGGTCGGCGGCGGCGCCGTCGCGGACATCCTCCTCGACCGCTCGCCGTTCATCCTCTTCGAGGACTTCTACGCCAGCTGCGCGGTGCTGGGCGGCACCGCGTACTGGCTCGCGGTCACCTTGGGCTTCGCCGGCGGCACCGCGGCCGCCGCGTGCGCGGCGGTCACCGCCGGGACGCGGCTCGCGGCGGTGACGTACGGCTGGACGCTCCCGACGATACAGCGACTCGGGCTGACCGGTCGGTAGTCGTCAGCCCACCTGAAAAGACCCGCGAGCCAGCGGCTCGCGGCGAAACGCGCGGCTCTGCCGCGCGTATGCTAGCGACGCTACACGTCTTCCGGTAACCATCCGCCGTCGACTTCGACGTTCTCCCCGGAGATGTACTCGGAGTCTTCGTCGCAGAAGAAGCGGACGGCCTGCGCGATGTCGTCGGTCGAGGCCCAGCGGCCGCGCGGGGCGTCGGCGGGGAACTCGTCGGAGGTCTCGACGACGTACGGGGAGACGGCGTTGACGGTGATGCCGTCGTCCTGCGTGTCGGCGGCGAGCATCCGCGTGAACATCAGCACGCCCTGCTTGGCGGCGAAGTACGGGAAGTTCTTCGCGGACACGAGTCCCTGCTCCGCGGAGGCGTAGCCGATGTTGACGATGCGGCCCCACCGCTGGGCGCGCATCCCGTCGAGCGCGCGCTTCGAGCAGAGGTACGTGCCCGTGAGGTTCGTGTGGAGGACGCGGTTCCACGTCTCGAAGTCGATGGCCTCCCAGTGGGCGGGCGCGAAGTCCCCGACGTTGTTCACGAGCACGTCCACGGTGCCGAGTTCGGCCTCGGCGGCGTCGAAGATGTCGTCCACGCCCTCCGGGTTCGTCACGTCTCCCTGCACGGGCGCGGCGTCGGGCGCGCCGGCCTCGCGGGCGTCGGCGGCAGTCACGCTGGCGGCGGCGTCGCTGCTGTGGTAGTGGACGGCGACGCTGGCGCCGCACTCGGCCAGCGACAGCGCGAGCGCGCGTCCCAGTCCCGTCGCGGCGCCGGTGACGAGCGCGGTGCGGTCGGTCAGGTCGGGGGCGAGCATGGTCGGGAGTGGCGCGCCCCACGGGATATTCTTATGGGGTTCCCAGAAGACGCCGGAGACATGGCCATCGAGAATCTGCTGTTGGCAGTCGGGCCGAGCGATGACGAGCGAATCGAGCCGATGGCGCGCACCGCCACGGACATCGCGGGGCCGGCGGGCGCGACGGTGACGCTCGCGCACGTGTTCACGCGCGAGGAGTACGAGGACACCGCGTCCCGCCTCGGATTCGGCGAGGACGACGAAGTGACGCCGGACGTGGTGGCGCGTCGCCACGCGACGATTCGTGACCTCGCCGACCAGCTCGACGACGAGGGTGTCGACTACGACGTGCGCGGGCACGTCGGCGGGCACGGCGAGAGCATCGTGGAGCTCGCCGACGACGTGGACGCCGACATCGCGGTCGTCGGCGGCCGGAAGCGCTCGCCCACCGGGAAGGCGGTCTTCGGCAGCACCGCCCAGACGGTGCTGCTGTCGGCGCCGTGCCCGGTGACGTTCGTGCGCAGCGACCACTGAGATGGACGCCGCCGTCGAGGACGGCCCGAGCGGCCTGCTCGTCGTAAATTTGGACGCCGGGGAGTCGGTGCTGGCGGCGTCGGGCGCGCTCGTGGACTACGTCGGCAAACTCCGCGTCGAGCGCGCCCGCGAGGGCGTGGTGCGGTCGGTGGCGAACGCGCGCCAGCGGGAGCGTACGCCCGTCCGCGTGACCGCTGACGCCGCGACCACGGTCCGGTTCGCGCCGGCCCACCACGGCAGCGTCGTCGCCGCCGACCTCGACGGCGCGGGCGTGGCGGCGACCCGGGAGGCGTTCGTCGCGGCGACCGACGACGCCCGCGTGGGCGCCGACCGCGTGGGGGACGCGCCCGCCCGCGGCAGCGGCCTGTTCCTGACCACCGTCGCGGGGGACGGCACGGCGTATCTCGCCGGCCGCGGGCGCGTCGAGCGCATGTCCGTCGCCGACGGCGACGAGCGCGTGGTGGCGGCCGCGAACGTCGTCGCGTTCGACGCGGACGCCGCCGTCTCCGTGGAGCGCGTCGGCGCCGTCGAGGACGCCGCGCCCGTCTGTCGGGTCCGGGGGCCGGCGACCGTCTGGACGGCGACGCGGCCCGCGCCGGGCGCGACGAACTAACGCGGCCGCGAGTGAAAACTGTGTAGTTAAGTGCCGGGACGCCCCCATTCGAGGTAGATGCCGTACTACGTCGGCGTTGACCTCGGCGCGACGAACCTCCGCGCCGCCGTCGCGAACGACGACGCGACCGTCCTCGCCACCGACAAGCGGCCGACGCCCCGCGGGCCGACGGGGATTCAGGTCACGGAAGCCGTCCTCGACGCCGTGCGCGCGGCCTGCGAGGACGCCGGCGTCGAGCCCACGTCGGTGCAGGCGGCGGGCGTCGGCAGCATCGGCCCGCTGGACCTCGCGGAGGGCACCATCGACGGCCCCGCGAACCTCCCCGACTCCGTGGGGACGGTGCCGCTGGTCGGCCCGATTTCGAAGCTCATCGACTCCGAGCGCGTCTACCTCCACAACGACACCATCGCGGGCGTCATCGGCGAGCGCTTCCACGCCGACTCCAACCCCGACGACATGGCGTACGTCACCATCTCCTCGGGCATCGGCGCGGGCGTCGCCGTCGACGGGAACGTCCTCGAAGGCTGGGACGGCAACGCCGGCGAGCTCGGCCACATGCTCGTGGACCCGCAGGGCCGCCGGACCTGTGGCTGCGGCCGCGACGGCCACTGGGAGGCGTACTGCTCGGGGAACAACATCCCCGAGTACGCGCGGATGCTCGCCGAGGAGGACGGCGGCGTCGAGACCGCGCTCCCGCTCGACGACCCAGAGTTCTCCGCGAGGCACGTCTTCGAGCACGCGGGCGCCGACGAGTTCGCCAGCCACGTCGTCGACCAAGTCGGGTTCTGGAACGCGATGGGCGTCACGAACCTCGTGCAGTCGTACGCGCCCCTCGTCGTCTACGTGGGCGGCGCGGTCGCGCTCAACAACCCGGACCAAGTGCTCGACCCCATCCGCGAGCACATCGACGAGAGCGTGTTCAACAACGTCCCCGAGATTCGGCTGACCTCGCTGGGCGACGACGTGGTGCTGCACGGCGCGGTCGCCTCGGCCATCACCGCCGGCACCGGTGAGCGCACGCGATAACCCCCTTCTCCGACCTCTCCGCTCTGTCTCCCGACCGAGTAACGGCGCGACAGTAGCGAACTGGCCAACCGACAGCCTCGGGGTGGACTGAAAGCGGCGTCGCGGGCTTTCGAGGAGGCGTCGACAAAAAAGAGGAGAGCAGAAGCGAGAACACCGGCAAATCAAGCAGAGCGAATCCCCGCAGGACTTTTCCACGCAACCGCCGGAGGGAGCGTATGCGACGACGAGACGTGCTCCGCGCGGGCGCCGGGGTGGCCGCGCTCTCCGTTGCGGGGCCGACCGCTTCTGCGACCGCCGGCCGGCAGTCGGCGTTCGAGCCGCTGGGCGTCCTCGACCTCGACGGGACGAAGGAGGTCGTGGTGGACGACGCCGGCGAGACGGCGTACGCGGCGACGACCGACGGCTTCGCAACCGTCGACGTCTCCGACCCCGCCGACCCCGAGCAGCTCGCGGGCGTCGCGCCGCTGCTGGAGGACCACGAGAACGGGCCGATGCGGATGGTCTACGACGTGAAACTCGACGGGGACACGCTCATTGCGGTCGGGCCCGCGAACCCGACGCGGACCGAGAGCGTGCAGGGGGTCGCCGTCTTCGACGTGAGCGACCCCGCCGACCCCCAGCGGACGGCGTTCCACGAGACGGCGTTCCCGATTCACAACGCGTACCTCGCAGACGGGATAGCGTACCTGACGGCGAACGACAACGCGAAGAACCCCGTCGTGCTCGTGGACGTCACCGGGGGAACGACCGAGGAGGTGGGGCAGTGGTCGAACGTGGACGTGGACGAGCGCTGGCGGGACGTGTACGCGGGCCTGCGCTCGTGCCACGACATCTACGTCCACGGCGACACGCTGTACGTCGCGTACTGGGACGCGGGGCGTGGCTGGTGGACGTCAGCGACCCCGCCAGCCCCGAGTACGTCACGCACTTCGGGCACTACGGCGTGGAGGACCTGCGGGACCTCTCGGCGGGCGCGGCGGGCGCGGAGAGCCTCTCGGTACCGGGGAACGCCCACTACGTCGCGGTGAACGACGACGCCTCGGTGCTCGCGTCGGGCGCGGAGGCGTGGGACGTGGAGACCGACGACGGCGACCCGGGGCAGGGCGGCATCGACCTCTGGGACATCAGCGACCCCACCAACCCCGAGAAGCTGTCGTTCATCGCGCCGCCGCCGACGCCCGACGGCACCCGGCAGGGGACGTGGACGACCAGCCACAACTTCGAGTTCCACGGTGAGCGCCTGTACACGTCGTGGTATCAGGGCGGCGTGAAGGTTCACGACGTGAGCGACCCCGCGAACCCCGAGCAGTTGGCGTGGTGGCGCCAGCCCGAGGCGGCGCGGTTCTGGACCGCGCAGTACGCCACCGAAGAGGCGTTCGTCGCGGGGAGCATGGGCGGGCAGACGTACCCCGCGGGCGTCTACACGTTCCCGAACCGCGCGGGCGAGCAGGCCGACCCGCCGGAACTCCGGACGACGACGATAGCGACGAGCACCGAAGCCCAGACTACTGCGGGGACCACGACCGCACCGACCGCGACCGCGACCGAAGCCGAGACCCCGACCGCGGACGGAGAGTCCGGGGGCGGTGTCCCCGGGTTCGGCGCGGTCGCGGCGCTCGTAGGCACGTCCGCGGCGGCGCTGGCGGCGTGGCGGCGCGGCGACGAGTAGCTCCACCCGAAACGAGGGGTCGGACACGAACGATGCCTAGCGTTTTCAACCGAAAGTACATCACCCGTCGGGCCCGAAGAGGGCTGTATGAGCGAGACAGCGGGAGCGGGGAGCTTCCACGAGCGCGTCGAGACGTGGCTCACCGCACAGATGCCCATCATCCGCAGCCACGGCGGCACCAGCGCCGTCCGGAAGGCCGACCCCGCCGACGGCGAGGTCGTCGTCGAACTCGGCGGCGCGTGCTCGGGCTGCGGCATCAGCCCGCGGACCGCCCAGCGCATCAAGGTCGACCTCGCGGCGGAGTTCGACGAGGTCGACGACGTGGTCGTCCGGTTCACGGACGGCGACGGCGGCGGCTGGGGCGGCGACCAGCCCGAGAGCTACATGGGAATCGACCGCAACGAGGGCGGGCGCGGCGGCCGCGGCGAGGGCAGCCCGGACTCCGACTCGCACTTCTAGTCGTCGCTGACCGCGGCCCGCACGCGCTCGGCGACCGACAGCGCCTTCTCCGCGAGCGCTTCGCTGACCAGCCCCGCGTCCACGCAGTCCTGCAGTTCGTCCTCGTCGACGACCTCGACGCGGCCGTCGGCGTGCTTGACCACGTCGACGTGGAGGTCGACGTAGCGCACGGCGTCCGGGAACACCTCCACGGGCGTTGAGACGTTCAGGTACGTCCCCTTCACGTCGCCGTCCTCGCTCTCGTAGACGGTCGGATACCACCAGTTCCCCTCGGTGAACCGCGTGGTGGCGACGTCGCCGCGCTCGCGTTCGACGCCGAGTTCGTCGTACGACCCCCCGGGGCTCATCTCGCGGCGAACGGTGACCCGACCCGCGTCGCGGTCGCGGGCGGTGACCTCGCCGCGGCCGAGCGTGATGAGGCGGCCGTCGGGCTTGCCGTGCTCGATGGCGACGCGGTCGCCCTCTCTCGGACCGAACTGGTCGGTGACCGCGCCGAACGGGAAGCCCTCGGTGCTCGCGCCCAGCGCCTCCGCGAAGTCGACGGCGCCGCTGGCGGCCTCGCTGCCCGCCTTGATGCGGTGGTGGCCGGGCATCGTCACCGTGACCTCGCGGCGCGCGTCGTCGAGCCCGAACCGCGACTCGCGGCCGAACCACGTCCAGACGGTGCGCTCGGGCGCGGCGACCCGGGCGGGCGCGTTCTCCTCGGGCGAGGGCGCGTCCGCGAGCGCGGTTTCGAGGCGGGCCGCCAGCGACGCCACGGCGTCGAGGGCGTCGCCGAGCGCGTCCATGCTCGCGCCGTCGGCGGCGTAGTGCCAGCGGACGCCCCACTTCTCGGGGACGTCCGGGGAGAGCAGTTCCGTGGTGCGCGCGAGCTCGTGCTCGGGGGAGCCGTCCGGCGTCCCGGCGACGAGCGCGTCCACGCCGCGTTCGAGGCTGGCGAGCCCGCCGACGGCGCGCAGGTCGGTGCCGAGGACGGGGCGGTCGTCGACCCAGCGCGGGTTCGGGTCGTGGACCTGCACGCGGACGCGGTCGCCCTCCTCGACGTGCTCGTCGGCGGCGTCGAACGGCAGGTAGCCCTCGTGGTCACCGTCGAGCGCGACGACCGCGCCGCCGCGGACGGTGCGCTCGACGACGCCGTCGAAGACGGCGCCGCGGGCCACTCGGTCCGGCCAGACGAACGCGTCCACGCCGGCGGCCTCGACCACGTCCAGCACGGCCTCGACGGCGTCTTCGCTCCCGGAGACGCCGACGCCCTGCCGGTCGGGCGTCATCCAGACGTCGGCGTCGTACTCGGCGTCCTCGAAGTCGGCGTCGAAGCGCTCCCGAATCGGCGGCGACGCGTCCACCACGTCGAGGCCGGCGTCGAGCAGGCGGCGCGTGAGCGCGGTGCTGTAGATGCCGCGGACGCGAACCCGGGTCATTCCAGTCGGCTCCGTTCGGCGGCGAACCGCACGCGGGCGTCGACGGTCGGACCGAGCGACAGCTCCACGACCGTCGGCGCGCCGTCGGCCTCGTCGAGGACGCGCGCGCCCTCGACGTACGCGCCCCACGTCTCGAAGCGCACGAACCCGCGGACATCCTCGCTGTGCGTGAACAGGTCGACGTAGTCGAGGTCGTGCTCGGGGTAGTCCGAGCGGGAGTGCGTGAGCTCCATGTCCGAGTAGACGCGGTCGCGGCCGTCGAAGAAGGACTGGACGCGCTCGGCGTCCGCGCGGGCTTGCGCGGCCACGTCGTCCTCGATGTCGGCGATGTCGTCCTGCGAGAGTCCGGCGTCCCGGAGCGCCGCCCGGGTCCGCTGGTCGAAGAGCATACGCGTCCTTCGGTGCGCGGGGTTTTCAGCGTTGCCGCCTATGAGGACGAACGACCATCGACGTGGCGGCCCGGAAAGCCCTCGGGCGGCTCGCGCTCGCCCGCTTGTCACCAGAGGAAGTCCTGTCGGCACTACCGCTGCCGGCCGTCGAACTCGCAGCAGAATCAGCGAGGTCAGTCGTCGGCGGGCGCGGGCGTCGAGTCGGCGCTCGCCTCGGTGGCGTCGGCGTCGTCTCGTCGGTTCGACTCGGGCGTCGGCGGTGCGGAGTACAGCAGGCCGCGACTGGGACTGTGTGGCATACACGTGTGGGAGCACGGACCACGCATAAGGCTGCCCCTTAAGGAAGTGGGTACAGTCCAAGGAGCGGGCCGCGGCGCCGCGAACACACTCAAGGGGGAGGCCGAGAAACGAGGCGACCATGTCGGCCGAACGGGACCCGGTCCAGCGCGCGAGCGGGAGCGACCGAGACCTCTACGACGTGGCGACGTGGGAGCCGCGCACGACCCTCGACCGGTTCGCGTCGTGGCTGTACGGCGGTATCGTGACGAGCGCGCGGGCCGGCGTCGTCGTGCTCGCGGTGCTCATCGTCCTCGCGCAGTTCGCCGCGGCGCTCGGGCTCGTGTTCGTGGACAGGCCGGTGGTCGCGCTCTACGTGGTGTTGTCCGTGGTGCCCGCGCTCGGGATGGCGGCGTTCGTCTGGAAGGCGGACGTGACCAAGCGCGAGCCCTTAGAGTTGCTCGTGGTGACGTTCTCGTTCGGGTTCCTGTTCGCTGGGTTCGCCGCCGTCCTGAACACGCTCTTCTCGGGGCTGTTCCTCGGGTGGGTGACCGCTGACGCGCCGCTGTGGGTCGCCGTGCTGGCGCCCGCGCTGTACTACTTCCTCGTCGTCGGCCCCGTCGAGGAGAGCGTGAAGTGGCTCGCGATTCGGCTGTACGCGTTCCGCAGCGACCGCTTCGACGCGGTCGTGGACGGCGCGGTGTACGGCGCGGTCGCCGGCCTCGGGTTCGCCACCATCGAGAACGCCATCTACATCGGCCGCGAGGTGGTGATGGCGGCCAGCGCCGCGGGCACCACGGCGGCCATCGACGTGGGGCTCCAGACGGCGGCGGTGCGCACGCTGGCGGGCCCCGGCCACGTCATCTACTCGGCGTTCGCGGGCTACTACCTCGGGCTGGCGAAGTTCAACCCCGAGGACCGCGGCCCCATCGTCGTGAAGGGGCTGGTCATCGCGGCGGTCATCCACGCGACGTACAACACGGTGGTGACGAACCTCGGCGTCGTGACGAACGCGCTCGGGCTCGCGCCCGGCCTCGTCTTCATCGGGTTCGTCGTCGTCTACGACGGCACGCTGTTCTACGTGCTCTACCGGAAGCTCAAGCGGTACCGCGCGGCCTACGAGGGCACGGGCGCCGACCACCTCGACGAGACGCCCGACCGCGACGACGACGCGACGTACCTCATCGGCGACCTCGACGCGGGCCGCGACGACCGGGACCGTCAGTAGGCGTCGAGGCGCTCGACGTACTTGGCGACGACATCCACTTCGACGTTCACGCGGTCGCCGGGCGCGCGCTCCGAGAGCGTCGTGAGGTCGTAGGTCGTCGGAACGATTGCGACCGAGAACGTCCCGGCCTCGTCGTCCACGTCCGCGACGGTGAGGCTGATGCCGTCCAGCGTAATCGAGCCCTTCTGCGCGACGTACTGCTCGTGGCCGTCGGGGAGCGCGAACGTGTACGTCCAGTCCTCGCCGACCTGCTCGACGCCGACGACTTCGGTGGTGGTGTCGACGTGGCCCTGCACGATGTGGCCGTCGAGGCGGCCGTCCGCGGGGAGCGCGCGTTCGAGGTTGACCGCGTCGCCCTCGCGGACGCCGTCGAGGGTGGTGGCTTCGAGCGTCTCGGTGGCGGTGAACGCCGTGAACCACTCCTCGCCGTACTCCTCGACGGTGAGGCAGACGCCGCCGACGCTGACGCTGTCGCCGTGCCCGAACCCGGTCAGGTCGTCGGTGGCGATGCGGATGCGGCGGCCGTCCTCCTCGTCGACGACCGACTCGACGGTGCCGGTCTCCTCGATGATGCCGGTGAACACGCCCACAGTTTCGGGACTCGTAACGAAAACGCTGTGGGTTCGGGCGCGCGGGGCTTATGGTCCCCGAGCGCCGACGGACCAACGTGAACCTCCTCGACGCCATCTCGCTAGCGATTGCGGTGGCGTTCGCCGCGCCAGCCGCGCTGTTCGGCGTCGAGACGCTGCTCGCGGGCGACGCCTCCGGCTGGGTGTTCCTCGGGTTCGCGGCCGGCATCATCGCCGTCGAGCAGTACGTGACGACGCCGACGGACGTGCCGGTTCTCGCCGCGCAGAAGGCCACCGAGAAAGTCGTCGAGGAGCCCGACGACGACAGTCAGTAGTCGGGCTTCGGGACGACCGACCGCGGGAACGAGCCGACGCGCTCGACGCCCTCGTCGGTGGCGACCGCGAGGTCCGCGACCCACACGGTCTGGTCGGCGTCCAGTTCGGCGCGCACCGCCAGCGCCGCGCCCGCCTCGACTGGGTCGTCGCCAGCGGGGCGCTCGCGGCGTTCGAGCCCGACGCCGTGGACGGTGCCGGTGCCGGCGGTCGGCGGGAAGCCGTACGACCCCAACTCGGCGGTGACTTCCTCGGCGGCGGCCGCGGCCGTCGTCTCGCCGACCTCCACGATGTCGATGCCGGCGTCGACGGCGTACTCGCCGGCGAGCGTCGCGCGGCGCTCCCAGCCGCCGTCGCTGTCCGCGACGAACGTGCGCGCGAGCCAGCCGTGCGCGCCGTCCACGCGCGGGGTGACGCGAATCGGCACGGCGTCGCTGGCGGCAATCGGACCCGAGGCGGCGACGACGGTCTCGGGGTCCGCGCCCGCCCGCGCCATCGCCGCGTTCGCGGCGCGGCGCACGCGCTCGGCAGTCACGTCGCCCGCGTCGTCTGCGAGTGGGTCGCCGTCGGCGGCCGCGAGCAGGGCGGCGGCCGCGGCCAGCCCGTCCTCGGCGGCGGCCTGCGCGTCCCGGAGCGCGGCCAGTTCGGTGTCGGTCTTGCGCTCGCGCGCCCGCAGGTGGGCGTCCGTCGAAGCAACGTCGACGCCCGCGCCTTCGAGGTAAAGCGCGGCGTCGTGGGGGAGCGTCCGCGGCGCCAACACGTCCTCGGCGACCAGCGACGGGAGGCGCTCGGCGGGCGTCGGCTCGCGGTCGAGCACGGTCGCGTCCTCGCGGACGGCGACGTGGTCGGGAAGCGGGCGCTCGGGGACGACGGCGACGCGGCCGGCGTAGACGACGGCCGCGCGGCAGGGAAGAGATGCGCCGCTCAGGTAGCGAACGAGCGGGTCGCCGGCCGGGCCGACGAAGACGAACGCGTCAGCGCCCGCGTCCGCGAGCGCGCCGTCCAGAGGCGCGGCCCGCATTCACGGGAGGTGGACGGGCGTGTCGGCTTCGAGGGCGTCGTCGAGGGTCTGCCCGGTCTGCTCGCCATAGAGGAGAACGTCGATGGGGAGCGTCGGCGCGCCGTTGATGAGGTTCTGGAGGAGCACCAGTCGCTCGCGCGCCCGGCTCATGCCGACGTAGAAGACGCGGCGCTCGTTGTCCGTCAGAATCGGGACGGGGCTGGTCTTGGAGGTGAACTCCACGCCCTCGGGGATGTCCTCGGGGTCGGCGGTGGCCGCCATCTGCTCGACGACCTTCTCGGTGAGGTCCGTGGAGACGAAGACGTGGTCGGCCTCGCGGCCCTTCGCGGAGTGGATGGTGCCGACGCGCACGCGGTCGGGGTCCATGCCGCGGTAGTCGCCTTGGAAGTACGCGTCGATGCTGCGGCGCTGGTAGCGCGTGACCTTCCGGAGCATGTCCGCGGCCGCCGACGGCCCCGGCACGAACGGCACGTAGTCGCGGATGAACTCCGCGGTGAACGTCAGGTCGGTGAGGTCGGTGTCCTCGCCTTGGGCCTCGTCGATGGCCTCCCGGAGGTCATTGCGCTCGCGGGTGCCGAACGCCGAGTCCTGGAGCATGTCCATCAGGCGGCGCGCCTGCAGGCCGTCGATGGGGTCGTCGTTGTCGAGGGCTTCCACCGCGGAGATGTACTGCTGGAGGCGGTCGGTCCAGAGGCGCTGGTCGGTCAGCGCCTTGAACGGGATGCCCTCGCCGATGAACTCGTCGACGAAGTCGAACAGCTGGTAGCGCGCGCGGAACAGCACCATCACGGTCTCGTCGTCGGAGCCCTCGATGGTGCGGCGGACGTTCCGCACGAGGTCCAGCATCGACGGGCTCTCGACGGCCTCGACGCTGCCGCCCTCCTTGCGGGGTTCGAGGTCCTTCTCTTGGCGGGTGTCGATGTGACTAATCTCCTGCTGGACGACCTCCAGCACCTCCGAGGGGAGGCGATAGGAGTTCGGGAGGACCACGTCGTCGGTGACCTTCGTGTTCAGGAGGAGTTCGGGGTCGGCGCCCTGCCACGCGTAGACGACCTGGTCGTCGTCGCCCGCGATGAGCACGCGCTCCATGTGCGGCCGCCACTCCTCGTAGACGTCGTACTGGAGGCTGGTGATGTCCTGGAACTCGTCGATGACCAGATAGTCCACGTCCGGGAGCAGCGAGCGCTGCTGGACGCGTTCGAGCATGTCCGCGAACCCGACGAGCTCGTTCTCGCCCTTGTACGCGCGCCACGCCCGAATCGCCTCGGGGATGTCGTAGCGCTCGTCGCTGGACGGCCACGTCGGCGTGTACTTGTTTCCGACTTGGGCGTTCTCGTCGATTTCCGGGGGGAGCCGGACCTCCTCGTCGTTCCAGCGGAACGGCACGTCGTACCAGTCCGCGACGTCGCGGCTGGTGCGCTGGAGCCACTGGGAGGTGGCGATGACCTTGTTGCCGAGCGTGGTCGAGCGCGCGGTGCGCCGCGACCCCGACGAATACTCGTCCTCGAAGGGGATGCCGTACTCCTCGCAGAACGCTTCCTTGTCGTCCTCGCCGACGACGTCGCCCCGCGACAGCCCGAGCAGCTCGTAGGCTTTCGCGTGCATCGTGGCGACGTTCCCGCGCAGCGAGCGCGGGTTCACGTCGAGTCGCTCGGCGAGCCGTTCGCGGACCTCGGCCGCTGCGGCACGCGTGTACGAGACAACGAGGATGTCGCGTACGTCCACGTCGTCGTCCTCGAGAATTTCCTCGACGTGGTCGAGGAGCGCGGTCGTCTTCCCGCTCCCCGGACCACCGAACAGCCGCGTGACTTCCGGCTCCGAGTCCGTCATTAGACAACTAGAGGAACCGAGACGGTATAAACCGCTTGAAATTTCTCTGCGACGCGGACGGGAAGGACTACGTCCGCCGGGTAGACCTCGCCTCCCGGACTTCCGCGCCGTCCCGAATCTTGTCCTCGCAGTTCGGACACACGCGCGGGGCGCCCTGTTCGTTCGGCGTGAACACTCTCGCGTACGCGTCGGTCACGAACGACCCGCAGTTCTGGCACTCCGGCATGACTTCACGCTAACCTTTCTCGGGGTTCGTCTTATGCGTGCTGGCCGTCGAAGGAAGCCCGCGTCAGGCGGGCGACCACCCGCAGACCGTGCAGGTTCGCGCGTCCGCGTCGTGGAGTCCAGCGCACTCCGGACACTGCTTCTTGTTATAACTCTCCTCCCACGTCTGTGTCTCGTGGCCGCGGTCTTCGAGGAACTCGTCCAGAAGCGAGTCGTCGTCCGGGGTCGATGCGCTCGACATGATACGTGGTACGCTATGTCATACCACCACTTGAATCTATCGAGGTGACAGCTCGATTGACTGTTAGGGCTTCACGAGCACCTTGATGGCCTCGCGCTCGTCCATCGCGCGGTAGCCGTCGTCGACGTCTTCGAGGTCGACGGTCTTCGTGAAGATGGGCGACGGGTCCAGCGTCCCCTGCAGCACGTCGTCCATCAGCTCCTCGGCGTACTTCCGGACGGGCGCGACGCCGCCGTTCAGCGTGATGTTCTCCCCGAACATCGTGAACACGTCCAGCCCCTCCTCGGTGACGCCGTACGGGACGCCGACGTAGCCGACCGTGCCGCCGGGCCGCGCGATGGCGATGGCGGTGTCCATCGCGGACGCCGCGCCCACGCACTCCATGACGTGGTTGGCGCCGCCGTGCGTGAGTTCTTTCGCGCGCTCGATTGCCTCGTCGCCGCGCGCCGCGATGGTGTCGGTCGCGCCGAACTCCTCGGCGAGTTCGAGGCGCTCCTCGTGGTGGCCCATGGCGATGATGCGCTCCGCGCCGAGGCGCTGGGCGGCGAGCACGCCGCAGAGCCCGACCGCGCCGTCCCCGATGACGACCGCGGTGTCGCCCTCGCCGACGCCCGCGCTGACCGCGGCGTGGTGGCCGGTGCCCATCACGTCCGTCAGCGGGAGCAGGGATTCGAGGGTGTCCTCGTCGTCGGCGTACCTGTCGGGCACCCGGACGAGCGTGCCGTCCGCGTACGGGCACTTCACGTACTCGCCCTGCCCGCCGCCGTTCGCGCCGCTCCACGACTCGTCCTCGACGCAGGACGTGTAGAGGCCCTTCCGGCAGAACTCGCACTCCCCGCAGGAGATGGCGAACGGCGCGAGCACGCGGTCGCCGGGCTCGACGGAGGTCACGTCGTCGCCGACCTCCTCCACGATGCCCATCGGCTCGTGGCCGACCCGCGACCCCTCCTCGCGGTCGCTCTCGTCGCGGTAGAACCAGAGGTCCGAGCCGCAGACGGCGGTGTGGGTGACGCGGATGACGGCGTCGGTCGGCGATTCCACTTCCGGCTTCGGGACGTCCTCGACGGCGATGTCGCCGGGACCCCGGTAGATTGCTGCACGCATAGTTACGAGTGCGTGCGGGGCGCGGAAAAAGCCACCCGGCCGGCGAGGCCTTCGCCGCTACAGGTCGTACAGCTCGGTGTACTTCTCGGTGACGTAGTCCACGAAGTGGTCGGCGTTGTACGCCTCGCCCGTGGCCTCCTCCACGAGTTCGGGCGTGGTGTACCGGGCGCCGTGCTGGTGGACGTTCGCTTCGAGCCACTCCGCGATGACGTCGAAGTTGCCGTTGCGGACCTTCTCGTCGACGTCACCCACGTCGGCTTCGAGGGCGTCGTAAATCTGGGCGGCGAGCACGCTCCCCAGCGAGTACGTCGGGAAGTAGCCGAAGGAGCCGTGGCTCCAGTGGATGTCCTGCAGGCAGCCCTCCGCGTCCGTGTCGGGGCGGATGCCGAGGTACTCCTCGTACTTGTCGTTCCAGCGCTCGGGCACGTCTTCGACGTTGAGGTCGCCCTCGATGAGCTCGCGCTCGATTTCGAAGCGCACGATGATGTGCATGTGGTAGGTGAGCTCGTCCGCTTCGACCCGGATGAGGTTGTCCTCGTACACCTCGTTGGCGGCCTCGTAGGCCGCCTCGGGGGTGGCGTCCTCGATCTGCGGGAAGCGCTCTTTCATCGCGGGCAGGAACTTCTCCCAGAAGACCCGGGAGCGCCCGACGTGGTTCTCCCAGAGGCGGCTCTGGGACTCGTGGACGGTGAGGTCCCGTGACTCGCCGAGCGGGCTGCCGTACTGCTCGCGGGGCAGACCGAGCGTGTAGCGGGCGTGCCCGAACTCGTGAATCGTGGACATCAGCGCGTCCACGGGGTCGTCCTCGCTGAACCGCGTGGTGACGCGGGCGTCGAACTGGTTGCCCGTCGAGAACGGGTGCGGGGCGGTGTCGACGCGGCCGTGCTCGAAGTCGTAGCCGAGCGTGTCCAGCACGTCCCGCGCGAGCTCCTCCTGCGTGTCCACGTCGAAGTCGCCGTCGAAGGGGTCGGCGAGCTCCACGTCGCTCTCGCGGATGTCCTCGATGAGCGGGACGAGTTCCTCGCGGAGGCGTTCGAGCACGCGCTCGGCGGTGTCGAGGTCGAGGTACGGCTCGTAGTCCGCGAACAGCACCTCGTAGGCGGGCTTGTCGGGGTCGATGTGCTCGGCGTACTCCTTCTGCAGCTCGATGAGGTCCTCCAGAATCGGCGCGAACACCGAGAAGTCGTCCTCCTCGCGGGCCTCCTTCCACTTCGGGAGTGCCTCGCTGGTGGTTTCGGAGATTTCGGCGACGAGGTCGTTGGGGACGCGGTCGGCGCGCTCGTACTCGCGGCGAATCTCCCGGACGACCGCGGCCTGCTCGTCGGTGAGGTCGGCGTCGTCGAGTTCGTCCAGCCACTCCCCGACTTTGTCCTCGGTGAGGAGGTCGTGGGACAGCGAGGAGAGCGCGGACTTCTGCTTCGAGCGGGCGGGCGTGCCGCCCTCGGGCATCATCACTTCCTCGTCCCACTGGAGGATGCTGCCGGCGGCGTTGACGTTCGATATCTGCTCGTAGTGGTCGAGGAGCGCCTCGTAGGCGTCGGGGGCCTCCTCGGTGGCCTGCGTCGACATACCCTAGGCGTGCGCGGGACGGCCTATCAGGATTGCCCTCCCGGAACTCGTTTTGCGGCCGCGGCGTACGCGCGCCGACACCGCGCGAGCACGTCCAAGGACACGCTCTCGTCGGCGGTGTGGGCCTCGCCGCGTTCGGCCGGCCCGCAGACCACGCACGTCGTCCCGGCGGCCGAGAGCCAGCCCGCGTCCGTCGCGTGGGGTTTGGCGACGTGCTCGCCCGCGCCGTCCTGTTCGGCGCGTGCGGCGTCCAACACGGCGTCCGCGAACGCGGCGTCGTCGCAGGCCATCGGCGGGAGGTCCTGCTCGACGCTCCACGAGACGCCCTCGACGGCCTCGACGCGTTCGAGGTCGGCGCGGGCGCCCGGCACCGTGCGCTCGTCGACGGTGACCTCGCAGCCGTCGGGAATCACGTTCCACGCGGTCCCGCCCTCGATTTCCGTGACGGCGACGCTCCCCGCGAGGTGCTGACCGAGCACGTCCGCCTCGGGCGCGTCGAGGCCGCGAATCGCGTCCACGGCGTCGCACGCGCGGTAGACCGCGTTCACGCCGGACTCGACTTCGCTGGCGTGCGCCGCTTCGCCAGTGGCGGTGACCGTGCTCGCGCGCCGGCCCTTGTGCGCGACCGCCACGTCGAGGACGCCGGGCTCGGAGTAGCCCGTCGACCCCTCGCCAACGACCGCGTAGTCCGGCGCGAACCCCTCGTCGATGGCGTGTTGCGCACCCACGCCGCCGAGTTCCTCGCCCGCGAACGACGCGAGCGCCAGCGGTCCCTCTGGATTTGCGTCCCGGAACGCCAGCAGCATCGCCGCGACCGCGCCCTTCATGTCCGCCGTCCCGCGGCCGTACAGCCGGCCGTCCTCCTCGTAAACGACGTAGTCGCCGTCGTCTGTCTGACTCTCGTCCGGCGGCACCACGTCGTGGTGGCCGACGAGCGCGAGGCTGTCGCCGTCGGCGTGCTCGTTCCGCCACGCGAGGACGTTCCCGGCGTCGTCCCGCGTCACGTCGGCGTCGGTGTGCTCGCGGAGCCACGACGCGACGGCGTCGCCGGCGGCGGTCTCGTCGTCGTGGCTCGGAATCGAGACGAGCCGTTCCGTGAGGTCGCGGAGTTCGGACACACCGGAGCGTTGGCCGCCAGTTCCTTAGTTGGTCGGCGCCACGTCGCCGCGCCCCCGGTCACACGCCTTATCAACCCGGCGACGCGTATCTGGAGCCAACATGAACATCGTGCCCGACACGAGCGTCGTCGTCGACGGCCGCATCTCGAAGCGGGTCGAGGACGGCGAGTACGACGGCGCCACCGTCTACATCGCGGAAGCGGTCGTCGGCGAGGTCGAAGCGCAGGCGAACAGCGGGCGACAGACCGGCTGGGACGCCCTCGAAGAGCTCCAGCGGCTCGTGGAGCTCGCAGACGAGGGGGAGATTACCGTCAAGTACGTCGGCGAGCGCGCCGGCGAGGAGGACATCCAGCGCGCGGCGGCGGGCGCCATCGACGCCATCATCCGGGACGTGGCGATGGACCACGACGCGCGCCTGCTCACCAGCGACATCGTGCAGGCGGAGGTGGCGAAGGGGAAGGGCATCGACGTGGAGTACCTCGAACCGCTCGAACGCGAGCTCGGCGAGCTCGGCTTGGAGCGGTACTTCGACGACCTGACGATGAGCGTCCACCTCAAGGAGGGGATGGTGCCGATGGTCAAGCGCGGCGAGGTCGGCGAAATCGAGTACCAGCCCGCGGGCGACGAGGAACTCGACATCGAGACCGTCGAGGAGTACGCCAGCGAAGTGATTACGACCGCGAAGCGCGACGACGACGCGTTCGTGGAGCTCTCCGAGGAGGGGATGACCATCGCGCAGGTGCGGGACATGCGCATCGCGGTGTCGCGGCCGCCGTTCTCGGAGGCCGTCGAAATCACGGCCGTGCGCCCCATCGTGAAGACGACGATGGACGACTACGAGCACGCCGACGAACTCCGCGAGCGCCTGCTGGAGCGGGACCGCGGCGTGCTCATCGCGGGCGCGCCGGGCGCCGGGAAGTCGACGTTCGCGCAGGCGGTCGCGGAGTTCCTCTCCGAGCACGACAACGTCGTGAAGACGATGGAGAAGCCCCGCGACCTGCAGGTCAGCGACGAGGTCACCCAGTACACGGAGCTGGGCGGCGAGATGTCCAAGACCGCGGACTCGCTGTTGATGGTGCGCCCGGACTACACCATCTACGACGAGGTTCGGAAGACCGACGACTTCGAGGTGTTCTCGGACATGCGGCTGGCGGGCGTCGGGATGGTCGGCGTCGTCCACGCCACGCGGCCCATCGACGCGCTCCAGCGGCTCGTCGGGCGCGTCGAGTTGGGGATGATTCCGCAGATCGTGGACACGGTCGTCTACATCGAGGAGGGCGACGTGGAGACCGTCTACGACGTGACGACCGAGGTGAAGGTCCCGGAGGGCCTGATGGAGGAGGACCTCGCGCGGCCAGTGATTCAGGTGCGGGACTTCGCCACGGGGACGCCCGCCTACGAGATTTACACGTTCAACCGTCAGGTCGTCACGGTGCCCCTCGACGAGACCGACGAGGCCCCCGAGTCGGGCGTGGACAAGCTCGCAAAGCAGGAGGTCGAGCGGGAGATTCAGGCGGCGACCCGCGGCCCCGTCGAGGTGGACATCCGCGGCCCGAACGAGGCCGTGGTGTACGTCTCCGAGGACGAAATCAGCCACGTCATCGGGAAGGGCGGCGGGCGCATCTCGGACATCGAGGAGCGCCTCGGCATCAACATCGACGTGCGGACGCTCGACGAGCGCACCACCGAAACTGCGGGCGGCGGCGGCGGGGGCGCGACGACGGCCGGCCAAGTCGTGACGCCGGAGGTCACGTCCCGCCACATCATCCTGCCGCTGTCGGGCGACCGCGCGGGCGAGACCGTGGAAGTGCAGGCGGACGGCGAGTACCTGTTCACGGCGACGGTCGGGCGCGGCGGCGACATCCAAGTCTCTCGGGGGTCGGCCATCGCCGAGGAACTGGAGCGCGCCATCGACCGCGAGCGCACGATTACGGTCGTGCCGAACGAGTAATCAGGCGGCTTCGGCGTCGCCGGCGGCGGACGCGTCCTCGTTTTCGGTTTCGCTGGTCAGCTTGTAGAGGCTCTGTCGGGCGTCGGCGAAGTAGATGTCCTCGTCGACGACCCCGCGGTCTTCGAGCCGTTCGAGCGCGTACCGGACGGTGCGCGCCGAGAGCATCGTTTCCTCCACGATTCGCTTCTGGGTGAGGGGGCCGTCGTACTCGAGCACCTTGTAGACGAGCTTGGCGCTCGGCGGGAGGTCCTCCAGCACACTGTCGTCTTCAGCCATCGTTACGTTTCGAAACACTCCACGCGCTTAAAAGTGCGGGAGCCTCCCACGGAGCGCGAGCGCGCACCCCCGGCCGGCTGACCCGGGCGGGACGCGCGGAGCCGCCAAGCGAACACCTTTTGAGCGCGGCTCACGGAGGTGTGGGTATGACAGAAACAGTGGACCCGACGGCTGCCCACCGGCGCAGCCTGAAGGTGACCACAATCGCCACCCTCGGCGGCGTCGTCGCGGCGTTCGCCTCGGAGGTGGTCGTCACCGACCCGACCAGCCGCACGGGGCTGCTCGTGTTGCTCGCGGTGGTCGCCGTCGAGCTCGGGCTGATGCGCGGGACCGGCGTCGACGTCGCCGACTTCTCGCCGAAGGACTTCCTCTACGTCGGCTTCATGTCGTTCGCCCTCTGGTTCATCACGTGGGGCGTACTGCTCTCCGAAGGCATCACCTTCTAACGATGGCCGACGACAGCATCGCGGTCGTGGACCTCGACAGGTGCCAGCCCGACCGCTGTAACTACGAGTGCTCGAACTACTGCCCGCCGAACCGCACGGGCAAGGAGTGCATCACGCTACGGGGGGAGGACGCCGAGGACGGCGACCCCGACCAAGTGCGCATCTCCGAGGAGATCTGTCTCGGGGAGACCTGCGGCATCTGCGTCGAGAAGTGTCCCTTCGACGCCATCGAGATCATCAACCTCCCGCAGGAGCTCGACGACGAGCCCACGCACCGCTACGGCGAGAACGCGTTCTCGCTGTACGGTCTCCCGGTCCCGGAGTCCGGGAAGGTGACGGGGCTGCTCGGCCCGAACGGCATCGGGAAGTCCACCGCGGTGAAGATTCTCGCCGGCGAAATCACGCCGAACCTCGGCCGCCACGAGGACGCGCCGGGCTGGGACGAGGTCGTCGACGAGTACCGCGGCACCGAACTCCAAGACTACCTCGAAGCCGTGCGCGCCGGCGACGTGGAGGTCGCCCGGAAGCCCCAGTACGTCGACCAGATTCCCGAGCAGTTCGACGGCACCACGCGCGAACTACTCGAACGCACCGACGAGCGCGGCGTCCTCGACGACCTCGTCGACCGGCTCTCGATTCGCCCGGTCATCGACCAGTCCATCGACTCGCTTTCGGGCGGCGAGCTCCAGCGCGTGGCGCTGGCGGCGACGCTCGCCCGCGACGCGGACTTCTACTTCGTGGACGAGCTCACCCCGTACCTGGACATCGGCCAGCGCGTCACCGCGGCGCGCATCGTCCGCGAACTCGCCGAGGAGGAGGACAAGGCCGTGCTCGTCGTCGAACACGACCTCGCCGTGCTGGACCTCCTCGCGGACTCCATCCACGTCGCGTACGGTGAGCCGTCCGTCTACGGCGTCGTCACCCCGCCCAAGTCGGTGCGCAACGGCATCAACGAGTACCTGAAGGGGTACCTCGACAACGAGAACATGCGCATCCGGCCGGAGGCGATTACGTTCGAGGAGCACGCGCCCCGGGAGACCTCGACGGCGGACACGCTGGTCTCGTACCCGGAGATGACGAAGTCCTACGGCGACGACGAGTTCACGCTCACCGTCGACGGCGGCGACATCAACCGCAACGAGGTGCTGGGCGTGGTCGGCCCGAACGGCATCGGGAAGTCCACGTTCGCGCAGCTGCTGGCGGGCGACCTCGACCCGACGAGCGTCGCGGGCGAGGCGGGCGCCGAACTCGACGTGGGGCTGGACATCGCGTACAAGCCCCAGTACGTCGAGGCCGACCAGCGCATCCGCGTGGACGCGTTCCTCTCCTCGATTACGGACGACTTCGGGACGAGCTACTGGAACACGGAGATCGGTGACCCGCTCCAACTCGACCCGATTCTCGAACAGAACCTCACGGACCTCTCCGGCGGGGAGCGCCAGCGCGTCGCCATCGCCGCGACGCTGTCGAAGGACGCCGACCTCTACCTGCTCGACGAGCCGAGCGCGCACCTCGACGTCGAGCAGCGCGTGCTCGCCACCCGCGCCATCCGGCGGTTCGCGGAGAACCGCGAGACCACCGTGATGGTCATCGACCACGACATCTACATGGTCGACCTCGTGAGCGACCGGCTGATGGTGTTCGACGGCGAGCCCGCCGAGCACGGCCGCGCATCGACGCCGCAGCCGATGCGCTCGGGGATGAACGAGTTCCTCTCGAACCTCGACGTGACCTTCCGCCGCGACGAGAACCTCGGCCGCCCGCGCATCAACAAGCCCGGCAGCCAACTCGACAAACAGCAGAAACGCGACGGCGAATACTACTACACCACCGAGTAACGCGCGCCCGAGCGCACCCTTCGTTCTCCCGTCGAACGCAACCCGAATCACCCCATCGCGCCGCGGCGGCGGCGTTAACCCGGGTTAATCGGCGTTAACTGTACGGAAGTCGCGTGCACGGTCCCGCGGGTATAAGCGACGGGACCGCCAACGACCGGTCGAGATGAGAGCGACCGTACTGCTCGTGGCCGCAGTCCTCGTCGTCGGCGCCGCGGCGCCAGCGGTGGCCGGCGCGGCGACGAGCGACGGCGCGGCGTCCGCGCCGCTCGTGGCCCAAGAAGACGAGACGAACGCGACGACCAACGAGACGGACAACGGGACGGCGCCGGGCGCGATGCTCGCCGGCGTCGCCGAGGTGCAGGAGGCGGAAGTCGAGGGCGAGGTCGAGCGGCGGACGTTCGGCCTGCAGGTCGCGGCGGCGAACTCGAACGCCTCGAAGGCGTCGGTCGTCGCTAACCACACGCAGGCCCTCGACCAGCGCCTCGCGGACCTCCGCGAGCGCAAGCAGGAACTGACGGCCGCCCGGGAGAACGAGACCATCTCGGAGTCCCGGTACCGCGGCGAGATGGCGGGGCTGGCGGCCCGAATCTCGGCGCTGCAGTCGATGAGCAACGAGACCGCGACGGCGGCGCGCGGGCTTCCCGCGGCGGCGCTGGAAGCCCACGGCGTGAACGCCTCCGCCATCGACCGGCTGCGGACGGACGCGAGCAACCTCTCCGGCCCCGAGGTCGCGGCCATCGCCCGGAACATCGCCGGCCCGCCAGGGAACCGCAGCGCGGGCCCGCCGTTCGGGAACGGAATGGGCGGCCCGCCGAGTGACGCGCCCGGCAGCGGCGACGCGAACGAGACCGACGGCGGCGCGGGGAACGCGACCGCAGGCCCCGGGAACGCGCCGGAGAACCCCGGCGCCGGTGACGACGGCAACGAGACGAGCGACGGAACGTCCACGCCCGGCGCGGACGCACCCGGGAACAGTGGTACGGACGCAACCACCGACGGCAGAACGAGCAGCGGGAACAGCGCCGACGACGGCGAGCCCGGCCCGCCCGACGACGCCGGGAACGGGAACGGCTCGCCCGGTCGCCCGCTGCTCGACTGGGGCGTGCTGACTTCGCTGCTCCCCTGAGGCGGGACGGTCGCTGCTTTTTCGCGCGCTAGCCGAACAGCCGACAACGAGCATAGCGAGGCGCGCAGCGCCTCGAAATGTGCGAACGGCGACTGGACGGAGCCGTGAGCAGCGAGTGAGCGCAGGCCGACGACTGAGGGGAGCGAGCGAAGCGAGTGAACCGAAGGAGAAGTGCTTTTGGCCGAGCTTTTGCCGAGGGGCGCCGCAGGCGCCCCATGTGGTTCGAGAGACGCCTTCGGCGTCTCTCGTCACTGAGCGAATCGAAGATTCGCGAAGGCTGCGAACGCGAAGCGTTCGCCCGCTCTCGAAAGAGCGCGGAGCGCTCTTTCCGTGACAGCGCAAAAGGTCGTTCAGAAGACGGTGCGCTGGCAGCTCCCGCAGAGGTGCTGTTCCTTGCGGTCGACCTCGCGGACGGTCGGCGAGAAGTTCATCGCGCAGCGGTTGTTGTCGCAGTGTTCGAGGCCGAGCGTGTGCCCGAGTTCGTGGACGACTTCCTTGCGGACGCGGTCCGCGAACACGTCGCTGGCGGGGCGGTCGGAGAAGCCGCCGTCGCTGGACGTCTGGAGGCGGTACGTGGAGACGACACAGCCCCGGCCGTCCAGATACGCGAGCCCGAAGACGTAGTTCCGGCGGCGGTAGTAGAGGTCCTCGGGCGTGATGGCGATGGTCTTGTCGCCGCTGCCGGCGCGGGTGGCGACGTCGATGAACTCGGCGGCGCGGTACTGGCCGCGGGCGTCGTCGTACGCGCTCTCGGGGATGGGTTGCTCTGGCGCGACGACGACGTCGCAGTCGTAGATGCTCCGAAGGCTGGCGGAGGCCTCGCGTTTGACGTTCGCGGGAACGTCGCCGACGGGCACGATGTCGACCCGCATTGGGACGACGTTAAGCGCCGTGAGGCTTAAACATCCCGGCATGGGTAACCCACCCTCGGTCGTCGACGCCCTCGCCGACTACCGGCCGCTGGTCGAGGTCGGCGTGGGCCGGCGGACGGACGTGGCGGCGGAGCTGGCGGCGCGCGGCCGGGACGTGACGGCGACCGACGTTCGGGAGCGCGACGTGCCCGAGGGGGTCGCGTTCGTGCGCGACGACGTGACCGACCCCGATTCGTCGATATACGCCGACGCGGACGCCGTCTACGCGTTGAACTGCCCGCCGGAGCTCCACGGCGCGCTCGCGGCGGTCGCGGCCGACGCGGACGCGGCGTGCCTGTTCACGACGCTGGGCGGCGACCAGCCCGCGGTGCCCGTCGAGCGCCGCACCGTCGCCTCGGGGACGCTGTACGTCGCCCGGGAGCGCGGCCGGCCGGACGCGTAACTGTCTTTTCGGCGGGTCGCGTCCGGGCGGGTATGGAAGTGGACGCGGTCGTGCTCGACGTCGACGGCGTGCTCGTGGACGTCGCGGACTCGTACCGGCGCGCCATCGTAGAGTCGGTCCAGCACGTCTACGGGGACACCATCGAGAAGGCCGCCGTCCAGCAGTTCAAGGACGCCGGCGGGTTCAACAACGACTGGACGCTGACCGACGCGGCGGCGCTGTTCGTGCTCGCGCGCCGCGAGGGGTACGCGGGCGACGTGGGCGCGTTCACCGACCGAATCGCCGCGCACGGCGGCGGGCTCGCGGGCGCGGAAGAGGTCGTGGAATCGAGCCTCGACCCGGAGGCCGTCGAGCGCGTCCGCGAGGCGTGGGACCCCGACCGGCTCCGCGAGGTGTTCCAGCAGCTGTACCTCGGGAGCGACCTCTACGAGGAACTCGAAGGCGACGAGGCCGACCTCGGTGACGAGGAGGGGTACATCAACGACGAGCCGGTCATCGTGACGCCCGAGACAATCGACGCGCTGACGAGCGCGTTCCCGGTCGGCGTGCTGACCGGCCGCCCGGAGGCGGAGGCCGAAATCGCGTTAGAGCGCGTGGGGCTGGACGTGCCCGCCGAGTACCGGTTCACGATGGACGACTGGGAGGAAGGCAAACCCCACCCGCGCGCGCTGGTCGCGCTCGCGGAGCGCACGGGCGCGGAGTCGGTGGCGTTCGTCGGGGACACGCTCGACGACATCAAGACCGCGCTGAACGCCCGCGAGGCCGACCCCGAGCGGTCGTACTACGGGTTCGGCGTGCTCACGGGCGGGCTGACGGGGCCGGCGGGCCGGCGGAAGTACGAGGACGCGGGCGCGGACGGCGTGCTCGACTCCGTCAACGACCTGCCCGACGCCGTCGAGCCGCGCGCCGAGTAGCTCAGAGGTCGACGTACGGAATCGTCGCGGGCTCGGTGTCGGAGTACGCGAGCGCGTCGGCGTTCGTCACGCCCTCGGGCGTCACGAGGTCGAGGACGTTCGGCGCGTTGTCGTTGCGCGCGCCGCCGAACTGGTAGCCCGAGTTCGACGCTTGGACCTGCCGGACGCGGCCGGGACCGCTCCCCTCTTGGGAGAGCAGCAGGGGCGCGATTCGCTTGCCGGCGACCGACCCGCCGAGCGCGCGCTTCGGCACCTCGACTTTTATCGCGTCCAGCGACTGGTACGCGGAGACGGACACGTCGTCGGTGAGCGTCGTGCCGTCGGGGGCTTCGACGCGCGGCGGGCTCCACCCCTCGGCGAACACGCGCTGCTGGTAGGGCGCTTCGAAGATGGCGTCGACGCCCTCGCGGGCCGCGTCGGTGCCGCCGTCCGCCTCGGGGTCGCTGACGTACACCTGCACGGACTGGAGGCTGAACCCGTTGCCGCCCCACGGGTTCGTGAGCGGGCCGGCCAGCGAGACGAGGAACTGGACGGCGTCGTCGGTCTCGTAGACGCCGAACGTGTCGATGTCGAAGGCCCCGTCTCGGAAGACGTCCGCGGTCGGGTGCGTGTAGTCGCCGGGCCCGTGGTCGTCGCCGGTCGCGTCGTCGAACTCCGCGATCGGGTCGCCGACGTCGGCGTACGCGACGGTCTTCCGGGCGACCGTCGTCCCCGCGTCCGCGACGTCGCCGCCGTCCGCGGCGACCACGGTGATTCGGGTCTCGCCGTCCGGCAGTTCCACGGTCGTCTCGAAGGCGCCGTCCTCGACGGCGACGCTGCGGGTGTCGCCGAGCGCGCTCACGACGACTTCCGCGGCGTCGGTGGTGCCGGAGACGGTAGCGGGCTGCTCGCCGACGACCCGCGGCGGGAACGACACGTCAAGCGACGGGCCGTCGGGCGCCGCGCCGTCGGCGTAGCGGTCGCGGACGGCCGCCGGCGTCTCGACGGGTTCGCCGGCGTCCAGCGAGTGCGCGAGCCGGACGAACTGCGCCATGCTCCACGACAGCGGCGTCGCCGAGCCCGTGCCCTCGCCGAACGCCCAGCCGAACGCGGTCGGCTCCTCGCGGTCCCACACCTGCTCGGGGAGCATCCGGCCGTCGTTGGCGAACCCGGCCATCGTGCGGAGCAACGCCGCGGGGTCCTCGTCGCCCGCGAGCAGTTCGTACTCCGCCCGCTCCCCGGTGAAAATCGGCCACAGCCGTCCCTTCCCGGCGTTGTCGAGGCTCCACGGCGCGCCCGCGCGGAACTGCCCGGAGCCGTCCTGCTCGCCGTAGCCGTCGCCGTTGTACCGGTAGAACGCGGGGCCGTGAGGCGTCTCCACGCGGAGGGCGTCGTCCACGACGGAGACGGAGTTCTCGACCACCGGGTCGTCGGCGGGCTTCACGCCGAGGCGGACGAGTTCGAGGAAGCCGGCGTCGACGACCGCGCGCTCGTCGAGAGTCGGGCCGCCGTTGTTGAGGTTGCGGGGCGCGCCGTCGTCGGGGTCGCGGTCGTCGTTGACGCGGACGTAGTACGGCGTGGGGTCGGTGCCGTCGGCGCCGGTCTCGGTCGCCATCCACGCCTCGGTGTTGGCCTGCCAGTGGTCCGCGAGCGCGAGGTACAGTAGCGCGTCCGCGCGGGCGTCAGCGTCGGCCGCGAGGTGGGCGGCGCCGACCAGTCCCGCGATTTCCGCGGCGGTCGTCGACGGCGAGAGCCCGCTCTCCTCCTCCCAGCGCTCTTGGCCGGTCTCCGGGCCGTGCGCGGCGACGTAGTCGGCGGAGGCCTTCACGTCCGCGTAGTCGAACCCGAGGTCCGCGAGGTCGTGGTCGTGGCGCTCGACGAGCTGGTGGGCCAGCAGGCTCGGGAACGCGATTTCGTCGAGCTGTTCGCCGCCCCAGCGCGTGCGGCCGTCGAGGTACGTGTTCTGCGGGAGGAAGCCGTCCTCGCGCTGCTGGACGCCGTAGAGGTACTCGACGGCGGCGCGCATCGACTCGGCGTCGCCCATCGCCTCGAAGGCGGTCGCGGACTGGTAGAGGTCCCGTCCCCAGACGTAGTTGTAGCCGTAGTCGCTGGGTTCGTTCGCCACGACTCCCGTCCCCCACGGCACGCACAGCGCCGCCAGCCCCGCGCCGGGGAACTGCTTGGACTCGGCGGCTTTCAGCGCCATCGCGGCGAAGTTGTACTGGGGTTCGAGGACGGCGTCGCCGGCGACCGACGCGGGCGTGTCGATACCGCGCAGCCACGACCGCCACGACTTCGCGTACTTCGCTCGCGTAGCGTCGAACGACCGCTTGAGACTCCCGGTGGCCTCGTCGAGGGCGGCGGCTTCGTCGGCGTCTTCGGCGAACCCGAGCGCGACCGTCTCGGAGACTGCCGCGCCGGAGCCGATGCGGGCCGTGAGCGCGACGTTGCCGGACGCGCGCTCGTAGCGCGTCGAGGCGTCGCCGACAGTGAGTAGCGGGGAGAGGCTGTCGCCGCCGACCACGTCGGCGCTCGCCCACTCGAAGCCGCTGCGCGCGGCGAGCGCGACGGCGACGTTGTACGGGTCGCCGTTCTCGTCGCGAATCACGGCCTGTTCGTCGTTCTCGCCGGTGTCGTGGGCGGTGAGCGCGTACGCGGGGCCGTGGCCCTTCGCCTTCCCGTTGCCCTTGTTCCCGCCCTTCGCCTTGCCGTTGCCCTTCGCTTCGCGGAGCTGGCGGACGGTGGCGTCGTCGCCGAACCCGGAGTTCGAGAGCGCGAGGTCGCAGACGACGTAGACGTCGTACTCGCGGCCCGCGCCGTCGAAGTCGACGTCCGCGAGCACCGCGTCGCCGTCGGGGTCGGCCGCGTGTTCGACGGTCACCGTCCACCCGCGCTCGGGGTCGGTCACCGTCTGTCGGAACAGGAGCGCGTCGTCCGCGACGGGCTCGGTGGTTCGTTCGAGGCCGTCGCCCGTGCGGTCGACTTGGAACGTGCGCGCGGCGTACTCGTCGTCGGGGTCGGCGACGAGGACGTCCAGCGTCCGCACGTTCGTCAGGTCCGCGCGCGGGAACCGGGCCTGCGCGAGCGCGCCGGCGGTGAGCGTGTACCAGACGCTGGAGGGGTCGTCTGCGGCGTGGTCGGCGACGGTGCCGACGCCGTACTGCTCGCCGGTCGTCCAGTGCGCGTCGTCGCCGCCGGACGGCGCGCCGGCCGCCGCGACGGTTCCGGAGCCGGCGACCGCCGCGGCCGCGCCGGTGCCGAGCGCCTTCAACAGCGTTCGCCTGTCGAGTGATGGCATGCACCCCCACCCACCGAGCTCCGAAACTTAATGGTTTATGTAGTAAATTATTTTTCAAAGCGAGGGGTGCCGGCCGCGCAATTCTTAACCGCGCGCCGGGAGACGGTGCGGGTATGCGAATCGCGTTACTCGGCGGGACCGGCGACATCGGCGAAGGGTTGGCGCTGCGGTGGGCGTACGACACCGACCACGAGGTCGTGGTCGGCTCGCGCGACCCCGAGAAGGCTCGCGCGAAGGCCGAGGAGTACGAGACGGAGCTGGACAGCCGCGGCGTCGACCGGAAGGTCACGGGGTTCGCCAACGAGATGGCCGCTGACCGCGCGGACGTGGTGGTGCTGGCGGTGCCGCCGTACCACGTCGCGGACCTCGTGGCGGAGGTCGCCGAGCGCCTCGACGAGGACACCCTCCTCGTCTCGCCGGCGGTCGGGATGAAGAAGCGGGAGGGCGGCTTCGACTACAACCCGCCGAGCGCGGGCAGCGTCACCGAACTCGTCGCCGACACCGCGCCCGACGAGGTGCCCGTCGTCGGGGCGTTCCAGAACCTCGCGGCCGACCGGCTGGCGAATCTGGACGTGGAACTCGACCTCGACACGCTCGTCGTCGGCGACGACGGCGACGCCAAGCAGAACGTCGTGGACCTCGCGGAGGGCATCGAGGGCATCCGCGCGCTGGACGCGGGGCCGCTGGCGAACGCCGCGGAGGTGGAGTCGCTGACCCCCCTGCTCGTGGACCTCGCGCTCCACAACGACGGCCTACACGACGTCGGCGTCACGTTCGAGTGACGCGACCGCCCTGAGTTTCTCCAAGAGCGCGGGAGCGTCCGCGGCGACGACGCGAATCATCGCTTCCTTGCCGACCGCGCCGCGGTCGACGACGGCGTCGGGCGCGGCCTCGCGGCCGGCCATCGCCTCGCTGGCCGCCCAGTCCATCGTGCCCGCGGTGTCCGCGGGTTCGTCGGTGCGGTCCGTGCGCTCGACGTCCCAGCGCTCGCGCAGCGCGGCCTCCCGCTCGCTGCTCCAGCGGACGTTCCCGGCCGCCGAGACGCGGGGGTCGCGCTCGCGGACGCCGAGCAGGAAGCGCGCGACGTGACTGGACGCGCCCGGAGCGGCGCCGCCGGTCGCGCGAACGCCGCGTTTCGTCGCGTGCAGGCGGCCGTCGACGGCGACCACATCGTCGGGAGTAGTGGCGTCAGCGGGGGCGACGGCGACGTTCGTGCCGACCTCGGGGACGAGTTCGGGCGGCCACTCGCGTTCGAGCGCGGCGACCACGTCCTCGACCGCATCGATGGCCTCGCGCGCGTCGGCGTACTCGCCGCCCGCGGGACCGGACGATTCGGGACGGGCGCCGTCGGCGAGCAGGGGCGCGTCCGCGATTGCGGCGTGGTCGACGGGGCCGGCGCCAGTGCCGAGCGAGAGGTCCGACGCGATGGCGGCGGCGGTGGCGTCCACGCCGCGCTCGACGGCGGCTTCGGGGTCGTCGCCGGCGGCGAGGCGGGCGGCGATGGCCGCCGAGAGGGTGCAGCCGGAGCCGTGGGTGTCGCCGGTGTCGACGCGCTCGCGGGAGAACGCCCGCGTGGTCTCGCCGGCGTAAACGTCCACGGGGTCGCCGTCGAGGTGGCCGCCCGTGAGGAAGACCGCGTCCGGGCCGAGGTCGCGGACTGCTTCGGCGGCCTCGCGGAGGTCGCTCTCGTTCTCGATAGTAATGCCTGCGAGGAGTTCAGCCTCGGGGATGTTCGGCGTGGCGAGCGCGGCCGCGGGGAGCAGTTCGTCGCGGACAGCGTCGACGCCGCGCTCGGTGAGCAGGCGGTCGCCGGACTGCGCGACGACCACAGGGTCCACGACCACGGGGAACTCCGCGTCCGCGAGGTCCTCGGCGACGGCTTCGACCACGTCGGCGTCCCCGAGCATCCCGGTCTTCGCGGCGGCGACGTCGAAGTCCGAGACGACCGCCTCGACCTGCGCGCGGACGGTCTCCGGGTCGAGGACGGCGCTGTGGCTGACGCCGGTGGTGTTCTGTGCGGTGACGGCGGTGAGCGCCGATGCGCCGAACGCGCCGCAGGCCTCGAAGGTCTTCAGGTCGGCTTGGACGCCCGCGCCGCCGCCGCTGTCCGACCCCGCGACCGTGAGCGCGACGGGGCGCATCAGTCGTCGGCGGCGGGCGCGGCCCGCGAGGGGAGGTCGACGCGCGGCTCGTCGGTGCCGAGTTCGTCCATGACGGCGTTCGCGGCGGCCTTCCCGGAGAGCAGCATCGCGCCGAACGTCGGTCCCATGCGCGTGAGGCCGTGGACGGTCGCCGTGGAGAGGCCCGCAGTCACGAGGCCGTCGTGGACCTTGCCGGTCTGCTCGACGACCTTGTCCTCGCTGTCCGCGACCCACATGGAGTCGTGGCCGGGGGAGTCGTGGCCGGGCGCGCCGTACTCGCCGTCCTCGGTGTTGTCCATGCCCGTGTTGTGCTCGTCGGCGTGCTCGATGCCCTCGGCTTCGACGACGCCGCGCTCTTGGAGTTTGGAGACGACGACGGCGTCGTGGCCGGTGGCGTCGACGACGACCTCGGACTCGACGGCGATGGGGTCGACGCAGGTGAGTTCGCGGGGGAGCGCGTGGACCGGCGTCCAGTTCATCACGATGCCCGCGACCTCGTGGTCGTCGCGCACGACCACGTCAGTGAACTCGGTCATGTTCTGGATGCGCGCGCCGGCGTCGCAGGCGGCCTTGATGAGCGACGAGCAGGCGTGGGGACCGTCTGCGACCGCCAGCCCCTCGGTCTCGTCGTCGTACTCGTAGGGGACGCCGAGGTCGTCGAGCACCTCGTCGGCGGGGGAGCGGACGGTGAGCTTGTTCATCAGGAAGCCGCCGAGCCAGAACCCGCCGCCCAGATAGTTGTTCTTCTCGACGACGGTGACGTCGACGTCGCGCTCGGCGAGCTCCTTGGCGGCCATCAGCCCGGAGGGGCCGCCGCCGACGATGATGACGTCGGTCTCGGTGTCGTCGATGAACTCCTCGGTCCACTGGCGGGCGATTGCGCGCGTGACTTGTGCTTCGTCTGCGTCGGCGAACGAGTCGAACGACATATTCGCTAGTGATACCACCGACTACTTATCGGTTGGGGTGTGGCGACGCGCCCCGAGCGCGCCCGATGCGGCGGGAAACGCGGTGGCCCGTGCCGCCCGTTCGAGAGCACCCACCGGAATCCCTTTCTCCGTGCGCGCCCTCCTCGTTAGTATCACATTTCTCGTCCACCGTGGCCCGCTAGCGCCGGGCTACGAACGGCCGCGTGCACCGATAGCGACTCCCACACCGAGCGGGGAATCAGCGCGGCCGACCGAGGGGGTGGGCGCGTGAACCCGAACCGCGTGGACAGCCTCACGGACCTCGTGTACGGCGTGCTCATCTTCGTGTCGGTGGCGCTGTTCTCCGTCGTCGGCACCCGGACCGGGCTGGCGTTCGGGCTGGGCGTGCTGGCGTCGTACGTCGTCCACATCGCGTGGAAGATGGCGCGCTTCGACCCCGACTGGATGACCGAGGCCGTCAGCGAGACCGTCGAGGAAACCGTCGAGCAGTCCGTCGACGAAACGGTCGAGGAGAAGGTCGGCGAAACCGTCGAGCAGACAGTCGAGGAGACCGTCGAAGAGACCGTCGGCGAAACCGTCGAGAAGTCCGTGGGCGAAACGGTCGACGAGACTGTCGAGGCCAGCGTCGAGGAGACGGTCGAGGAGACCGTGGAGGAAACCGTCGGCGAGACTGTCGAGGAGAAAGTCAGCGAAACCGTCGAAGCGACCGTCGAAGAGACTGTCGGCGAGACGGTCGAAGAGAAGGTCGGCGAAACCGTTGAGGAAACCGTCGAGAAAACCGTCGAAGAAACCGTGGGCGAGACTGTCGAGGAGAAGGTCGGCGAAACCGTCGAGGAGACTGTCGAAGAGACGATGGAGGAGACGGTGGAGAAGACTGTCGAGGAGACCGTCGAGCAGACAGTCGAGCAGACGGCGGGTGACAGCGAGGCCGACGACGAGTCGGTCGAGGAGAAGGTCGAAGCCGTCGAGGAGCGGTACGCCGACGAGGACGAGGACGAGAACGAGGACGGAGAAGAGGCGAAGCAGTCCCGGGACGACGTAGAGCCCGACGAGGGTGAGCCGAAGTGAGCGCGCTCGCTACGCGGCCGGGGGTGGCGGCGTGATTAGCGTCCTGCTGCTCGTGGGGATTCTGGTGGCGATGTTCGTCGGGTTCAACGTCGGCGGGTCGACGACCGGGCCGGCGTTCGGGCCGGCGGTCGGCGCGGACGCCATCTCGAAGCCGGTGGCGGCGCTGCTGATGACCGCGTTCTTCGCGGTCGGCGCGTGGACGCTGGGCCGCCGCGTCGTCGACACGCTCGGGCGCGAGCTCGTCACGAACCCCGACATCTTCACGCTGCAGGCCAGCATCGGCGTCCTCTTCTTCGTGGGGCTGGCGCTGTTCGTCGGGAACTTCTTCGGCGTGCCCGCCTCCACGTCGATGACGGCGGTCGGCGCCATCGCGGGGCTGGGCGTCGCGCAGAACGCCCTCGACTGGGCGGTGTTCGGCGAAATCGCCATCTGGTGGCTGGTCGCGCCCGTCATCGGCTTCTGGGTGTCGCTGGTCGTCGGGCGGTACTTCTACGCGCGGCTGAACCGCTTCATCGCGATGGAGCGCAGCGCCGGCGACCTACTGGAAATCGACCGCTCGGGCGCCGTGCCCGTGCCGCGGCCGACGGAGACGACGAACCGCCGCGAACTGATCGGCGTCACGACCGTCATCGCCATCGGCTGTTTGATGGCGTTCAGTTCGGGGACGAGCAACGTCGCCAACGCCATCGCGCCGCTGGTCGGCAGCGGCGTCTTGGAGATGAACCCCGCCATCATCATCGGCTGCGTGGCGGTCGGCATCGGCGCGTTCACCATCGCGCGGCGCACGCTGGAGACGATGGGCAGCGACATCACGGAGCTCCCGCTGACGGCGGCCATCGTCGTCGCGGTCGTGAGCGCGTCGCTGGTCATCTTCCTGTCGGCAATCGGCATCCCCGCGAGCTTCGTCGTCATCGCCACCATGTCCATCGTCGGCCTCGGCTGGGGGCGCGCGACGCGGCCCGTGTCGGTGCCGGAGGCCGTCCGCGGCGAGGGCGAGGTGCCGGTGTCCGTCGGCGGGCTGGCCGCCGACGAGGACAGCGACGGCGAGGTGCCGCCCATCGGCGAGGAGGACCCCGACGACATCCCGAGCGCGTCGGACCTCTTCGACCCCGGGACGACCGCGCGGGTCGTCCTGATGCAGAACGTCGTCCCGATGCTGGCGACCGTCGGCGCCTACCTGACGTTCCGGTTCGTCCCCGTCTTCGGGTTCTAGAGCGACCAGAACGCGGCGATGCCGGCGACCGTCACGACCGACAACAGCAACTGGAGGGGCATCCCGACGCGGACGTAGTCCCCGAACTTGTAGCCGCCCGGCCCGTACACGAAGAGGTTCGTCTGGTAGCCGACCGGCGTCATGAACGCCGTCGACGCCGCGAACGTCACCGCGAGCACGAACGCGAACGGGTTCGCGCCGACCTCCAGCGCGGCCTCGACGGCGACGGGAATCATCAACACGACGCTGGCGTTGTTCGAGATGACGCCCGTGATGAGGCTGGTCGCCACGTAGAACACCCACAGCACGCCGATGGCGGGGAGGAACTGGCCGGTGGCCGCGACCAGCGCGCCGAGCAGTTCCGCGCCGCCGGTCTGCTCGAGGGCGATGCCGAGCGGAATCACGCCCGCCAGCAGGAAGATGACGTTCCAGTCGACGGACTCGTAGATTTCGCCGGGCCGCAGGACGCCGGTGGAGACCATGGCGACGACGCCCGCGAGCGCCGACACGACGATGTTGACCGGGAGCAGCGTCGCCGCGCCGATGACGCCGACGATGGTGGCGACCGCGTACGGAATCTTCTCCGTGCGGTAGTCGGGCTCGTCGGGCTCGTGCGCGAGGATGAAGTCCGGGCTCTGGGAGAGCCGGTCGATGCTGTCCTCGGGCGCCTGAATCAGCAGCGTGTCGCCGACGCGGAGCTTCAACTCGTCCATGCGCTGGCGGACCGTTTCCCCGCGCGAGCGGTACGCCAGCACGTTCGCGTCGTAGCGCCCGCGGAACGACGACGACTGCAGGGTCTCGCCGACCAGCGACGACCCCGACTGGATGACGAGTTCGACGAGCGTCTGCTCTTCCTCGTTGGTGGGCTCCAGCTCGGGGTCGGTCTCGGGCGACCCGGTCAGCGCGAGGTCGTCGACGTCCGCGATGGCGCCCAGCGTCTGCCGGTCGGTGCGAATCGTGAGCACGTCGCCGGGCTTGATGACCTTCTGGCCGATGGGCTCGATGAACCGCTCGCCGCCGCGCACCAACTGGAGCACGTCGGCGTCGAAGCGGCGCTCGTCGATGGCCTCCGAGACGGTCTTCCCGACGAGCGGCGAGGACGTCTGCACGACGACCTCGCTGAGGTAGTCCTGCATGTCGTACTCCGCGAGGTAGTCCTCCTCCGGGGGGACGCGCTCGGGGAGCAGCCAGTAGCCGACGGTCATCAGGTATGCCGCGCCGACGACGAGCACGATGGCGCCGAGGTGCGTGAACTCGAACATCGAGAACGCGTGCAGCGCGTCGACGCCGCGCTCGGTGCCGATGCGCTCGGCGGTCTGGCTGGCGAGGATGTTCGTCGACGTGCCGATGAGCGTCAACATCCCGCCGAGCATCGACGCGAACGACAGCGGCATCAGCAGCTTCGACGGCGAGGTGTTGCCCTTGTGCGCGAGGTCGCTGATGACCGGGACGAGGATGGCGACGACGGGCGTGTTGTTGATGAACCCCGACGTGGGGCCGGTCGCCAGAATCGTGGAGAAGAGCTGGCGGTGCTTGTTCGTGCCCGCGAACGCGGACATCCACCGGCCGATGATCTGGACGACACCCGTCCGCGAGATGCCGTTGCTCAGGATGAGCATCGCCAACACGGTGATGGTGGCGGGGTTCGAGAACCCGGACAGGCCCTCAGTGACGGAGATGTTCGTCCACGGTTCGAGGACCATCAGCGTCACCATCACGAGAATCGCGGTGACGTCCAGCGGCAGCGCCTCCGTCACGAACAACACGAGCGTCACCGCGACGAGGACGAAGACGACCGCCATCTCGGTCGTCACCGGGGGGAGGCCCCCGAGTGCGGCGAGCGGCAGAGACGCGACCATGGAGGGACTGTCGCCGGTGGGTTACAACAGCCTGACGGTCGCGGCGCTGGCGGCGAACATAAACGGCGAAAACGAGCGCGGCTTCCGCGCGGCGAACCGGCTTACGCGCCGGCTTCGTCGAGGGCGTCTTCGAGCTGGTCGCGCTGGGTGACGCCGACGAAGCGTTCGACGACGCCGTCGTCGTCCTCGATGACGACGGTCGGAATCGAGCGCACCTGGTACTCGTTGGCGACGTCCTCGTTCTCGTCGACGTCGATCTTCTCGAAGGCGACGCGGTCGCCGTAGTCCTCCTCGAGGTCTTCGAGGATGGGGTCCTGCGTCTTGCAGGGGCCACACCAGTCGGCGTAGAAGTCCTTGATGGTGACTGTCATCGGTCTGTTTGTCCTTGCCCCGCGCCCCGCATAAGGGTTTCTCACGGGACGGCGCTCGCCGCTTCACGGCCGTCGCTGGGCGGCGCTCGCCGATGCTGGGCGGCGAGCCGCCGGGACACGAAAGGTTTACGCGGGTTCGGTTCCGACTCGGTTGCATGAGCAGTGGTGAGAACTCCGGCGGGCTGATGTCCAGCGCAGGGCTGGTCCGCTACTTCGACTCCGAGGACCCGAACGCCATCCGCATCGACCCGCGCTCCGTGGTGGCGACGGGCGCGTTCTTCGGTATCGCCGTCCTGTTGCTGCAGTTCTTCGCGTAGCCAAACCCCGAGAGGCTTTTTCCGCGGCGGACCCTACGCCACGCCATGACTGTCAGCGCCGGCGTCGTCGCCGTGCAGGGCGACGTCTCCGAGCACGCCGAGGCCATCCGTCGGGCCGCCGACGAGCACGGGTTGGACGCCGAAGTCGCCGAGATTCGCCGTTCCGGGCTCGTCCCCGACTGCGACATCCTGCTGTTGCCGGGCGGGGAGTCGACCGCGATTTCGCGGCTGCTCGCCCGCGAGGGCATCGACGACGAAATCAAGGCGCACGTCGACGCGGGGAAGCCGATGCTGGCGACGTGCGCGGGCCTCATCGTCTCCTCGACGGACGCCAACGACGAGCGCGTGCAGACGCTGGACCTCGTGGACGCGACCGTCGACCGGAACGCGTTCGGCCGGCAGAAGGACTCCTTCGAGGCGCCGCTGGACGTCGAGGGGCTGGACGAGCCGTTCCCCGCGGTGTTCATCCGAGCGCCGCTGGTCGCGGAGGTCGGTGACGGCGTGGACGTGCTCGCCGACTGGGAGGGCAACCCCGTGGCGATTCGGGACGGCCCGGTCGTCGGCACGTCGTTCCACCCCGAGCTCACCAGCGACTCGCGGATTCACGACCTCGCCTTCTTCCTGAACGAGGAGGCAAGCTTTTGAGCGTCCTCCCGAAACAACGGCCATGAACGCACACATCGACGGCGTCCGCGTGGCGGGGACGCCGGACGGCCCGCTGCCGGTCGTGCTCGTCGGCGTCGACGGCTCCGACGACGTGCTCCCCATCTTCGTCGGCTTCGAGGAGGCCACCAGCATCGCGCGCGGGCTGGACGCCACCGACATCGGGCGGCCGCTGACCCACGACCTCACGCTCGACCTCGTCGAGGAACTGGGCGGCCGCATCGACCACGTCGCGGTGTCGAGCGTGGACGAGGGGACGTACTACGCGGACCTCCACGTGGACACGCCCCGCGGCGGCGCGGTCGTGGACGCCCGGCCGAGCGACTCGCTGGCGCTGGCGGCGCGCACCGACGCCCCCATCGAGGTCGCCGACGCAGTCTTCGAGGACGGCCGCCGCGACCCCGCGGAGTTCGACGACCTCGACGACATCCGGGAGGTGATGGCGGCGTGAGCGACGTGCTCCGCGAGCTGTTCGCCGTCATCGAGGACCGCAAGGAGAACCTCCCCGAGGACTCGTACACCACCGAGCTGTTCACCCACGAGAAGGGCGAGAACGCCGCGCTGGAGAAGCTCGGCGAGGAGGCGACGGAGTTCGTGCTCGCCGCGAAGGACGGCGACACCGACGAGCTCACCCACGAGGGCGCGGACATCGTCTACCACATGCTCGTCGTGCTCGCCCAGCACGACGTGGACGCCGAGGAACTGCTGGACGAACTCGAATCGCGGCGGTAGCGGCGATGAAAGCGGCAGTCAGAGACGACCACGTCTGGCGCACCGTCGTGTCCGTCGTCGGCGTCGGCACGCTCTCGACTGGCGTCTGGATGGCGTTCCGGGGCGACGTGGTGACTGCCGCGGTGCTGTGGAGTTTCACCGGGTTCTGCGCGGCGCGGCTGCGGTGTCCGGCCGCGCGCCGCTGGATGGACGGCCACCAGTACGCCTTCCTCTCCGTGCTGGTGGCCATGCTCGTCGCCGGGATGGCCGCCGCGACGCCGTAGCGTCAGGCGAGGAAGCCGGCGACAGCGCCCGCGACGGCGCTGTCGATGGCGAGCAGGCCGAAGATGAGGACTGTTATCGCGCCGATGCTGAAACTGAGCAGGCCCGCCGAGAACAGCCCGGTGGCAGAGAACATCAGTCCGAGCACGAACACGAGGGCGGCGACGAGCAGCCCGCCGAGCGCGCCCGCGAGGAAGCCGTGGACGGCACCGCCGAAGACGCCGTCGTCGGCCATCCAGCCGGCGACGAACCCGCCGACGAGGCCGGCGGCGGCGTGGCCGATGCCGGGGAGCGCGAACGCGAACACGCCGAGCACGAGTTCGACGACGAAGCCGGTGAGGACCGCGCGCCAGTTGACCATACCGGGGGGAGGGAGGCGAGCCCGAAAAGCCTCGCGGGCGGCCGCGACCGCCGATACGTGCGCTTTTACGTCCCGCGGGCCTACTCGGGTGTATGATTTTCGAGAACCTGCCGACGACGCCGACGTCGGAGGAGCTCCTCGACAAGGCGTTCTCGCGGGCGGCGCGGGCGGGCCGCGCGAAGGGCGGCTACGAGGCCCAAGAGTCGATGCTGCAGACGTCGTCGAACATCCTCGGGGACAACCTCCGCAACGTCGTGACCGCGTGGCCGGACTTCGACACCGTCGACCCGTTCTACTACGAGCTCGCCGACGCCGTGCTGCGCCGGGAGTTCGACGACGACCGGGGCGTGGACGCGCTCCGCCAGCACCTCTCCGAGATTTCGTGGGCGGCCAGCAAGACCCACGACCTCGGCCGCGAGTACATCGGGAAGCTCCCCCGGGGCGACACCGACTCGATGCGGACGGTCCGCAAGCAGGGGTTCGCGCGCATGGGCTCCGTGATGGACCAAATCGAGGAGGACCTCGACGCCGTGGGGCGCGCCCGCGACGCGCTGAAGGGCCTCCCGGAAATCGACCCCGACGACCCGACCATCGTGGTCGCGGGCTACCCGAACGTCGGGAAGTCGTCGTTCGTGAACGCCGTCTCCACAGCGAAAATCGAGACCGCCGAGTACCCGTTCACGACGAAGGGCATCGAGGTCGGCCATCTCGACGTCGAGCGCGTGCGCTGGCAGATCGTGGACACGCCCGGCCTGCTCGACCGGCCGGCCGACGAGCGCAACGAGATCGAGAACCAAGCGGTGTCGGCGCTCGCGCACGCCGGCGACGTCATCCTGTTCTTCCTCGACGCCAGCGAGACCTGCGGGTACATGCTCGACGACCAGCGCGCGCTCCGCGCGGAGGTCGCCGCGGAGTTCGGCGACGTGCCGCTGGTCACGGTCTGCAACAAGGCGGACCTCTCCGAGGACGTGGCGGCGGACTGCTACATGAGCGTCGAGAACGGCGAGGGCGTCCAAGCGACGCTGGACGCGGCGGTGGAGGCAGTCGGCTACGAGCCGACGCTCCCCCACGAGGAGTAGTCAGCTGGACTGCTGGCGGTAGACGTACCTGACTTCGAGTTCGATGTCATTGTCGGTGGTCGCCGCGACGCGCTCGTCGAGGGCGTCGTAGAGCCCGGGGTAGTCCGCGCCGGGCGGGACGCCGACGGTGACGACGACGCGCTGTGGCTCGCGCTGAATCAACCCCTGTTCGTACTCGTAGCTGGTGTCCAGCAGCGCGGCGTCCGCGTACTCGGACTGCGAGAGCACGTCGCCGAGGGCGTCGTTGACGGCCTGCTCGTCGGTGGCGGACTGGTAGGAGGTGTACGTGACGCCGCCGAGGAACGCCGACAGCACGACGATGGCGACCGCGAGCACCGCGCCGCGTTTCACCAGCGCCGAGCGCGCCTGCCCCACCTCGAAGAAGCGCTGGGGGCGGTAGCCGGAGTACCACAGCACGACCAGCGCCGCGAGGTTGATGGAGAGGACGTTCACCAAGACGAGCACGCCGGAGCCGACCGCGAGCGTCGGGACGCCCCACGCGACGCCGATGCCGACGGTGGCCGCCGGCGGAATCAACGCGACGGCGATGGCGACGCCGACCAGCGCCGACGACACGCCCGTCATCAGGCTGAACACGCCCGCGACGCCCGCGCCGAGCGCGACCACCAGCGAGAGGAAGTCCGGGCGCAGGCGCTCGCTGACCTCCGAGAGCGTCAGCACGTCCAAGCCGGGCGGTACGACGTTCGTGTACTTCACGAAGAACGCGAACGCCGCCGCGCCCGCCACCGCGAGCACGACCCCCACGAGCTGGAGGTAGACGCCACGCCGGAATAGGTCCTCGTCGTCGACGACGGTGCCGACGCTGGCGGACATCGCCGGCCCCAAGAGGGGCGCGATGACCATCGACCCGACGACGGTCGCCGGCGAGTCCAACAGCAGCCCAGCGGCCGCGATAATCGTGCTCACGAGCGTCAGCACGACGTACGTCCGGGTGGACGGCGCGAGGTCCTTGGCGCGGGCGACCAGTTCCTCGCGAGCGATGGTGTCGCCGTTGTCGTCGTCCTCGGCGTAGCGCTCTTCGAGGTCCTCGAAGTGCCGGGAGACGACCGTCTCTGCGTTCAACACCACCGTGTAGGCGTCCTCGGCGAGGCCCGCCGAGCGCAGCGCCGCCAAGGCGTCCTCGACGCCCTCCGTCGGGATGGGAAAGTGGACGACAGCGTTGTAGTCGCGGCCGCTGGTCTCGTCGCTGACCACGTAGTCGATGCCCTCCTCGTCGAGCGCGTCGAGGACGGCCTCCCGCTTGCCGGTCGGAACGGTCGCCTGAACGAGTCGCACGACGGAGCGTTCACGTGGCCGAAGGAAAAGCGTTCAGGGCGCGAGTCAGGCGACAGTCGCGTTGTACGTCACGCGCACGTCGGCAGTGACGGTGACCGACCCGGACTCCACCGAGGTGCCGGACGCCGCGCCGCCGGCCGTGAGCGCGGCCGTCTCGACGCGGTACGCGCGGTAGTCGGTGTTCGTCGAGACGATGGTGTGGGTGTCCGTGACGGAGAGCCCGCCGGCGTCGGCGAGCGTCTGCGCGCGCGTCTCGGCGTTGCCCATCGCGTTCATGAGCGCGTCCTGATAGAGGGACTCGCGCTTCTCGTCGGAGAGCGTGAAGGAGACGCCGTCGACGCGGTCGGCGCCGTTGTTCACGGCGGTGTCGATGACCGAGCCGGCCGCGTCGGTGTCCTCGACGGTAATCTCGAACGCGTGCGTGCCGACGTACTGCCCGCGCTCGACGCCGGACTCGGTCGGCTGTCGCTCCTGCCGGATGTCGAAGTACGCGGTGCGGACGTTCTCCGCGGGGACGCCCGCTGATTCGAGCGCCGACCGCATCGTCTCGACCCGGGAGGCCACGTCGTCGCGGACCGCCGCGGAGTCGTTGCCTGTCGCCGTCACCGCGACCCGGACGACCGCTTGGTCGGGGGACGCCTCCACGGTGCCGTCCGCCGAAACCGTAATCGACTGTTCGGACGGCGCCGCTTGCCCGGCCGTCGCCTGTCCGCTTCCGAGCGTGACCGCGCCGGCGACGCCGGCAGTCACGAGCAGGGCGGTGCCGAGGACCGCGAGGACGAGTGTCTGTCGTTGCATCACACACCAGCCTACGACGGCCCACGCCTTCAACCTCGCTCAGAGTGAAACTCCGGTTTGAGCGTGCGCCGCCGGACGCGAGACTTAACCCCGCCGACCGGCTACGCGTGGTATGTTCGGCACCCGCCCCGACCGCAGCGACGAGGTGGTGCTCGTCGGCCGGTCGAACGTCGGCAAGTCCACGCTCATGCGGGAGGTTACCGGCCACAGCGTGGCGACCGGCCAGAAGCCCGGCGTCACCCGGAAACCCAACCACTTCGACTGGACCAGCGACGACTTCGTCGTCACCGACCTCCCCGGCTTCGGCTTCATGTCCGGCGTCGAGGACGACGTCCGCGAGCGCATCAAGACCGACGTCGTCCGCTACCTCGAAGACAACGCCGACAACATCATGATCGGCGTGCTCGTCCTCGACGGCAAAGCCGCCGTCGACATCATCGACCGCCACACCAGCGAGGACGAAATTCCCCACGTCGTCGAGCTGTTCTACCTCCTCGACGACCTCGACATCAAGCCCGTCGTCGCCGTCAACAAGATGGACAAAGTCGACGACCGCGACGACCGCCTCAACGACATCGCCGACCGCCTCGGCCTCCACCCCCCGTGGAAGCAGTGGCAGGACACCATCGCCCCCATCGCCGCCAAACACGGCCGCACCAGCGCCTTCGACGACGCCGTCCGCACCCACCTCGACGCCGAGAAACGCGACGACCTCAAGAAGTTCTTCTAAGCGACCTTTTGCGCTGCGCGAGCGGCCGCAGGCCGCTCGCTCGGCAAAAGCTCGGCCAAAAGCACTCCTCCTTCGGTCCGCTTCGCGTCCCTCAGTCGTCGGCCTGCGCTCGCTTCGCTCGCGCAGTGAACCGCTCGCGCCTGCGGCGCTCACGGATGCTGGTTCGTCGGTTGCGTAGGTTCAAGTATGGAGCCACGACCAAGCCGCCCCGTGACCTGACGAACTGCTGCGGGCCGGCGAATCCGGAACGGCGGCGGACCGGCTCGCGGACTCGCACGCCGCCTGCAAGCACTAGCTGTCGCTCTCGTCCTTCGAGGTGGGCGACTCGGGAGAAAGGCCTCGTCACAAGGGGCTCGGAGGGGGTAACTCCTCGTCACCGTCGCCCGGGTTCGTGGTAGGGGTGCCCGGGAGAAGAGCCTTTCACTCCCAGTCCTCCCAGCCGCGGTGCTCTTCTGCGACTCGCGCTACGTCGCTGGAATCGAGTCGCCCCTGCTCCGTGACGACGGCGTCGACGAGGCGCGCGGGAACGACCTCGAAGACGGGGTTGCGAACGTCGAGGGGCGCGTCGCCGTCGTAGAGCGACGCCGGAGATTCGTCGTCCACCGGGAGCGGCTCGGGGGCGACCTTGTCCGCGGCGCAGACGACGAACAGGGGAATCTCGGCGTCCCGCGCGGCGAGCGCCGCGGCGCGCGTCCCGACCTTGTTGACGACGCGGCCGTCCGGGAAGACGGCGTCCGCGCCGACGAGCACCGCGTCCGCGTCGGCGACGGCGGCGGGAATGTTCGCGTCTCCGGTCAGCGTCACGTCGAAGTCGCCGGCCAGCGACTCCGCGACCGCGACGCCCTCGCCGCCCGGACGGGACTCGGCGATGACGACTCGCTCCGGGGCCGCGTCGCGGAGCGCGGTCCCGACCGTGCCCGAGCGCGAGAGCGTGAACACCGAGTTCGGAGCATCGAGTTCGGCGGCCGCTTCGCTGGCGGCGCGGTCGTCGGCGTCGGCAGCCTCGCTTGCGACCTCCCGGGCCGCGGCTTCGACACTCTCGGCCGTGCGGTCGGCGGCCGCCATCGCGCGGTTCACGCGGTTCCGGACGACCGCCATGCCGGGCTTCGCGTCTCGGAGTCGGCGGGCGGCGTCGGCGACCGCCGGCCAGCCGCCGTCGTCAGCGGCGAGCGCGGCTTCGTCCCGGAGCACGTCGAGCGCGCGCAGCGAGAGGGACGCCGAGCCGTGCTCGTCGTCGCCGGCGACCGACTCGACGGTCGGCCGCACGGCGTCGTAGGACGCCCAGAGCTGGGGGACGGTGTCGCGGTCCAGAATCTCGGTCGCGGGCACCCACTCGTAGTCGGCGGTCTCCCAGTTCGGGGCGACAGCCCGGGCGTCGCAGTCGAAGAGGTAGGGGTGGACGACCCACGTGCCGTGCTCGGGGTCGGCCACCTCGAAGGGGTCGCCGCGGCGGACGAGCGAGGCGGCGTCGGCGAGGCCGGTCTCCTCGGCGATTTCGACGCGGGCCTGCGCGTCGGGGTCGCCCTCGGCGTGGCCGGCGACGGCGCCCCACTTGCCGGGGTAGGAGCCGACGTCGCCGCTGCGGCGCAACAGCAGTACGTCGGGGCCGTTCCGCAGGAAAACGGTGACGACGTGCGTGGGCACATCGGCGACTGGGGGCGCCGCGGACTTGAACGTACCCGCGCGGCCGGCGTGTCCGGTACCGCCGGGGCTTTTGTCCGTGGCGTCGAAGCGCGGGGTATGCACGCGTTCGCGGTGCCGGCGTTCCCGGAGGTTCGCGAGGGCGACAGCCTCGCGGAGTTCGTCGCCGAGCGCACGACGCTCGAAGACGGCGACGTGGTCTGCGTGGCGAGCACGGTCGTCTCGAAGGCCGAGGGGCGGACAGCGTCGCTGTCGGACTACCCCGCGGGGCCGCGCGCCCGCGAGATTGCCGACCGACTGGCCGAGAGCACGGGCGAGCAGAAGGACCCGCGGTTCGCGCAGGCGGTGTTGGAGGAGTCCGTCGACCTGTTGATGGAGGCGCCGTTCCTGCTGACGGAGACCGCGTTCGGGCACGTCGGCGTGAACGCCGGCATCGACCGGTCGAACACGGGCGGCGCCGAGCTGCTGTTGCTCCCCGAGCGACCCACAGAGAGCGCCGAGCGCATCCGCGAGGGGCTGGACGCGGACGTCGCGGTCGTGGTGACCGACACCTCGGGGCGGCCGTTCCGGCACGGCCAGCGCGGCGTCGCGCTGGGCTGGGCGGGGATGCCCGCGTCGCGGGACTGGCGCGGGGAGACCGACCGCGACGACCACGAACTCGAAGTGACCGTCGAGAGCGTCGTGGACGAGCTCGCGGCGACTGCGAACCTCGTCTCCGGGGAGGGCGACGGCGGGACGCCCGTGGTTGTCGTGCGCGACTTCGAGTTCGGCGACCACGACGGCAGCGAGGCGCTGTACCGCGAGGTCGAGGGCGACTTCGTGCGGCAGGCGCTCCGGGGGTGGGAGTATGCGGGGCATTGAGCTGACCCCCGAGATTCCCGTCTCGGAAATCGCGTCGCTGGCGGCGGACGCGGAGGCCGCGGGCTTCGACACGGTGTTCGCGTCGTGTCACTACAACAACCGCGACCCGTTCGTGGCGCTCGACCAGATGGCGGCCGCGACCGACGAGGTCCGACTGGGACCGGGCGTGGCGAACCCCTACGACACCCACCCCGTGAAGCTCGCGTCGCAGGTCGGGACCGTCGACGAGGTGAGCGACGGGCGCGCGGTGCTGGGGTTGGGCGCGGGGGACGCGTCGACGCTGCGGAACCTCGGCGTCGAGCGGGAGCGGCCGCTACGCCGGGTGCTGGAGGCGATGAAGGTCTCGCAGGACCTGTGGGCGGGCGAGCGCGTCGACCACGACGGGACGTTCGTCGCGCGGGACGCGGGCCTGAACTACGAGGTCGGCGAGGTGCCGGTGTACGTTGGCGCGCAGGGCCCGCACATGCTCCGGATGGCGGGCAAGCACGCCGACGGCGTGCTGGTGAACGCGAGCCACGAGCGGGACCTCGCGTGGTCGGCGGACCGAATCGCGGAGGGCGTCGAGGACCGCGTCGTCGCGGGGGACGTGGACGTGGCGGCGTTCGCGTCCGTCTCGATTGCCGCGGACGCCGGCGCGGCGCTGGAGGCGGCGCGGCCGCCGGTGGCGTTCATCGCGTCGGGCGCGGCGCCGCCCGTGCTGGAGCGCCACGGCATCGACGCCGAGCGCGCCGATGAAATCGGAGAGAAAATCGAGGCGGGGGAGTTCTCGGCGGCGTTCGGGGAGGTGACCGAGGCGATGCTGGAGGCGTTCTGCATCGCGGGCGACCCCGACGACGTGGCCGCGCAGTTGGCGGCGGTCGGCGAGCACGTCGACAGCGTGGTGGCGGCGTCGCCGCTCGGCCCCGACCGGGAGAACGCGGTGTCGCTGCTCGCGGACGCGTTCGATGCGGCGGGCGTCTAGCGCGGGCGGCGCTGGCGCTCGGTCGCGGTGTCCGGGACCAGCGATTCGGCGAGCGCGCCGAGCGCGAGCGCGCCGAAGCCGCCGGCGGCGAGCACCACGAAGACGGCGCCGAAGAGCACGAGCACGGCCGAAATCGGGTCCGTGGTGGCGGCCGTGGAGATGTTCTCGACGAGCGAGACGATGTTGTCGATGACCCAGACCATGTGCGGCCGTGTGTGGGCTGTTCCCTTAGGTGCTCCGGGACGGTTATGGCAGTCGCGGCCCAACAGCCGGGCGTGTCCGACGACGCCACGCTCGACGCGTTCGCCGCCGACGAGGGGGGCGACCGCGATGACGACGGTGTGGAGGCGGCGCCGGTGACCAGTTCGTGGAGCGACGCGTCGGTCTGCGAGGCCTGCGGGTCGGTCGCGGGCCGCCGCTGGCTGGACGACGGCGAGCGCGTGTGTGCGGCCTGCAAGCGCTGGTCGTGAACCGGCACTGCCGTGTGTGACCGAGAAACATACAAGTGACTGCTCGCCTACCCTCTGACAACCGACAGCCGCCCCGCGCCCGCACACCATGACAGACGCACACGACACGCACGCTGTCGCCGACTCGCACGGCGACGCGACGGCCGCGATGACGGTCCCGGAGGCAAGCGACCTCGCGGGCCGCGTCGTGGAGAACATCGAGACGGTCATCGTCGACCAGCACGACGCCATCGAGCACGTTCTGACCGCAGTCCTCGGCGGCGGCCACGTCCTCCTCGAAGACGTGCCCGGGGTCGGGAAGACGATGCTCGCGCGGGCCGTCGCGCGCTCGTTCGACGGGGAGTTCCGCCGCGTGCAGTTCACGCCCGACCTGCTCCCGACTGACGTGACGGGCGTGAACGTGTTCAACGAGAAGACGCGAGAGTTCGAGTTCCAGCCCGGCCCCGTGTTCGCCAACGTCCTCCTCGCCGACGAAATCAACCGCGCGCCCCCGAAAACCCAGTCGTCGCTTTTGGAGGCGATGGAGGAGGCGCAGGTGACCGCGGACGGGGAGACGCGCGCGCTCCCGGACCCGTTCGTGGTGGTGGCGACGCAGAACGCCGTGGAGCGCGACCGCTCGTACGAGCTCCCGGTGGCGGAGCTGGACCGCTTCATGAAGAAGCTCCGGCTGGGCTACCCGGGCCGCGAGCGGGAAATCGACGTGCTGGACCGCGCGGTCGGCGGCCACCCCATCGACGACATCGAGGCCGTGGCGTCGGTCGCGGACCTGCGCCGCGCCCGCGCCGCGACCGACGCGGTGGCGGTCTCCCACCCGGTCAAGGAGTACGTCACCGAGCTGGCGCGGTACACCCGCGACCACGCGGCGCTCGGCGTCAGCCCGCGCGGGTCGATTTCGCTGCTGCGGGCGGCGCAGGGCCGAGCCGTCCTCGCGGGCCGCGACTACGTGGTGCCCGACGACGTGCAGGCGGAAGCCGAGGCCGTGCTCGCGCATCGCATCCGCGCGGAGGCCGGCGGGAGCCTCGGCGGCGAGCCCGCGCGAACGCTCGTGCAGCGCGCGCTCGAACGCGTCGTCGTGGAGTAGATGCCGGCGACGAGCCTCACGCGCCGCGGGAAGACGGTGCTCGCGGTCGCCGTGCTCGGCGTCGCGCTCGGGTACGCGTTCGGCGGCCGCAGCCTCAACGCCGTCGTCGTGCCGGCGGCGGCCCTGTTGGGGGTGACGCGGCTCTACGTCGAGACGTTCCCGGAGCCGAGCGTCGAGCGGACCGCGCCAACAGAGGGCTACCAAGGCGACCGCCGCACCGTCGAGTTAGTGGTGTCGGCGGCGCGGCCGTACCCGGCGACGGTCCGGGACCGGCTGTCGGGGAGCCTCCGCGGCGACAGCGAGCGCGACGCGGAGACCGACGGCCGCACGCTCACCTACGACGTGACGCTGAGCGAGCGCGGCGTCGGCGCCGTGGGGCCGTGTTCGGTGCGCGCGACGGACCCGTTCGGGCTGTGGGCGGTCGGCTTCGTCGCGGGGACGCAGGAGCGCGTGACCGTGTTCCCGCGCGTCCACGACCTCCGCGACACGGCGGCGCTGCTGTCGGGGTACGTGGGCGTGACCGACGACCGCGAGCAGTTCGCGGGCGTCCGCGAGTACGAGCGCGGCGACCCGCTGCGCGACATCAACTGGAAGGCCTCCGCGAAGCGGCCCGCGGAGTTCGCGGTCACCGAGTACGCCGGCGAGGGCGCGGCCGACCGCGTGGTGGTCGGCGCGGAGGCGCTCGGGCCGCGCGCCGACTCCGTGGCGGAGGCCGCCGCGAGCGTCGCCGTCCACCTCCTCGACGCGGGCGTCGCCGTGGGCGTGGCGACGCCGGCCGGGAGCGTCGAGCCCGCGCACGGCGACCCGCACCGCCGCCGGCTGCTCGCCGCGCTCGCTGAGTTCGAGCGCGGGCGGCTCCCCCCGTCCCGCCGGGAGGCCGCGGACGTCATCGTGCACGCGCCCGAGAGCGGCGAGCACGTCACCGTGACCGTCGGCGGGACGGACTACCGGTACGCGGAGTTCGTGGGGAGCACCGCGGGAGCGAACGCGAGCGGCGACCCGAGCGGGGTGTCGGCGTGAGCACCGCCCGCGTCGGCGACAGACTCCGCGAGCGGCTCCCGGGGTCGTGGCAGGGCGTCGCGGCGGGCGGCTGCGTCGCGGTCGTGGTCGGCGCGTACCTCTCGGTGCTGTACGACGTGGTCACGGTCGTCGGCGACCCACTACTGTTCGCCGGCGCGGTGGCGGGCGCGGTGCTGTTAGCGGGCGTCCTGCGGGCGCTCCGGTGGACGCGCGCGGTCGGGCTGGCGGCCGCGCTCCTCGGCGGCGGGCTCGCGGTCTACCTGTCGGTGGTGCCGCCGGCGTACCTCGACGCGCTCTCCCCGACGCGCGTTATCAAGGACACGGTCGCGCTGCTGACCGGGTACTCGGTGTTGCGGATGCCCGCGGCGGGCGCGTGGGCGACCGCGGTGGCGCCCGCGCCGACGTTCCTCGCGGCGTATCTGGCGTTCCGCGCGCAGTGGACGCGGGCGGCGGGCGTCGCGTCGGCCGCGCTCGGGTTCTTCGTGCTGACCGGGGACAGCGCGACGACCACGACGCTCGTCGGCGTGCTGGCGGCGGCGGGCGCGGTCGGGTTCGGGACGCTGTCGGCGCACGCCGCGAGCGCGCGGCAGACGCAGGTGTTGACGGTCGTCCTCGCGGTGATGGTTGTCGGGGCCGCGACCGTGGCCGTGGTGCCGGGCGGCGAGTCGCCGGTCGTCCCGGCGTCCTCGACGAACCCGAGCGCGAGCAGTCTCGTGAGCGCGGACGGCTACGTGGGCGTCGGCGGCAGCCTCGAACTCGACCCGACGGTGCAGTTCGTCGTCGAGACCGAGCGCGCGGCCTACTACCGGGCGGGCGTCTACGACCGCTACACGGGCGACGGCTGGGTGCGGACCGCGGACGTCGGCTCGGCGACGCCGCCGGTCCCGACCGGGGAGCGCGTTCGCCAGCGGATTACGGCCGAGCGCACGCTGGACGTGCTGCCGTCTGTCGCGGTCCCGCAGACCGTGCGCGGCATCGACGCCGAGGTCTCGGACGGCGGCCTGCTCGTGGACGGGCCGACGCTACGGGCCGGGGATACGTACGTCGTCGAGAGCCGGCGGCCGGTCGCCGACGGCGCCGCGCTCGCGCGCTCGACCGGCCCGGTCCCGGACCGCGTGGCGGCGACGTACCGACAGCTCCCGGACAGCACGGACGACCGCGTGGTCGACCTCGCAGCGTCGCTGACCACGGGCGCGGCGTCGAACTACGAGCGCGCGGCCGCCGTCGAGCGCTGGCTGGAGGCGAACAAGGCGTACTCGCTCGACGCCCCGAGGCCCGACGGTGACCTCGTCACCGCGTTCGTGCTCGGGGACGCGCCCGGCTACTGCACGTACTACGCGAGCGCGATGGCCGTCATGCTGCGCTCGCAGGGCGTGCCCGCGCGCTTCGTCACGGGGTTCACGTCGGGCCAGCAGGTCGCCGACGACGAGTGGGTGGTTCGGGGCGTGGACTCGCACGCGTGGGTGGAGGTGTACGTGCCCGAGCAGGGCTGGGTGCGCTTCGACCCGACGCCGAGCGGCGAGCGCGAGCGCGCCGAGCAAGCGCGCGTGGAGGCGGCCCGCGAGAACGGCACCGACGGCGTCGACGCGGCGGGCAGTGCGGACGGCACGTGGACGCCGAGCGAGACGGAGACGACGACCACCACCACGGCGAACGTGACGACGGGCGAGCGCGTCGAATCGGGCGCGCCGACCGCACAATCGGCGTACGGCGTCGGCGAACTCGAAGGCGCAAGCACGGACCCCGCGAACGTGACCGCGCCCAGCGGCTCGGGGCCGTCGGCGGGCGGCGGGCCGACGCTCCCGCCGACCTCGACGCTGGTCGTCTGGAGTGTGCTCGTCGGCGGCCTGCTCGCCGCCGCGCGGTACACAGGACTGGCAGACCGCGCGTACCGCGCGGTGTGGCTGCGGTGGCTGCCCCGCGGCGACCCAGTCGAGGAGGTCGAGCACGCCTTCGAGCGCGTCGAGTACGTGCTCGAACGCCGCCACCGCGAGCGCGACCCCGGGGAGACGGTGCGCGAGTACGTCGCGGCCGTGCCCGCCGACGACCGCGCGCGGCGGGTCGCAGAACTCCGGGAGCGCGCCCGGTACGCGGGCCGCGTCGACGCGGACGACGCCGCCGAAGCGAGGCGGCTCGCGCGGTCGCTGGCCGCCGAAAACAGCCGCCTGCCGGGCCCTCGGCGATAGTGTTTAATAGGCGGATTTCGTACGCACACGTGTAATGTCTGAGGTGTGCTCGACGTGCGGGTTGCCCGAGGAACTCTGCGTCTGCGAGGACGTCGCTAAGGAGTCCCAGCAAATCGAAATCCGCATCGACGAGCGACGCTACGGAAAGGAAGTTACCGTCATCGAAGGATTCGACCCCAACGACGTCGACCTCGACAGCCTGTCGTCGGACCTCAAGTCGAAGTTCGCGTGCGGCGGCACCGTCGAGGACGGCGAAATCGAACTCCAAGGCAACCACTCGGGGCGCGTGGAGGACTTCCTCCGCGACAAGGGCTTCAACGTCGCCTAACCCGCGCGTCGACGACCTCGTTTCTCTCTCAGTGCTCGCGTCAAACAGCCGCGCAGCTAGCGGTCTCGCGGTCGGGAAGTCGAAAATCGGGGAGCCGTCAGAACGGTGACTCGGTCGCGGATTCGGTGTCCGGGCCCTCGTCGTTGTCGTCGGCGACGACCTCGCCGTCCCAGCCGGTGATGCCGCTGGCGAGGCTCTCGACGCGCGCGTCCTCGCCGAGCCCCTCGTAGGACTGGATGAGGCGGGCGGCCTGCTGGCTGGCCTGCCCGTGCGGGCAGACGGTGACCACGCGGTCCGCGCCCTCGAGGCGGTCGACGGACTGCGGGAGTTCGGCGAACGGGATGTTCTCGCTGTCCGGGATGTGGCCGCGCTCGAAGGCCGCCCGCGGGCGGATGTCGACGACGCGGACGTCCCCGTCGTCGCCGAGGAGCGCTTCGAGTTCGTCGGCGGAAATCTCGCCGTCCATGTCTCTCCGAGGGGTCCACGCGGAGTTACGGCTTGCGGTCGGGGAACTCAGAGGAACCCGTCCGCCCGCGCGAGCAACAGCCCCTCGATGGTGGCGTCGTTGGCCGGCGGACTGCGGGCGACCGACAGCGCCTCCTCGACGGGCACGCGCTCGACGGAGAGGAACTCGTTGTCGTCGAGGTCCCGGCCGACCTCGGTGAGACCCTCCGCGAAGACGATGCCGCGCTGGTGGCGCAACACTCCGGTCGCCGTCCAGAACGATTCGAGGAAGTGGATGTCGTCGGCCTCGTAGCCGGTCTCCTCGCGGAGTTCTCGGCGGCCCGCCGACACGTACGACTCGCGGTCCGGGGCGGGCGCGACCTCCTCGGTCTCCGCGTCCGACTCCTCTACGATTCCAGCGACTAACTCCATGCACTGCTCGCGTATCGTCGGCCGGTACTGGTCGACGAACAGCACGTCGCCGTCGTCGACGGCGACGACGACGACCGCAGGCGGGAGCGCCGCCCAGTAGTAGTCCTTCCGCGAGCCGTCCGGCTGTTCGACGCGGTCGTAGCCGCCGTCGTACCAACTCGTCTCGTACTCCGTCTCGGATTCGACGACCGGCCAGTCGTGGTCGCGCATGGTCGGCCGTACGCGCGCCGCGACAAAGCCTCTCGGGGACGCGGAGCCGGGAACAGCCTTTTCCCTCCGAGGGGCGGACGAACACGCGAGATGAGCGGGGGAGACCTCTCTGAGACCGCGGGCCGCTACCTCAGCGCCATCCTGCTGGTGTCCGCGCGGGAGGGCCGCCGGGCGAAGACCGGCGAGGTCGCCGACCGCCTCGGCGTCGACCCCGCGACCGTCACCGAGCGCGTCCACGACTTCGCGGAGCGCGGGCTCGTCGACTACGAGCGCTACGAGGGCGCGACGCTCACGGGGGACGGCGAGGCGGTGACCCGCGAGCTCATGTGGAAGCGGTGTCTCGTCGAGAACTTCACGAGCGACGACCTCGGCCTCGACGACGCCGACGCCGACGCCATCGGCGGCACCCTCTCCGCGGACGCCGCACGCGCGCTCAAACACCACATCGACCACCCCTGCACGGGCCGGTGCTCGGCGCCCGACGCGGACTTCGCGGAGTGCTGTCCGGACTATCAGGTATCCCGGTGACTAGAGGACCGGCTCGTAGAACTTGCTGAACGCGATGCGGCGCAGGGTGGCGACGGCGGCGTCGCCCTCGGCTTGGAACGTCGTGGCGACCAGCGCGTCCGCGAACGGGACGTAGTGCCACGCGGCGTTGTCCACGTCCTCGCTCCCGTTCTCGTGGACCTCGGCGTCCGGGTGGTCGTCCTTGGCCGCCTCGAAGTCGTCGTAGCTGCCGACCTCGACTTCGAGCAGCGACGCGAACAGGGCCTCGCGGGCGGCGCCCACCACGTCGCCGGTGACGCGCTCGTCGTACTCCTCCTTCGAGAGCTCCATCGCGCGAGCGACCTCCCGGGTGACTGTCTGTGCGGCCGGCCCGACGCCCTCGAAGCGCTCGCGGACCGCGTCCTCGGTCGCGGGCGCGAGCACGCCACGCGTCTCTGTCATACCCGAATCGTCGGCCCGCACGCCCTACTGGGTTTCGGAGTCGTCGTCCTCGGGGCCAGTGAGCGTGGACTCGTGGAGCTGCTCGGTGAGCTCCTGCGCCTCGTCGAGAATCGCGGCGGCCTCCCCGGAGAGCTCCGCGTCGCCGCTGCGCTCGACGGCGGGCATCTCGTGGCCGTGTGGCTCGGTCACCGTCTCCGTCTCGGTCTCGGCGGCGTGCTCGGTGACGTCGGCGGCCAGCGACTCGGGGTCGCGGTCCTCCCAGTCGGGGACCGTCTCGTCCAGCCACGACTCGTGGTCGCCGCCCCGCACCAGCGCCGTGAACGCGAGGTGGTTGGCGAGGTGTTCGCCGTCGGCTTCCTCGACGCCGCAGACCGGACACTCGTAGCCCATACCGTCTGTGTGGGGCTACCGCCTAAAACGCGTCACGGTCTTGGAGGTTGGCGACGAGCACGTACGCGTCCTCGCCGTCGGAGTAGTATTGGGGGAGCGTTCGCAGGTACTCGAAGCCGTGCTTCTCGTAGAGGTGCATCGCGGCGTCGTTGCTCTGCCGGACCTCCAGTTTCGCGCTGCGGGCGCCCTGCCCGGCGAGCACGGACAGCGACCGCCGCAGCAGCGCCGCGCCGATGCCCTCGCCGCGGCTGTCCGCGCGCACCGCGATGTCCTTGACGTGGCCCAGCGGCTGGCGGTGGTTCGGAATCGTGTCTGCGACCACGTAGCCCGTGATTTCGCCGTCCTCGGCGACCGGGCCGCCCGTCTCGCTGACGAGGAACGAGGGCGTCCCGACCTGCCGCTCGAACGCCGAGTACGGCCACGGCTGGTCGAACACGTCCTTCTCGATGCCGAACACGTCCAGCAGGTCCGCGCGGGTCGCCTGCCGGATGGCCGTATCCGAGGCTGGCGGGGCGACGGTCGTCACGCCTCAGTGTACGTGAACCGTCGGTAAAGTCGCTACGGCACCCGAAGGTCACGCGCCGCTGTCGGCCGGCGAAAGAAAGAAAGAACGGGAAATCGGCGAGCGCGTCAGTCGTCGGCGGAGCTCGTCGCGCCGCTGTCGCCGTGGCGCTGCTTCGTCAGCGAGAGCTTCCCGCCGGCCGCGAGCGTGCGGCGCTCGCGTTCGGACGCGTCGAGGTAGGCGGTCGCCTCCCAGTCGTCGTTCACGCGGATGGTGAACTCCTCCTGACCGGACTCGACGCCCGCGCGGGCGTCGTCGACGATCTCGACGTCGTCGCCCTGCTCGATGCGCTCGTAGGTGTCCTCGTCGATGGTGAGCGGAATCAGGCCGAAGTTGAACAGGTTGGCCTTGTGGATGCGCGCGAAGCTCTGCGCGAGCACCGCTTCCACGCCGAGGAACATCGGGCACATCGCCGCGTGCTCGCGGGAGGAACCCTGCCCGTAGTTCTCGCCAGCGACCAGCACGCTGCTACCGGCGTTCTTCGCGCGCTCGGCGAACGTGTCGTCGATGCGCGAGAGCGTGAACTCCGAGAGCCGCTCGATGTTCGAGCGGAACTTCAGGATGTCGGAGGTCGCCGGGATGATGTGGTCGGTCGTGATGTTGTCGCCCATCTTCAGGAGCGTCTCGCCGGAGACGTCCTCGTCGATGGGGTCTTTGACCGGCACGCTGGAGATGTTCGGGCCCTTGATGAGTTCGTCGTCGATGGCCTCGTCGGGCGTGATGATGTCGGGGTCGTCCGCGCCGTAGCCCGCCGAATACTTGTCCGCGAGCTCGAAGCCGGGCGCTTCGAGGTCGCCGAGCTCGTCGGCGAGGTCGCGCGGGTCGACGATTTCGCCGGCGATGGCCGCCGCGGTGGCGACTTCCGGCGAGCAGAGGTACACCGAGTCGTCCTCGATGCCCGAGCGGCCCTCGAAGTTCCGGTTGAACGTCCGCAGCGAGACGGAGTCAGAGGCCGGCACGTGGCCGATGCCGATACAGGCACCGCAGGTCGCCTCGGAGAAGTTGACGCCGGCCGCCATCATCTCGGCGGTCCAGCCCTCGCGGGCGAGCATCTCGGAGGCCTGCTTGGAGCCGGGCGCGACGATCATCTCGGTGCCGGCGTTGACCTGCCGACCCTCCAGCATCTTCGCGGACGGGAGGATGTCCTCGTAGGCGCCGTTCGTGCAGGAGCCGACGATGACCTGCTCGACCTGCTCGCCCTCGACCTCGCGGACGGGGACGACTTCGTCGGGCATCGACGGCTTGGCGACGAGCGGTTCGAGGTCCGAGAGGTCGACGACGATTTCGTCGGCGTACTCGGCGTCCTCGTCGGGGCCGAGCTCGACGAACTCGTCCTCGCGGTCGAACTGCGCGAGCCACTCCTCGGTCTTCTCGTCGGTCGGGAAGATGGAGGAGGTGGCGCCCAGTTCGGTGCCCATGTTCGTGATGGTGGTTCGCTCGGGCACCGAGAGCGTCTCCACGCCCGGCCCCGTGTATTCGAGCACCTTGCCGACGCCGCCCTTCACGGAGAGGCGACGGAGGAGCTCGAGGATGACGTCCTTGGCGGTCGCCCACTCGGGGAGCTCGCCTTCGAGGCGGACGTTGACGACTTCCGGCATCTCGACGTGGTAGGCGCCGCCGCCCATCGCCACGGCGATGTCGATGCCGCCGGCGCCGATGGCCAGCTGGCCGAGCCCGCCGGGGGTCGGCGTGTGGCTGTCGGAACCGAGGAGCGTCTTGCCGGGCGCGGCGAAGTTCTCCTTGTGGACGTTGTGGCAGATGCCGTTCCCGGGCCGGGAGAAGTACGCGCCGTACGTCCCCGCGGCCGAGCGCAGGAAGCGGTGGTCGTCCGTGTTCTTGAAGTCGAACTGATAGGTCTGGTGGTCGCAGTACTGGGCCGCGAGCTCGGTCTGGACTTCGTCCATCTCGAGGGCCTCGAACTGCAGCCAGACCATCGTCCCAGTGGTGTCCTGGGAGAGCGTCTGGTCGATCTCGATCCCGATTTCCTCACCGGGAACGAGGTCGCCCTCGACGAGGTGGTCGTCGAGGATTTTCTCCGTAAGCGTCTGTCCCATAGCGTCCGAAGATGCACCTTCGAAGATTATAAATCCCGCGTGTTTCAGGAACGCCTCGGTTCCCTAATACGTCCGCTAAGTCCTTAATTGAGTCGTGTGAACGGAGAGCACGCGAGCCGGCGGGTTACTCGTACTCGGTGATGGTGAGGGTGTAGTCCCCGCTCCCGGAGTACGAGTCCACGAGCGCGTGGAGGTCCGTGGACGCGTCCGGCGCGTCGATGGAGATTGTCTCCTGAGAGTCGGTGCTCCACGAGCGGTAGTCGTAGTCCCCGGTGGTCGGGCACGCGGCCACGCCCGTGTTCGCGTACAGGTCGAAGTCCGCGCTCGACGGCCCGGAGAGTTCGAGGACGACGCGGCTCGGGCTGGCGTACTCGAAGGCGTACGTCCAGCAGCTACTGTCGCCGTACCCCGACAGCGAGCCCGAAACGGTCGTCGACGTGGAGTCCCCGCCGTCGCCGCCGCCACCGCCGGAGCCGGGGTCGGTGGTGACCGCGTTCGCGGCGTCCACGCGCCCGGAGCCCTGTTCGTCGCTGGCGAGGCCGATGTCGACGGCCGTCGCCTTCAGGTGGTCGCGCAGCTCCGCGTTCGTGAGGTCGTACTGGGCCAGCGTCAGCCCCGCGACGCCCGCGACCACGGGCGTCGCCATCGACGTGCCCGAGATGGAGTCGTAGCCGTCGTCGGTCCACGTCGAGAGGACGTTCGTCCCCGGCGCGGCGAGTTCGACGTTCGGCCCGTAGTTCGAGTACGACGCCAGCGTCTCGTCGGGGTCGAGCGCGCTCACCGCGAGGCACTCGCTGTACGCCGCCGGATACGAGACGGAGCCCTGCCCGTCGTTGCCCGCCGCGGCGACGACGAGCGTGCCGTTGTCCGCGGCGTACGACACCGCGTTCTTCATCGTGTTCGTGTACCCGCCGCCCCCCAGCGAGAGGTTCACCACGTCCGCGCCCTCGTCGACCGCCCACGTGATGGCGTCCGCGATGTCCGACGTGGAGCCCGAGCCCTGCTCGGAGAGCGCGCGCCCGGAGAGCACGCTGGAGTTGCCGATGCCGGTGACGCCCTCGCCGTTGTCGGTCTCGGCGGCCGCGATGCCGCCGACGTGCGTGCCGTGGTACTCGTCGGCCATGCTGTCGGGGTAGGGGTCGCCGTCGTCGTCCACGAAGTCCCGGCCGTAGTTCGACACGGAGCCGTCCATGTTCCCGTCGAGGTCCGGGTGGTCGTACTTCACGCCTTGGTCGACGACGCCGACGGTGACCGACGCGTCCCCGAAGGTCACGTCCCACGCGTCGGGGGCGTTGACCTGCTGGTCGGCGTACTGGTCGCCGAACCGGGGGTCGTTGGGCGCGACCTGCGCCTGCAGTTCGACGTTCTGCTCGACGTACTTCACCGCGTCCGCGGCTTCGAGGCGCTCGCGGAAGTTCTCGTGGGCGGGCTCTGCGGCGTTCTCCGGGAGCCCGACGACGGTCGTGTTCAGCGTCTCGTTGCTGGCCAGCGCCGCCTCGTTGCCCTTCAGGTGCTTTTTCACGTACCCCTTCGGGTCGTCCTCGGTGGCGGAGACGCCGACGATGTACTCGCGGCGCTCGGGCCCGTTGCCGTTCCCGGGGGCGGCGGCACCCACGCCGACCATCGCCACTGTTCCCGCCGCTGCTCCGAGGAAACCGCGTCGCGTCAGATTGGTACTGTCCGACATACCACCCGCAACCGAGCCGCCGATTGGACTTAAAATTTTTCTAGGTAAAGTTCACAAATAAGTAGACTGCGGGCGGGTCGTCCCGACGGAGCACGGGAACCGACAGAGCATAGTCCCGGGAGGGCGACCCCAACGCCATGTACGAGAGTGGCGCGTTCGTCGCCGAGCACGTCGAACCGGTCGCCCAAGCGCAGGTCCAGCCCAACGGCGTGGACCTCACCGCCGAGGCGGTCCTCGAACAGCGCGAACCCGGACGCATCGGCACCGACGGGAAGACAATCGGCGAGCGGGAGCGCGTCGAAGCCGACGACGGCGTGTTCTCGCTGTCGCCGGGCGGCTACATCCTCCAGTACGCCGAGACCATCTCCATCCCCGCGGACCACGTGGGCTTCCTCTACCCGCGGTCGTCGCTGATGCGCAACTCCTGCATGCTGAACACGGCCGTCTGGGACGCCGGCTACACCGGGAAGGGCGAGGGGCTGCTGGAGGTCCACCACGACGTCGAAATCGAGCGCGGCGCGCGCGTCGCCCAGCTCGTGCTCGCCGACGCCGAGCACGCCGACACCTACGACGGGAGCTATCAGGGCGAGCGCGTCGAGTAGGGGGAGAGACTTTTGGGGGCCGGCCGCGAGCACGAGAGCATGCACTCGCTGCGAGTGGTCGCCGTCGCGGTCACCGCCGCCGGGCTCGCGGGCTACGTCGCCGGCGTCGCCGCCCCGTACCCGGGCCGCGCGTTCAGCATCACCGCGCTCATCGTCGGCGTCACGCTGCTGGCCGTCACGGGCCGCGGGGAGGTGGCATCGTGACCGTCGACTGTGTGGTCTATACCGGCGACGGCTGCACAGAGTGGAGCGACGCCGCCGCGGCACGCGACGCCGAGGGCACGACGTGGGCGCGAGTGACCGACCCGACGAGCGAGGAACTGGACGACATCGCGGCCGCCTACGACATCCACGCGCTGGAGGTCGAGGACGTCGTGGGCGGCGTCCGCCCGAAGGTCGAGGAGTACGACGAGCACACGTTCGTGCTCGTGAAGGCGGCGACGCTGCGGCGCGGCGACGTGGCGTTCGCCGACGAGCTCAGCGTCGAGCAGGCGGGGCTGTTCGTCGGCGACGACTGGCTGGTCACCGTCGAGCCCGAGCGCATCGACGCCCTCGATGAGGTCTGGGAGCGCGTCCGCCGCGAGGAGCCGCGGCTGGCCTCCCGCGGCCCGGACTTCACCGCGTACCGGTGTCTGGACGGCATCGTCGACGACTACTTCGCCATTCTGGACGACATCGAGGACGACATCGAGGTCGTCGAGGACGAGGTCGTCGACGCCGGCGGCGAGGACGTCCTCGAACGCATCAACGACCTCCGGCGGGACCTGCTGTCCGTGCGCCGGCTGCTGTGGCCGACCCGGGAGGCCGTCGGCGCGCTCGCGCGCGGCGACCCCGAGCAGATCGGCGAGGACGCCGAGAAGTATTACCGGGACGTCTACGACCACCTCGTCCAACTGGTCGACCTCGTGGAGACGTACCGCGACCTGACCAGCGGCACCCGCGACATCTACCTGAACGCGCTGTCGATGTCCACCAACGACGCGATGAAGAAGCTCACCGTCGTCGCCACCATCATCCTCCCGCTGACGTTCGTCGCGGGCGTCTACGGCATGAACTTCGAGCACATGCCGGAGCTGGCGTGGCCGTACAGCTACCCGGCGGTGATGGTCGGGATGGCGGCGATGGCGCTGGTGCTGGTGGCGTACTTCCGGCGCGAGGACTGGGTCTAAGGCTCGCGGACGTCGTCGAACAGCTCCGCGAACGTCGCGGCGACGTGCGCCGGCCGGTCAGCGGTGTCGAACCCGGCGACGACGCGAGCGCCGTTGGCGGCCGCACACGACGTGAGCGCGTGCGCGAACCGGAACGCCGTCTCCGTGGACGCGGGGTCCAGCAGCGCCGAGAAGTCGTCGACGTAGACGGTCGTCTCGCCGTCCCACGCCGACACGTAGTCGTTGACGAGCAGACCGACGGTGGCTACGTCCGCGACCTCCGGGACGGTCTCGACGACGCCCGCCGCGGTGGCGAGGTCGTCGGGCGCGCCCGCCCCCGGGTCGGTGGACGTGACGGCGGCCGCCCGCGAGTGCTCCCCGACACTGACGACGGCTGCGCGCTCGGCGTCCGCGCGGTGCTCGCCGAGCCACGCCTCCGCGGCCGTCTCGTACGTGATACCGAGAACGTTCGAGGCCGGCGAGACCTCCGCGTCCGCCGCCGTCGCGTCCGCGCCGGTAACGAGGACGTGCGTGGGCTCGCCGGCGTTTCCCTCCCCTCCCATTCGTGTCCTCGTAGTGACTCGTCCCCAACAGCTTAAACTTTGACATATACCCTCGGTAACGACACCCACCACCGCCACACTTTTCTCCGCTGCGCGCCCGTTCGCGGTATGCGGCTCAAGGAGTCACTGAAGAGCAGTCTGTTGGCGGGAACGGTGCTGGTGGCGCCGCTGGTGGCGACGCTGGTCATCCTCCGATTCGTCACGAACCTGCTGGCCGGCCAGCTACAGCCAATCGTCGAGGGAACGCGGCTCGCCACGTACACCGCCAACAACTACCTGCTGGCGCAACTGGTCACGCTGGCGATACTGCTCGTCGCGGTCACCGTCCTCGGCGCGTTCGCCAAGCGCCCGACCGGCCGACGCCTGTTCGGACGGACTGGCCGGCTAGTGAACTTCGTGCCGGTGTTCCGCATCATCTACGGCAGCGTCAAGCAGATGGCGAACTCCGTCTCCACGCGCAGCTCGGACTTCGAGTCCGCGGTGTACGTCGAGTACGAGCGCGACGGCCTCTACCGGCTCGGCCTCCAGACCGGCAACAGCCCCCGCGACATCGAGGAGGTCGCCGGGGAGCCCGCGCGCAACGTCTTCGTCCCGGGGAGCCCGAATCCCACGCAGGGGTCGCTGCTGCTCGTTCCGGAGAGCCGCGTCTACGACGCCGACCTCAGCGTGCGCGCCGCCATCCGCATGCTGATGACGACGGGGATGGCGGACGGCTCCGGCAGCGACACCATCGAACTCGACGAGGACGAGCTCGCGGCGCTCGGTGCCGGGCCGGAGGACGAGCGCCGCGACGCGGACGCCGAGAGTTAGGGCTGGCGAGCACGCGTCGCTGTCTCGCTTCGGGTCCGCCGCCGCTCCACCGACGTACGACACAGACAGCGACACACCCGTCGCTGGCCGGTGCGGGTTTCTGAGAAGCGGGCGCGAAGGGCGCCGGTAATATGCTGTGACGAAACCCAGATACGAAGCTGTACTCGTTACGCTCGCTCCCTCAACCCCATGTCTAGCATTCGCGCGGCTTCGCCGCGCGATTCGCTCGCACGAGCGAAGCGAGTGCGAGGACGTTTTTAGCGTAGATTTTTGCGAGGAGTGGGTTGCCGGCTTCGCCGGCAACCGGAAACGTGGCGGCGTAGCCGCCACGCGGTTCCCGCAGCGAGCGGCGCACAGCGCCGCGAGCGAGGAAACCTGACGAAGTAAAAAGGTACACGGGCGCGAAGGGATTTGAACCCCTGACATCTTGGTCCGGAACCAAGTGCTCTGTCCGCTGAGCTACGCGCCCTCGGCGTGTGGTAGCAGGGGCGACGGTATAACGGTTGTGAGTCCGAGCCGGTCAGGCCGGGTCCTCGACGTCGTCGACGAGCGTGCGCTTCCACGTGCCGCGCGTGAACCACGCGGCGGCGACGATGGCGCCGGTGATGTTCCCGAACGCCATCCCGATCCAGATGCCGGTGGCGCCCCAGTCGAGCGCGAACGCGAACAGGTAGACCGTGAGGACGCGGCCGACCCACAGCGTCACCATCGATATCACCATCGCGGTCTTCGTGTTGCCGGCGCCGCGGAACGCGCCGAGCAGGACTTGGACGACGCCGACGAAGACGAACTCGATTGCGCGGATGCGGACGTACGTCGCGCCGTACTCGACGATGGCGGCGGCGTTCTCCGAGCCGGGGCTGAGGAAGACGGCGACGATGGGGCGGGGGAAGATGGCGGCGACGACGGCGACCGCGAACAGCACGCCGGCGGCGACTTTCGCGGCGAGCCAGACGGCGCGTTCGGCGCGCTCGGGCTGTTCGGCGCCGAGATTCTGGCCGACCATCGTGTTCGTCGCGCGTCCCAGCCCCATCGCGGGCAGGAACACGAGCGAGATGAGGCGGTTACCGAGGCCGAACGCGCCGACGACGGCGGGCGCGAACGACGCCACCATCGCGGTCAGCGTAATCATCGCGAGCGCGCTCGTGGACTGCTCGGCGGCGCTGGGCGTGCCGACGCGGACGATGCGGGAAATCATCGAGAGGTCCGGCGCGAACTGCGACAGCGAGATGTGGGGGCCGGCGTCCGTGAAGAACAGCACGTAGACGCCGACGACGGCGGCGACGAGGCGCGCGAAGATGGTGGCGACGGCGGCGCCCGCGATGCCCATCTCGGGGAACACCCACCAGCCGAAGATGAGGAACGGGTCGAGGACGACGTTGATGGCGACGCTGACGAACATCACGCGCATCGGCGTGCGGGTGTTGCCGTAGCCGCGCATCAGCGCGGAGAACACGAAGAAGCCGAACAGCGCGGGCATCCCGAGGAAGAACACCTCCATGTAGTCGCCGGCCAGCGGCACGACGACGCGCGCGGTCTCGGCCTGTGCGGGCAGCAACGCGAGCATGTCCCGCGTGAGGAAGTGGCCGACGACGCCGAGAACCGTGGCGATGGCGACGACGAACCCGAGCGTCTGCGCGGCGACCTTCCCCGCGGAGCCCTCGCTGTCGGCGCCCGTGTACTGCGCGACGAGAATCGACCCGGCGGTGGTGAACCCGCCGCCGACGGAGATGAGGAAGAACACGAGCGGGAACGCGAGGCTGATGGCGGCGACCGCGTTCCCGGAGAGGCGGCCGAGCCAGAACGTGTCCGCGAGGTTGTACGTGACTTGGAGGAGCTGGATGACGACAATCGGCCACGCCAGCCGAACCATCGGGCCGACGAGGTCGCCGTCCGTGATACTGCTCGTCGAGCGGTTCTCGGGCACTACCGCGACTCACGCAACGCTGCGTTTTGAAAACTCCGGCTCGGAGAAAACCGGCAACCCGCGCGCGTCGCCGAGCGGGACGCGTGCGGCGGGGACGGCGCGCGGCCGACTACGGCGTCTCGTCGGTCTCCAGCGAGAACGACGCGGTCGGGTGGGCGGTACACGTCAGCATGTACCCCTTCTCCATCTCGTCCTCGCTGAGCGTCTCGTTGTTCGTGTGCCGAATGAACTCCGCGGAGTCGCTGCCGTCGGCGACGCGGCCGCCACACGAGAGACACTGGCCCTGCCGGCAGGCGTACGGGAGGTCCCAGCCCTCCTCTTCGCCGGCGTCGAGGATGCTCTCGTTGTTCGCCACCTCGATGGTCTCGCCCTCCTTGACGAACTCGATCTCGTAGTATTCGACCTCGTCCTCCGGGATGGACTCGGGGTCGAAGCCCTCGTCTTCCTCGCTCTCCTCTTCGAGTTCGCCTTCGGCGGCGCCGCCCGCGACCGCACCGGCACCGCCGCCACCGCCGATGGAGCGGTTGTACGGCTCCGGGAAGTCGGTCTCCGGGACCGTCGAGGCGCGCTGTTCGAGGACCTCGCTGGCGATGTCCTCGGGGATGGGCTTGGGGGTCCCCTTGAACAGGTGGACCGCGACGAGCGTGAGCGCCACCCCGAGACCGAGCGCCAGCCCCAGTGTGTTCACCATGTCCGGCGGTACGGAGAGGTGGCTTAACAGTATTGTGATTGCCTGCCGGCCCCGCTCCGGGCGAGTTTTGAGGGGAGCGCGCGAACCCCCGCTATGGACGTCGCGATACTGCTGTACGAGGGGTTCGACGAACTGGACGCGGTCGCGCCCTACGAGGTGTTCCGGACGGCCGCGGCCTTCGGCGCGGACGTGGACGCGACACTACGGACGCTCGTACCGAGTGAGCGCGTGACCGCCAGCCACGGCCTCAGCGTCGAACCGGACGACGTGCTCATCGGGACGCCCGACCTCGTGGTCGTGCCGGGTGGTGGCTGGAACGACCGCAGCGAGCACGGGACGTGGGCGGAAGTCCAAGACGGCACGCTCCCCGAGCGCCTCGCCACGCTCCACGAGGGCGGGGCCACAATCGCCACCGTCTGCACGGGCGCGCTCATCGCCGCCGAAGGCGGCCTGCTGGACGGGCGGCCCGCGACCACCCACGAGTCCGCGAAAGACGACCTCGCGGACTACGGCGTCGAGGTCCGCGACGACCGCTACGTCGACGACGGCACCGTGCTCACCGCCGGCGGCGTCACCGCCGGTATCGACCTCGCGCTCCACATCCTCGAACGCGAGTGCTCGCCGGGCGTCGCCGAGCAGGTCGCCGACGAAATCGAGTACGAGACCGACTACTGACCGGTCGCTCGCGCTTCGCTCCGCTCTGCTCACGGGTCGCTTCGCTCCCCGTTTGCGTTTTCCGCGGTTCTCGCTCACTTCGTTCGCTCCGAACCGCGCTACTCCTTCCGAGCCACGTCGTGTCTACCGAACCCGTACCGCAGCCGGTTCGCCAGCCGGCGCGCGAACCGGCCCTCGCCGTCGCCGCTGGAACGCGAGTCGAAGCGCTCGGCAAGCGCCTGATAGATGATGGGCAGCGGCACCTCCTGTTCGAGGCTCTCTTGGACGGTCCACGTGCCCGTGGAGCCGCCGGCGACGTGGTCAGCCACGTCCCCGAGGTCGTTGCCCTCCTCGCGGAACGCCTCCTCGCAGAGTTCGAGCAGCCACGACCGGATGACAGCGCCGTTGTTCCACGTGTTCGCCACGGCTTCGAGGTCGAGGTCGTAGCGGCCCTCGTGGAGGAGTTCGAACCCCTCGCCGTAGGCCTGCATGAGCGCGTACTCGACGCCGTTGTGGACCATCTTCACGTAGTGCCCGGAGCCCGCCGGCCCCATGCGACCGTGGCCGTCCGGGCCCGTGGCGACCGCGTCGAAGACGGGGACGAGTTCGTCGTACGCCCACTCTGGGCCGCCGACCATCAGCGAGAAGCCGAGTTCCGCGCCCGCGGGGCCGCCGGAGGTGCCGCAGTCGAGGTACGCGAAGTCGTAGGCGTCGGCGCGCCGCGTCGAGTCCTCGAAGTGGCTGTTCCCGCCGTCGACGACGATTGCGTCCCCGCCGAGGTGGGGCGCGAGTTCGTCGAGCGCGGCGTCCACGGGGTCGCCGGCGGGCACCATCAGCCAGACGCGTTTCTCGTCGCCGAGCTCGTCCGCGAGCGCGGGAATCGAATCGGCGGGCGTCGCGCCAGCGTCCGCGGCGTCCGCGCGAGCGTCTGCGTCGATGTCGAAGGCGACCACGTCGTGGCCGGCGTCCAGACACCGGTCGACGACGATGCGTCCCATGCGGCCGAGACCGATAACGCCGAGTTCCATACCAGGTCCTGCCCGCGACGGAAGGTAGAGATTGTGGTACGCGCGCCGGTCGGGGTGATCGGAGGAAGACCACGAGGCCGCGACCGGGAAAGGTGTCACGGCGGCGTTCGCGGAGAGAACCGGAGTGCTGCTTGCTCGGGGAAGGCGCGGCCGCACGGTGAACGGGAACGGTGCTGCGATCAGCGGGCGGACGCGTCGACCGCAACATCCCGCCGGTCCAGCGCCGCGAGCACGTGCGGGACGTCGCAGTTCTCGACGACATCGAACACCGTCAGCGCCGGGTCGAAGGGGGCCTCTCGTTCGGTCGCGCGCTCGTAGAAGCTCGGGCCCAGCCCACGGGGGGCGACGCTATCGACGTCCCGGAGGAGGGCCGCGGCGTACAGCGCGTGGTACGCCCCGGTGCCCTCGCCGACGAGGGAGACCCGGTCGGCGCCGGTCACTTCCCGGAGGAACGTGGCGGCGCGACGGACGTCCGAGACACGCATCCCGAACAGCGAGTCCCCGAGGAGGAGCGCGTCATTCGCGAGCTTGAACTCGGTGTCGAAGGTGCCGCCGGCGTCGCTCGCCCAGTTCGGCACGGGAATCTCGCGGTTCTCGACGGCGCCGACGCCGCGCGGGTCGAAGACGAGGGCGGCGCCGTGCTCGCGGGCGAGTGCCGCCACGTCGTCGCCGCGCCCGGGGAGCGCTCCGGTGCCGTCCTCGTAGAGTACGACGGCGGGCGCGTCGGGCGAGGCGTCGGGGACGGAGACGAGGACGCCCGCGACGACGGCGTCGGGGTCGCGTTCGGTCCGGAACCAGACCCGGGCGACATCGAGACCGTCGTCCTCGCTCCGCCCGACGTACCGGGGGTGGAGGTCACAGTCGTCGCGGTCGGCGCAGAACTGCTCGTCGAGGCGGCGGCGAAGTCGCTCCGGGTCGACATCGGGAGTGCGTCCGGAGCCGGCGTCGGGGTGGCGGTCGTCGACGGACTCCGCGATGATGGCGTCGATGGTTCGTTCGTCGTCGTAGGCGTCGAGGACGTTCCCCTCGGGTGTGCAGTGGAGGTCGGCGGGGTCGACTGTCTCCGGGTGGCCGTCGGGGTCGTAGTCGACGTCGCCGAGGCGGTCGCAGAGCCACGCGAAGACGTCCTCGCGGAACTCGTAGACGGGGCAGTGGCCGGCGTCCGCGACGGCGAGGTCGACGCGGTCGGCGGCGTCGTAGGCGTCGTAGACGCGACGGGCTCGTTCGACGGCGGCGCGGGCGCCTTCGACGGGGAAGTAGTGGTCGGACGCCGCGGCGCCGACGCAGACCGGACGGGGGGCCAACGCGGCGAGGACGGCGTCGTGGTCGAGGCCGGCCGGGACGCTGCCCGTGATTGCCTGCTCGGCGTGCGTCCGGTTGCCGGTTTTGAGCTGTTCGTAGCGTTCGGAGACCGCACAACACGGCGCAACGGCGTCGACTCGTTCGTCGAACACAGCGAGGTACATCGACTGCGTGCCACCACCGGAGGTGCCGACCGCCGCGACGCGGTCGGCGTCGACGTCGTCGCGGTCGAGGAGGGCGGTGAGCGCGCACCGGTCGTCGTGGACGACGTACCGCGCGAGGTTCGCGCCGGCGTAGAAGCACTTCTGTCCGGCGTAGGCGTGCGGGAACGTCCCGCCGCCGCCGCTAACCGCGGCGCCGTCGACCTCGATATCGCGGTACTGGCGGCGCTCGCCCTGCCCGACGGGGTCGACGGTGAGCACGACGAAGCCGTGGCGAGCGAGGGTGACACACGCCCGCTGGTTGGCGGGGTCGGCCTTCGCGGGCTCGGCGTGCCCACAGAGGAACAGCACTGCCGGGTGTAGGCCGTCGCCGTCGGGCACGTAGCAGTTCGCGGTCACGTGGAAGCCCAGAAGCGTCTCGATGACGACCGTCTCCAGAGTGTAGCCGTCCCGCTCGCGACGGCCGGTCGTCTCCACGGAGCGGGGTTCCGGGTCGTCGGGCAGGCCGCCGAAGCGGTCCGCGAGCGTCGACCGCACCCACTCGCGGTGGGCGTCGGCGTCCTCAGGAGAGTCGATGGCTGCGAGACGGTCGCGGCTCCGGGAAGCGTGAGCCTCGGCGCGGGCGAGAAGGGAACGGGACACCTGGTCGGCGACATCGAAGTGCCCGTCGAGGGCAGGGGCGAATCCGTCCACAGTGTCCGAGTGGTATCTCGACGACCCGGCAAAAGTGTTGACCGTCGGTGGTCGCGGTCGAGGCAGCCGTCATCGGTCAAGCGTGCCGGCCTAGACGTTCCAGAGGTCGGCGTACCGGCCGCCGAGTTCCATACGTGGGACTGCCGGCCGCGGTAGGTAGTGGGTGCGATAAGCGCGGGGCGTCAGTCGGCGCCGGCGTCGCGGCCGGCGCCGGGCGTCGGCAGTTCGACCGTGCGGTCGCTGCCGAACAGCCCGAAGAGGGCGAACAGCGCGAACAGCGCGGGTTCGTTGGTCAGGACGCCGAGCACACCGAGGATGCCGAGCGCACCGAGGTGTCTGACTTCGACGCGCATGTGTAAACGTTGGAACTCGTCCGACAAAAATCGTGCGCCGCTCAGCCGTCCAGCGTCGTCGTCTGGACGCTCCAGAGGTCGGCGTACCGGCCGCCGCGTTCGAGCAGGGCGTCGTGGGTGCCGCGCTCGACGATTTCGCCGTCCTCGACGACCAGAATCCGGTCGGCGTCCCGGACCGTGGAGAGCCGGTGGGCGATGACGACGGCGGTGCGGTCCGCCGAGAGGTCCGCGAGGCTCTCCTGAATGCGGCGCTCGGTCTCGGTGTCGACGTCGCTGGTGGCCTCGTCGAGAATCAGAATCTCGGGGTCCTTGAGGACGGCGCGCGCGATGGCGATGCGCTGGCGCTGGCCTCCGGAGAGCTTCACGCCGCGCTCCCCGACCTCGGTATCGTAGCCGTCCGGGAGTTGGGAGACGAACTCGTGGGCGTCGGCGGCCTTCGCGGCCGCCACGATTTCCTCGCGGGACGCGTCGAACTGGCCGTACGCGACGTTCTCCGCGATGGTGCCGTCGAAGAGGAACGTGTCCTGACTCACGTAGCCGACGTGCTCGCGGAGGCTCGCCAGCGTGAGGTCCCGAACGTCGTGGCCGTCCACGCGGACCGCGCCGTCGTCCACGTCGTAGAGGCGCAACAGGAGCTTGCAGAGCGTGGATTTGCCCGCACCGGTGGGGCCGACGAGCGCGACCGTGTCACCGGGGTCGGCGTCGAAGGAGACGCCGTCGATGACGGGCTCTGGGTCTCCCGGGTCGCTGTGCTCCCCGCTCTCGCCGTACCCGAACGTCACGTCGTCGTACTCGACGCGCCCCTCGACGGCGGTGAGTTCCACCGGGTCGTCCGCCTCGGTGACCTCGCTCGGCACGTCCATCAGGCCGAACACGCGGGCCGACGAGGCCTTCGCGTTCTCGTACTGGTCGACGATGTTCGACACCTCCGCCAGCGGCGTGACGAACCGCTGGGTGAGGAAGACGAACGTCACGAACGCGCCCGGCGAGAGGCTCCCCGTGAGGAACAGCGGCGGGCCGTACAGCAGCCAGTAGCCGCCGACCGCGAACGTCACGGCGAACGAGAGGCCGGCGAGCAGTTCCATGCCGGGCCGGTAGACGTAGCTCAGCCGGAGCACGTCCATCGTTTCCCGGAAGAACCGGTGGGAGGCGTCGGTGACGCGCTCGGTCTCGTGGGCCTCGGCGGCGTTGGTCTTCACGAGTTCGACGCCCGCGAGGCTGTTCTCCAGTTTCGTGTTGAGGTTGCCGACGGCGGCGCGCTGGCGCTCGTAGCGGGGCTGCGCGCGCCGCATGAACCACGACGTGAGCGCGACCATCAGCGGAATCGCGGAGAGCGTGACGACCGCGAGCTGCCAGTTCTCCGCGACGAGGATGGCGGTGATGCCGGCGACCATCACGACGAGGCGCGCGGAGTTCTGGAGCGCGTCGTCGAGGAACACTTCGAGGTTGGAGGCGTCGTTGTTCAGCACGGACATCACCTCGCCGGTCTGCTTGTCGTCGAAGAACGTCATGTCGAGGGCCTGCATCTTCTCGAAGGAGTCCGTGCGCACGTCGTGCATCACGCGGTGCGCGAAGAGGTTCGCGGTGACGCCGTAGGCGTACGTGAACACGGCGGTGACCAAAAACGACCCCGCGATGAGCGCCGCGGACAGCTCGAAGACGGCGGTGTCGCCGGCCGGGAACCACGCGGCGGGGACCAGCGGCAGGTCGAACGGCGCGTCCCCGGTGAACACGCTGTCGATGGCGGCGCCCAGAACCACCGGCGGCAGGAGGCTGGCGACGCGCGCGACGACGTTCGCCACCATCCCGGCCGCGAAGTACGGCCACTCGCTGGCGCCGTACGCGCGGAACAGTCGGGCGAGCGGCCGGTCGACGCGGTCGCGGTACTCGTCGAAGACGCTGTCCTCCGTCGCTCCCATTGCGGTTCGAAACACCGCGGCGCGGTTAGTCGGTTACGGTCGCCGCAGTCGGCAAGCGCAAGGTTTCAGTCGGCCGCGCGGCGACACGCGAACATGCGAACGCTCCCCGTGGTCCTCGCGGTCGTCCTCGTGAACGACGCCGTCCTGTTGGTGGCGCTGGACGTGTCGGTGCCGGCGTGGCTGGGCGTGCTCGGCGCGGCGCTGGCGCTGACGGCGCTGGTCGGGGTCGCGGTCGGCGCCGGCGTCGAGCGCGACCCGTCACCGGCCGAGGACGCAGGCCGCGAAATCGAGGCGTTGCGCGAGCGAGTGGCGGCGCTGGAGGACGGCGAGCGAAGGGAAAACGATTAACCTTAGGCGAGCCTAAACTACTGGCGTGAACAGAACCGTCGGCGTCGATCGGACTGGCTCTCGGGGTGAGCCGTAGTGTCGCTGGAGGAGACCACCGCCGAGCGCACGGGCCCGCCGGGCGAGGCCGACGACACCCCGTCCGCGCTGTTCGGCGACGACCTCGAAGTGACGTACGCGACCGCCGACGAGCCGGTCGTCACCTGCGACCGCGTCGACATCCCGGAGGGCGAAATCACCGCGTTCGTCGGGCCGAACGGCAGCGGGAAGTCCACGCTGCTGAAGGCGCTGTCGAACCACCTCGACTGCGACGCGGGCGCGGTCGTCCTCGACGGCAAGGAGATTCAGGAGTACGGCCAGAAGGAGCTCGCGCGCGAGCTCGGCCTGCTCTCCCAAGAGAACACCTCGCCGGGCTCGATTACCGTCGAGGACCTCATCTACCACGGCCGGTACCCCCACCGCGGGTTCTTCGACTCCGTCACCGACGAGGACGAGGCGGCCGTCGAGCGCGCCATCGACCTCGCGGGCGTCGAACACCTCCGCGAGCGCGAGGTCGGCGGGCTCAGCGGCGGGCAGAAGCAGTTGGCGTGGATCGCGATGGTGCTCGCCCAAGAGCCGGACGTGCTGTTGCTCGACGAGCCGACGACGTACCTCGACCTCCACCACCAGCTTCGCGTGATGGAGACCATCGAGCGGCTCAACGAGGAGGACGGCGTGACGGTCGGCGTCGTCCTCCACGACATCGCGCAGGCGGCGCGGCGCGCGGACTACCTCGTCGCGCTCGAAGACGGCGAGGTGTACGACTGGGGGCCGCCGGTGGACGTGCTGACCGAGGAACTGCTCTCGGACGTGTTCAGCGTGGACGCGGCCATCTCGTACACGCCGGACCCCCAAATCATCCCGAAGGGGTCGCTGGACTGAGCGCGCCGGCTCGCGGGCGCTCGGCGGGAGCGGAACGAAATCCTTTTGGCTTGTTTAGGCGACCCTAAACAATATGCACGCGACGACTCGCCGCCGGAGCCGCCCCGGCGACCGACCCGCTCGACGCCCGACGCGGAGGCACAGATGGCTGTAGGCGACACCGGACGCCTCCGCGACGGGATAGATCGCTCGCTGGTCGGCGTCGTCCTCGCCAGCGTCGTCATCGTCGCGGTCGGCGCCGTCATCCAAGTCCGGTACGGCGCGTACTCGATGACCCTCGACAAGGCGCTGGGCGCGCTATTCGACACCGAGGTCCTCTACGACCCGCGGTGGCTGCTGAAGTTCGTCGTCGGCGAGTCGCTGATGCGGTCGATTACGGGGTTCCACGGCGAACTCCCGGAGCTGGCGACCAGCACCGTCGTCGTGTGGACCATTCGGCTGCCGCGCGTGGCCGCCGCCATCGTCGTCGGCGCGAGCCTCGCGGTGTCGGGCGCCATCTTCCAAGCGGTCACCCGCAACGAACTCGCCAGCCCGTACATCCTCGGCGTCTCCTCGGGCGCGGGGCTGGCCATCCTCCTCACGCTCGTCGTGTTCTCCGGGCTGAACGCCTACCTCCCCATCGTCGCCGCGCTCGGCGGCGCCGGCGCGTTCGTGCTCGTGTACGTCATCGCGTGGCAGAACGGCACCAGCCCCGTGCGGCTGGTGCTGGCGGGCGTCATCGTCTCAACGGTGTTCCAGTCCCTCCAGCAGGGGATGTTCTACTTCGCGGACGACCTCGGCGTCGTCCAGAGCGCCATCGCGTGGACCACCGGCTCCCTCACTGGCGTCGAGTGGCGCCACATCCGGCCCGCGCTCCCGTGGGCGCTGGGCTCGGTCGCGCTCTCGCTGGTGAGCGCGCGCCAACTGAACGTGCTCGCGCTCGGCGAGCAGACCGCGCGCTCGCTGGGCATGGCCGTCGAGCGCACGCGCTTCCTGCTGGCGGGCGTCGCCGTGCTCTCCGCCGCCGCCAGCATCGCCATCGCGGGCATCGTCGGCTTCGTCGGCCTGCTCATCCCGCACGTCGTCCGCAACATCGTCGGCAGCGACTACAAGCGACTGATGGTCGGCTGCCTGTTCGCGGGCCCCGCGCTGATGGTCGCCGCAGACGTCATCGCGCGGCTCGCGCTCCCCTTCGGACAGGTGCCGGTCGGCATCGTCACGGGCGTGCTCGGCGGCCCGTACTTCCTCTACCTGATGCGCCGCCAGCAGGACGTCGGCGAGCTGTAGCGGTCGCTCTCCCCGAGGGAACAATCGGGCGGCGGGCACGCTGGTTCGTGGCAGTGGTCGCTTCTACACGGACGGCTGTCGTGGAAACGGTCAGGAGCGAAGCGTCTCGTACCCGGACCAGACCGCGACTGCGGGGAGGAACGCGCACAGCGCGCCGACCGCGAGAAGCGACAGGAAGCCGTTGAGCGCCCACCAGTCAGTCAGCCCGTACATCCCGAGGAAGCCCGCGACCCCGGCGGCGAATGCGAGGGACGCCCGGGCGCGCTGCTCGTGCGTGAGGCTCGCGTAAAGCCCGTAGAGAACGCCGGCGCCCGTGCACACGTACCCGAGCAGCGTGCCGGCGCCGGGTGCCGACATCGGCTGTCGAATCGTGAGCTCGTAGTAACTCCCCCGATAGACGACGTAGTACAGCCCGCCGCCGGGTGAGGCCGGTGTGTCGCCCGTGGCCACCAGCGCCGTCGCCTCCACGCCGCGAACCGTGGTCTGGTTGTTCGCGGACTCGTACGCCCGCCGGAAAACGTCCTGCGCGGTCGCCGGCAGGTCTGCGAACTGGTAGACGACAGTGCCGTGGCCGTCCGAGGACTGGGCGGCATCGGTCGCCACCGACTGCGTCGTCGCCGCGACGTGGTAGGTGAACTCCGCCAGACTCGTGTAGTGGAACAGTTGCATCCCGGCGACGAGCAGCGCGAGCGCGACGGCGACGCCCGAGGCGGGCCACCACCGGGAGCGAGCCACAGACATGTTTCTGGAACATCAGGTCGCAGCGTGAAGTGTTTTGTCTGCATCCGGCGAATCCGACCCGCTGCTCGTCCCGCGTAGCCGGCCAGAACTGGAGGTCGTCACGGCGATTGCCGCGTCGTCGCGCTCGCAGGAGGAGGGCTCGCTCAGAAGTCGCCGTTGACGATGTCGGCGACGCGCTGGCGGTCGAACAGCTCCTCCTCGACGCCGTAGAGCTGTCGGGCGCCGCGCTCGGTGAGCACGAGGTTCGTGATCGGGCCTTGGTAGAGCGGGCCGCCGCGGTAGACGTCGCCGTTCTGGACGGCGGTGAGGTCGCTGGCCGTGGTGTCGTCTTCGAGGAAGGAGACGACCGTGTTCTGGAACTGTTCGGCGGTCTTGCCCTCTTGGCCGCGGAGCAGGAGCACGTCGGGGTCGATTTCGAGCAGCGTCTCGAAGTCGACCTCCGCGCGGGAGGCGTGGAAGTCGCGGACGTCGGTGTTCGCCAGCGCGTCGTTGACTTGGAGGTCGCGCCACTGCTTGAAGCTCGTCCCCTCACTGATGAGGTACGGGGAGAACGAGGTGGGTTCGTCGCCGGCCGCCCACATGATGGCGACGCTGGGGCGCTCGCCCTCCGCCGGGACGGCGTCGCTGACGCGGGACTGGAACTCCTCGTGGAGGCGCTCGAAGGCCTCGTAGCGCTCGGTGCGCTGGAACACCTGCGCGAGCTTCTCGAAGGCCTCGTAGAGGGTGTAATACTGGTAGTCGGCGTGCCAGTCGTAGCCCCCCGAGAAGATGCTGTTGCCGAAGAACGGCGCGACGCTCTCGCTGATTTCGTCGACGTCGCCCTGCGTCCAGCCGCTGAAGCGGTTCATCAGGAAGTTCGGGTCGATAACGTGGACGTCGGCGTCCAGCGAGTAGAACAGCTCCTTGTCGACGCCGCCCTGATAGAGGGAGGTCATGCCGCTGGCGTCGACCTCGACGCCGTCGATTTCGTCGTAATACTTGGTGTGGTAGCGGTTCGCCAGCCAGACGGCTTCCGGGGGTTCGCGGCCGAGCGCGACGCCCATGTCCGCCCAGCTGCCGTTGTTGGCGACCCACGTCTCCGGCACTGAGTCGAACGAGACGTCGCCCATCGGGGCGATGGAGACGCTGTAGGAGCCGTCCCCGGCGGTCGTCGACTCCGCGGTGGTCGACGCTGTGGTCGTACTGGACTCGGTGGTGGCGTCGTCGGTCCCGGAGCCGCCCGTGCAGCCGGCGAGCAGGCCGGCGACGGTGGCCGCGCCGCCCGACTTGATGAACGTGCGTCGTCGCATAGTCGTTTAGGCTTGCCTAAAGAATAAAAGTGCGTCGATTTTTCGGCCGCCCTAAATCGGACGGGCGGCGCGGCGAGGCAGCGGCCCAAACCGGGACGGGAACCTTTATGCCCGCGCCACCGCTCCGCTGACGTATGCGCGTCGAGCCCGCGGTAGTACGTGTGTAGAACCTGTTCTCGCGCCCAGCGACGCGACCCGCACACACAGACGCCCGACCGCGGCCGACGACCCACCCAGCTATGACGAACATCCCGGACAGCTACGACCCCGACCGAATCGAATCCGAGTGGCAAAGCGAGTGGCAGGACTCCGACGTCTACGAGTTCGACCCCAGCGACTCGGACACCCAGTACGTCATCGACACGCCGCCGCCGTACCCCTCCGGCAACCTCCACCTCGGCCACGCCCTCGGCTGGTCGTACATCGACTTCACCGCGCGGTTCCACCGCCTGCAGGGCGACGCCGTCCTCTTCCCGCAGGGCTGGGACTGCCACGGCCTCCCGACCGAGGTCAAAGTCGAGGAGGTCAACGACATCCACCGCACGGACGTCTCCAACGAGGCGTTCCGCGACCTCTGCATCGAGTGGACCGAGGCCCGCATCGACGAGATGAAACAGACGATGCGCGAGCTCGGCTACTCGCAGGACTGGTCGGCGGAGTACCAGACGATGGACCCCGAATACTGGGGGGAGACGCAGTCGTCGTTCGTCGAGATGGCCGACGACGACATGGTCTACCGCGACGAGCACCCCGTCAACTGGTGTCCGCGCTGCGAGACCGCCATCGCGGACGCCGAGGTCGAGAACGTCGACCGCGAGGGCACGCTGTACTACGTCACCTTCGAGGGCGTCGGCAACGACGACATCGAAATCGCGACCACGCGCCCCGAACTGCTGGCGGCGTGCGTCGGGATGGCGGTCGACCCCGACGACGAGCGCTTCGAGGGCCGCGTCGGGGACACGTTCGAGGTGCCGCTGTTCGGCCAAGAGGTCGAACTACTCGCCGACGACGACGTCGACCCCGAGTTCGGGTCCGGCGCGGTCATGATCTGTACGTTCGGGGACAAGCAGGACGTCGATTGGTGGGCCGAGTACGACCTCGACCTCCGGTCGGTGTTCACCGAGGACGGCCACCTCACCGAGGAGGCCGGCGAGTTCGCGGGGCTGTCCATCGACGAGGCCAAGACCGAAATCGCCGAGGCTCTCGACGACGAGGGCTACCTCAACGACAGCGAGCCCACCGAGCAGAGCGTCGGCGCGTGCTGGCGCTGCGACACCCCCATCGAGATTCTCTCGAAGGAGCAGTGGTTCGTGGAGGTCGACCAAGACCTGATTCTGGAGAAAGCCGAGGAGGTCGAGTGGATTCCCGAGCACATGCACGACCGCCTCATCGACTGGGCGGAGGGCATGGAGTGGGACTGGGTGATTTCCCGGCAGCGCGTGTTCGCCACGCCCATCCCCGCGTGGGAGTGTCTCGACTGCGGCCACTGGCACATCGCCGAGCGCGCCGAGACGCCCGTCGACCCCAACGAGGAGGAGCCCGCGGTCGGCGCCTGCCCCGAGTGCGGGAGCGAGGACTGGCGCGGCGAGACCGACGTGATGGACACGTGGATGGACTCCTCGATTACGCCGCTGCACATCTCCGGGTGGCCCGGCGACATCGACTTAGACGAGTTCGAGCCGGTCGCGCTGCGGCCGCAGGGCCACGACATCATCCGCACGTGGGCGTTCTACACGCTGCTGCGGACGGGCGCGCTCACCGACGAGTCGCCGTGGGAGGACATCCTCGTCAACGGCATGGTGTTCGGCCCGGACGGCAACAAGATGTCCAAGTCCCGCGGCAACGTGGTTCAGCCCGACGAGGCCATCGAGGAATACTCCGCGGACGCCGTCCGGCAGGCACTCGCACTCGGCGGCCAGCCCGGTAGCGACGTCCAGTTCCAGTGGAAGGAGGTCAAGTCCGCCTCCCGCTTTTTGACGAAGCTCTGGAACATCGTGAAGTTCTCGGGCGGGCACTTCGACGAGGACACGCCCGACATCGCCGACCCCGCGTACCGCGACGCCGACCGCTGGATTCTCTCCGAGCTGACGCGGGTCGCCGACGAAGTCGAAGCCGAGATGGAGAACTACCGCTTCGACGCGGCGCTGCGCCGCCTCCGCGAGTTCGCGTGGGAGGACCTCGCCGACGACTACGTCGAACTCGTGAAGGGGCGGCTGTACAACGGCCGGCCGGGCGAGCGCGCCGCCGCGGAGGAGACCCTCTACACCGCAGTCACGGCGGTCGTGCGGATGCTGTCGCCGTTCAGCCCGCACGTCACCGAGGAGATCTGGAGCCACCTCCCCGGCACCGAGGGCAGCGTCCACAACGCGACGTGGCCCGACGTCGACATGCTCGACGAGGACGCCGAGGCCGCCGGCGAGTACATCGCCGAGACCGCCAGCGAGGTCCGCCGCTGGAAGTCCGAGAACCACATCCCGCTGAACGAGTCCCTCGACCGCGTCGAACTCTACTTCGACGCCGGCGCGGAGGCGAGCCTCGACACGTACGACCTCAGCGAGACCGTCAACGCGCCCATCAAGCTCGTGGAGGGCCGCCCGGACATCGAACTCGTGCCGGTGGAGGCCGACGCCGACGACTCGAAGGTCGGCCCCGAGTTCCGCAGCGACGCGGGCGCCGTCATGCAGGCGGTCGCGGACGCCGACCCCGCCGAGATTCAGGCCCAGATTCACTCCGGGGACACCGTCACCGTCGAGGCCGACGGCGAGTCCTACGACCTCGACGCCGACTGGCTGACCGTCGAGGAGGAGTACCGCGCCGAATCCGGCGAGGAGGTCGCGGTCGTCGAGACCTCCTTCGGCACCGTGCTCGTCTACGAGTAACCCCCGGCACCGACCGGAACCCGACCGCTTTTTCGCTCGCGGGCCGCCACACGACGTATGGACCCCCGCATCGAGGACCACGCCGAAGTGCTGGTGGACTGGAGCGCGCGCGTCGAGGAGGGCGACGACGTGGTGTTGAGCGTCGGCCCGGACGCCCACGAACTCGCCGTCGCCGTCGCCGAGAAGGTCGGCGAGCGCGGCGCGAACCTCGTGACGACGTACGCCTCCTCGGAGGTCGAGCGCGCGTACGCGCTCGCCCACGGCGACGGCTTCGACGAGGACCCCGAGTACGAGCTCGCGCTCTACGAGAACGCCGACGTGGTGCTCTCGGTCGGCGGCGGCCGCAACACCAGCGAGGGCTCGGACATCCCGGCGGAGACGCGGCGCGCGCAGTCGAAAGCCCGGAACGGCATCCGAGAAGCCCGACTGGACGCCGATTGGGTGAGCACGGTCCACCCGACGCGCTCGCTCGCCCAGCAGGCGAACATGTCCTTCGAGGAGTACCGCGAGTTCGCGTACGACGCCATCCTCCGCGACTGGGAGAGTCTCGCCGACCAGATGGCGAACATGAAAGAGATTCTCGACGACGGCAGCGAAGTACGGCTCGTCAAGGAGGACACGGACCTCACGATGAGCATCGAGCACCGGACCGCGGTGAACTCCGCGGCGTCGGTCGCCTACGACTCCCACAACCTCCCCTCCGGCGAGGTGTTCACCGCGCCCCACGCCACCGAGGGCGAGGTGTTCTTCGACGTGCCGATGACGATTCGCGGCGAGCGCGTCCAAGACGTCCACCTCACGTTCGAGGACGGCGAGGTCGTCGATTACAGCGCCGCCCAGAACGAGGGCGTCGTCGGCGAGATTCTGGACACCGACGAGGGCGCGCGCCGCCTCGGCGAACTCGGCATCGGGATGAACCGCGGCATCGACCAGTTCACCGACTCCATCCTCTTCGACGAGAAGATGGGCGACACCGTCCACCTCGCGCTCGGCCGCGCCTACGAGTCGAACTACCCCGAGGGCCACGAGGACGAGGCCAACGAGTCCGCCGTCCACGTCGACATGATTACCGACGTGAGCGAGGACTCATACATGGAAGTCGACGGCGAGGTCGTCCAGCGCAACGGTACGTTCCGGTGGGAAGACGGCTTCGAGGCGTAGGGCGGGCCGCGCTCGCTTTCGGTGTTTTTAGCGTAGATTTTTGCGGCGCGAACGGAGTGAGCGCCGGAAAAAGGTACGTGAAGGTCGTCCAGCGCAACGGCACGTTCCGCTGGGAAGACGGCTTCGAGGCGTAGCGTAGTTTACCGCGGTGAGAAACGTAGCTGGACGCACTTACACACACAGTAGCGTTCGGCCGCGAGCTTTCACAGCCGGTAGCTGTGGCTGTTTTTTAGCGTAGATTTTTGCGGGGCGAGCGACGCTCGCCCCGCAAAAAGGTACGAGCTGGAGGGGAGTAAGCCCCCTTCTGTTCGGCCTGACATTCGGCTGAGCGTCCGCGCGGCCCCTCTCGGGCGTGCCGGGCTACCTTGCTCGCGCGGACTTGCACCGGCGGGGATTAGCCGTTCCATCGGTCCCCTCCCGTTCGGCAACAGCGCGGCGAAGCCGCGCTTCCCTCGGCGGGTTAGCTTCCTCCCCTCGCGGGTCGGGTCGCGCGCCTCATCGGTGGAGGAGGGACGTGTCGTCTCTGTTCCAGTGCCGACGGTCTCCCGTCCCGGATTTGCATCCGGCCGCCCGCCCGTACGGGTGGGGGGACTTTCCTCATGCCTCTCGGCACGGGAGTCAGGCTCCCTCTGCTCGGCGTCGCTACGAGTGCCGCGGCGTTAAGCGTTCGGTTGGGCGGCCGCCGCGGCCGCCACGAACCACGTCCAGCGTTCAATCTTGTGGCCGTCGAAATTATCCGCGAGAATAGTTATCGAGCTAACGTTTCGGCGGTGATGGCGCTCACGTTCCGCGATTCGGGCGTGATACGCGGACGACCAGAAGCGGTTTGTGGGGCGCCTGCGTGAGGGGAAGCCTTCAAGTTAATCCTTGCCATAAATAGACTCGTATGGCCGAGGCCCAGTCAGTAGTACTCTCCTTCGAGGACGGCGCCCGGACGGTCGAACTAGCACGAGAATCCGTCGAGGCGTTCGTCCGGAACGGCCAGCGCGAGCAGCCCGGGAGCATGCGGGACGCATTCTACAACCGAACGAGCGCGTTCGTGCGACTGGAGTCCACCCACGGTCGCGGCCGGCTCCGCGGCTGCGCGGGCGCACAGGAGTCCGCCCGCGACCTCGGGAACCGCGACCAGCAGCTCGGGCACGCCATCGTCGAGGCGTCCATCAAGGCCGCCTCCGACGCGTCCTGCGGCTCCGAAGTGGAGGCCGCGGAACTGCCGAACCTCCGCGTGTCCGTCTGCACGGTCTCGAACCTCGTCCTCACGGACAACCCCGTCGACGACATCGAGCTCGGCGTCCACGGCGTCGCCATCGACGGCAACGGCCAGCACGGCTGGATGTATCCGACGCTGCCCGTGGAGAACGACTGGAGCGTCTTCGAGTACCTCGACCGCACCTGCCGGAAGGCCGGCCTCCCGAACGGCGCGTGGGAGGACGACGACGTGATGGTCACCCTCTTCGAGGGACAGGTGTTCCGGGAGACCGGCGAGGACGCCGAGGAGCCCGTCGAAGAGCTCACCGCGTAGACCGACTCCTTACTCCGCGCTCTCCGAGAACCCGACACGCTCGGCGTCGTCGAGCGCGCGCTCGGCGGCGGCGTCGATGCTGAACTCGCGGACGAGCTCGCCGTCCCGGAGCAGCGGCTCCAGCAGCGACGTGCCGTCCGCGGGGCCGGCGCGGCCGGCGAGGCCTATCTGGTGGCCGCCGTCGCGCGTCCGGTAGACCGCTTTCTTCCCGGAGAGCTTGCCGCGCTTGGCCGCCGGCTCGCCGTCGACCTCCACGATGTCGAGCGCGAAGTCCACGGGGTCGGCGTTCGAGACGTGGCTGCCGACGCCGAAGCCGTCCGCGACGTCGCGGAGCGCGCGCAGTTGGGCTGGGCCGAGGCCGCCGCTGAGGAAGACGTCGACGTCGCCGCGGTCGCGGGCGTCCAACTCCCACTGAATCTCGCGGACGATGTGCCGGAAGTCGCCGCGTCGCGACCCCGTGGTGTCGAGGCGGACGCTGTCGAGGTCGTCCCCGAGTTCCTCGACCGCGCGCAGCACCTCGTCTTTCTCGTCGCTGTACGTGTCGCAGAGCGCGACCCGCGGCACCGACTCGTCGACGGCGTCGTCGTACGCGCGCCACGCTGCCTCTTGGTTGCCGCGCCCGAAGCAGATGACGAGCGCGTGCGGCATCGTGCCGCCGGCCTCCCGGCCGATGACGTCGCCCGCGGCGAGGTGGGAGAAGCCGTCGAGGCCGCCGACGAGCGCGGAGCGCTCGACCATCGCCGTAATCGAGGGGTGGACGTGGCGCGCGCCGAAGCTCAGGACTTGGGAGTCGGGGGCGGCGCGCCGCGCTTCGAGGGCGGCGGTGGCGACCCCGGAGGCGTGCGAGAGGAACCCCAGCAGGGAGGTCTCGTAGCGCGCGAAGTCCCGGTAGTCGCCCTCGATTCGGAGGACGGGCCCGCCGTCGAACAGCGTCCCCTCGGGGAGCGCGTCGGCGTCAACGGGGAGGCCTTCGAGGAGGTGGGCGGCGTCCTTGACGCCCGCCAGCAGTTCGAAGCCGCCGGTCGGGAACTGGTCGGCGGTCACCTCCGCGACGACGTGGGGGTTCTTCCCGGCGAACTCCAGAGTCGTCTCGGTGCGCTCGAAGTACGCGTCCGTCGCGCGCCCGCTCGCGATGTCCTCGGGCGGAACGACATCGAAGCTCACGCGACCACCCGGCGAGTAGCCTGCATGCCCCCGCGTACGCCCGCCGCGTCGAAAAAGCCTCGCCTCCCTACCGCGAGTGCACGTCGCCGAGGTCGCCGGGCGTCGGCGCGTTCACGATTGTGACCTCGCTGCCCGAGCGGGTGACGCGGAACGCGTCCGCGAACTCGCTCTCGCCCTCGGGGATGCGCCAGACGCCGTTCGAGCGCTGCTCGGCGCCCCAATACTGGAGGAGCCGGCGGTACGTGCGCGCGAACTCGCGGGCGTCGCCGCTGGAGTCGAACGCGAGCCGCCACGTGTACGCGGTCTCGTTGCCGTTCTCGTACACCCAGAGCTTCTCGCCGTCCCAGCCCGCGACGGGCTCGGTGGCGTAGTCGAACGGCGAGCTCTGGACGATGCTGCCGTTCTCGTCGTAGTTCAGGGGGTTCAGTAGCGCGCTCTGCGGGTGGCGGTCCTGCTCGTAGGCGGGGTACCCGAACATCGCGGTGAGCCCGCCGACGCCGACCTCGCCGTAGGGCGCGCGGCCGCTCGGCGTCACGCGCTCCCAGTCGTCGCTGGACTTGTCGGGAAGCGAGACGTCCGTGGGCTGGTCGCGGCCGTACTTCTCGGGCTGGGCGACCTGCTCGGAGGACGCCGGCGGGTCGTCGTAGACGCCCGCGACCGCGTCCCAGCCGCCGTCGTCGTAGACGTGCTCGACGAACGCCGACCCCGCGCTGTACGGGAAGTATTTCAGCATGTAGACGCCGAAGTGGATGTCGCCGCCCCCGCCGCCCTCGCCCGAGGACTCGGGCGTCGCGCACTCCCACTCGGCGCCGCAGCGCTCGCCGTACTGGCTGTCGAGGAAGCTCGCTTCGCCCTCGATGAGGCCGTTGTTGGCGTTGGACTGGTCGCGGGTCGCCGAACTGAAGTTCGCGTCGAAGTTCCGGAACTGCAGGGCGTGCATCAGCTCGTGGCCGAGCGTGTTCTCGTCGATGGTCGGCGTCTCCGACTCGGAGATGACGACGATGCGGTCGTCGCGGGGCGTGTAGAACCCGAGCACGTTCGACCCGCGGTTCTCGTCTTGGACGGCCAGCGAGTCGTTGCGCTCGCCGACGAGGAACAGCGCCTCGAATTTCACGTTGTCGAACGTGCGCATCGCGTCGCTGGAACTCCCGCCGCCGGCGTACTGCTCGCGGTACGTCGACCGGGAGATGACTTCGACGGGCACGGACTCCTCGAACTCGATGCCGCGGAGGTGCTCGACGCGCGCCATCGAGCGGTTGACGACCTGCTCGCGCTCGGTCTCGTTGAGGCCGTCGTCGACGGTCACGGGGAGGGATTCGTTGTACCAGTAGCCGCCCTCCCAGCCGAGCGTGTCGGCGGCGGGGTCGGCGTAGTCGAAGTCGCTCGTCGCGGGCGCGGTCGTGGGCTCGGCAGAGTCACCGTCAGTCACGGCGGGGGACTGGCAGCCCGCGAGCACGACCAGCGCGACGAACGCCACGGCGAGAATGCGGCGTGTCATGACGCGTCGTTCGGACCGGACGGGGTAAAGCGCTACGCACAGTCACACCGCCCGCGGGCGGGGCAAACGGCTTAGTGGCTCGCCGGCGAGCACTCCCGCATGGAGTTCGACGCCGAGCGCACCGCAGTCGTCGTCGTGGACGTGCAGAACGGCTTCTGTCACCCCGAGGGGAGCCTGTACGCGCCCGCAAGCGAGGAAATACTCGACCCCGTGACGGGGCTCGTGGAGCGCGCGCGGCCGGCGGGCGCGCGCGTCGTCTACACGCGGGACGTCCACCCGCCCGAGCAGTTCGACGGCAACCACTACTACGACGAGTTCGAGCGCTGGGGCGAGCACGTCGTCGAGGGGACGTGGGGCGCCGAACTCCACGACCGCCTCGACGTGCGCGAGGACGACTACGTGGTGGACAAGCACACCTACGACGCGTTCTACGAGACCGGCCTCGACGGCTACCTCGACGCCCACGGTATCGACGACCTACTGCTCTGCGGGACGCTGGCGAACGTCTGCGTCCTCCACACGGCGGGGAGCGCGGGCCTCCGAGACTACCGGCCGGTGCTCGTGGAGGACGCGATCGGCTACATCGAGGAGCAACACCGCGAGTACGCCCTCGACCACGCCGACTGGCTGTTCGGGGAGGTCCTCGACCGCGGCGACGTGGCGTTCTGAACGCCGACAGTCAGCGGAGGCCGCTGGTTTCGGCGGGCGTCTTCCGGACGACGTAGAGCGCGCCGACGAGCACCGCGAGCAGAATGGCGAACCCGGCAGACGTCAGCAGGGCTTCCTGTGCGGCGTGGTCGTCGGGGTGGAAGCTGATGACGCGGCGTGTGACCGCGATGATGCCGGTGATGATGACGATGCGGACGACGCTCTCCTCGCGCGTGTACGCGACGACCGTCTGGTAGATTTCCACGATGATGAACAGCAGGAGGACGGTGTCGATGAGCGCGACGACCTCGCCGGTGCGCGTGATGGCGCCGCTGCGGACCAGCTGGAAGATGTTCAGGCCGAGGTCGAAGACGCCGATAGCGAACAGCAGGACGAGCACGTACGCGGCGACGATTTCGACCGACTGGATGAGCCGCTCGGTGATTCGCACGTGGTCGTCGACGTCCATGCGGCGGCGTACAGGCGGACGGGTGTTAAGAGCGGGGGCGGTCACTCGACGGCGACGGCGACGCGGTCGCCGACCGCGAGGTTGTGGCCGGGCGCGACGACTTTGACGCCGAGGCGGTCGGTGCCGAGCCACAGCGAGAGTCCGCGCACCGGCTGGCCGTCCACTGTGACACCCACGTCGCGCCACGAAACGGTGCGGCCGTCCGCCGTGTCACCGACCTCCCGGCCGAGGAACGAGACCGCGTCGCCGCCGTCCCCGAGGACGCCGCCGCCATCGTAGTGCGGGAAGCCGCCGTCGAGCACGCGGCCGTCGTCGGTGGCGACCCCCGCGAGCGTCTCGCCCGGCGCGGGGTGTTCGGGCGCGTCGAGGAGCGCGTAGGTGTCGCCGACTTCGAGGACCTCGCCCGTGCCGTTCCACGCCACCGCTTCGACTGGAGAGCCGAGTTCGAGGGGAAGCGACCCGGACGCCCGAACGGGGTCGGCGTCGCGCTCGCGGAACCCGAGGTGGACGTGGTTGGCGACCCACGGCGCGAAGAAGCCCGAACGCACCATTCGGCCGAGGTCGTCGCCGAGACCCACGGTGCCGCCGGGTTCGACGACCGGGTCGACGTGGAGGATGCGCGCGAGGTACTCCCCGGTGTCCACGACGACGAGGTGGTCGCGGTCGGCGGCGTACGGCCTCGACGGACAGCGCACGGTCCGCGTCTCCACGACCTCGCCGGCGACCGGGCTGGGGGCGCGGCGAACGCGGCCCTCGCTTCGCTCGGTCGCGCTGCTCGCGGGTCGTTCCTTTCCGCTCGCTCGTTCCGCGGCCTCGCTTCGCTCGGCCGCGAGCGCCGGGTAGAGGTCGACCGCACAGCCGGCGTCGTGGGCGGGGTACGGCGAGTTGTACAGCGACGCGCGCTGGTAGCGTGCGAGCACGTCGCCATCCAGCGTGACCATGCGCGAGCCTCGGACCGAGAGGATTTACTCCCGTCGGTCGAAGGGACGGCCATGCGCGTGCTCCGCGGGCGGGCCGACGGCAGGGACGCCGACCGCGCGGCGACCCGCGACCTCCTCGACTGGGTCGCCGAGCGCGGCGAGCCGGCGGTCCGCGTGTGGGCGCCGGGTCGCCAGCTCGCGTTCGGCCGCCGGGACGCCGGAAGCAACGGTTACGACGCCGCCCGAGCCGCGGCCCGCGATCACGACTTCCCGCCGGTTGAGCGCAGCGTCGGCGGGCGCGCGGTCGCGTACACGGAGACGACACTGGCGTTCGCCCGCATCACGCCCGTCGACGGCGTTCGTTCGGGCCTACAGGAGCGCTACGACGCGATGGTCGCGGACGTACTCGACGCGCTCGCCGCGGTCGGCGTCGACGCCCGCGAGGGCGAACCGCCCGAGTCGTTCTGCCCGGGCGAGCACTCCGTCGCCGCGGGCGGGAAGCTCGCGGGCGTCGCCCAGCGCGTCAGGAAAGACGCCGCGCTCACCTCGGGCGTGCTCGTCGTGGACGACCGCGAGGAGATTGCGGACGTGCTCGCGGCCGTCTACCCGAAACTCGGGGTGGCGTTCGACCCGGAGTCAGTGGGGAGCGTCGCGGCCGCGGGCGGCGACGCTGCGAGGATTCGGGACGAATTAGAGGACGCACTCGTCGGGGACGCAGACGCCGACGTAGAACGGCTGTAAAATTTTGACTGGACTGTCGGCGATTGGCCAGCCGGTGGCCTCGGCGGTCGCCGGAAGAGCGTAGCTCTTCCGAGTCCTCGGAAGTCCCTGATTTCCGGCGGATTGAGCGCCCGAGGGCGCGTTCTAACAGACGGAGACGAGTGCGAGACAGCAATCAGCGAGACACGGACCGCTCCGGAGGACTTACGCGCCGGCCGTCCGGACTGAGCGTATGCGAGTAATCCGGAACGCGACGCTGGCGGACGGCCGCGAGCGGGACGTCCGCATCGACGGCGACCGAATCGACGCGGTGGGCGAGAACCTCGACGGGGAGACGCTGGTGGACGCCGACGGGAAGCGGCTGCTGCCGGGGATGATAGACGCGCACGTGCACTTCCGGCAGCCCGGCTACGGCCACAAGGAGACGTGGGCGTCGGGGTCGCGGAGCGCGGCCGCGGGCGGCGTCACCACCGTGGTCGACCAGCCGAACACGGACCCGGCGACGGTGACCGGCGACGCGTTCGACGAGAAGGCCGAGTTCGCGGCCGACTCGCTGGTGGACTGGGGTATCAACGGCGGCGTCACCGAAGACTGGGAGCCAGAGTCGCTGTTCGACCGGCCGCTGTTCGCGCTCGGGGAGGTGTTCCTCGCGGACTCGACGGGCGACATGGGCATCGACGCGGAGCTGTTCGCGGACGCATGCCGGCGCGCCGCCGAGGAGGACGTGGTGGTCACGGTGCACGCCGAGGACGCGGAGCTGTTCGATGAGAGCGTGCTGCCACGCAGCACGGACACAGCGAGCGGCGACGAGCCGCGAGCAGACGCCGAGTCCCGCGACGACGCGGACGCGTGGAGCGCGTACCGGACCGCGACGGCAGAGGAGGCGGCCGTCGAGCGCGCGGTCGGCGTCGGCGGGAACGTCGGCGCGTCGGTGCACCTCGCGCACACGTCGACGCCGGAGGGCGTGGACGCGGCGCGGGCGGGCGGCGCGACCTGCGAGGTCACCCCCCACCACCTGTTCCTCTCCCGGGAGGACCTCGACGACCTCGGGACGTTCGGGCGGATGAACCCGCCGCTACGAAGCGAAGCACGCAGAGAAGCGCTGTTCGAGCGGCTCGCGGACGGCGAAGTGGACGTAGTGGCGACCGACCACGCGCCTCACACCCGCGAGGAGAAGGACGCCGGCATCTGGGACGCGCCCTCGGGCGTGCCCGGCGTCGAGACGGCGCTCCCGCTCCTGCTACAGGCGGCCAGCGAGGGGCGGCTGAGCTACGAGCGCGTGCGGGACGTGACCGCGGCCAACCCCGCCGACATCTTCGACCTCCCGCAGAAAGGGAAAGTCGAGGCGGGCCGGGACGCCGACCTCGTGCTCGTAGACCCCGGCGACTCGCGGGAGATTCGGGGCAACGACCTCCACTCGAAGTGCGGGTGGACGCCGTTCGAGGGGATGACCGGGGTGTTCCCGGAGCTGACGCTAGTGCGCGGGACGGTCGTCTGGGACGGCGAAGACTTCACAGAGCACGACGGCGAGAACGTCCGCGCGTAGCCGCCAGCAGGGATTAGTGGCGCGGCGGCGACCACCCGGTATGCGAACGGTCGTCGCGCTCGGCGGGAACGCGCTCGCGCCGGGCGGCGAAGCCACGATAGCCGACCAGCGCGAGCGAATCGAGGAGACTGCGGACGAACTCCGCGACCTCCACGAGGCGGGCCACGACCTCGTAGTGACGCACGGAAACGGCCCGCAGGTCGGGGCGCTACTCCGCCAGCAAGAGGAATCGGATGCGCCCGAGCGCCCGCTAGACGTGCTCGTCGCGGAGACGCAGGCCCAAATCGGCTACCTCCTCCAGCAGGCCCTCGACGAGCGCATCGACGCGCGGGTCGTCTCGGTGGTCACGCAGGTCGAGGTCGACCCCGACGATTCGGCGTTCGACGAGCCGTCGAAGCCCGTGGGGCCGTACTTGAGGGGCGAGCAGGCCAGTCAGCGGGCGTTCGAGACGGCCGAAGTGACGACCTCGAAGGGCGAGACGGCCCGCCGGCGCGTCGTCCCGTCCCCGGAGCCGGCGCGGGTCGTGGAGGACGAGCGCATCGACAGCCTCGTCGCGGACGGCGCGCCCGTCGTCTGCGCGGGCGGCGGCGGTGTCCCGGTCGCGGTCGAAGCGGGCGACATCACGGGCGTCGAAGCGGTCGTCGACAAGGACCACACGACGCGGCTCGTCGCCGAGCGCGTCGACGCGGACGTGCTCGTGATGGCGACGGACGTGCCCTGCGTGTACGCGGACTTCGGGACGCCCGAGCAGACTCCAATCGAGAACGCGACCGCGCCGGAGCTGCGCGAGCGCCTCGCCGCCGGCGAGTTCGGCGAGGGAAGCATGGAGCCGAAAGTGCAGGCGTGTCTGGCGTTCCTCGACGCGGGCGGCGAGCGCGCCGTGGTCGCGGGGACTGACGCCGTCGCGGCGGCGGTCGCGGGCGACGCCGGCACCCAGATTCGGCCGGGTTAGACGCCGAGCGCTATCGACGTGACGGCGGCCGCGAACGCCCACCCAGCGCCCGTCCACGACAGCACGAAGAACGCCTCGCGCGCGCCGGCGCCCGTCCACGCGGAGCCCACGTCGACGTACTCGCGGACGCCGCGCAGCGTCTCGCCGAGGCCGACGGCGGTCGCCCACGCGAACACGCCGAACCCGAACACGAGCGCGCCGAGCGCGAACGCCGTGTCCGTCGCGCCCTTCGCGGACGTGACCGTCAGTAAGGCGAGCGAGACGGCGACGCCGACCGCGGCGCCGCGGAGCGCCCAGCGGCCCGCGCGGGCGGCGAGGTCGCGGACGCCCGCGTCGCCGCGAGAATCAGTCAACGGCTTCCCGCATCCGCGGGTCGAGGGCGTCCCGCATCCCGTCCCCGAGGAGGTTGAACCCGAGGACGGTCAGCGCGAGGAACAGCCCCGGGAAGAACGACCACCACCACGCCCCCGAGAAGAGGCCGTACTCGACGCCGTTCGACAGCATCATCCCCCACGTCGGCTCGCCGGGGCTGGCGCCGAACCCGAGGAACGACAGCGCCGCGATGTCGATGATGGCGAGCCCGAAGTTCAGCGTCGACTGGACCGTGATGGGCGCCAGACAGTTCGGGAGCACGTGGCGCACGAGCAGCCGGGGGTCGGTCGCGCCGAGCGCGCGCGTCGCCTCGATGTACTCGTCTTCGAGGACTTTCAGCGCGGCGCCGCGGACGACGCGCGCGAACCGCGGCGTGTACACGAGCGTCAGCGCCGCGACCGCGCGCCACAGCCCGAGGTTGTCCGGGAAGATGGTGACCAGCGCCAGCGCCAGCAAAAGCGACGGGAACGACAGCAGCACGTCCATCGTGCGCATGATGACGTTGTCCGTGAGGTCGCCGTAGTACGCCGCGATGATGCCGAGGCCGACGCCGAGGACGGTCGACGCGATGACCGTGACGGTGCCGTACAGCATCGCGTACCACGCGCCGTACAGCACGCGCGGGAAGATGTCGCGGGCTTGGCCGTCCGTCCCGAACCAGTACTGCGCGCTCGGCGCGGCCTCGGTTGGGTTCGTGCCGAAGTTCGTCGCCGTGATGGCGCCGAGGTCGTACGCGAACCGCGCGTAGACGGCGACCGCGGACACGCCGAGGATGAGCGTGATGCCGATGACGGCCAGCCGGTTCGACAGCAGTTCGGAGACGAACGGGCTCGCGCGGAGCCGCTCGACGATGCCACGGTCGACGTCGGGGGTCTGGGTTTCGGTGCTCATTGTTCGATGCGGGGGTCGAGAACCGAGTACGTCACGTCCACGAGGAGGTTCACCAGCGTGTACAGCACCGCGAACACGAGCACGGTGGCCTGCACGACGGGGTAGTCGCTCTGGTTGATTGCGCTGACCAGCAGCGTGCCGATGCCGTTGATTTCGAAGACGGTCTCCGTGAGGACCGCGCCGCCCAGCAGCGCGCCGAACTGGATGCCGATGATGGTGATGACGGGGATGAACGCGTTCCGGAGGCCGTGTTTCATCGTCGTGATCTTCTCGCCTTGGCCCTTCGCCCGGGCGGTCCGCATGTAGTCCTGCCTGATGACCTCGATCATCGACGACCGCATCATCCGCGAGATGAGCGCCATCTGGTAGATGCCGAGCACGACGACGGGCAACAGGAGGTGGCGGAACGCCGACCGGAACGCCGGAACGTCGCCCGCCAGCAGCGTGTCCACGAGGATGAAGCCGGTGACGGCGTCGATGAAGTGCGCGGAGCCGATGCGGCCGCTCGTCGGGAGGACGCCGAGGAACTGCGCGAACAGCAGGATGAGCAGCGGCCCGCTCCAGTAGATGGGGATGCTGATGCCGCTGAGCGCGCCGATGCGCGTGAGGTGGTCGGTCCACGTGTCCTGCTTGACCGCGCTCAGGATGCCCAGCGGCAGGCCGAACAGGAGGCCGGCGAGCTGGCCCAGCACCGCGAGTTCGATGGTGATGGGGAGGCGGTCGGCGAGAATCCGGCTGACGGGCGTGCCGCGCTGAATCTGGTAGGATTCGCCGAAGTTGAACGTGGCTACGTCCCCGAGGAACCGGACGTACTGCTGCCAGAGCGGGTCGTTCAGGCCGAGGTCCGCGCGGACCTGCTCGACGAACGCTTGGCTGGCTCGGTTCCCGGCGATGGCGACCGCGGGGTCGCCCGGGGAGAGGTGGAGAATCGCGAACACGACGGTCGCCACCCCGAACAGCACGGGGACGAGGAGGAGCAACCGTTTGGCGACGAACCGCTTTGAGACCATTACGCGAAGGGGAGTGTGGGAGAATTAAAAAGGTCCCGTCGTGGGGGCGTTATTCGAGCTCGACGAGGTCGAGGTGCGGGCCGCCGATGGCGGAGATGGTGTAGTTGCTCACGCGGTTGCTGACCCCGCGCACCTCCTCGGCGTAGTCGAGGTACACCCACGGCGCCTCGTCGTGGGCGATTTGGGCGGCCTCGCTGTACAGCGACGCGCGCTCGCTCTGCGAGGTCGTCGCCTGCGCCTCCTCGACGAGGCTCATGTAGTCGGGGTTCGCCCACGCCGAGCGGTTCGACGTGTTGAAGCCCTCGGTGTCCCACGACACCCAGTCCTGTCCGTCGGGCACCTCGCACTGCGGGTGCAGGAGGACGTAACAGAAGTTGTCGGGGTCGGCGTTGTCGGTGTACCAGCCCGCGAGGCTGGCGTCGTGGCGCCCCTCGGAGGTGTACGTGAGGTAGTCGGAGAACTGGCGGTCGTCGATAGTGACGTCGATGCCGACCTCGTCGAGGTTCGAGCGGATGGTCTCCGCGGTCGGGAGCGGCGCGGGGTTGTAGCCGCGCGGGTTCTGGAACGTCGTCAGCTCGAACGAGAAGCCGTCGCCGTAGCCGGCCTCTTCGAGCAGCGACTGGGCCTGCTCGGGGTCGTGGGGGTACGGGCTGAGGTCGTCGTTGTGCCCGAACAGCGCGGGGGGAATCGGCTGGTCGGCCTGCGTGGCGATGCCCGAGTAGATGTTCTCGACGATGGACTGCGTGTCGATGGCGTAGCTGACCGCCTTCCGGACGCGGCGGTCGCGGAACGCCTCGACGCGGGACATGTTGAAGCTCATGTAGCCGATGTTGATGCCCTGCGTCGTCTCCGCGGACGCGGTGTCGGAGTCCTCGACGGTCTGGATGGTGTCGGGGTCCAGCCCGTCGATGATCTCCATCTCCTCCTCGACGAGCGCCTGCGCGCGCGTGGAGTTCTGGCCGCGCGTGAGGAACAGCACCTCGTCGACGTTCGGGGCGTCGCCCCAGTAGTCGTCGAACGCGGTGAGCTGGATGCGGTTGTTGGCGTCGTCGAGCTCCGAGAGCTCGAACGGCCCGGTGCCGACCATCTCGTCGTCGAGGTTCGTGTCGCCCTCGATGGCGTCCTGAGAGATGACCACGGAGACGAACATCGCGAGGTTCCGGAGGAACGGCGCGTACGTCTGCGTGAGCGTGATGTTCAGCGTGTAGTCGCCGTCCTTGGAGACGCTGTCGACCCAGTTGCCGAGCGTGAACGGCCCGTACGCGGAGGCGTCCTCGAAGTAATACTCGTAGTCCTCGTCGACGAAGCGCCGGTAGCTGGCGATGAAGTCGTCGGCGGTGAACTCCGAGCCGTCGTGGAACGTCACGCCCTCGCGGAGCTGGAGGGTGACGTCCGAGCCGTCCATCGTCCAGTCGGTCGCCAGCGACTCCGTGAGCGCGGCCTCGCCGGGCTGGAACCCGATGAGCGTCTCGTAGGCCTGATTCGTGACCTTCGCCACCTCCCCGCTGGTGGTGTTCTGGGGGTCGAGCGTGCTGGAGTGCGAGCCCCGGCCGTACCGGAGCGTGCTGCCGCCATCGCCGCCGCCACCGCCACCGAGACAACCGGCGATCGAGCCCGTCGCGGTCGCGGCGACGGTCGCGGTGCCGGCGGCCTTCAGGAAGCTGCGGCGTGAGACCTGACTGTCATTACCTGCCATAACACCACGGCAGGCGGCAACCCCAATAATAGTATCGGATAGTAGTAGGGGAATCGGCACACGAGACCGGGTTGTTCGCTCGGCGAGCTTCGGTCCGCGCGAAACTTACCGCGAGCGGCGGCGGCGGCCGTCGGCCGGCCGCGTGGTCACTCCGCGTCGGTGAACAGGTGGCACGCCGCGGGGTGGTCGTCGTCAGCGAGGTGGGGGTCCTCGCGCTCGCAGACGCTCTCGAACGTCTCGCGGAGCACGTCCTCGGCGGCCGCCCAGTCGCCCTCGGCGAGGTGGTCGAACGACTCCTCGACGGCGTCCCGGGCCCGCCCGGAGAGCGGCCCGTCGAAGAACTGGTCGCGGAGGACCGCGTGGAGGTCGCTGCCGCCGTCCGCGACCGCGCGGCCCGCCGGCGCCTCGCCGGCCGCCACCTCGCGGGCGGCGTCGAGGTCGATGTCGCGGGACTCGACGCGCTGGCGGTAGAACATCACCTCGCGGTAGCGCTCCTGCTCGACGTCGAGGTCCGCCGGGGGAATCACGGACGGACACCGCGTGCGGAAGTGACACCCAGACGGCGGGTCGATGGGCGACGGCACGTCGCCTTTCAGGATGGTGCGGTCGCCGGTGTCCGCGAGCGGGTCGGGCTCGGGAATCGCGGACAGCAGCGCGTTCGTGTACGGGTGTTTGGGGTCGCCGAACAGCTCGTCGGTGCCCGCCACCTCGACGATTTCCCCGAGGTACATCACCGCCACGCGGTCGGAGATGTGGCGCACCACGGAGAGGTCGTGGGCGATGAACAGGTACGTCAGCCCGTACTCCTCTTGGAGGTCCTCCATGAGGTTGATAATCTGGGCCTGCACGCTCACGTCCAGCGCCGACACCGGCTCGTCGGCGACGATGAAGTCGGGGTCGACCGCCAGCGCCCGCGCGATGCCGACGCGCTGGCGCTGGCCCCCGGAGAGTTCGTGGGGGTAGCGGTCGTACTGGCTGGGGTCCAGCCCGACCTCTTCGAGGAGTTCGACGACGCGCTGGCGGCGGTGGCCCTCCGCGAGGCCGTGAATCTTCAGCGGCTCCATGACCGTCTGCCCGACCGTCATCCGCGGGTCGAGACTCGACATCGGGTCCTGGAACACCATCTGCATGTCCTTGCGCTTCTCGCGGAGCTGTGTCTTCGAGAGGCTCCCGAGGTCGTCGCCCGCGAACACGACCGTGCCGTCGGTCGGCGGGTCGAGGTGCAGCAGCGCCCGGCCCGCCGTGGACTTCCCGCAGCCGGACTCGCCGACCAGCCCGAGCGTCTCGCCCTCGTGGACGTCGAGGCTGATGCCGTCGACGGCCTTCACGCTGGGCTGCTCGCCCGGGAAGAAGCGGTCGAACCAGCCCTCCTCCTGCTCGTAGTATTTGCGCATCTCCGACAGCTCCACGAGCGGCTCGCCGACCTCGTGGCCGGTGTCGGAGGAGACGCCCTCGACGCCGTACTCGCTCTCGTCGAACTCGGGGAGGATGCACTTCGAGCGGTGGTCGGTGTCCTCGGGGCCGTGCTGGAGGAACGGAATCTCGCCCTCCCGGCACTCGGGCTGGGCCCACGGGCAGCGGTCCGCGAAGTGGCAGCCCTCGGGCATGTCGATGAGGTCCGGGACGTTGCCCTCGATGGGCGTCAGGCGCTCCTTGTCCTCCGTGGGGATGGACTCCAGCAGCGTGTACGTGTACGGGTGGCTGGGGTTGTGGAATATCTCCTCGACGGGGCCCTCCTCGACGATTTCGCCCGCGTACATCACGGCCACGCGGTCGCAGGTCTCCGCGACCACGCCGAGGTCGTGGGTAATCATCAGGACGGACATCCCGAACTCGTCCTGCAAGTCGTCGATGAGGTCCAGAATCTGGGCCTGAATCGTCACGTCCAGCGCCGTCGTCGGCTCGTCGGCGACCAGCAGGCTCGGCCGGCACGCCAGCGCGATGGCGATGAGCACGCGCTGGCGCATCCCCCCGGAGAACTCGTGGGGGTACTCGTCGAGGCGCGTCGTCGCCTCCGGAATCCCGACCTCGGTGAGGATGTCTACCACGTCCTCGAAGACTTCCTCGTCGTGCTCGCGGCCGCCGACCTTAGGAAGGATTTCGCGGACCGCGTTCAGCCACGTGTCCCGCTTGCGGTCGCCGTACCGGTGGAGGCGCAGCGACTCGGCGACCTGCTCGCCGACGGTCACCGCGGGGTTCAGCGACGTCATCGGGTCTTGGAAAATCATCCCCATCTCGCCGCCGCGCACCTTCCGCATCGCCTCCTCGGGGGCGGCGGTGAGGTCGAGGACGCCGTCGGACACTTCGACGTCGGCCGCGTCCGCCCCGTCAAGCAGGGCCGCGCGGGCGTCGGCGTCGACGTAGATGAAGCCGTCAGCGGCGTCCTCGACGGCGGTTTCGAGCGCGTCCGCGACGACGGACTCGGTCGCGCCGTCCTCGAGGCGGTCGGCGGCGTCACGGAGTTCGGCCGCGAGGCCCGCGGGGTCGTCTTCGCCCGCGAGGTCGTCGGCCATCCCGCGCAGCTCCGCGGGCGCGGACTCGACGCCCTCGCCGACGCGGAGATCCGAGACGACTTCCCAGACCGCATCGACGAGCTCGAAGGGGTAGGGGACGACGCCGCCGCGGAAGTCGCCCGCGAGGTCAGCGGCGAGGTCGGGCGCGCGGAACGTCACGCGACCGGCCACCACGTCGCCGGGGTCGTCGACGAGGTCCATCGCGGACAGCGCCGTGACGCTCTTCCCGGAGCCGGACTCGCCGACCAAGCCGACGGTCTCGCCCTCCTCGATGGTGAGGTCGATGCCGTCCACGGCCTTCACCGCGCCGCGTTCGGTCTCGAACTGCGTCCGCAGGCCGGAGAGCGAAAGGAGGTCAGTCACTGGGCAAATTTCGCAGGGCGCCCAAGAAATAGCTTGCGGGACTTGGGCAACGCTTATCCCCGGCGCTACCCGCGACACAGACATGACCGAGAACCACGCCGAGGGCGGCCCCGCGAACCAGCCCAGCGGCGAGGGCTGGCAGGCCGTCGTGGAGGACATGGCGGCGACCGCCGACGCGTACGGCGAGCGCGGCTGGACGACACTACAACTGCACCCCGGCGACTCCGTGCTCGTCGACTCGGAGTTCCGCACCGGCCTCGACGTGGTACTGCCCGGCGACGAGTACGAGTCCCTCGAATCGCTGGCGGTGGACGCCTCGTTCACCGACGTGGACGTGTTCCAAGGCGCCACCGGCAACACCACCTACCTCCTCGTCGTGGAGAAAGACCCCGACAGCGAGACCGCCGTGTTCGTGCCCGCGTACTACGACACCGCCTCCTCGGCGCAGAAGCTCGATTCGATACGCGAGAACGGCGAACTCCGGCTGTTCTGCCGCCGGCTGAACGACGACTACGTGGAGTTCGTCCACGAGAACGTCGCGCCGTTCCTCCCGGACCGCCCGGACGCCTAGTCGTCGGCGCTGGCGTCGATGGTGTGCCCGCAGTTCGGGCACTCCGCGCCGTCGTGGCGCAGTTCGTCGCTGGCCGAACGCACGTCCCGCATCACCGAGGAGATGCGCTCCTCGGCCTCCAGCTCCTCCTCGACGGCGAGGTCCACGCCCTCCACTTCCAGCAGGAACTTCGCCACCTCCGTCACCTCGTACATCAGGTCGTCCAGTTCGTCCGCCGTGAAGAACCCGGACATCGCGCCGTACAGGAACGTCGCGCCCGCCATCCGCACCTTCTCCTCGAACGCCGAGCGCGCCTGATTGACCGCCTGCGGGCTGTACGTGTCCGTCATGAACGGAACGAGTTCGGGGAGGTTCTCCCCGATTTTCGTCATCTCCACGCCGGTCTCCGTGCGGAAGTCCGCACAGAGCCGCGCTATCGCCCACTCGCGGGCCGTAATGTACGTCCGGTCCCGGAGGAACTCGTTGACGCGGTCGTACTGCGCGCCGTCCATCTTCGAGAACCGCGCGTACTCGCGGACGTCCTCGGGCACGTCGTCGGTGTCGTCGGTCGGTCCCTCGGCCGGCTCGACCGCCGGCGTGAGGTCCCAGTCTGCGGGAGAAGCGCGTTCGGGCATGGGGAAGGGTTGCCGTGTTGAGCGCAAAAGCGTGTCGCCGGCGCGGGGCGTCGCGTAGCGACGGCCCGCGGAATCGTCGAGCGGCGACCGCAGGGAGAGCACGTCAACAGCGAGCGGCGCCCGGCGCTCGCCGCCTCCCAGCCGAATCCTTTTCACTGACGGCGCTGACAGTCCGACTATGAAAGTGCTGCTCGGCATCGGCGGCGCAGACGACTCCCTCGACGCGCTCCACGAGACCGTCGAGCGGGCGGTCGAGACGGGCGACGAGGTGACGGTGGCGGTCGTGGAGAACCCCGACAGCGACCGGTCGCCGGACGACCTCGTGGGCGTGGCCCGAGAGACGTTGACGGAGGCGGGGCTGGAAGCGGACGTGCGACAGCTCTCGGGCGACCCGGGAAGTAGCATCGTCGAGCTCGCGGAGAGCGAGGAGTTCGACCAGATTGTGCTCGGGGGCGGCCAGCGCAGCCCGATGGGGAAGATTCGCCTCGGCGACATCGCGGAGTTCGTGCTGTTGAACGCGCGCGTGTCCGTGAAGTTGGTGCGTTAGCATGACCGACGAACGCGCGTACCCCGACAGCGTCGCCGAATCGTTCCCGCGGCCGCCGCGGGAGTTCGAGGACCGCGAGGGGCGAACCATCGACGTGCGGGCGTGGGAGGGCGAGCACGGCCCGGGCGACGACGCCTTCGAGGCGGTCGTGGAGATGTACGTGGAGTTCGACCCGGCGGACCGCGCGCAGGGCGTGCCGCCGGTCGGCGAGGACCGCATCCGGGAGTGGCTGGCGAACCTCTTCGAGCAGGACGGCTACGACGTGCTGGCGTGGCACGGCGACGAGGTGGCGGGCCACGCGACGCTGGTCCCGGACAACGACTCGACGTACGAGCTCGCCATCTTCGTGCATCAGGAGTATCAGGGCGCGGGCATCGGCACGCGGCTCATCGAGGCGCTGCTCGGGCACGGGCAAGAACGGGGCGCGGAGTACGTCTGGCTGACCGTCGAGCGGTGGAACCGCCCGGCGGTCGCGCTCTACGAGAAGGTCGGCTTCGAGACGGCGGCCGCCGAGAGCTTCGAGATGGAGATGGCGATTCGACTGAACTAACTATAAGCCGCCGGCGGGAGACGCTCCGACGATGCCCGACCCCGATTGGTCCGACGAACACGTCTCCCGGGCGAACCGGTTCGTGCTATACGTGGTGGTGGCGTGGGTCGCGCTCGTCACGCTGCAGGCGGTGCTGGCGCCGGCCGGCCCGTCGAGCGTGCTGGTGACAGGCGCGGCGGCGCTCGCGGCGACGTGGCTGCTCGTGCACCTGCTGTTCTCGGAAGTGGACACGCTCGTGAAGACGAGAATCGCGGAGGCCGCGGAGTACCGGGAGGAATCGACGGCGGAGTCAGACTGAGAGGACCGGCTGGCTGGCGTACAGCAGCACGTACTCGGCGGCTTTTTCGAGGACGTCGCCGGTCTCGTCGCGCAGCCCCTCGCGGGGGATGGTGAGGAAGTCCGCCTCCACGTCGGCGGCGCAGTCGAGGATGACGCTGCCGGGGTGTTGGAGCTTCCGCGTGGTGGAGAACCCGTACGCGATGGTGGAGTCGACGTGGACGCTCTCAGGCGCGAGCGCCTCGACGTCAGCGAGGAACGTCCGCGTCTCGTCGGCGAGTTCGGGTTCGTCGACTTCGCCGGCGTTGAGGCCGCGGCTGACCGTCTCGCCGAGGACGTACAGCGCGTGGGCGTCGGCGTCGTACCGGTCCGCGACGGTGAACGCGTACTCGGCGGCCGTGACCGAGGCGTCGGTGCCGTCCACGGGCACGAGCACGGTGTCCACTTCGAGGCTCATGGCTGCGTCTGCGCGGGCGGGCTACTAAAGCGCTCCGCGTGTGCGGCCGTCCTGCCGCGTGGGTTTAAGGGGCGCGGGCGCCCAGCGTCGGGTATGATAGAGACGGTGGTCATCGCGACCGACGGCTCCGAGAGCGTGGGGCGCGCGGTGGCGGTCGCGCTCGACTTCGCGGAGCGCTTCGACGCGGACGTGCACGCGCTGTACGTCTTAGAGGAGAGCGACGTCGAGAGCGCGCCCGCGGAGGTGCGCGAGGAGATGCACGACGCCCTCGAAGCGCGCGGCGAGGAGGCCGTCGAGGCGGTCGCCGACGACGCCGACCAACGCGTGTCGACGGCGGTCCGGGAAGGGCGGCCGGCCGCGGAAATCAGCCAGTACGCCCGCGACGTGGACGCGGACGTGGTGGCGACCGGGACGCGGGGCCGCCACGGCGAGAGCCGCTTTCTCATCGGGAGCGTCGCCGAGCGCGTCGTGCGGACGTGTCCGGTGCCCGTGTTGACCGTGCGCCAGCTCGACGACAGCGAGTAGCGAGAGGAAAGCGGCTGTCTGACCCAACGCGGGCTTTTTACTGTGGCCGTACGGCCGTGTAGTCGATGCCTTCCACGAGCCGCCGAGAGTTCCTCGCGGCAGTCGGCGCGACGAGTCTCACGGGCGTCGCCGGGTGTAGCGTGTTCGGCGGCGGCCGTCCGGACGTGAACACCGTCAGCGGGCTAGACGAACCGACGAGCCGCGCGCTTGACGACGAGGCCGTGTACCTCGCGGGTGACACCGAGGAACTCCCCGAGCCGCCGAAGACGGCGCCGGCGGTCGCGGAGGCGGACCTCGTGCTCGCGACGCCGAGCGCGGACCGCGCGTCGCTCGGTCGAGCGCTTCGCGCGGGCAAGCCCGTGGCGTTCGCGGCCGGCGGTGGCGTCCAGCGAGCGCTCCGAGGCGTCCTCGAACGGGTCGACGGCGACTACTCGTTCGGCGTCGAGGCGGTCCGCGCGCGGCCCGTCGAGACTGTCGTTGCGGTGCCGGACGGGAACGACAGCGTCGAGACGTACACGTTCGTCGACGACGGCGGGTGGCCCGACAGCGTGCTCACGCCGCTCGGATGGGCGCTGGTCGGTCGCGTGCCGGAGTGCCGGACCGGCATGCCCGCGTCCCCTGCGGACGACCAGTACGACTACGCGGGCGCCGCGCACGTCGTCGGCCGACTCGACGCTGGGGAGGCGTACGCGTCGCGGACCGTCGCATCGGTGAACGACGAAGAGAGCGACCGATTCGTTCGCCTGCGGACGACCCTGCACGCGGCAGCCAACGACGGGTACGCCGTCGAGGTGACGGCCCGCGAGGCGGACTTCCCGGACGACCAGCGTCTCGCCAGCGTCTATCCGAACTCCCACACGCGCGACGGCGTGCAGGTCGCGAACGTCTCGGACACCACGCGCAGCACGTTCGCGGTCGAAGCGACGCCGACCAGCGACCGCGCACGCAGCGCGCTGACCGCCTGTGGCGGCCTACTGACGGAGGGAGGGCTCGCGTACGACCACCGGACGTCGTTCCGATGGAAACGCGACACGCTGCTGGAGACCGACCGCCACTACGCGACGGCGACCGGGCGCGGCGAGTGGCGTCTCGGCGCGTGACGCCCCCCGAACCACGGGGTTCTTTGCGCGGCCGCGCCTCCCTCCGGTATGGAAGATTGGGTCATCGAGGACGAGGACCTGCCGCTGGAGCGGAAGTCGCTGCTCCCCGGCGAGGGCTTCTTCATCCCGGACAGCATCCACGAGGAGCGCAAGGACCGAGAGATTCGGGAGGACGCGGAGGGCGCGGAAGTCCTCGTCGTCGCGGACCCGGACGCCGACGGGATGGCCTGTGCGGCCATCGTGCGCGAAGTGTACGGGGACGCGGCGCTCGTGCCTGCCGGCCCGCACGAACTCGAAGACGGCCTGCGCCGGGCCGCGGAGTTCGGCGCGGACGGCGCGACGGTGTACGTCTGTGACCTCTGCCCCGACGAGTTCCGGTACGTCGACGACGAACTCGCGTACCTCCTCGAGCACGCAGGTGAGGTTCACTGGTACGACCACCACCAGTGGACCGACGACGTGGCCGAAGCCGTCCGCGAGGCGGGCGTCGACCTCGTCATCGGCGACTCCGAGGAGGAGTGCACGGCGGACGTGGCGGTGCGCTCCATCGACGCGGACCTCCCGCGCTACCTCAAGGAACTGGCGGCGGTCACCCGCGACCACGACCTCTGGCTGAAGGAGGACCCGCGCAGCGACGACCTCGCGGACTACTCCTACTGGGTGGACACCGACGAGTACATGGCGACGATTCAGGAGCACGGCGCCGACCTCCCCGAGGACGTCATGGAGTTCTTAGAGGAGCGCCGCGTCGAGAAGGACGACCTCATCGAGCGCGCGGTTGCGCGCGCGTCGATTCGAGAGGTCAACGGCTGGACGGTCGGCGTGACCTACGGCCGGTGCTCGCAGAACGAGGTCGCGGAGGCGCTGCGCGAGCAGGGCGCCGACGCCGCGGTCATCGTGAAACCCTCGGGGAGCGCGAGCATCCGCGGCACCGAGGGCTTCCAGCGCGCCCACGAGGTCGCCCGGCAGGTCAACGGCGGCGGCCACCCGAAGGCCGCGGGCTGCAAGCCCGACATCTACGAGGACATGCTGGACTACGCGAACCACTGGACGTCGCAGGGCGCGACCGCGAAACAGGTCATCCTCGACGGCTTCCGGAACCTCGACCCCGAGGAGGAGCCGGCGGAGTCGTAGCTACCGCTCGCCAGCCAGCCACTTGTCGGAGTACGACTCGCCGCAGGAACAGTAGACGTAGGCGTGGATGACGTCGCCGTCGGCGTACAGCCCGCCGACTTCCTCGTTCTGCGGCTCGGCGAACGAGAACGCGAACCGCGCGCTGTGCTCGTCGCCGTCGCCGGCGTGCGGGCACTCGCCGCCCGAGAGGTCGCTGTCGACGTGCCCGGGGTTGTCCATCGCGGCGGACCCGAAGTCCATCGCGCCCATCCCCGTAATCGACTGGAAGACGCTGCGGCCGCGCTCGCCGTCCACGACGAGCACGACGCCGTCGGCCACCCGCTCGGCGTCCTCGCGGTCCGCAAGCGTGTCGATGTCGGAGACGTACGACTCGGAGAGGTAGAGTGCGACGTCGTCGGTCCTGTCGCCGGCGAGATACGCGTCGTAGTCGCTCACGGCGACGAATACGCGGCGAACGCGAAAAAGCGTGGCGTTCCGTTAGGCGTCGGCTTCCTCGGCGTCCTCGGCGTCGCCCTCGCCGTAGAGGTCGGCGACGGACTCCTCGCCGCGCTCGCTGATGGAGACGTTGAGCTGGGCGACCTCCTCGGAGACCTCCTTCCCGCGGACGGTGACGCGCTTGCGCTCGCCGTCGTCCTCGGGGTTGAAGCCGGGGCCGCCAGTCAGGAGCACGTCCTTGAGCGCGGCGCCGTCGACGTCGCTGCGCATCGGACGGCCGGCGGCGTCGCTGCCGCCCGTGATTTCGACCGTGTAGCCGTCGAGGCCGACGGCCGCGCCGTCGACTTCGTCACCGATTTCGAGGCCGAGGAACCGGTTCGCGTCCTGTCCGTCGACCTCCTGCTGGTAGCTTCGCCCCGACTCGGGGTCGGCGACGACAACTTGGAACGTAGCCATGCGTGCAACCAGTCGGGCGCAGTTCAAAAACCCGTCGAAGCCGCTCCCGCCGGCAGGCGGCCCCACGCCCGGGAATTGTGGGTGCTGGGGCGGTGCGGGCACCCGAGCGTTGAAGGCCCGCCCCGCACAACCACGCGGTGACTGGCATGGACCGCCGAGACCTGATGGACCGCCTCGACGCCGCGTTCGGGGGACCGCCCGCGGAGCGGCGCGCGGTCGCGCGGGCGGCCGGCGACCTCGCGGACGCCGGCGCGCTCGCCGACGACCTCGACATCGAGGTGACTCCGGACGTCATCGTCGACCAGCTGGCGGACGCGCCGGGCGGGTCGCCGGCGGAGCGCTGGAACTGGTGGCTGGGCGCGTTAGAGGCGTCCCACGGCGGCTACCGGCAGTTCCGCGTGACGGCGTGGCAGCGCGAGGACTCCTAGACGGCGCGGCGGCCGAGCGCGGCGACCGCGCCCGCGACGGTCACCAGAATCCACGCCGCCAGCGCCGCCGCGAGCGCGCCCTGACTCAGCCCCGTGCCCGCGAGCACGCCCGCGATGCCGCCAGCGGTCGTGGAGACCGAGCGGAGCACGAGCACGCGGAACAGGTCCGCGGGGTTGGCGAGCACAGCCACCGACACCACCCAGCCGGGGAGGTCGAAGGCGGCGACGGCGCCGAGCGCGACGAGGTCGTGGACGAGCACGAACCACACCCACGCGGCGAGCGCGCCGCCGAGCGCGCGCGTCTTCTCGCTGGCGAGCGCGGACGCGAGCACGCCGACGCCGAGGAACGCGAGCGCCGCCGCGACCGCGACCAGCGCCACCCACGCGTACGCGCCGACGACGCCGACGCCGGCGTACCGGACGAGGAGCGCGCCGCCGACCGCGAACCCGGCGAGCATCCCGCCGCCGACCGCGGCCGCCCGGCCGGCGTACTTCCCGACGACCACCGAGCGCGGCGACAGCGGGAGCGCCAGCAGCATCTCGAGGCTGCCGGACTCGTCGGCGCCGACGACCGCGTCGTAGCCGGCCGCGAGCGCGACCAGCGGGACGACGTAGACGCCGACCTGCGCGAAGCTGGCGAGGACGGCGCCGACGCGCGCCGGCCCCACCGACGACCCGCCGAGCGCGACGAGCGCGGCGGAGAACAGCGCGAACACGAGCGCCGCGCCGACCGCCCAGCGCCGCCGCACCGCGAGCCGGTACTCGCGGGCCGCGACCTCGACGGTCCCGCGAACGGCATCCCGGATGCCGCGACCCCCGACATCGGCGGACGTGGCGCCGTCAGCGGCGAACGCGTGCGACTCGTCGGTGACCGCCGCCCCGCCGTCCGTTGCGGGCTGGTCGGGACTGGCGTCGTCGGTCACGCCCGCTCACCTCCGTTCAGGGCCACGTCGCCGCCGACCGCGACCTCCTCGCGGAACACCGCGTCGAGGCCGGGCTCGGCGACCTCGACGCCCTCGACCTCAGCGACCTCGCGGAGCGCGTCCAGCACGTCGAAGACGGCGTCGCGCTCGCAGTCGGCGCGGAGCCGGTCGCCGTCCGCGGACGCGCGAACGACGCCGTCCTCGGTCGCGAGTGTTCCCGCGGCCGCGTCCGCGTCGCCGGCGACGGTCGCCGTCACCGAGACGCTGTCCGCGGCGGCCCGGCGGAGCTCGTCGACGCTCCCCGAGACGGAGATGTCGCCGTCTTCGAGGACCGCGACGCGGTCGCAGAGGCGCTCGATTTCGGGGAGCACGTGGGAGGTGACCAGCACCGTCACGTCCGTCTCGGTGGCGAGCGCGTCCACGACGGCGTGGAAGTCAGCGACGCCCGCTGGGTCGAGGCCCGCGGTCGGCTCGTCGAGCAGCAACACCTCGGGGTCGCCGACGAGCGCAGTAGCGAGCCCGAGCCGGCGGTTCATGCCGTTCGAGTAGCCGCCGACGCGGCGCTCGGCGGCGTCCCCCAGCCCGACCGTGTGGAGGACGCGCTCGACGCGCCGGTCCCGTTCGTCGGCGGGGACGCCGCGGACGCGAGCGTGGAACGAGAGGACTTCGCGGCCGGTCAGCGACGGCGGGAACCCCGCGTGCTCGGGGAGGTAGCCGACGCGCTCGCGGAGTGCGGTGCCCGCAGACGGCGGCAGGCCCGCGACCGTGACGCTGCCCGCGTCCGGCGTGTCGTGGCCGACGAGGAGCTTAAACAGCGTGGTCTTGCCGGCGCCGTTGCGGCCGACGAGGCCGAGCGTCTCGCCGCGCCCGACGGAGAGGGTCGCGCCGTCGAGCGCCGTGACTGTGCCGTAGGACTTCTGCACGTCGCGGATGTCGATGGTTGGGTCAGGCATAGTATCGCCTCCAGTCGTCGTGTGCGGGCGTGGCCAGCGGGTGGTGGTCGACGACGCCGGGCGCCTCCACGAGCGGCACCGACCGGCCTGCCAGCCGGACCGCGTCGAACGCCGGGCTGGACGCGAACACCCGGGTCTCGGGGTGCTCGCGCGCGAGGTCCTCGACGGTGCCGTCGGGCTGGAAGCGCACCTCGCTGACGCCGTCGTGGTCGACGTCGACGGGGCTGGCGTCGCTCCAGTAGTTGCCGCGGCCGCTGGCGTTCCACGCGACCTGCTGGCCGACCACGGCGTACATCGCGTCGCCGTTGTCGATGAAGGAGTTCCCCGACGCCGCCATGTCCACGCTCCCCGCGGTGAGCTGGACGCCGACGCCGTTGGCGAGCACGAGGTTGTCCCGGAAGGTGTCGTCCAGCGAGTTGTAGACGAAGACGCCGTCGTCGTTGCCGACGAGGTCGTTGCCCGCGACGGTGGAGTGGTCGACCTCCTTCACGAGGATGCCGTGGCCGCTGGTCCCCGTGTTGTTGACGGCGACGTTGTCCACGATTTCGAGGTCGTCCGAGACCATCAGCGCGTAGCCCACGTCGTTGCCGAACGCGGTGTTGTTCGCCAGCCGATTCCCGTCGGAGTACATGTAGTGGACGCCGTACCGGAGGTCCCACATCGTGTTGTTCGACGCGAGCACGCCGGAGCTCCACGAGAAGTAGACGCCGTCGCGGACGTCCGTGATGCGGTTGTTCTCGATGGTCGCGTCGTCGGCGCGCCACAGCTGGATGCCGTTCCCGCGGTTCGAGAGCCGGCTGATGGACTCCCGGCCGACGATGGTGGTGTCGCGGACCGTGGCGTCCGGGAAGCCGTCGATCCAGACGCCGAACGTCGTGTTCGTCACGCGCGCGTCCGCGAGCGTCGCGTCGGGGGCGTCTATCCAGACGGCGGCGTCGTTGTCGGCGGTGCTGTACCCGGCGTTGCGCACCCAGACGTCCCGGACGGTGACGCCGCTGGCGTTCACGGTGACAACGTCGCCCTCGGCTTCGCCGGTGATGACCGACTCGGCGGGGGACGCGCCCGCGATGGTGACGTTCGGCGTTTCGACGGTGACCGGACCCGCGACGTGGCCGTGGACGGCGACGGTGTCCCCGGGAGTAGCGGCCTCGACGGCGGCGCCGAGGGAGTGGTAGCGGTCGCCGCGGACCGTAGCGTAGCCGGCGCCGCGCTCGCCGACCGCGGCCAGCGAGAAGTCGTACTCCGCGGGCACGGACTGGTCGAACGCCACCCTGGGGTCGCCCGCGGCGTCGTCGCTCGGCACAGCGACGACGGCGCCGACGCTGGCGACGAGGAGCGTGAGCGCGGCGACGGCGAACAGCCGCTCGGTGCGGCGGTCACTCACGCGCGGTCACCCCGCGGCCTCCGCGTCCTCGTCAGCGTCGCCCGTGGCCCGGGCGGCGAGGTCGGCGAGCGTCGCGTCGCTGTCCCGGAAGTAGAACGCGACCACCAGCAGGGCGACCGCGGCCATCGCCATGTACGCGCCGGGCCCGAAGCGGCTGTGGCTGGTGATGTTGGCGACCTCGTACCGGCCCCACAGCGGCGGCGTGAACCCCGACACGCCCATCACGGGCGCGCCCGGGTCGAGCGTGTGGCCGGCCTGATACAGCCGGTACTGGATGTCCGCGAGCATCACGCCGAACACGACGACGGTGCCGACGAGCTGGGCGGTCAGCCCGCGCTTCAGCCGGCGGGCGTCGGGCGCCAGCGAGACGAACAGCGTCGCCGCCGACACCGCGACGAACGCCAGCGGACCGAACGACCACTCCGGCACGTCCACCGCGTACGAGTGGGGCTCGTAGTTCGGCAGCCAGTAGACGGGGTCGGGGTAGTAGAACCCGATGTACTTGTTGAGGTTCGCCATCTCCGCGTAGTCGCCCGCGATGCGGGGGTAGGCGTACAGTTCGAGGTGCAGCGTCGTCGACGGGTACTGCACCGCGTCGACGGCGATGCGCCACATCGGGAACCACAGCGCCGCGACGAACAGCACCGCCGCTCCCAGCGGGAGCGCGCGCCGCAGTTCGCGGAACGTCGACGGGTCGGGTATCTCGTAGTCCATGGTGTCACCTGCCCGGGGTTCGCGCGACGAACCACCGGTTGCGACCCCCGCGGGCCGCGCCGACACGGCGAGCGTGCCGGCGACCCCGGGAGGCCGCCGATGGCCGTCGGATGGATGACAGACAGCGGCAGCGTCAGCCGTCGCGCGGCTCCACGATCATCCGCGAGCGCATCTCCAAGTGGAGCGCGCTGCAGAAGTACGTACAGTAGATCCAGTAGACGCCCGGCTCGTCGACGGTGAACGTCGCCTCGCGGGTGTCCTGCGGCGCGATGGAGAGGTGGACATCGTGCTCGGGGATGGCGACCCCGTGGATGACGTCGCGGACGCCCTCGATGTTCGTCACCGTGAGCGACACCTCGTCGCCCTCCTTGACGGTGAACTCCGAGAGCCCGTACTCCGAGCGCATCGAGGAGGTCTTCACGTCGACGGAGCGCTCGCCCGTGCGCTCGACCCGGGAGTTCTCCTGCGTGACGAACTCCTTCTCGCCCTCGTAGTCGCTCTTGTCCCACGTCGTCGCGGGGTCGAGCTTGTCCTTGTGGGCGAACACGCAGTCGTGGGGCTCGGGGTACGCCGGGTGGTCGGCGACGAGCTCCATCTCCTTCTCGCCCTGCCCGATGTGGATGAGTTGGTCGTTGTCCGGGTGGATGGGGCCGACCGGGAGAAACCGCTCCTTCGAGAGCTTGTTCAGGCTCACCAGCCACTCGCCGTCGGGGTCGGTCGTCATCGCCTCGACGGCCTGAATGTGGCCGGGGTTATAGTGGACGTCCTGCTTCTCGATGACGGGGTCCGAGGAGCCGTTCTCGGCCTCGACGGCCGCCTCGATGTCCCACTTGACCGCCTGCGAGTCGATGAACAGCGACGTGTACGCGTGGCCGTTCCCGTCGAAGGTCGTGTGCAGCGGGCCGAGGCCGACCTTCGGCCGGCCGGCGACCACGTCGTCGGGGTCGCTGGACTCGTCGAGGGCGTCGATGTCGATGATGGTGACCGTCGGGGAGAGCTTCCCGGCGACGAACGCGTAGTCGCCGTTCGGCCCGACCTCAACGCAGTGGGGGCTCTTCGGGGTCGGGATGTACCGCACGATGGGGCTGTCGCCCTGATTCAGCGAGCTGTCCTGCGTGCCGTCGACGACGGGCACGCCGTTGACCTCCTCGTACTCGCCCGCCTCGACGGCCTCCTCGATGGCGGGCACGTCGAAGGCCTTCACGTGGTCGCGGTCGTCCCGCGTCATCTCCGAGACGGTGACGCCGCCCTCGTCGTTGTACGCCGACGAGATGGCCCAGCGACCGTCCTTGTCGGTGTCGACGATGTCGAGGTTGCCGTCGACTTTGACCTGCCACTTGGTCTCCATCGACTCGGGGTCGATGGCGGAGAGCAGCGACACGTACTCGTCGGGGTCGTGGACGTCGCGGCCGTCGTTGGGCAGCGGCGTGCGGAACTCGCCGTTCCCGAAGACGTACTCCGTGTCCGGGCTCTGCACGGAACAGCCGTGGATGGCCTGCGTGTTCGGGACGTTCGTGATGGCGTCCGTCTCGAAATACTTCAGGTTCACGCGGGCGATGCGGCCGTTCGCCTTGTCGTTCACCCAGAGGTACTCGCCGTCGTAGTCGCCGTCGGTCTCCGACAGCACCGGGTGGTGGTTGTCACCCCACGAGAGGTCGCCGGCCTCCTCAAGCATCTGCGAGGTCTTGTCGTCGTAGCCGTAGCCGCGGCCGGCCTCCGTGTTGAACACGGGGATGCGCATCAGCTCCCGCATCGAGGGGATGCCGACGATGCGAATCTCGCCGGACTGGCCACCCGACCAGAAGCCGTAATACTCGTCGTGCTCGCCCGGCGGAACCTTGTGGTCGGGCGTCGACGAGCCCGAAGACGACGTGGTGGTGTTCGGGCTCCCGCCGAGGCTGCTCGAACAGCCGGCCAGCCCCGCCATCGCGCCGGTCGCCGCGCCGGCCTTCACGAAGTCCCGGCGGGAGAGCTCCAGCCCGGCTAGCTCCAGCGTCGTCGAGTCGTCGTCCGCGGGTGTCGGCTCGTCGACCTCCGCGAGCAGGTCGTCCAGTTGGTTCTCGTGACGCTCGACCACCTCGTCGGGGTCGAGGCTGTCGGCGTCGGTAGTGTCGTCGGTCATCCTCACTCCCACCGTCGACGGGAGAGTTACGTAAACCGGCGAGCAGAGTACAAGCAGCCGGGAACACGGTCGAATATGTTTGCCGCGGTTATTATCAGGGGCGGCGGGAACGACCGACGAGCCGCTGCGCTGGGCGGCGAGTGACGCGCGGTCGACGCGAAAAGAGCCCGATTCGACCGGCCGCGGGGCGGCCGCGACGGCTACTCGACGACGACCGTCCCGACCATCCCCGACGCCGCGTGGGGGACGCAGACGTACGTGTACTCGCCGGGCGTCTCGAACGTGTGCTCGAAGGTCTCGCCCTGCGAGACGAGCGAGAACGCGTCCCCGCCCTGCTCCATCGTCCCGAAGCCCGAGGCGCCGTCCGGGATGGAGACCTGGTCGTTCATCTCGGGGTACGCGCAGACGTTGTGGCTCGGACTGGCGAACTCCCACGTGACGGTGTCGCCCGCCGAGACCGTGATTTCCTCGGGGTCGAACTTGAGCTGGCCGCCCGGCCCCACCTGCACGACGGTCCCGCTGCTGTCGCCGCCGGACGCCGTGGTCTGTGCCTCGGTCGCCGTCTCGTCGCTACCACCGCCGTCGCCCCCGTCGCCGCCACCGCCGCCGGAACAGCCGGCGAGCGCCGCGGCACCGACGACACCAGTGCTTGCGAGGAACCGTCTGCGCGAGTAGTGCTCGTCCATGTTTGCTCACTTCGTTGGTCAGGGATAGGAACAGGTAAACTGCCGAGCACGGTACCAGACCGCGGGAACGTGGACGAACATATTCGTGGAAGCGGTTAGGCCGTGACCGCGAAAACGTTTCGATGGGAGCAGGTCCGGCCCGCTCTCGGGAGCGGTCGGTCGCGGCGACCGACGGACCCAAGCGCCGCGCGGCCCTACCACGCGCATGGACTTGCGGTTTCTCGGCGGCGCCCGCGAGGTCGGGCGGAGCGCGATTCTCGTCGACGACTCGCTGCTGCTCGACTACGGCATGAAGCCGGGGACGCCCCCGAGCTACCCCGACGACGTGGACCCTGACGCCGCCGTCGTCAGCCACGGCCACCTCGACCACGCCGGCGCCGTCCCCGCGCTCGTCGCCGGCACGCGCCGTCCCCCCATTCACTGGACGCCGCCCACGCGCGACCTCACGCGCCTGCTCGCCGAAGACACCCTGAAGCTGCAGGGCGGCGGCGAGCGCGGCGGCCGCTACGACTGCCCGTTCACGCGCGCGGAAGTCGCAGCGCTCGGCGAAGTGTCCGAGACCCACGGCTACGGTGAACCCTTCGAGGCCGCTGGCTACGAGGTCACGCTGTACGACGCCGGCCACATCCCCGGGAGCGCGCACGTCTTGGTGGACGACGGGGAGACCAGATTGCTGTACACGGCGGACTTCAACACCGAAGACCAGCGCCTGCTCGCGGGCACGACCGCGCGACCCGACGCCGACGTGGTGATTACGGAGGCGACGTACGCGGACGTGACCCGAGAGGGCCGCGACAGCATCGAGGACGCGTTCGCGGCGTCGGTCACGGACACGATTCGCGGCGGCGGCACCGCCGTCGTCCCCGCGTTCGCGGTCGGCCGCACGCAGGAGCTGTTCATGGTGTGCGCCGCCCACGACATCCCCTGTTACGTGGACGGCATGGGCGTCGCCGTCACCGAGCGGTTCGCGCAGAGCGAGGGGTTCCTCCGGGACCCGGAGGCGTTCCGGGCCGCCCGCGGCCACGCGCGCTTCCTCGACGCCTCGACGCGGAACGGCCAGCGGAAGCGAATCGCGCAGAAGCCGACGGCCATCGTCACCACCGCCGGGATGCTCTCGGGCGGCCCCGCGATGACGTACGTCCCCGAAATCGCGGGCAGCCCTCAACACGAGGTCGCGCTCACCGGCCACCAAGTCGAGGGGACGCCGGGCCGCGAGCTACTGGACACGGGGAGCGCGGAACTCGGCGGCCGCCACCGCCGCGTGGCCGCGCGCGTCAACAGCTACGACTTCTCCGCGCACGCCGACCGCGACGGCCTGCGCGACTTCCTCGACGACTACCACGGCGCCGAGGTGCTGGTCAACCACGGCGACCGCTGCGAGTGGTTCGCGGAGGAACTGCGCGCGGACGGCTTCGACGCCAGCGCGCCCGACCGCGGCCCGACGATTCAGGTGTAGCTACTCGTCGCTCTCCGCGCGGGCCGCGTACGACTCCAGTTCGCCCGCGAGTTCGCGGGCCTGCTCGGGGGAAAGCGTCGCGCGCTCGGCGTGCGCGGGCACTCGGTCGGTGTCCGTGTTGTCCAACTCCAGTTCGAGGCGGACGTCGCCGTCGTCGGTCGTGACGTTGAGCACGGCGAGCGCTTCCTCGGTCCAGCCGTGACCCTCCGCCTCGCCGTCGAGGAGGTTGAACGTCGTGTACGCGTTGACCTTGATGATGCGGTCGGCCATGGCGGGCGAACGCGGGACAGCCCCGTGGGTGTTTCGACAGCGACAACCGAAGACCGGGAAAACGAGCGTCGGAGCGGTTAGTCGTCCGCGGAGATGGGTTCGCCGTCGCCGTTCGTCGGCGCGGGACTGGCGTCCATGTCGTCGTCCTCGGCGTACGGGTACCACGTCATCTTCGTGTTGTGCATGTACGGGTCGTCGTAGTCGGTCTCCTCGGGGTCGGCGAGCTCCTGCAGGGCGTCCTCCTCGTGGCGCTGGATGAACTCGCGGAACGTCTCCTCGTCCTCGCGCTCGGCCTCGTACGTGTCGAGGAGGTTCTGGATGTACCCCGGCACCTCGTCGGCGGGCACGCGCATCTCCACCCACTCCGCGAAGTGGGGGTTCTCCCCGAGGCCGCCGCCCAGCCCGATGTCGAGCGCTTCGACGGGCTCGCCGTCCTTCCGGGTCTTCATCCCGCGGAGGCTGACGTCCGCAATCTGGGGCTGCGCGCACGACGCCGTGCAGCCCGAGAGGTGGATGTGGAAGTCCGTGACGCCCGCGGGCACGTCGACGTTCTCCTTCAGCCAGCGCGCGTACCGCACCTGCCGGTTCTTCGTCTCCACGATGGACAGCGAGCAGAACTCCGTGCCCGTACACGCGATGGAGCCCCGCATGAACGGGTGGGGGTCCGGCGAGTAGTCGTCGAGGAGGTCCGCCGCGAGGAAGTCGTCGAGGTCCTCCTCGGGGATGTCGGTCACGATGACGTTCTGGCGCTGCGTGAGCCGCACCTCGCCACTGCCGTACTCCTCGGCGAGGTCCGCGAGCTCGGAGGTCGCCTCGACGCCCATTCGGCCGACCAGCACGTTCAGGCCGACGTAGTAGTTGCCGTCGGGCTGCTCGTGGACGCCGACGTGGTCGCCGTGCTCGTGGCCGCCCGCGTTGTACGTGTACTGGTCGCGGAGGTCCTCGCCCGCGGTCTCGAGGTCCCAGTCGGTGTAGTCCTCTTGGAGGACGCGGCGCATCTTCTCGGCGCCCCACTCGTCGACGAGGAACTTGATGCGGGCGTTGTAGCGGTCCTCGCGGTCGCCGTGGTCGTTGAACAGCTCAGTCGTCGCGGCCGCGATGTCCGTGGCCTTCTCCTCGGGCACCCAGATGTCGACGTCGCGGGCGAGCCGCGGCTCCTTCCGGGAGAGGCCGCCGCCGATGCGGACGTTGAAACCGAGTTCGCCGTGCTTCTCCGCGGGCTCGAACGCGAGGTCGTTGATGTCGCCCTGCCCGCAGCCCTGGTCGCAGCCCGTCACCGAGACCTTCCACTTGCGCGGGAGGTTCGCGTACTCGTCGTCGCCCTTGAACGTCTCGTGGAGTTCCTCGGCGACCGGCCACGCGTCGATGTGCTCGTGGGTGTCCTTCCCGGCGACCGGGCAGCCGACGATGTTCCGCCACGAGTCGCCACACGCCTGCTGGGTGGAGAGGTCGTTGGCTTCGAGCTTCTCGAATATCTCGGGTACGTCCTCCAGCTTGATCCAGTGCAGTTGGATGGACTGGCGGGTGGTCCAGTCGCAGTACGCCGCGCCGAACTCCGGATTGTCGACGGGGCCGCGGGCGTACTCGTCGGCGATCTCCGCGACCGTGCGGAGCTGGCCGGGTTCGAGGACGCCGTTGGGCGTCCCGATGCGCATCATGAAGTAGCTCTCTTGGCCCTTCCGCTGGTGGTACAGCCCCCACCACTTGAACCGCTCGAACCACGCGTCCGCCTCGTCGTCGGGGATGGCGTCCCACCCCTCCTCCGCGAACCGGAAGAGATGCTCCCGGATCTCGTTACCGTAGACCTCGTCCTTCCAGCGCTCGACGTCCGTGGGCATATAGACACACACTCGGCGTCCGGGCATACCAAAGCGTGCATCGTGTCAAGGTTCCCCGCGGCCGGCCGATAGCGGCCGCTCTTACCGCTATCGCCGAACCCCTTCGACCAGCGCGAACCCGTCGTCGGTCGCCTTCCCGACCGGCAGCCACGGCGTCGTTCCCGACTCCCCGCAGTTCAGACAGTGACCGTGCGCGCGCGCCTCCACGCGGCGGCCGTCCACGCCCACGTCGACGAACGCCTCGACGACCAGCCACGCGAGCGCGCACGAACAGAAGCTCTCCGCGACCGGCCACACCTCGCTGGTCCCCACCTCGCGCTCGTCGTTCACGCTCACCCACGCGGCGTCGTCGAGCAGCCGCAGTCGCGTCGCCATACGCTCCTTCAACGGTCCAGTCGGGTCCACCCGTCGGCGCTGGCAACGCCTGCCTGTCGTCTCCACTACCGTCAAGAATCCCCGGTACCACCTAGCGCTGGCGGGCGTTGCGCGCGCAGCGACAGTTATCCGTCCGTACGCCGTACCAGTGAGTATGCAATCGCGCACCCGCGGCCGCCGCCAACACGCGTCCGCCGACGCCGCACCCGAACTGTTCACAGCGGAGGTGGACGGCGAGTGAACCAACACGCCGAACGCGACGCCGACCCCGAGGAGACACAGGACCGCGACGACGACCACCTCACCGACGTCGAACCCGGCGCCGGCTGCACGGAAATCTGGGAGCACCTCTCGGAGCGCCGGGAGGACCACGACGACGAGGAATAGGTGTTTTACGCGCAACGCCGTTACTGGACGCCATGACCGACGACCAGCGGCTCCCGCCGACGGACCGCGAATCCCCCGTCGGCGAACCGGTCGTCCGCGGCGACGAACGCGTCACCGGCGAGCACGCCCACGAAGCCGTCTCGTTCGACCCCGACGACCCCGACAGCGTCGCCGACGCCGCCCGCACCGTCGGCGCGTTCGCGCGCGACGAACTCGGCGACAGCCACCTCTACATGCTCCGCGGGGCCGCCGCCTGCGCCGCGCTCGTCCGCGCGGAGAACTCCTACAAGGCCGCCGCCGAGCGCGCTGACGGCGACGTCGGCGTCTCCTTCATCCGGAAGTGGGCGCGCGTCCACGACCTCCCGCGGGCCGTCCGCGAGCACGTCGCCGCGGGCCACATCCCCCCGACCGCCGCGAAACACATCGCGCGCGTCGGCGGCGACGACCGCTACCTCCTCGCGTGGGCGGTCGTCGACAACGACCTCACTGTCCGGGACGTTCGACGGGCCGCCAGCGCCGTCAACGACGGCGAACCCCTCGACGAGGTGCTCGGCGAACTCGGCGTCACTCCCGGCGAACTCACGGTCACGCTCCCGTCGCCGGTCTACCGCGACCTCCGCCGGCACGCGACGGTCTCCGACCGCGACGCCGACGACGTCGTCGCCGACGCGCTCCGCGAGTACCTCTAGTTCTGGGCGAGGAACGCCTCGCCCGCGTCCGCGAGCACGTCCACCGCCGTCTCGACCTCCCGGAAGTCGATGGTCTCGTCCGGGAAGTGCGCCTGCTCGATGCTCCCCGGGCCGAACATCACGGTCGGGATTCCCGCCTCGATGTAGTGGCGCGCGTCCGCGCCGTACGTCACGCCCCGCGGGTCGGTCTCGCCGAGGTCGTTCGCGCGCATCCCCGACTGGACGGCGCGCACCACCGGCTCGTCGGGCTCGACCTCCGAGGGCTCGAACTGCACGGAGAACCGCTCGAACTCGGGGGGATGCTCGGCGAGCCAGTCGTCGGCGGCGACGACCGCGGCGAGGCGCTCCTCGAATTCGGCCTCGACTTCCGCGACGGTCTCCCCGGGCGCAACACCGATGCGCCACTCCGCGGTGAGCGACGCCGGCACCGTCGACGCCCACTCGCCCGCCTCCACGGTCCCGCAGACGACCGGCCACTTCGTCGGGAACGCCTCGTAGAGCGGATGCGTAACGGTCTCCTCGCGCTCCGCGGCGAGGTCGGCGAACGCCTCCCGAACCGTATCGAAGTGGTCGAGCACCGACTCGCCGCGCCACGGCGTCGCCGCGTGCGCCGACCGGCCGGTCAACCGCAGGCGCGTCATCAGGCTCCCCTCCGACGCGACCACGGGCGTGAGCGCGGTCGGCTCCGCGATGATTGCCGCGTCGCGCTCGAACGGGTATGGATTGTCCAGCGCCGCGGTCGCGGCGCCGACGCCGCCCGCTTCCTCGCCGACGACGCCCTCGACGACCACGCGGCCGTCCACGTTGCGCTCGCGGAGTTCCAGGGCCGCGAACACGCACGCCGCGAGCCCCGACTTCATGTCGGCCGCGCCGCGCGCCGTCAGCTCGTCGCCGCGCCACCGCGCCTCGAACGGCTGCGACGACCACACCGCCTCGTCGGCCGGCACCACGTCGAGGTGGCCGTTCAACACGAGCGTCGGCCCCGCGTCCGGGTCGCCAACCTCGAAGACGCCACCCACGCTCCGCCGGTCGGCCGCCGGTATCGCGTCCGAGTCGTCCGGGAACGAACGGTGCCCGGCGAGGGACTCCGCGTCCACCTCCCACTCGTAGGTCTCGAACCCGAGTTCCGCCAACCGCGACGAGAACCACGACGACACCGGCGCCTCCGCCCCGTCCGTCGACGCGAACGAGACGAAGTCCGACGCGAACTCGCGTACTCCGTGCATACGAATCGGTTCGCCGACGGCCGCCTAAGGGTTTCGCTGGATGGTAAACGTTTAACGTCGCCCCGCCCGACGTGACATCGAGGGCCGATAGCTCAGTCCGGCAGAGCGTCTGGCTTTTAACCAGACGGTCGAGGGTTCAAATCCCTCTCGGCCCGCTAATTCTCACAGTGTCGCCACTCGGCAGCGTCGAAAACAGAGACACTACTGCGTCCCCGCGTGTGCGAGCCACGCGAGCACGGCGCCGACGCCCACGGCACCGAGCGCGCCGAGGACCTGTAGGGCGGTGACGACGCCGCCGCTCGTGTACTGCCACGGCATCCCGACGAGCGTCCCGACGCCGACCAGAGCCACGAACACGCCCACGAGGACGCCGTAGACGTCCAGCGTATCAGCGAACAGCTGTTGCATGCACGACGCCTCGCCGCGGAACACGTTAACGGTGACGGAACGGCGAAGCCGCGGTCAGTACCGCGACGGCATGAACGCCAACATCACGAGGAACGCCGCCGCGAGCACGCTCAAGATAGCGACGCCCCAGAGGCCGTTCATCCGCTCGTGGAACACCTCCTGCGCCTCCACGTCCGAGTGGTAGTCCTCGTAGTCGGTCGTCAACTGGAGGACGGACTCCCCGCCCTGCTGCTCGAAGTGCGCGAGATACGTCGTGTCACCGACCGTCGTGTTCTCGCCCTCGCCGAAACTGACCTCGTTGGTCCGCGGCGCGAACCACTCAACGGTCACCGACGAGTTCGTCACCGCACCCACGCGCGTCTCGTTGTCGTTGTTCGGTCGCTCGACGGTATCGCCCTCTGCGAACGCGTGGACGACCGGGTCGTCGAGGTACTCGCCGCGCTCGACGAGCCGCCGCTCGCCGTCCTCCTCGACGATGACGTACGTCGTCCCGTCCTGCTCGACCGTCGGCCGGTCGACCGTCTGGACCTCTCGGAGCTCGAACTCCGTCGGGTCCGTCTGGTTCGGAATCACGACCGAGTAGTTGTCGCCCCGATAGACGACCGTGTCGTTCGCAGCCCACGACTCCGTGTACCGCGCGGACTCGTTGGTCCACTCCGCGGTCGCGGAACCGTCCGAGACCTCCGTGAAGCTGTACGACGTCCCCGCCAGCGTCAGCGTCTCGCTAGCCGAGACCGTGTGATCCGGTTCCTCGAGCGTCACGTCGGGCTGCTGAGCGGCGCCGATGAACGTGTACGCGCCAGCCGCCAGCAGAATGAAGACCACGACGGACACCGCCGCAGCACGTCGTTGCATACTCGAAGCGTAGAGAGGGCGTCGTATAATCGTTACTTTCCCGTCGCGTGAACCGCGACGCGACGACGCGGTCGCAGCGAACGACGACGCCCGCGAGAAAGCCAAGGGCCGGATTTGAACCGGCGATGGGCGGCTCTGCAGGCCGCTGCGTTAGGCCGAACTCTGCCACCTTGGCACTGTCTCGTGATACTGCGCTCGCTCGCTTAAACGTAGCGGTCCGGAGCGTCGCCACTCCGCGCTACAAATACAAAAAGCCTCGAACAGCGCAGTGGCTGTTCGAGGCTTGATGAAGTATGAATAGCAGGCGGCGAACCGGATTTCCCAGAGGCTCGCGCACTCCAGTACTGACCGGAACGCAGGCGGGCTTATCTTCCGTG
>ENA-ORCS01000065-ORCS01000065.1-marine-metagenome-genome-assembly--contig:-NODE-65-length-120222-cov-24.580757_pt1 | contig 120222 bp, 114 predicted proteins | sample MGYA00237781_ERZ508513 | MGnify/ENA primary metagenome ERZ508513 (study PRJEB26184, sample SAMN06268793) | marine metagenome | isolation source: Eden Landing Ponds, San Francisco, CA, USA | place...
TCCGGAGCGGCTGGCGGAGCGATGACGGTCCGGAGCGGCTGGCGGAGCGATGACGGTCCGGAGCGGCTGGCGGAGCGGTGACTGACCTGCACCGAACGTCCTCCGGCAGTCCTTTTATCAGCCCGTTCGATGGGTCGGTATGCACCGCGCACGGTTCCGCGATCCGGCCGGATCGATCCGCGAGGGCACCTACGACCCCGAGGCCGACACCGTCGCCTTCGCCGGCGACGAGTACGCCCTCGACGACCCCGCGATCGACGTGCTCCCGCCCGCCGAACCGACGAAGATCGTCTGTATCGGCCGCAACTACGCCGACCACGCCGCCGAGCTCGGCAACGACGTGCCGGACCGACCGCTCCTCTTCTTGAAGCCCCCGAACGCGCTGGCGGGCCACGGCGACGAGATCACGGTCCCCGCGGGGAAAGACCGGATCGACTGGGAGGCCGAGATCGCGGTCGTGATCGGCGAGCAGTGCAGGGGCGTCGACGCCGACGACGCGATGGACGTCGTCGCCGGCTTCACCTGCATGAACGACGTGTCCAACCGAGACGACCAGAACCGCGAGCAGAACTGGGTGCGCGGGAAGGCGTTCGACGGCGCCGCGCCGCTCGGTCCCGTGATGGCGACACCGGACGAGGTGCCGGACGACGCGAACGTCGAGCTCCGCGTCAACGGCGAGACGAAGCAGTCGAGCGACCGCGAGCACCTCATCTTCGACGTGCCGACGCTGATCGAGGAGATCACGACCTACCTCACCTTGGAACCGGGCGACGTGATCTCGACCGGCACGCCCGAGGGCGTCGGCGCCCTCTCGGACGGCGACACCGTCGCGGTCGAGATCGAGGGCGTCGGGACCCTCGAACACGACGTTCGGGTCCCCTGAGCCCCTCGCCGCCGTTCGCGGCTGTCACCGCCCCGTGCCGCCTGGTCGCACACCGCGTTTCCGGTGAACGATCGGTTCGGCCACTCTTAAGAGCGCCCCGCCCGGATCCACGCGCATGCAACCACGGGATCTCTCCGATCACTCGCCGTACGTTCCGGGCCGGGGCGTCGAGGAGGTCGCCCGCGATCGCGGGCTCGACCCCGACGACCTCATCAAGCTCTCCTCGAACGAGAACCCCCACGGCCCGAGCCCGGCGGCCGTCGAGGCCATCCACGAGCACGCCGACCGCGTCCACCAGTACCCCAAGTCCTCCCACACGGACCTCACCGCGAAGCTGGCCGCAAAGTGGGACGTGCCGACCGAGCAGGTGTGGGTCTCGCCCGGCGCCGACGGCTCGATCGACTACCTCTCGCGAGCCGCGCTAGAGCCCGGCGACGCGGTGCTCGCCCCCACGCCGGGGTTCGCCTACTACGGGATGTCCGCCCGCTACCACCACGGCGAGGTCTCCGAGTACGCGCTCTCCCCCGATGACGACTTCGCGCAGGACGCCGAGACCGTGCTCACCGCCTACGGCGGCGAGCGGATCGTCTATCTCACGTCGCCGCACAACCCCTCGGGATCGGTCATGCCCCTCGACGAGGTGCGGGCGATCGCGGACGCGACCGCGGAGGAGACGCTCGTCGTCGTCGACGAGGCGTACGGGGAGTTCACCGAGGTCGACAGCGCGGTCCCGCTGACGGCCGAGCGCGACGACGTGGCGGTGCTCCGAACCTTCTCGAAGGCGTACGGCCTCGCCGGGCTCCGGGTCGGATACTGCGTCGTCCCGGAGGCGTGGGGCGAGGCGTACGCCCGCGTCAACACCCCGTTCGCCGCGAGCGAACTCGGGTGCCGGGCCGCGCTCGCCGCCCTCGACGACGAGGAGCACGTCGCGGAGTCGGTCGAGACGGCGCGCTGGGCCCGCGAGTACATCGCGGACGAGCTCGACGCCCCGACCGTCGAGTCGGCCGGGAACTTCGTCCTCGCCGAGGTCGGCGACGCGGAGCGGGTCGCCGAGGAAGCGCAGGAGCGCGGCGTCATCATCCGCGACTGCACCTCCTTCGGCCTCCCGAGCCACGTCCGGATCTCGACCGGCACGCGCGAGGGGACCCGCGAGGCCGTCGACCGGCTCAACGAGACGCTCTCGGACTTGGAGCTCGGTGCCCGGCCATGACCGCCGACCGCGTCGCCGTCACCGGAACCCCCGGCACCGGCAAGTCGACGGCGACGGCGCTGCTCGAAGACGAGTACGACGTGATCCACCTCAACGACCGGATCAAGGGCGACGACGACCTCTGGACCGAGCGCGACCCCGACCGCGACACGCTCGTCGCCGACCTCGACGCGGTCCGCGAACACCTCGGCGACTGGTCCGGCGTGCTCGACTCCCACCTCGCGCACCGGCTCGACGTCGACCGCGTCGTCGTCCTCCGGTGTCGTCCGGAGGAGATCGAACGCCGGCTCGAAGCCCGCGGTGAATCCCCGGCGACCGCCGAGGAGAACGCGGAGAGCGAGGCGCTCGACGTGATCCTCTCGGAGGCGGTCGCCGAACACGGGGTCGAGAACGTCTACGAGATCGACGCGACCGACCGCGATCCGGAGGCGGTCGCGGACGCGATCCGCGCGGCGATCGAGGGCGAGCGCGAGCCGAGCGCGGGGACCGTCGACTTCATCGATTATATATGAGCCCGCCGCGACGGTCGGATCGATAGATGACCCTCGATCAGTACCGCTCGGTCGCGGACCGCCTGCTCGGCCCGTGGGTGCGCGCCGCGGCGCGACTCGGGCTCTCGCCGGACCAGGTGAGCGTCCTCGCGTTCGGCGTCGCGGTCGCCGCCGCCGGCGCGTTCGCGGTCGGCGACCCCGTCTTCTACCTCGTCGGAGCGGTCTGCGTCCTGCTCAACGGCTGGCTCGACCTCGTCGACGGCGCCTTGGCCCGCCACCTCGAGGTCTCTTCCGACGGGGGCGACCTCCTCGATCACGTCCTCGACCGCTACGCCGACATCGCGGTGATCGCGGGGTTCACCGTCGGTGTCGGGGCGTACGCGCTCGGCTTCGCCGCGGTGACCGGCGTCCTGATGACGTCGTACATGGGCACCCAGATCCAGGCCGTCGGCATCGGCCGCGAGTACGGCGGGCTGCTCGGACGCGCCGACCGGCTCGCGCTGATGGGGATCGTCGGCGTCGTCGCCGCGGCGTACTCCGCCCCCATCGTCGCCGGGCTGAACGTCGTCGGTCTCCTGCTCGCGCTGTTCGCCGCCGTCGGGCATCTCACCGCGGTCCAGCGGTTCCTCGGCGCGTGGCGCGACATATAGGCGATCGCGGTCTCTTCCCGCCGTCGAAGAGCGCCGCTCCGCCGCGCACGCGCCGGTCACCGGCGTAAGAACGCTTAAAAGCGTCCGGCCGGAACGGGTGCGTATGCCCACCTTCGAGCTGAACCTATCAGACGACGTGTACGCGGAGTTCCAGCAGCTCGCCGAACAGGAGTTCGTCTCCGAGGAGCAGGCCGCGGAGGACCTGATCGCCTCCGGCATCGAGGCGTACAACGTGAGCGTCGTCGACGACGAGCCTCGCGACGAGATGCTCGACGGCGCCGAGAACAACATGTTCGACACGGCTGAGGACCCGGGAAGCCTCGAAGACGACCGGCTGTAGCCGGTCCGCCTTGCGAACCGACGGCAATTTTCAAAGACGGTCCGCTAGTACCCCAGCCCCAGCAGCCGGTTCGCCGCCAGCGCGGTCAGTGCGAGCCCCATCACGCCGGCGAGCAGCCCGAACGCGACCGTCCAGCCGGCGGCGTCGGAGACCGCGCCGACGACGACGCTCCCCGACGCGCCGACGACCATGTAGGCGGTCCGGACGAGTCCGAATCCCGCGCCGCGCTCGGCGTCGGAGAGGAGGTCCATGAACCGCGACTGCAGCGGCGCACCCCACGACATCGCGAGACCGACGAATCCGACACCGACGACGGTGACGGGGAGTCCGAACCCGAACTCCGCCGCCGCGACGAGCAGCCCGTAGCCGACGACCCCGGCGGCCATCGTGGCCATCACGGTCGCGTCGCGGCCGATGCGATCGGATATCGATCCCGTCACCGGCTGCGTCGCGCCGTGGACGAGGAAGTACAGCGAGAACAGAAGCGCCGACACCGCGGTCGAGAGCTCCGTCCCGAACTCGAGGAACGACGGGAGGAAGGAGGCCGTCGCCTGCCACGTGAACGCGCCCATCGTCGCCAGCGCGGTCGTGTAGAGGATTCGGGGTCGGGAGAGCAGCTCCGCGAGCGGCCCGAACGCGAACCGCTCGCGCATCGCCTGATCGGGACGGAGCGGCTCGGTGGGTCGCACCCGCCACGCGAACAGGACGAACACGGGGACCGCGGCGGCGACGCCGAGGGCGATGCCGGCGCGCCAGCCGTACCGCGACCCGACGAGCGCGGCCAGCGGCGGGGCGGCGAGCCCCGCGACCGGGCCGCCGGCGACGTGGACGCCGATGGCTCGGCCGATGTCGTCGAACTGCCGCGTGAGGAAGGTGGTCGCCACCGAGTAGTGGAGGCCGGCGCCGGCACCGAGCACGACGGCGAAGACGATGAACGCGACGATCGAGGGGGAGGCGGCGATGAGCAGCGAGGCGACCGCGGTGGCGCCCACGGCGGTCAGGATGACGGTCCGCTCGCCGTACCGGTCGCCGAGCACGCCGGAGGGGAACTGCGCGAGCGCGTACGCCAGCCACATGCCAGAGAGGCCCAGCCCGACGGTCGCGTTCGTGACGCCGAACTCGAGGCGGATCTGGGGGATCAGCGGGCTGATCACCAGTCGCGCGACCATCGTCGCGGTGAACGCGAGCGTACAGAGCGCGAGCGCAGTGTGCTTGTACCGCCAGTTCACGGTCACCGTTGGTCGGTGGTCGAAAAGGGGGTTCCGGTCGCGGCCAGCCGGGCCGGCTGTGGTGTGCGGTCAGACCACGAACTCGATCGGGTACTCCGTGAAGTTCTCGTACCCCTCCTCGGTGACGACGGCGATGTCCTCGATCCGGACGCCGCCCACGTCGGGGTCGTAGAGCCCCGGTTCGACGGTGATCACGTGGCCGGGCTCAAGCTCCTCTCCCCCGCTCGCGAGCCGGGGGGACTCGTGGACGTCGAGACCGACCCCGTGGCCGGTGGAGTGGATGAACCCCGTCTCCGTCTCGGGGTCGGTACGGAAGGTGGGCTCGCCGGCGTCCTCGTACACCTCGCAGGCCGCCGCGTGCACGTCCTCGCCGGTCGCGCCCGGCTCGACCGCGTCGAGCGCGGCGTCGAGCGCGCGCTCGGTGAGGTCGTACCACTCGCGGAGCCGCTCGCTCGGCTCGCCGACGCAGAACGTCCGGGTCATGTCGGCGTTGTACTTGGTGGCCTTCGACCGCGGGAAGATATCGATGATGATCGCCTCGTTCGCCCGCAACGCCCCCGAACCGCGGTCGTGAGGGTCCGCGGCCTGCGCGCCGCCGGCGACGATCGTCTGGTCGAGCGCGCAGCCGTGTCGCAGGAGGGTCACCTCGATCTCCTCGGTCACCCGTTCGCTGGTGAGCGGCTCGCCGTCGTGAAGGAGCGTTCCGGGTTCGATCTCGCCGTCGACGGGCACGTCCTCGCCGTCGACGGGCACGTCCTCGCCGTCGGCGGGCACGTCCTCGCCGGCCACGTCGGCGCCGGCGATCAGCTCCTCGGCGGCCCGCATCGCCGCCTCGTTGGCGCGCTGCGCCTCGCGGATCGCGTCGACCTCCTCGTCGGTCTTCACCGCCCGGGCCTCGCGGATCCGGTCGTCGGCGTCGACGGCGACCTCGACACCGCGCTCGCGGAGGGCGTCGGCGGTGCCGACCGGGCCGCGGGGCGGCATCGACACGGACTCGACGCCCTTGTCGCGGACGAAGGCGGCGTACATGTCGTTGCGTTCCTCGCGGCCGCCGTACTCGTAGTCGTAGTCGGCGTGGCGCTCGACCGCGTCGGCGGTCGCTTCCTTCTTCGCCCGGCCGTACTCCAGCCCGCCGACGAGGACGTGGATCTCGCCGTCGGCGTACAGCGTGAGGAAGGGGTCGGGTCCGGTGAACCCGGAGAGGTACAGCTGGTTGGCGTCGTCCTGCGAGGCGTCGATCAGGTAGCCGTCCGTCTCGAGGTCGGCGAGCCGGTCGTCGAGTCGCGCGCGGTTCATACGGAACCTGCTCGGGCGACCCCCAAATCCGTTGTCCTCGCGGCACTCTCCCCGGCGTCCGAGATGGCGCTCGTCCCGCGAAATAGATATATAGGTGGGGGTTACCGATCGGCGATCGTCTCCGCCCGTTGTTAAGGCTGGCCGAAAAACCGGCAATAATCGTCGAATGGAGCCTTGAGAACCGCTCTCCATGAGGTTCTCCGAATCGAAACTCACCCAAGCATTTAAATATTTCCGCCGATTACGTAACGGTGAGGAAAACCAACCGAGACGCGTCTCTCGGTCCCCTCGTTCCCTCCACCTGATCTAACCAATGAGCGAAAACGTTCGAACGTACACGGCGGAGCACGCCGACGAGACCGAGTCCGAGACCGAGACCGAGTCGGCCGACGAGGAGCTTCACTGCCCCGAGTGCGGTGGCCAGCTCGCGACCGACACGGAACACGGCGAGACCGTCTGCGTCGACTGCGGCCTCGTCGTCGAGGAGGACGAGATCGACCGCGGGCCGGAGTGGCGCGCGTTCGACTCGAAGGAGAAAGACGAGAAGAGCCGCGTCGGCGCCCCGACGACGAACATGATGCACGACAAGGGGCTCTCGACGAACATCGGCTGGCAGGACAAGGACGCCTACGGCAAGTCGCTGTCCAGCCGCCAGCGCGAGAAGATGCAGCGGCTGCGCACCTGGAACGAGCGGTTCCGCACCCGCGACTCCAAAGAGCGGAACCTGAAACAGGCGCTCGGTGAGATCGACCGGATGGCCAGCGCGCTCGGCCTCCCGGACAACGTCCGCGAGACCGCCTCCGTCATCTACCGCCGCGCTCTCGACGAGGACCTGCTTCCCGGCCGCTCCATCGAGGGCGTGTCGACGGCGTCGCTGTACGCCGCCGCCCGACAGGCCGGCACGCCGCGGAGCCTCGACGAGATTTCGGCGGTCTCGCGCGTCGAGAAAGACGAGATCGCCCGGACGTACCGCTACGTCGTTCGCGAGCTCAAACTGGAGATCCAGCCCGCCGACCCCGAGAGCTACGTCCCCCGGTTCGCCTCCGATCTTGGCCTCTCCGACGAGGCCGAGCGGCGGGCGCGCTCGCTGCTCGACACCGCGAAGTCGCAGGGGATCCACTCGGGGAAGTCGCCCGTTGGACTCGCGGCCGCCGCCGTCTACGCCGCCTCGCTGCTCGTCAACGAGAAGGTGACCCAAAGCGAGGTCAGCGACGTCGCGAACATCAGCGAGGTCACCATCCGGAACCGGTACCACGAGCTGTTGGAGGCCGAGGACGGCGTCGCGCTGAACTGACTCTACAGCGACCGACCCGCAGACGCTCGCCGCTTTTCCGAACGTCCAAGCCCGCCCGGGCCGAGCCACGCGTATGGAGACCACTCGCCACTTCACGGCGACGACGTACGTCGTCAACGACGGCGCGACCGCGCTCCACGCGCACGAGCGCCTGGGGATCCGCCTCCCGCCGGGCGGGCACGTCGACCGCGACGAGCTCCCCCACGAGGCCGCGCTCCGGGAGGTCCGCGAGGAGACGGGACTGGAAGCGGAGCTCGTCGCGACCGAGTCGCCGATCGAGGGGCCGAACACGCGCGGGCTCCCGGAGCCGGCACACCTCATGCTCCACGACATCAACGTCCACGAGGACGGGTCGGTGGGTCACCAGCACGTCGACCACCTCTACTACGCCCGGGTCGGCTCCCGGGAGATCGCGCCGAACGGGACGGACGAGGTCGACGCCGACGGCTGGCGCTGGTATACGCCGACAGAGCTGGCCGCGAGCGACCTCCAGCCCGACGTGATCGAACTCGGCCGCGAAGCGATCGCCGCCGTCGACGGGGCGTAGCCGGGATCGGACAGAGGAGACTCGTCACGATCGAGACCGGATCGGCCGACGGCCGGCGTCAGACGACCGTCTCACGCTCCGGAAGGTATTTGGGTCGTTGCAGGCGACGTAAACGCAAGAATGGACGCAGAGCGAAGAGCGGAGATAACCGGGTGGGACGCCCGGGAGTTCTCGGACGGCTTCGCGGGGCTTGGGCGTCTCGTCGACCGGGGGTTCTCCGGCGCGGTGACGAACGGCACGGGGTGGCTGTTCGTGTTCGAGGGCCGCGTCGTCGGTACCGCCGACGCCGACCTCGACGCGTTCGCGGACGCCTCCGGAACGGTTTACGAGGCACCGGCGGCGGTGCTCCCGGTCCTGTTCGCCATGCAGGAGCGGGGCGGCGAGCCGCGGGCGCAGTACTACACGAACGACACGCCGCTCTCCGAGGCCGACCGGAAGCTCACGCAGGGCGGGTTCACCGGCTACGTCGAACTGTCGGAGAACGTGCTCTCGGGCGACTACTACGTCACCTACACCGCGGGCGAGTCGATGGCCGCGGCGTACGTCGGGAACTCGCGCCGACTCGAAACCGGCGACGAGGCCTTCGAACTGGCCGACGACGAGGTCGGGATCTACACCGTCTACGAGGTCGATCTAGACGTGCAGGAGATCCCGGCCGCGGAGGCGAGCGGCGGTGCGACCACCGCCGGTGGGGACACCGCCGGTGAGGACACCGCCGTCGAATCGGAGGCCGACGAGCCCGTTGAGGACGAGACCGACGAGGAGGGACCCGTCCGGGACGCGACTCCCGGCGACGAGGCCGCCGACGCCGGGGCTGAGACGGCTACGGCAGCGGTCGACAGCGAGTCATCCGACGGAGAAACGGTCGACCGCGAGGAAACGCCGAGACCCGGCGCCCGCGACGACGGAGGAGAAGACGGGGAGACCCCGCCCTCGCCGGGGGAGCGGGCCGGCGAACCGATCGAATCCGAACCGGCGGCGGACACCGTCGAGAGGGAGAACGCCGAGCGCGCGGACGAAAGCGCGGAGGCGGACGCCGCGACCGAACGCGCCGCCACGTCTGAGACGTCCGACCCGTCCGACGCTCCCGACGCGGCGGACGAACCCGAGCCCGGGAGCGAGGGCGACCACCCGAGCGACGACGTGTTCTCCGAGGAGGAGCAGTGGCGCGAGCAGAAGTCGATCCCCGCGCTCGACCCGTCGGAGGCGAGCGATCCGCCGGGCGACCGGAGCCGCGGTGAGGCCGAGTCGGACGCGGCCGGCCGGCCCCCGCGGGAGGCGAGCGAGCGGCGACGCTCCGGGAGCGCCGGTCGAAGCGGAGCCGCCGGCTCGGCCGCCGCGAACGGCGACGAGCGGTCTCCCGAGCCGCGCTCGACCGAGCGCGACCGGTCGGACCGCTCGGCCGTCTCACAGCGCGCGTCGGGGGCGAGCGCGGGCGAGCGCGAGCCGGTCGACGAGCGCGTCGAACAGCTTCAAGCCGAACTCAAGGCCGCTAAGGAGAAGCGAGAGTCGCTGGAGGCGGAACGGGACAGTCTCGCGGTCGATCGCGACGAGATCGCCGCCGAGCGGGACGAACTCTCGACCGAGGTCGATCGGCTGGAGTCTGAGCTGTCGACGCTCCGCGAGGAGCGCGATCGGTTGGAGTCCGAGCTGTCGGCCGCCCGCGATCGGCTCCCCGAAAGCGATCGGACGATCTCTCCGGCGGAGGCGCGGAGCGGGACGAACCTCTTCGTCAGGTACGAGTCCAAGGGCGGCGCGACGCTCGAAGACGCCCACGACGGGACGGTCGACCGCGACGCGCTCCGCGAGAACCTCCGGATCGAACACCACACGAGCTTCGAGACGGAGGGGCTCGCGGTGGACGGGCGGCCGTACGAGGAGTTCCTGGAAGACACGATAGAGTACGGGTTCACCCGGTGGCTCGTCGAGGACCTTCCCTTCGAGGTGAGCGGGACCGGCAACCAGAGCGTGCTCCGAGACCTCTACGACGCGATCCCGGAGATCGACCGCGCGGAGATTGGCGGATCCGTGTCGATCGCGATCACCGAGAACGGCGAGGAGACCCGCGAGCAGCGGTCGTTCGATCTGGTGTTGCGCGACCGGATGGGGAACCCGCTGTTCGTCGCCGACCTCAACGACAGCCGCGACCCGACCGCCGAGGGGACGCTGGAGTCGCTCGTCGAGAACGGCCGCGACATCGCCGGATCGAACGAGCCCTTCGCGGCGGCGTTCGCGGTGACGGAGAGCTTCTTCGAACCGGGGGCGTTAGAGACCGCGAGCGACGCGGTCGGCGGCGGGCTGTTCAGCCGGTCGAAGCGCGCGAGCTTCGTGAAGCTCTCGCGCAAACGGGGGTATCACCTCTGTCTGGTCGAGGCCCGCGACGGCGGCTTCCACATGACGGTCCCGGACCTGTAGCTGGGTTCGAACTGTCGCCGCCGAACCGATCGATATCTCGACGCATCTCACCGCGAGTCAGCCGAGTCGGAGAAATCACGGTTCAAACGCACCTAAACGCGGCTTTGACGCCGTCAAAACGCTATCCGTCCGTCGTCTCGTCGAAGTCGAACGATCAGTTCTCGAGCTCTGCGGCGTCGTCGATCCGCATGGAGCCGAGCTTATCGACCGTCTCGTCGAGCTTCTCGTCGAGCTCGTCGACGAACTCGTGAGTGCGCTCCGTCGTGATCGCGCCCTGGCTGGACGGCTCGATGAGGTTCTCCTCTTCGAGGACGCGCAGCGAGTAGCGGACCTTGTGATGGGGGTACCCCGTCTCGTTCGACATCTTCACGATGCCGATCGGCTCGTTTTCGATGACCATCCGCAGGACTTGGAGGTGACGTTCCAGCATGTCTACCTCTTTCTCTAGTCGATCTATCATGGCACATGTTAACTCGTCATGCCCCCGTTTAAAAGTTGCTGTCGGAGACGGACCCGTAATCGCTCGACCCGACGCTTTGACGTGGCAGTAGTTAACGCATTCGATCGCAGCGACGCCGTTCCCGTCGGATCGAGCCGCCGCCGGTGAGGGGGAGATACAGCCACGAACGGTGAGGTATCACCACGAACGTGCATTAGACACGCAATGGACGCGCGTCGCTATCGCCGTTCGTGGTGAATTCTCGGCGATGGACCGTAATCGGTTTTACCCCCCGCCGGGAACCACCGGGTCGTATGACACTCACCATCGTCGGCTCCCAGCTGGGAGACGAGGGCAAGGGCGCGCTCGTCGACCGGTGGGGAGGGGACGCGGACGTCGTGGTCCGTTATCAGGGCGGCGACAACGCCGGCCACACCGTCGTCGAGGGCGGCGTCGAGTACAAGCTGTCGCTCGTGCCGAGCGGCGCGGTCCGGGGCACGACCGGCATCCTTGGCAACGGCTGCGTCGTCAACCCGAAGACGCTGTTCACCGAGATCGACGACCTGCGCGAACGCGGGCTCGACCCCGACGTGCGGGTCGCCCGCCGGGCGCACGTCATCCTCCCGTACCACCGCGTGCTGGACGGGATCGAAGAGGAGGTCAAGGCCGACGACGACGCCGGCGACGCGGTCGGCACGACCGGTCGCGGCATCGGCCCGACGTACGAGGACAAGGCCGGTCGTCGCGGGGTCCGGATCGCGGACCTGCTCGACCCCGACGTGCTCCGCGAGAAGCTCGAGTACGTCGTCCCGCAGAAGCGGGCGCTCGTCGAGGACGTGTACGGGCTCGACCTCGACGACGGCGAAGACCGCGCCGAGGCGTTCGACGTCGACGCGCTCCACGAGGAGTTCGCCGCGATCGGCGAGCGGCTCGCCGACGAGGGGATGACCGTCAACTGCTCCGACTACCTCCACCGCCGCCGCGAGGCGGGCGACGAGATCCTCTTCGAGGGTGCGCAGGGCACCCACATCGACATCGATCACGGGAACTACCCGTTCGTCACCTCCTCGAACCCGACAGCCGGCGCCGCGTCGGTCGGCTCCGGGCTCGGCGTCACCGCGGTCGGCGACGGCGAGGTCGTCGGCATCGTGAAGGCGTACCTCTCGCGGGTCGGCGAGGGGCCGCTCCCGACCGAGCTCGACGGCGACGCCGACGAGGAGGCGCTCGCCGACGACATCCGCGAGAAGGGCGGCGAGTTCGGCACCGTCACCGGACGCCCGCGCCGGATCGGCTGGCTCGACCTCCCCATGCTCCGGCACGCCGCGCGCGTCTCCGGGTTCACGGGCGTCGCGGTCAACCACGTCGACGTGCTCGCCGGGCTGGACGAGCTGAAGGTGTGTACGGGGTACGAGCTGAATGGCGAGGAGCTCGACACCGTGCCCACCACGACCGATCGGTGGGAGCGCTGTGACCCCGTCTACGAGACGCTCGACACCTGGGAGCCGTTCGACTCGGCCGCGGTCGCCGAGGACGGCTACGACGCCTTACCCGAGGCGGCCCGCGACTACCTGGAGTTCGTCGCCGACGAGATCGACACCCCGATCTACGCGGTCGGCGTCGGTCCCGACCGCGAGGAGACGGTCGAGTTGACGAACCCGTTCGAGGAGTAGGGCGCTCGCGCGTCCACAGTGCGGACTTCTCGCGGCTACGCCTGCGAATCGATCCCGTTCAGCGCGGCCATGTCCTCGTCGCTCAGCGACAGGTCCGCGGCCGCGAGGTTCGATTCGAGGTGGTCGACGCTCGACGTGCCCGGGATCGGGAGCGTCACGTCGGAGTGATCGAGCAGCCACGCGAGCGCGACTTGGCGCGCCGTCACGCCGCGGCGGTCGGCGACGTCGTGGAGCGCGTCGGGGGTTTCGTCGTCGTCGACCGCGTACATCGGCCCCCACGGGATGAAGCCCACGCCGTGGCGCTCGCAGGCCCGCAACACGTCCTCGTCGTCCCGGTGACCGACGTTGTAGCGGTTCTGGACGGTGGCGACGTCGACGATCTCCATGGCGGTCTCTAACTGCTCGACGGAGACGTTCGAGAGCCCGACGTGGGCGACCTGACCCGCGTCTTTCATCTCCGCGAACGCGTGGACCGACTCCTCGAAGTCGGTGTCCGGGTCGGGCCGGTGGTACTGGTAGAGGTCGATCGTGTCGGTTCCGAGTCGGTCGAGGCTACACAGGACCTGGTTCTTCAGGAAGTCGGGGTCGCCGTGGGGAAGCCAGTCGCCCTCGCGGTTGCGGAGCAGGCCGGCCTTCGAGGCGACGACCGTGTCGTCGGGGTCGCCGAGCGCCTCGCCGATCAGCCGCTCCGAGACGCCCGGCCCGTAGGAGTCGGCGGTGTCGACGAAGTCGACGCCGAGTTCGACCGCGCGCCGGAGGACCCGCTTGGCCTCGTCCTCGTCGGCGGGGCGGCCGATGATGTCCTCGCCCGTGATCCGCATCGCGCCGAAGCCGAGCCGGTTGACGGTCAGTTCGCCGCCGATATCGAACGTGTCGCTCCGCCCGGTGGTGTCTGAAGCCATGCTCGACCGATCGCGTGCCACGCGGAAAGCCGTGGGGATGGCGGAAGGAGACAGGAGGTGAGGACGAAGGGCGTTCTCAGGGCGGGAGATGTCTGTCGTACACGTTTCGACGGTGACCGACGGCCTCGTCGCGAATGATGTCGTCGTTGCGGTCCCACGTGACGATGGCACGGTAGTCGCCGGCTCGGAGTTTGTAGTACGGATACCCAGCGAGGGGTTCCAACCGGTGTTCGGTCCACCCGGTCGCCTCGTCGACCTTGTTCATGATCCGGTCGGCGGCCTGCGGATCGAGGGCTTCCAGATGGGAAAGCGCCTGCTCCGTGTACTCGACCTCAGTCGTCCAATCCCAGCCGCTCTCGCGCCTCCTCGGCCGATACCGTCTCGTCGTCCTCCGCCTGCTCACGGCTCTCCGCCAGATCGGACAGGGTCTCCTCGGACAGGGTCTCCTCGGAAAGGGTCACCGACGGATCCACCCAGTCGCGCAGCGCGTCGCGGATCGCCTCGGACTTGCTCGCGTACCCCCGCCGTTCCCACTCCTCGTCGATCCGGTCCAACAGCGATGTCGGGACGCGGACGTTGATCTTCTCCATCCGATCGTCGCCGGCGTCGGTGTCGGTGCTCATAGAGTGTGATACAGTGGTATCACAGATGAGGATTCGGGCAACTCCACGTGCTCGTCGCGCCGTGAGTCGCACACTTTCGTCGCCCGTCTTGCGCACGTCGCTACTAATAAACCGCCCCCGCGTGATCGTGGGGTATGGACGCCGAGCGCGAGGTACTCGACGTGTTGGCGCGGAACGCCCGCGAGGACATCGACGACATCGCGGCCCAGACGGGCCTCGACGCGGACGCGGTAGCGGACGCCATCGACGCGCTGGAGGCGGACAACGTCGTTCACGGCTACCAAGCGGTCGTCGACTGGGACCGCGTCGACGAAGGGAAGATCCGCGCGATCGTGGAGATCAACGTCGAACTCGACCGCGAGACCGGCTACGAGCAGGTCGCCGACCGGATCGCGAAGTTCCCCGCGGTCGACGCGCTCCACCTCGTCTCCGGCGACTACGACTTCGCCGTCGAGGTGCTCGGCGAGACGATGGAAGACGTCTCGCGGTTCATCTCCGAGCAGGTCGCGCCCATGCCGGAGGTCACCCAGACGGTGACCCACTACATCATGGACACCTACAAGGACGGCGGGATCCGGTTCGAGGACGGCGACGACGACGACCGCCTCTCCGTCTCGCCATGAGGCTGTCCGACCGCGCGCGCGACCTCCCGGAGTCGGGGATCCGGAAGTTCTTCGAGCTCGCGGAGGCGCGCGACGACGTGATCTCCTTGGGCGTCGGCGAGCCCGACTTCTCGGCGCCGTGGGCCGCTCGCACCGCCGCGATCGACTCGCTCGAACGCGGGAAGACCTCCTACACCTCGAACCGCGGAATGGCCGCGCTCCGCGAGCGAATCTCTGCCCACCACGAGCGCTACGACCAGTCGTACGACCCGGCCGAGGAGGTGCTCGTCACGACCGGCGCGAGCGAGGCGGTCGATCTGGCGTTCCGCGCGCTCGTCGACCCCGGCGACACGGTCGCCGTCCACGAGCCGACGTACATCTCGTACGGCCCGGGGATCGAGCTCGCGGGCGGCGAGCAGCTGACGGTCCCCACGCGGGCCGAAGACGACTTCGCGCTCACGCGGGAGTCGCTGGAGGCGGCGGGCGCCGCCGAGGCCGACCTGCTCGTGCTCTGTTACCCGAACAACCCGACTGGCGCGACGATGACCGAGGAGGAGTACGCCGAGGTCGCCGCGTTCTGTCGCGACGAGGACCTCCGGGTGATCGCCGACGAGATCTACTCCGCGCTCACCTACGGCGCCGACCACGCCTCGATCGCGACCCAGCCGGGGATGCGAGAGCGTACCGTCGTCGTCAACGGGTTCTCGAAGGCGTACGCGATGACCGGCCTGCGGCTCGGCTACGCGCTGGGCCCCACCGACGTCATCGACGCCATGAACCGGATCCACCAGTACACGATGCTGTCGGCGCCGACGACGCCGCAGTACGCCGCGATCGAGGCGCTGGACCGCTGCGACGACGAGGTCGCGGAGATGGTCGAGGAGTACAACCGCCGGCGGCGGCTGGTCGTCTCCCGGTTCAACGAGATGGGCCTCGACACCTTCGAGCCCGGCGGCGCGTTCTACGCGTTCCCGGACTGCGGCGGCGACGACGAGGCCTTCGCCGAGGAGCTGCTGGAGGCGCAGGGCGTCGCCGTCGTCCCCGGCTCGGTCTTCGGCGAGGGCGGCGAGGGGCATCTCCGCGTCTCGTACGCGACCTCGATGCGCGAGCTGAAGGAGGCCACGGACCGGATCGCGACGTTCGTCGAGAACCGCTGAGACGACTCTCGACCCTCGCAGCCGGGGCCCGTTTCCCGGGCTCCGTGAACGAACAACTCTTCGCGAATTGTTCGACGTTCGCTAACGATTATCACTCTTTATCCTGATAGTTCGGGCATGGAGTTCCAGCTCACGGACGAACAGACGCAGCTCCGCGAGGAGGTCCGCCGGTTCGCCGACGAGGAGATCCGGCCGGTCGCGACCGAGCACGACGTGGAGGAGAAGTACCCACACGAGGTGATGGAGAAAGCGGCAGAGATGGGCCTGCTCGCGCCGCACGTCCCGGTCGAGTACGGCGGCGTCGGCTACTCCTCGCTGGAGAACGCGATCCTCACCGAGGAGCTGTTCGCCGCCGACCCGGGGATCGGTCTCTGCGTTTCCAGCGCCGGCTTCGGCGCCGAGGCGCTGATGGAGTTCGGAACGGAGGAACAGAAGGAGCGCGTCCTCCCCGAGGTGACCGCCGGCGACGCGGTGATGGGGTCAGCGATCTCCGAGCCGCAGGCGGGCTCTGACGTGACCTCGGTCGCGACGCGCGCTCGAAAGGACGGGGACGAGTGGGTGATCAACGGCTCGAAGATGTGGATCACGAACGGCACCGTCGCCGACTACTTCGTCGTCGTCTGCGAGACCGATCCCGAGATCGACGACCGCTACTCCGGCTACTCGCAGATCCTCGTCGAGGGCGACCGCGACGGGCTCACCCGCGACAAGATCACCGGGAAGCTCGGCATCCGCGCGAGCGACACCGCCGAACTGCGGTTCGACGATGTCAGGGTGCCGGAGGAGAACCAGATCGGCCAGCGCGGGATGGGATTCCTCCAGCTCATGCAGTTCTTCGACGAGACCCGCACCGCGGTCGCCGCGCAGGGCGTCGGGATAGCCCGCGGTGCGGCCGAGCGCGCGCTGGAGTACGCGGAGGAGCGCGAGCAGTTCGACCGCCCGATCAGCGACTTCCAGGCGATCAAACACAAGCTCGCGGAGATGCACACCAACACCGAGGCCGCGCGCTGGCTCACCTACCGCTCCGCATGGGCCGTCGACAACGAGTCGGGTGACCTGACCGCGCTCGCGTCGATGGCCAAGGAGTTCGCCTCGCGGGTCGCCGTCGACGTCGCCGACGAGGCGGTTCAGGTCCACGGCGGCGCCGGCTTCGTCAACGACCACGACGTGGAACGGCTCTACCGAGACGCCAAAATCACCCAGATCTACGAAGGAACCACCGAGATCCAGAAGAACATCATCGCCCGCGAACTGCTCGACGAGGGGATCTGAGTGGGCCACCGTACGTCGCCCGGGGGACGTGACCGGCATTTAAAAACGACAGGCGTCGCATAGCCCGTTATGAGCGACGACGCGACGCCCGAGGAGCGACTCAAACGGCAGCGCGACGACCTCCGGCTGCTGAACCAGGTGATGCGCCACGACATCCGCAACGACCTCCAGCTGGTCAGCGCGTACGCGGAACTGCTGGACGGCCACGTCGACGAGGAGGGCGAGGAGTACCTCGACGTGATCAGAGAGAACACCCGAAGCGCCGTCGAGCTCACCACGACGGTCCGAGATCTCGCCGACGTGATGCTCCGCGAGGACGCCGAGCCGGACAGCGTCTCGCTCGCCCCGGTCCTCTCCCAGCAGGTCGAGGAGGTCCGGTCCGCGTACTCGCAGGCCGTCTTCACGGTCGAGGGATCGTTCCCCGAGAAGGCGGTCGTCGCCGACGAGATGCTGAGCTCGGTGTTCCGGAACGTCCTGCGGAACGCGGTCCAGCACAACGACGAGACGCCCCCGAGGGTAACGGTGTCGGCGGCGGTCGACGAGGAGGACGGCGTCGCCGAGGTCCGCGTCGCCGACGACGGCCCGGGAATCCCCGAAGACCAGCGCGAGGAGGTGTTCGGGAAAGGCGAGAAGGGGCTCGACAGCCCGGGCGCGGGGATCGGGCTCTACCTCGTGCAGTCGCTCGTCGACCTGTACGACGGGGACGTGTGGATCGAGGACAACGAGCCGAAAGGCACCGTATTCGTGCTCACGCTCCCGCTGGCGGAGTAGCGGCCTTCGCGTCGACTCGGCCGCACCGAGGTCGGGCTACTCCTCGTCGTACTCCATCGCGACCGAGTTGATACAGAACCGCTTGCCCGTGGGCTCGGGGCCGTCGTCGAACACGTGGCCCAGATGGGAGTCGCAGTTCGCGCACCGGACCTCGGTGCGGCGCATCCCGTGGCTGGTGTCGACCGTCGTCGTCACCGACTCCTCCTCGGCGGCGTAGAAGGCGGGCCAGCCGCAGCCGGACTCGTACTTCGTCTCGGCGTCGAAGAGGAGGGTCCCGCAGGCCCGACAGCGGTACTCCCCGTCGTCGGGGTGATGATCGACGTACTCGCCGGAGAACTTCGCCTCCGTGCCGCTCTCACGGAGCACGCGGTACTCCTCCTCGGAGAGCCGTTCGCGCCACTCTTCGTCGGTCAGATCGCCCGGGTCGACCGCGTCGCCCTCTTCGGTTTCGCTCATATCTTCGATAGGCGCCCCACGTGCAAGGGGGTTGCGGCGGTCGCACCGGGACCCGGCTGCTTCCGATCGGCGGCCGCAAGCGGTATTCGGACGGCCGTCGATCGACGACCATGGCACGCGAAGTCACGCACGAGGACCGAGGACCGGCGATACTCGACGAGTCCGACATGGGAGACGACGACCTGATCTACGTCTGTCAGTGCGGCCTCTCCGACTCGAAGCCGCTCTGCGACGGCTCGCACAACGCGACAGCGGACGAGGCGGACGGCGTCGTGTACAAGTACGAGAACGACGACGCCGACGGCGAGCGGCGCGAGATCGACGAGATCGCGTACGAAGGGGAGTGAGACGCCGCGTCGAGCCGCGGTGGCGCCCCGCTACAGCACGCCCATCGCGTCGAGCCGCTCGGGGAGGTACGTGTCGGTGACGAAGTCGAGCCCGCGGCTCGCGAGCGACTGCTGTTCGGACTTCTTCCCGATGTCGAGCTGCAGTTCGATCTGCTCCTCCCAGTAGTCGGTCTGGAACCGGGGGTCCTCTAACTCCGATTCGAGGGCGTTCACGTCCGAGTCGGAGAGCGGATCGGACGGGAGGTCGTACTCGACGATGTCCTCCGGCTGGATCCCGACGAACTGCGCCTCCGGCGTCGCGAGGTACTTCGAGAGGTGGGCGGACTTGATCGAGCCGTACGCCACGGAGCCGTAGATCCGGTAGGACCACGGGTCGCCGTCGGCGAAGACGGCGATCGGCACGTCGAGCTCGTCGTGGACGCGCTTCGTGATCCGGCGGGTCGCCCGCGCTGGCTGGCCCTTGAGGTGGATGACGAGGCAGTTGTACGCCTCGTCGAACCCGTTCTCGACGAGCCGGTCGCGCATCCCGCCGGTCTCGACGGCGAGCGCGAAGTCGATGTCGTCGTCGAGAAAGTCGATCATGTCCGGGTTGTTCGGGATCTGGTAGCCGCCCGCGCCCACGTCCTCCTGACAGTGGATCTCCCGTTCCCCGCGGCGGGTCTGCTCGCGGATGAGGAGGGGCCCCATCAGGGTCGCGCCCGACTCCTCCGGGCGCATGTGGAAGTCCTCACGGGTGACGCCCGTGACGATCTCTAAGTCCTCCACGAGGTCGTTCGACTCGTCCTGACTGGAGAACTGCGCCTCGTCGTTGTCCCACGACTCCGAGAGGTAGTACAGCTCACGCAGCGTCGACGAGCGGTCGTCGTCGAGCTGATTCGCGAGGAACTCGATCGTGTAGGCGGCCTTCAACAGCTTGCGCGCGCCTCGCACCGAGTTCGCGCTGCGCGTCGACGTGCGGTCGCCGTACGTCCACACGCCGCTCTCCTCGTCGTACTCGATGTTGCTCTTCGTCCGCGTGGGAAGCGTCATCTCCGGGATGTCCCCGGCGGCGAACTGGTCGTAGAAGTCCGCGGCCAGGTCGATCAGCTCGTCTCGTGCGTCGCTTTCGGTCGTCATTAGTCGTTCACCGTGAGTTTCTCAGTCTCGACGCCGCCGACGCTGACCTCGAACTCCGCGCCGTCGTCGACCGCGTACGTCAATTCCCGCTCGTCGCCCGAGGCCACCTCGGGTTTCCACTGCACGAACCACTCGCCGTCCATGTCCACGACCGTCCCGTCGGAGAGGTCGGTCGGCTCCGTCGAGACGATATCCGTGATCTCCAACCGCTCGTTCACGTCCGAGTGGTTCTCGACGACGAGCGTCACCGTCTCGCCGTTCACCTCGCGCTCGATGCTGACGTTGTTCATGATCCGCGCCAAGGCCCCGTCGATGTCGGGGCGCGGCCGCCCCGTGACCTCGGAGACCTTGTCGGCCATCTCGGGGAGTATCCGGCCCAGCACGTCCTGTTTCTCCCGCCGCTGCTGCATCGAGCGCCGCTTGTTGAGGAACGACTTCAGCTCGCGGGCCGCCTCGCGCACCGCGAGTTCGATCTCGTCTTCGATCGCCGGGACGTTCGCGAGCGCGTCCTTCGACTCGCTCGTGAACGGGACGTTCGTTGAGGCGACGTGGATCGAGATGACGGCCGGCCCGTTGGGGAGCCCCGAGCCGCCGGGCTGGTCGAGGCCGTAGTTGCGCCAGCCGATGTTCTTGATCACGTCCGTCGTCGCGCAGGCGCCGCGCTGGTACACGAGCGGGACGCGGTTCGCGAACCGGAGGAGCTCCACTTTGCCCTCCGCCGGGATCTCGCCGCCGTAGGCGATGCCGGCCTCGACGATGAACGGGTCGCCGCCGTGGACCTCGGCGTCGCGGGTCGCCGCCGCGTAGAAGTCGGCGTCGTACTCCTTGCGGAGCCCGGCCTCGACCAGCTCGGCCGTGATCGGCGCGAGGCAGTCGGTTGGCGGCGCGAGGATGTCGGTCGTCCGCATCGCGTCGAGCAGGTCGGCGGCGGCGTCGCGGCTGCCCGCGATCGACTTCACCTTCGGCGGGTCGTCCGGCACCGTCCGCGCCCGCGACCAGAACGCCTCCGCGACGTTCTCGCGGGCGGTCTCACCGAAGGTCGCGTCGCGCTGCTCGGCGACGAACGAGGCCGCGTCCGCGACGAGGCGGTCGAGGTCGTCGCGGGCGATCCGGAACGCGTCGCCGTCGAGGTTCTCGAACCGGCGCGCGAGGGCCTCGGCCATCGCCCGCACCGCGGCGTCGTCCTTCCGGGTCGAGGTGGCGTCGTCGACGAGAGCGTAGGCGTCGGCGACGAGCGGCGACTCGGTCGCGTCCTCGCTGTTACCGCCCTCGCCGGCCTCGTCGCCGCCGGCCTCGTCGCCGCCGAGCCCGGAGATAGCCCGCCACGCGGCGCCGACCGCGTTCTCGCGGACGGTCCCGCCGAACGTCTTGCCGGTGTCGTTCGCGACCGTCTCGGCGACGTTGTCGACGATCGTCGCGAGCTCGGAGCGGGAGAGCCGGTCGTTGCTCGCGACCGTCTCGGCGACCCCCTCGGCGAAGGCGGTCGTCGCCGTCTCGCCCTTGTTGGCGACCGCCTCGCTGACCGCGGCGGCGACGTCGCGGTCGTCGTGGGTCCGCGGCGGCGACCACGCGAGCTCGCGACCGTAGTACACGTCGCGGAAGTTGTCGATCACGCTGTCGGCGGTCTTCTTGCCGACCCGCGTGAACTCCTCCTGGAGGAACCCGGAGACGGAGTACGACTCGGTGGCCTCCAGCATCTTGATCAGCGCGCCCAGCTCGACGCCGTGGGGATGCGGCCGGATCTCCTTCGTCTCCGCCGGCAGCTCGTCGGTCGCGCGCTCGAACTTCATCGGCTCGTCGAGTCCCGGCTCGCGCAGTTCGAGCCGCGCGTGGGGGTTGACGACCGCGGTGTGTTTCACGTAGTCGTGGAGCTGCTGGCGAGCGCGCATGTTCGCCTCCATCTCCAGCTCGATCCGGGTGCCGTGGGGGCGGTCCCACGTCGTCTCCTCGTCCGCCTTGATCTCCGGCTCGTTCGTGTCGGTGTCGATGATGAGCTCGAAGTACTGCGCCCGCGACTGCCCCTTCGGGCGCGAGGTGATCTTCGCGGGCTGGCCGGAAGTCAACTGAGAGTACAGTACAGCGGCTGAGATACCGATTCCCTGTTGACCGCGAGACTGCTCCCTGGCATGAAAACGACTCCCATACAGGAGCTTCCCGAACACCTTCGGGAGCTGTTCCTTCGTGATGCCCGGCCCGTTGTCTTCGATCACGAGCCGGTAGTAGTCGCCCACCTCCTCGATCTCGATGTAGATGTCGGGGAGGACGCCGGCCTCCTCGGTCGCGTCGAGGGCGTTGTCGACCGCCTCCTTGACGGCGGTGACGAGCCCGCGGGCGCCCGAGTCGAACCCGAGCATGTGTTTGTTCTTCTCGAAGAACTCGGCGATGGAGATCTCGCGCTGACCCTCGGCCAGCTCCTCCGCGATCCCCTCCTCGTCGCCGATCGTCGACTGGAAGGACGTCATTCGGTACCCTCCCCTTCCACCGAGGCACCTAAAAACGCACCGCCGGCGCGGTGAAAGTGTATCTCGTCGTCAGACGCCGTCTCGTCGCCCTGTTCGGGAACGTGTCGCACGAACGGGCAACGTCCGATCCCGCCGACAGATTTCTCCCCGCGACGCCCTTTCGTTCGATCATGTCAGGGTGGACCGCGGAGGACATGCCGCGACTGGACGGGAAGACAGCGGTCGTCACCGGCGCGAACAGCGGGCTCGGCTACGAGGGGACGCGCGAGTTCGCCGCGAAGGGCGCCACCGTGGTGATGGCGTGCCGGAGCGTCCAGCGCGGCGAGGACGCGGCCGACGAGCTCCGCGCCGACGCCGGCGGCGAGGTCGACGGCGACCTCGACGTGCGGGAGTGCGACCTCGCGTCGCTCGACTCGGTGGCGGCCTTCGCGGAAGACCTGCGCGACGACTACGACGCGGTCGACGCCCTCTGTAACAACGCCGGAGTGATGGCGATCCCGCGGAGCGAGACCGAGGACGGCTTCGAGACGCAGTTCGGCGTGAACCACCTCGGTCACTTCGCGCTCACCGGGCGCCTGTTCGACCTCCTCGAAGCCGCCGAGGGGATCGAGGATAACGCGCGCGTCGTCACGCAGTCGTCGGGCGCGCACGAGCAGGGCGAGATGGACTTCTCCGATCTCAACTGGGAGGAGTCGTACGGCAAGTGGAAGGCGTACGGCCGGAGCAAGCTCGCGAATCTCCTGTTCGCCTACGAGCTTCAGCGCCGGATCGACGCCGCGAACCGCGAGGGCGACGCCGCGATCGGCGTCCGCAGCGCCGCCTGCCACCCCGGGTACGCCGACACCAACCTGCAGTTGCGCACCGCCGCGGAGAGCGGCAACCCCCTGCTGACGGTCGCCATGCGGCTGGCGAACGCGCTGTTCGGTCAGGACGCCGCGACGGGCGCCCTCCCGATGCTGTACGCAGCCACCGCCGACGTCGACGGCGGCGCCTACGTCGAGCCCGGCGGGCTGCTGAACATGCGCGGCAAGCCGACAACCGGTCGGTCGAACGACGCCTCCTACGACCGCGAGGACGCCCGGCGGCTCTGGGAGTACTCGACGGAGGCGACCGGCGTCGCGTTCCCGGTTTGAAGCGTCGAGGCGCTCCCGAGTGCAACGGCCCCTCTCGCACGCGGTCGTCGCGTGCGAACAGCGCCCTGCGGCCGGTAGGGCTCGACGCCCCGCGACCGGTAGGGCCCGGCGATCGGAATTTCGGCGCCGCCGCTGGAGGCTATCATATACGCGAGACGCGTTTCGAGAGCTGTCCGAGGGGGTCGAAGCCGACGATTACAGCCGGGTGAGGTTCGTCGCGCGCGGCCCCTTATCGGCCTCCTCGATCTCGAACTCTACTTCCTGTCCTTCCTCGAGGTCCGGGCCGCCGACGTCTTCCATGTGGAAGAATACGTCCTCGTCAGCGTCGTCAGTCTCGATGAATCCGTAGCCGCCAGTGTCGTTGAAGAAGTCGACCTTGCCTGTCGCCATCGCATTTCGATCCACTCCCGACTGATTGATAAGTGTTGTGTGACCCCCAGAATCCTCGACCGTGTTTGAGACGGGCCCGCAAAACGAACGGTCTCCGACTTCCGCACCGGGTCGAGAAACCCGCTCCGATCGAAAGAGCCGACCCGGTGGAAAAAACCGACCCGGGCGAAGAAGCCGATCGACCGCCCCGCTGACGCCGGCCGACGCGTCACGATCGCTCGGAGTCGACGGACGGTCGGATCCCCGTCTGCGTTGGGCCCGCGTCGATCACCGCTGTGCCTTCGCCATTTCCAGGGAGATGAAGAAGCCGAAGTACGCCGGAATCCCGGCGAGCATGAACATGTACAACACCCACCGGGGCGAGGCGGAAAACGCGAAGTCGTACAACAGCGACACGAGCGTCACCCATGCGACCGCGAACGCGAGGTCCTGTATCATCCCGGTTCGGTTCCCCTTGACATGGGACCGGATCCTGTCGGTGAGGCTCTCGTTCGCGTCGGGGTCGTCGATGTGCTCGGCGTCGGTCATGGGTAAAGGTCGGCGTCGAAATACGTCGGTGTTCCGGAACGGTCCAGCGCCCGAGCGGCCCCGCGTGGGTGCGCGCTCGGCTGTTCAGTCCTCGTCCAGGTAGTCGACGACGAGGACGGGGACGTGCGTCGAACGCAGCGTCCGCTCGGTGACGCTCCCGAGGAGCGCTCTCCGGACGCCGGCCCGACCGTGACTCCCCATCACGATGAGGTCGATGTCGTGGTTCTCCGCGTAGTCGCCGATCACCTTGTGCGGACGACCGCCCGAGACGTGTTCGACGATGTCGACGCCGCGTTCGGCTCCGCGATCGGCGACCACCCCGGTCGCCTCGTCGGCCTGCTCTTTCAGCTCCCCCATCTCGTCGAACCGGCCCTGCTTGAGCCGATCGACCTGCTCGGTGCCGAGGCTGAAGTTCACGGAGTCGATGTCGACCACGTACAGCGCGTGGACCTCGGCGTCGTACTTCTCCGCGAGGTCGAGCGCGTGGTCGACGGCGGCCTCCGCGACGTCGCTTCCGTCCGTGGGTACGAGGATGCGTTCGTACATTATCGCTCCTCCTCCGTGGTCGCGTCGTCAACTGCGCGGCTCTCGTCGGCGGCCGCGTCGTCAACTGCGCGGCCGCCATCGGTCGCAACGTCCTCGCCGCCGTCCGCGGCGACGACGTCCTCGGCGGTCTCCTGCTGCCCCATCGGCTCGGGGCTGTGACACTGCCGGACGATCCGCTTCGTTTCGAGCGACGGCTCGTCGGTCGCCATCGAGACGGCGATGGTGACGACGAACACGACGGGGAGCGTGATGAGCGCGGAGCCGATGGCGGGCATCCACGTCGCCAGCCCCGTCGACAGCGGCGCCTCGAGCGAGCCGATGTACGTCGGGACGATCTGGTTGATCATCGGGAGCGACCAGAGCGTCAGCCCGGTGGTCATGCCGGCGAGCGCGCCCTGGCGGTTGGCGTTCTCCCACCACATGCCGAGGAAGAACATCGGGAACAGGACGGAGCCGGCGAGCGAGAACGCGTAGCCCACGAGCGCCGCGATCGACGACGCGGGGTTGAGCGCGGCCAGCGTGGTCAGCGCGCCCAGCGCGACGATCGAGAGGCGGCCGACGAGGATCTGCTGGCGCTGCGTCGCGTCCTCGTTGATGATGTTGGTGTAGATGTCGTGGCTGATCGCCGACGAGCCGGCGATAAAGAGTCCGGCGACCGTCGCGATCGCCGCGGCGATACCGCCCGCCGCGACGATGCCGACGAACCAGTCCGGGAGCCCCGAAAGCTGTGCCGCCAGCACGACGATGACTTCGCTGGCGGCGCTCGTCATGCCGGGATCGCCGTAGGTCGGGTTGACCGTCTGCGAGTAGAGGTCGGTCCCGAACGCGGCGAACGCCGGAGCGCTCCAGTACAGGATGCAGATGAAGAACAGCCCCCAGACCGTCGACCAGCGGGCCGTCCGTTCGCTCTCGACCGTGTAGAACCGGACGAGCACGTGCGGGAGCCCGCAGGTGCCGACGATCAGCGAGAACGTCGTCGCTACCCAGAGGTAGTAGCTCGACGAGGCGAACGGTTCGGAGAACTCGCTGCCGAGCTCGCTGATCAACATTCCGTATTCGAGCTGCGGCAACACCGTGGAGTAGCCGTTCGTGTAGCCGACGACGAACAGCCCCACGACGAACGCGAGGATGAGGATGACGTACTGGACGGCCTGGTTCTTCGTGGCGCCTAACATTCCGGACAGCGTCAGGTAGCCCACGGTGACGACCATCATGGCGACGACCATCACCTGGTACCCGTCGAGACCCGGGATGAGGCCTCCGTAGTTACCGAAGATGTACAGGCCGACCAAGGCCATCCCCTTCGCCTGGCCGATCGCGTAGACGAAGCCGATGAGGAACGTCGTCACCGCCGCGATGGCACGCGCGGTGTCGGAGTTGAACCGGTCGCCGACGAAGTCCGGCGCCGTGTACTTCCCGAACCGGCGCAGCTGCGCGGCGAGGAAGATGAGCAGGATGAAGTATCCCGTCGTCCAGCCGACGACGTACACGAGCCCGTAGAAGCCCGCGAGCGCGATCGACGCCGCCATACCGAGGTAGGAGGCGGCCGACATCCAGTTCGCCCCGATCGCCATCCCGTTCTCGACGTTCCCGATCGAGCGGCCGGCGACCCACATGTCCTCGGTGTCGGCGACGCGGAAGACGAAGCCGATCGTGAGGAACAGCCCCAACATCCCGATCACGAGGAGGGCAGGTCCCACCTTGAACGAGATGTCGAGCGCTTCCGGAAGGAGCTCGCTCTGCAGGAGGATCGAACTCGCCTTCATTCGTCGGCCCCTCCGTCGGTTGCGACGTCAGCGGTACCGTGTTCGATACCGTACTTCTCGTCGAGCGCGTCCCGTTTGCGCGAGTACCAGAACGCTAAGATCAGCGCGCTGGTCGGCGCGCCGAACGCGACGAGGAAGTAGTGGAGCGGGAAGCCTAAGATCGGCATCTGATTCGTCATCGGACCGGGCGCGAGCCGCGTCAGGGTCACCGGCCCCCACACCGCGAGGACCCAGACGGCGAACCCCGACCAGACGATACGGAGGTGGTCTCGCATGTACGGCGTGCTCGGATTCAGGATGTTTACCTCCGCTCCGAGGTAGTCGGTGTCGCTGTGCTTCTGTGCCGCACCCGTGGCGACGCCGCCGTCGGTGGCCGCGTCGTCAGAACTTCGTGAGCTATTGTCTGTCATGTGTTGTGGTGTGTATTGTCGTGGTGCGTTTATGCGGTTTTATCGTGATATTTAGTTTCGGTGTCGAGCGCGTCGTCTCTCGCTTCGTGTTTCGAAAACGGGGGTGTAGCGGTCAGTCGTTCTCCGCCTTCCGCTGGATCTCCTCGACGATCTCCGGGTTCCGGAGCGTGCTGGTGTTACCCAGCTCTTTCCCGTCGGCGATGTTCTCGAGTAGGCGACGCATGATCTTCCCGGACCGCGTCTTCGGCAGATCGGGCGTGAACACGACCTGTTCCGGCCGGGCGATCGGGCCGATGGCGTCCTCGACGCCCGCGACGATCGCGTCGCGGAGCTCGTCGGTGCCCTCGTACCCGTCTTCGGTGGTCACGTACGCGTACACCGCCTCGCCCTTGATGTCGTGGTCACCGCCGACGACGGCCGCCTCGGCGACGCCCTCGACGCCGACGATCGCCGACTCGATCTCCATCGTTCCGAGTCGATGGCCGGAGACGTTGAGCACGTCGTCGACGCGCCCGAGAACGGTGATGTATCCGTCCTCGTCGATCTTCGCCCCGTCCTCTGGGAAGTACACCCAGTCCTCGGGGTCGTCGCTGTCGGTGTCGGAGTACTCCGCCCAGTACTCCTCGATGTAGCGCTCGTCGTTGTTGTACAGCGTCCGGAGCATCCCGGGCCACGGCTTCTGTACCGTGAGGTAGCCGGCCTTCCCCGGCTCGACCTCGTCGCCGAGCGTGTCGAGGATCTGTACGTCGAGGCCCGGGAGCGGCGGTCCGGCCGCCCCGGGCTTCATGTCTTTGACCCCGGGCAGCGTCGTCACCATCATGCCGCCGGTCTCGGTCTGCCACCACGTGTCGACGATGGGACACTCCTCGTTCCCGATGTGCTGGTAGTACCACTTCCAGGCGCGCGGGTTGATCGGCTCGCCGACCGTGCCGAGCAGCCGCAGCGAGGAGAGGTCGTGGCGGTCGGGGAACTCCTCGCCCCACTTCATGAACGCGCGGATCGCGGTGGGCGCGGTGTACAGCTGCGTCGCGTCGTACTCCTCGACGATCTCCCAGAGCCGGTCGCGCTCCGGGTGGTCGGGCGTCCCCTCGTACATCATCGTCGTCGTCCCGAGCGAGAGCGGTCCGTAGACGATGTAGGAGTGCCCCGTGATCCAGCCGATGTCGGCCGAACAGAAGTACGTGTCATCCGGCTTGATGTCGAGGACGGACTGCGAGGTCCACGACACCCACGAGAGGTAGCCGCCGGTCGTGTGTTTCACGCCCTTCGGCTTCCCGGTCGTCCCCGACGTGTACATCAGGAACAGCATGTCCTCGGCGTCGCGGGTGACCGGCTCGACCTCGGCGCCCTCGTGGTCCGCGACGAGGTCGCCGTAGTCGATCTGGTCGTCGCCGAGATCGTGACCGAAGCCGTCGCCGTTCGGGCCGAGCCGGTCGACGACGACCGTCGTCGTGTCGTGTTCGACGTCCGCGAGCCCCTCGTTGGCCTTGTCGAGGTGGTCGAGGGGGTCGCCGCGGCGGTAGTAGCCGTCGCAGGTGACGAGGTACTCCGAGTCCGCGGAGTTCATCCGCGTCGCGAGCGCGTCGGCCGAGAACCCGGCGAAGACGACGCTGTGGGGCGCGCCGATGCGGGCGCACGCCAGCATCGCGATCGGCAGCTCCGGGATCATCGGCATGTACATCGTCACCACGTCGTCCTCTTCGACGCCCTGCGCCCGGAGCGCCGCCGCGAACTCGTTGACCTCGCGGTGGAGCTCCTCGTAGGTGAACGACCGGTCGTCCTCGTCGACGGGCTCGCCGACCCACTCGATCGCGACCTCGTCGCCGCGCTCGTCGAGGTGTCGGTCGAGGCAGTTGGCCGACGCGTTCAGCTCGCCGCCCGTGAACCACTCGTAGAAGGGAGGGTTGCTGTCGTCCAACACCTGGTCGTACCCCGTCTCCCAGTCGAGCAGATCGGCGGCCGCCTCCCAGCACTCCGGCCAGTTCTCCTCGAACTCGTCGTAGATACCGGGATCCGAGACGTTCGCCTGTTCGACGAACGACTCCTGCGGCTCGAACACCTCCTGCTCTGCGAGTCTCGCTTCCAGTTGACCGTCTCCCTCTGTCATGGTACGGGCATACCCAACCGATCTCACCATATAAACGCTGGCGCTAAATACGAAAAATCGTGAAGGATACGGGCCACAATTCGGAGCGTCTCGGCCGCTCGGCTTCGATTCACCTCTGATCGGGGCGTCGCGCCCGCCGGCCGTCCTCGAAGAGCTCGTCGAGCAGCCTGCGTTGCGCCTTCCGGAGGTGGTTGTGGAACGTCGGCGAGGAGACGTCCATGGCGTCGGCGACCTCTTCGGCGGTGCTCCCCCGCGGCCAGTCGAAGTACCCGCCGTGGTACGCGGCCGACAGCGCGGCCCACTGCCGATCGGTGAATCGGTCCGTGACCCCCTCCCGCAGCGAGTCCTCGCTCCGTGGCGACCGAGGGACCGACTCCTTGCTCGCGAGCCGCGCGTCGGAGAACGCGCTCCGGAACCCGTCGGCGACGGGGCGGACGTCGGCGCCCTCCGGGAGGTCCGCGACGACTCTGACCCGTCCGTCCTCCGCGGTCGCGTCGCAGACGGTCGCACCGTGCTCCGTGAGCGTCCGGACAGCGGATCCACCCTCCACGCGAGCGGACACGTCGCAGCCGTTCTCGCGGGTCTCGATCACGCGGAGGTCCGAGACGCCGGACGCGCCCGCGACCGCGTCGGCCAGCGCCTGCGGGCGCGCCCCCTCGACGGAGAGGTAGAAGCGAGAGGCCTCGTCGTCGACCGCCACGGTCGAGGCCAGTTCGATCCGACAGCCGAGCGCGGCGCTCGCGCGGGCGAGGAACGCCCCCTCGTCGCCGGTGTGGAACTCCACCTCGGTCACGGTGTCCGAGTGGAGCAGGTCGCGCCAGCGCCGCGCGGTCACCGCCCACCCGAGACACCGGCCGAGCGCCGCGATCTCCCGACGCTCGACCGGCGAGACTGGGGGTAGGGGGGGATCTCCCCCGGTGACGACGCACAGCGCGCCGTGTGTCACGTCGCGGTACCGGAGGGGAACCGCGACCCCCGGCCGACCGGCGGTCGCGGGCAATCCCTCGGTCGCGATCGGCTCCCCCTCCTCGACCGCGTCGATCCACGGCCCGTCGCCGGTGACGCCGCGGTCGACGAGCGTCCCCCGGTCGGCTCCGGCCGCGCCCGCGATCTCGACGCGTTCGCGGTTCCCCGTCCCGCGGACGACCCACGCCTCGGCCCAGCGGTCGGACTCGACCACGCCCTCGGGAACCGCCGCGAGGGGCGTCGACCGGTCGTCGCCGTCGGCGAGCGCCTCGAACCCGCCGAGGGCGGTCGGCGCCGAACCCCCTGCCGATCCGCCCGCGGGACCGGCCCGACCGTCGGCGACGGCCTCGGCGATCGCCTCCCCGTCGAGCGGTCCGAGGTAGCCGTCGAGCGTCCCCATCGTCTCCCAGCCGCCGGCCTCGCGGACGGCGTGGGGGTCGACGCCGCGGTCGACGAGGAGCCGCCGCGCGAAGGTCCGGCGGAGGTCTCGCGGGGTCACGTCGGGGTCGACGAGGCCGTCGGTCCGCGCCGCCGCGCGCTCCGCCGTCTCGCTCACGATCATCTGGACGCGCCGGGGCGACACGTCGACGAACGGCTCCGTCTCGCCCAGGTCGGCGCTCTCGGCGTACCGCCGCAACTCCGCCGCCAGCGACGCCGGGATCGCCGTCTCGCGCGCGACCGCCTCTCGGTCTCGCGCCGCGGTCTCCGCCTTCGTGTCGCCGCCCGCTCCCGACTCCGATCCCTCGTTCGGTCCAGCGCCGTCCGCTGGGACCGCGAGGAGCGAGACATCGGCGTCGCCCTCCGTCTCTCGGAGGTGTCGCGGGGCGACGCGCGTGATCTCCCCGGTTCGGAGGCCGGCCTCGCCGCCGAGGCGGACGACCAGCGCCGCGCGGTACGTCTCCGCCGCAGTCACGAGCGAGTCGTACGCGTCGGCGTCCAATCCGTCGGCCATTCGTTTCGTATTCACAGCGAGATGCGAAGTAAGTGTTTCCCCGAAAACTCGTGTTAATCGAGTTCTCAACTCTGGTTGGGTTTCTAATGCTCCTCTCGCGGTCGAGAACACTCCGATCGATTACCGATCTATTTCGCTTTCAAATTGCTAGCCGAAACGATGTCAGAACACGACTGTCGCGTGACGGGGAGATCCCCCGCTCGCGCTCGAAGCCGTCGGTTCAGACCGTTTCGGTGATTCCCCACGTGATGTGATCCCACAGTCGCTCGTAACTGTAGTAGGTTATCGTCTTCACCACGTTGGCGACCAGTCCGATGTTCACGGCGGCGCTGATGTCGTCGACGACGATCCAAGCCACGAGAACGGTGATCGCGACCATGAGCGCCCGGTAGCAGAGGGTCTTCGCGAGCGCCCGCTTCCGCGCGTGTAGCGCCGAACGAGAGACGAGACTGCTCATGGGGCGTGAGACGGACTGCAGCGCTAAGAAACCTACAGTAGTTTCTAATATCTGAAAAAGAAACTACTATCGGTTACTCATTGCGAACCGACGACTCGATCTCGCCGACGACCTCCGGATTGCGGAGGGCGCTCACGTCGCCGAACTCGTCGCCGCGCGCGATGTCCTCCAGCAGGCGTCGCATGATCTTTCCGGATCGAGTCTTCGGGAGGTCGGGAGTGAACACGATCCGGTCGGGGCGTGCCACGTCGCCGACCGCCTGCGCCAGCCGCTCGCCGATCGCCTCGCGGAGGGGTTCGTCTGGATCGACATCGCCTCGGGTGGTGACGTACGCGACGATCCGCCCGTCGCCGTCGCCGACGACCGCGGCCTCGGTGACGCCGTCGGCCTCGACGATGGCCGCCTCCAGTTCCGCGGTGTTGAACCGGTGCGTCCGGACGTTGATCACGTCGTCGACCCGACCGAGGATCGACACGTAGCCGTCCTCGTCGACGGTGGCGCCGTCGCCGGTGCGGTACCGCCACCCGTCTTCTCCCTCCAGCCAGTACTCCCGACGGTACCGCTCGTCGCCCTCGCGGAGCCCGCGGAGCATGCCGGGCCACGGGGCGGCGATCGTGAGGTACCCCGGCTCGCCGGGCTCGACGGGCTCGCCGTCCTCGTCGACGACGCGGGCGTCGATTCCCGGCAGCGGCGGCCCGACCTTTCCGGGCTTCATCGGAGTGATCCCCGGCAGCGTCGCGAGGGAGATGGCGCCGGTCTCGGTCTGCCACCAGGTGTCGACGATCGGCACCTCGCCGCCGCCGACGTGCTCTCGGTACCAGCGCCACGCCTTCGGAGTGATCGACTCCCCGACGGTCCCCAGCAGGCGGATCGACGACAGGTCGTGAGCCTCGGGGTACTCCGCGCCCCACTTCATGAACGACCGGATCGCGGTCGGCGAGGTGTAGAAGACGCTGACGGCGTTGCGCTCGATCAGGTCCCACACGCGGTCGCGGTCGGGGTAGTCGGGCGAGCCCTCGTAGAGCACGCTCGTGGTCCCGATCGAGAGGGGGCCGTACACGCCGTAGGAGTGACCCGTGATCCAGCCGATGTCGGCCGCGCACCAGTAGGTGTCGTCGGGGCGCACGTCGAGCACGTTCCGGGTCGTCCACGCGACGTGCGCGAGGTAGCCGCCGGTCGCGTGCTCGACGCCCTTCGGGCGCCCCGTGGTCCCGGAGGTGTACATCACGAAGAGGAGGTCGGTGGCGTCGCGCGCGACCGGCTCGACGGTCTCCCCGTCGTGCGCCTCCACGATCGCCTCGTACTCGTGTTCGTCGTCCCCGAGGGGCACGTCGAGCGCGTCGCCAAGCCGGTCGACGACCACCGTCGCCGACAGGTCGGCGTCGGCACGGAGCCGGGCGTTGTCCGCCTTCGACTTCTGATTGAACGCGTCCTCCCGGCGGTAGTAGCCGTCGCAGGTGACGAGGTACTCCGAGTCGGCGGCGTCGATGCGCGTCGCGAGCGCCTCCGCCGACAGCCCCGCGAAGACGACGTTGTGGGGCGCGCCGATCCGGGCGCACGCCAGCATCGCGATCGGCAGCTCCGGGACCATCGGGAGGTACAGCGTCACCACGTCGTCCTCCTCGACTCCCAGATCGCGGAGCCCGGCCGCGAGCGCGTTCACCTCGCGGTGGAGGTCGAGGTAGGTGTACGACCGGCGCTCCCCGCGCTTGCCGAACCAGCGGATCGCGAGCTGGTTCCGCCGCTCGTCGAGGTGGCGGTCGACGCAGTTCGCCGCGGCGTTGAGCCGCCCGTCCGGGAACCACTCGTAGAAGGGCGGGTCGCCGTCGTCCAGTACCGTCTCGTAGGGCCGTTCCCAGTCGAGCAGGTCGGCGGCGCGGCGCCACGCCGCCGGCCCCTCCTCGGCGAAGGCCTCGTACAGCTCCGGGTCCCTGGCGACGGCCCCGTCGCTGAACGCGGCGGGCGGCTGGACGACGTCCTCGTCGTCGCCGGCGGCGGTCTCGTCCGTCCGCCGGCCGTCGACTCCGGCGTAATCCATGATACTACCTCACAATCGAAGGAATGTATACTTTGTCCGCGACGCCGGCACGTCGGATTCCACCCACGGCTGAAGCCGTGGGCCTACTCCTTGTTACTCTGTGAGACCGGTCGAGGGAGGTCAGAGCGATCAGAGAAGATGAGACCGGTCGAGGGAGGTCAGAGCGATCAGAGAAGATGAGACCGGTCGAGGGAGGGAGGGGGAGAGCCGGACGTCTACCTCGACTCCGCGGGCGCCAGCCCGGCCGCCTTCGACCGGGCGCGCGCGACGATCGACGGCTTCGCCTCGAAGTCGAGCGTGACCTGGTCGTCCGCGTACGTCTCCTCCTCGACGTGGCCGTGGTCGTGGATCCACGAGACGAGGCTCATCGCGTCGTCGGAGAGGGGGAGGACGAGCCGCTCGCGCTCCCAGTCCGGCAGCTCCGCCTCGACGCGGTCCCGGAGCTCCGCGACGCCGGCGCCCGTCTTCGCCGAGACGGCGACGGGGTCCGGCGCGACCCCAGAGAGCGCGGCGCGCTTGTCGGCCAGTTCGCCCGGAGCCAGCCGGTCGACCTTGTTGAACACGGTGACGACGGGGGCCTCGTTGCGCTCGTAGAGGGTGTCGTGGCTCGTGACGAGCTTCTCGCGCATCTCCTCGACCGGCTCGCTGGCGTCGACGACGAGCAGCACGAGGTCGGCGCGGTACACCGAGTCGAGCGTCGACTCGAACGACTCCACCAGCCAGTGAGGGAGGTCCGAGATGAACCCGACCGTGTCGGTCAAGAGCACGTCGCGCTTCTCCATCTCGGCCCGGCGGGTGGTGGTGCCGAGCGTGGTGAACAGCATGTCCTGCGACTCGGCGGTCGTGTCGAGGTCGGGGTGGCGCTCGGCGTTCTCGTCGACATCGATCTCGGCCGCGAGCCGGCGCATCAGCGTCGACTTCCCGGCGTTGGTGTAGCCCGCGAGCGCCACCAGGTCGAACCCGGAGTCGCGGCGCTGCTCGCGGCGCGCCTCCTCCTTCTCCGCGATCGACTCCAGCTCGTCGCGGATCTCGGATATCTGGCGTTTGATGTCGCGCTCGACGCTCTCGTCGTACTCGCCGAGCCCCATGAACCCGGGACGCTCGTCGCGCTTCGCGAGGCTCGCCTTCGCCTCCGCGCGCGGAAGCTCGTACCGCAGTTCGGCGAGTTCGACCTGAAGCTGCGCTTTCCGGGTGTTGGCGCGCTGCCCGAAAATCTCGAGAATGAGCGTGAACCGGTCGATCACCTCGACGCCCTCGGGAAGCTCGCCGCCGATGTTGAACGTCTGGTACGGCCCCACGTCGTTGTCGATGATGACGGCTCCGGCGCCGGTCCGGCGGACCAGGTCGCGGAGCTCGGAGACCTTCCCCTTCCCGAACATGAACGCGGCGTCCTCGGTGCGGGTCTGGGTGAGCTCGCCGACCACCTGGTAGCCCGCGGCGGCCGCGAGCTGCGTGATCTCCGTCAGGTCCGCCGATCCGGACTCGACGCGCTTGGCGACGACCGCGCGTCGCTCACGGGGGGCCGATTCGGTGTCTCCGTCGGTGCTCGCACCCTCGGCGCTCCCGGTCATAACAGGAGGTCGCGGGCGGCGTACGCGGCGTGGTGTGCTGCCTGCACTGTTTCGCGTTCCCCTATGCTCTCGACGTATTTAAACTCGGGTTGGAAGCTCAGTCCCACCCGCTCCGCGGGCTCCTCGTAGAACTCACCGCCCTCCGCGACGATCGGTCCCCCCGGCGGCTCCGGGAGGTTCCCGACCGCCTCGGCCGTGAGCGCCACGGTCGCGTCGAGTGTGGGGCCCTCGCGCACGGCGGCGAGCCCCATCCCTTCGACCGTCCGGATCCGCGTCGAGTCGATCCGGGCGTGGACAGCGGCCGCGACCATCAGGTACTCGCCGTCCTCCTCGTGGCGGCCGCTGATGTCGACGCCGACGACCTCAGGGGCGGGGGCCCGCCACCTCGGTTCGGTCGGGACGCGGGTCGGCTGCGGAGGCTGTCGTCTCCATACGCCGGAATAGATCCCCTGACGAATTGAACGTTTCCGTGGTGGGCGGCGTCGCTTCCGCGGTGGGACTCGCCACAAACGTCTTCACCGGAGACCGGCCAGTGTCGGTATGGTCCGCCGGATCCGAGGGCCCCTCCCCGCAATTACACTGGTCCTTGTCCTCCTTCTGGCCGGCTGTTCCGGGCTGCCCGCCACGGACCGACAGGAATCGACCTCCGAACCGACGGTGGAGGAGTTCCCGTATCCCTCGGGCTGGTCACAAGACGAGATCGCAGACCTCCCCGCCGCGCTGGAAGCGCACGACGCGACGGTGAACAACGCCTCCCGCAGAACTCGATTGAGCATCGTCAGCGGGGACGGAAACCGCACGACTGTGAGAGCGGTAGACACCGATTCCGGAACCGCCTCAGTGCGATGGAGCGATACGCTGTTCGGTAGCGACGTTCACTATTACTACAGCGACGAGGGCGTTTTCGAGTACGACCGCACGACGGGTGAGCTGACCCGAAACCTCGACGAAAAGAGGGTACCAGCTCGCTTCGCCTCCTACGAGACGCTGATACGGCCCCTGTCGGAGGTCGGAGTGAACGCGACCGAGACGGTCACCGTCGAGGGGACGACGGCCGTCCGGTACAACGTGACCGGCATCAGGGACGCGCACCGTGTCCCGGCCAATAACGCGACCGGGCACGTCGTCGTCACTGAGAAGGGATACATCGCGGAATTCAACGTCACGAGGGGAAACGACGGGTTCTCCCGGCAGACGAGATACGACGTTTCCGAGTTCGGAGACGCGACGGTGATCCGGCCGGCGTGGATGCCGGAGAAGTAGCGATCGACGAAGCTACGCCCGCCTGTCGAGTTCGACTTCGCTACGCTCAGTCGAACACCGGCCGACCGCGTCGGCCGAGCCTGACCCGGCTACGCCGGATCGAACACCGCCTGACGCAGTCAGGCGGGCTCGACGAGGCTTACGCCTCGTCGAACAGCGTCTCGCCCTCGACCATGTGCTCCTCGACGGTGTCCAGATCGAGCGTGAGGCCGATCCCCGGCTTCTCCGGCACCTCGATGTAACCGTCCTCGATGACATCCTCCTCGACGAGATCCTCCCACCAGCCGAGCTCGTAGGAGTGGTACTCGATCGCGAGCGAGTTCGGGATGGAGGTGCCGACGTGGGCCGCCGCCATCGTCGCGATCGGGGAGGCGACGTTGTGCATCGCGACGGGAACGTAGTACTGGTTCGCAACGTCAGCGATCTTGCGAGTCTCGCGCATCCCGCCGACCTTCGGCAGGTCGGGCGCGACGATGTCGACCGCCTGGTTCTCGATGAGGCGGCGGAGCTCCGTGACGCGGTAGCGGTTCTCGCCGACCGTGATCGGCGTGGTCGTGTTCTTCGTCACTTCCTCCTGCACGTCGAGGTTCTCCGGCGGGACGGGGTCTTCGAGCCACCACACGTCGTACTCCTCGATGGCGTCCGCGAGGCGCTTCGCGGAGCCGCCCGAGAACGTCCAGTGGCAGTCGAACGCCACGTCGGCCTTGTCCTTCACGCGCTCGGTGACCGTCTCGACGATCTCCGCCTTGTGGCGGATCTCGCCGGGGCGCAGGTGACGGTTCGCGCGGTCCTTCTCGAAGCCGCTCGGCACGTCGAGGTCGAACTTCAGGGCGTCGTAGCCGAGCTCGTCGACGACGCGCTCGGCCTCGTCGGCGCACGCCTCGGGGTCGGCCTCCTCCTCGGTGTGGCAGTCGCAGTACACGCGCATCTTGTCGCGGTACTTGCCGCCGAGCAGCTGGTAGGCGGGCACGTCGAGGATCTTGCCGGCCACGTCGTGCAGCGCGACCTCGATCCCGGAGATCGCGGTGACGGTGACGCCCTCGACGGAGCCCTCGCCGGACATCTTCTGGATGAGGTGCTCGTAGAGGCGGTCGATGTCGAGCGGGTTCTCGCCGATCACGAACGGCTTCATGCGCTCGATGAGTTCCGGCACGCCCGCGCCCCAGTACGCCTCACCGGTGCCGACGACGCCCGCGTCGGTGTACACGCGGACCAGCGTCCACGGGAAGTTCCCGTCGACCATCGTCGTCTGCACGTCCGTGATCTCGACGTCGCGTCCGCCGCCGCGCGAGCCCGTCGTGCCCATCGTCTCGGCGGAGAGCTCTCGCATCGTGTACTCCGCGTTCGGGTCGTGGAGCGACTCGTAGTTCCGGCTCATAGCACCCGATTCATTCGGAACAGGGTAAATGTTTATGTTCCTCCGCAGGAGGCTTCGCGGCGCCCCGAGCGCCGCGTTTCGGTCGCTGTGCGAATAGGGAGTTTTTCATTGACGTACCCTCAACTACCCGCATGGTCGAACTCACGGATTCGCTGAAGTGTCTCTTTACCGGAACTGTCGAGGAGCGCGGCGACGAACACGTCGTCACGGTCCCCGCCACCGAGATCGAGCACGGCACGATCGAGGCGGGGGCGTCGTACCGCGTCGCGCTGATCAAACGCGAGGGCGAGGACGGTGCGAGTGTCGCGACCGACGGCGCCGCGGACCGCGCGGTCGCCGGCAACGGCGCCGGGAGGAGTCAGGCGTCGACGTCGTCGCGACCGACGAGCGACGCCGGGACCTCCGGCCCGCCGGTCTCCGAGGGGGACGTACGAGAGGTGACGATCGAGACGCTCGGCGACAAGGGCGACGGGATCGCGAAGATCGAGCGGGGGTACGTCGTCATCGTCCCCGATTCGGAGCCGGGCGACGAGCCGACGGTCGAGATCACGAGCGTCCGCGAAAACGTGTCGTTCGCGGAAGTCGTCGAGGAGTAGCGCTCCCGCCGATCCCGGCTACCGCGGCGCGTCCTCGGGGTCGCTCCGCGAGAACAGCTTCTTGAGGTGCGCCGGCGAGAAGAAGGAGCTCGGCCGGTCCATGTGGACGCCGATCTCGCCCGACAGCGCCCACAGCCCGGCTCGCTGGACCGGCTCCGGGAGCGAGTAACACCGCCGGATCGCCGCGCCGAGCCGGATCTCGGTGCCGATCGCGTCGCGCCACCCCGACTCGTAGTCGGCGAGCGTCGCCGGGTCCCGCGGGTCGATGGCGTCCGCCGCCACGTCCGCCGCGGTCATCCCGTATAAGATTCCGCCGCCGGTGAACGGCTTCGTCTGCGCGGCGGCGTCGCCGACGAGGAACGCGCGATCGGTCGTCACGCGGTCCGGCGGACCGATCGGGATCGCGCCCGAGCAGAACCGGTCGGTCGTCACGTCGTACGCGTCGGTGAGCCGGTCGAACATCGCGGACACGTCGTCGCTCGGCGGCGCGGCGAGCCCGTACTCCACGCCCGCGTCGCCGCGGGGGATCCGCCACGCGAAGAAGGTCGGCGCGGTGAGGTGGACGTCGACGAGGTCGCCGTCGTCCGGGGCGTCGTCGAACGCGAGCACGCCGTGGAGCAGCTCGTCCGGTTCCGGGAGGTCGAGCGACCGACGGACGCGCGAGGTCGGGCCGTCGCAGCCCGCGACCATCCGCGCCTCGACCTCCGCCACGTCGCCCGCGGGCGTCCGGACCTCGACGACGACCCGGTCGGGACGCTCCTCGACGCCGACGACCGTGTGGTTCTCTCGCACGTCGGCGCCGGCGTCGCGCGCGCAGTCGGCGAGGGCGCGGTCGAGCCCGACGCGGTCGATCACGTTCGAGACGGGCTCGGACTTGTAAAACGGGTACGCCTTCGATCCCGGGCCGCCGACGCGGAAGCGCGCGCCGTACACCCGGTTCTGGAGGAGCTCGTCGCGGGCGTGGCTCGGGACGTACTCCCACACGTCGTCGGAGACGTGCCCGGAGCAGGCCAGCGGCTGGCCGACCGACCCCTTCTCGAAGACGACCACGTCGCGGCCGGCCTCGGCCGCGCGCCGGGCGAACCGCGAGCCCGGCGGCCCCGCGCCCACGACGACGAAATCGTGCATGTCCGCGGAATCGTCGCGGACGCATATAATTACGACGTGACTTACTCGGCCTCGCGCCGCGCCGCCAGCCACTCCAGCGCCGCGTCGAGGTCGGTCTCGGGCGGCGAACACGTCCGCCCCTCGCAGACGTAGGCGGTCGGCTCGCCGTCGGCGGCGTCACGGTCGGCCCAGACCGGCGGGGCTTCGTCCATGTCGAGCCGGTCGAGCCACACCGCGAGCCCGTCTTCGGTCGGGGGGCGCGGCGCGACGAGCGCGCCCGGCAGGTAGCGCTCCCCGAGCGTCTCGCGCCACGCGTCCGGCACGCTCTCGGCGGCGACGGTCACCTCGATCCCGCCGGAGGCGACCCGGTCGGCGGCGCGCACCAGCGAGACGTGCTCCAGCGGGCTCGCCCGAATGCGATCCGCGTGGGTCGTCACGACCGCCTCGGCGACCTCCGCGAACTCGCGGTCGGTCCGGAACCCGTCGAGGAGCGCGAGCGTCTCCGCCGCCACGCCGAGGCTCGACGGCGTCGACCGGTCGGTGAACTCCTGCGGTCGGGCGAAGAGGGTGTCGTCGCCGTCCTCTCCGGCGGCTTCGTCCGGATCCCGGGTGAAGTAGATCGTCCCGTCCTCGTCGTCGTAGAAGTCCGCGACGACCGTCTCCGCCAGATCGAGCGCGAACCCGAGCGCGTCCGGATCGCCGGTGGCGGCGTACACGTCGAGCGCGCCGCGCGCGAGGAACGCGTGGTCGTCGAGGTAGCCCGGTCCGCGCACGTCGCCGTCGAGCCACCGCCGCGCGAGGTCGCCGGTCGACTCGTCGTAGAGGTTCTCGCGGCAGAACGCGAGGGCGTCGCCCGCGATGTCTGCGTACGGCTCTCCGAGGACCTGCCCGGCCGCGGCGAACGCGGAGATCGCTCGTCCGTTCCACGACGCGAGCACCTTCTCGTCGCGCGCGGGACGCGGCCGCGACTCGCGCGCCTCGAAGAGCGCGACGCGGGCCTCCGTCAGGGCCTCCCGAACCGCCTCAGGCGACATGTCGTGGTCGTCGGCCAACTCCTCGATCGACGCCGCGACCGTCGGGACGGTCGTGCCGCGCTCGAAGTTGCCGCCGGACTCGATCCCGTACCGCTCCTTCGCGAGCGACGCCGCGGGCTCGTCGAGGACCGCGTCGACCTCCCCGGGCGTCCAGACGTAGAAGGCGCCCTCCACGTCGGCGGCGTGACCGCTCCCGTCGCTGCCGTCGGAGCCCACGCCCCCCCGCCTGGTCTCAGGCGGCCGGCTCCGGGCGTCGAGCGTGCTGAAGAACCCGCCGTCGTCGTGGCGGAGCTCGCGGTCGAGGAACCCGAGGGTCTCGCTCGCGACGCGGGCGTACGAGGCGTCGCCGGTGAGCCGGGCGGCGTCGAGGAACGCCATCGGGAGCTCCGCGTTGTCGTACAGCATCTTCTCGAAGTGCGGGACCGTCCACTGTCGGTCGACCGCGTACCGGTGGAACCCCCCGCCGATCTGGTCGTACATCCCCCCGCGGGCCATCCCGTCGAGCGTGCCCGTCGCGGCCGTGAGGGCGGCGTCGCGGCCGGTCCGCGCGTACGCCCGCATGAGCACGTCGATCCGGCCGGGCATCGGGAACTTCGCGCCCCCGCTCCCGAACCCGCCGTACTCGTCGTCGTACCCGCGGATCGCGGCGGCGGCGGCCTCGTCGAGGAGGTCGGGGCCGGGCGCCTCGCCGTCCGCTCCGTCCGTGCCGCCCGCGTCGTCCGCGCCGCCGGCAGGGCCCGCCTCCGCGTCCGGAACCGACTCCAGCTCGTCGCGGGCGCTCGTGGTCCACTGATCGGCGCGCCGCTGCATCTCCTCGCGCTGCTCCGGGTCGGCCCACGAGTCGGCGATGCGCTCGCACAGATCGCGGAATCCGGGCTGGTTCCGGCGCGGCTCCGGCGGGAAGTAGGTCCCGACGTAGAACGGCTCGCCCTCCGGCGTACACCACGCGGAGAGGGGCCACCCGCCCCCGCCGGTGACGAGCTGCGAGACGGTCATGAACGCGCTGTCGACGTCGGGTCGCTCCTCGCGGTCGACCTTCACGGGGACGAACTCCTCGTTCAGCACGGCCGCGACCGACTCGTCCTCGAAGCTCTCCTCGGCCATCACGTGACACCAGTGACAGGAGGAGTAGCCGATCGAGACGAACACCGGCACGTCGTGCTCGCGGGCGCGCTCGAACGCCGCCTCGCCCCACGGCTGCCAGTTGACGGGGTTATCCGCGTGCTGCTGGAGGTACGGACTCGCCTCCCCGTCGAGGCGGTTCCGCTCGGTCGGCTGTGACATACGCCCGGTTCGGCCCGGGACGGCAAAAACCCGTCACTAGAGCGACGGCGAGGTCGTGTACCCACAGACGTGTATATCCGCGCTCCGATAGAGAGTAAAGCTTACACTACCGTGTAGTGATCGGTCGCACATGACGGAGACCGTACTCCTGGTGGGGGGCGGCGGACGCGAGCACGCGATCGCCCGCGCCGTGGCCGACGACTGCGCGCTGTACGCCTGCGCGAGCAACCGGAACCCGGGGATCCGCCGGCTCGCCGACGGGTTCGAGACGATCGACGAGACCGACGCCGAGGCCGTCGCGGACTACGCGACCGCGGTCGGCGCGGATCTCGCCGTGATCGGCCCCGAGTCCGCGCTCGCGGCGGGCGTCGCCGACGCGCTCGACGAGGCCGGCGTGTACGCGTTCGGCCCGCGGGCCGAGGAGGCGCGGCTGGAGACCGACAAGGCGTTCCAGCGCGAGTTCATGGACGAGAACGCGATCCCCGGCTGCCCCGACTACGCGGTGTTCGACGACATCGAGGCCGCCTGCGACTACATCGACGCGTACGACGGCGACCTCGCGGTGAAGCCGGTCGGGCTCACCGGCGGGAAGGGCGTGAAGGTTATCGGCGATCAGGTGACCGCCGAAGAGGCGAAGGCGTACCTCCGCGACTCCGACTACGACCGGGTCGTGTTGGAGGAGCGACTCGTCGGCGAGGAGTTCACCGTGCAGGCGTTCGTCGCAAACGGCGAGATCCGCACGACCCCCGCGGTCCAGGATCACAAGCGCGCCTACGAGGGCGACGAGGGGCCGAACACCGGCGGGATGGGGTCGTACACCGACACCGGGCTCTCGCTGCCGTTCATGGCCGAGGGCGACTACGACGCCGCCGTCGACGTGCTGGAGGCGGTCGTCGACGCGCTCCCCGACTACAAGGGCGTGCTCTACGGCCAGTTCATGCTCACCGACGCGGGACCGAAAGTCGTCGAGTTCAACGCGCGCTTCGGCGACCCGGAGGCGATGAACACGCTCCCCGTCCTGGAGACCCCCTTCCTCGACGTGCTCACCGCCGCGCGCGACGACGACGCCCTCCCCGAACTCGCCTTCTCCGGCGAGGCGACCGTCTGTAAGTACGCCGTGCCGGACGGCTACCCCACCGACCCCGACGCGGGCGCGGAGGTCGCCGTCGACGAGGAGAGCGTCGGCGACGCGCTCCTCTACTACGCCAGCGTCGACGAGCGCGAGGACGGCCTGTACACCACCACCTCCCGGTCGTTCGCGGTCGTCGGCCGCGGAGACTCCATCGCGGCCGCGGAGGCCGAGGCCGAGGACGCGCTGGCCGCCGCGGGCGACCGCGTCCGCATCCGTCACGACATCGGCACGGCCGACCTCGTCGAGCGTCGGATCGAGCACATGGCCGAACTCCGCGAGTAACGCGTCCCGTCAGCGACTCTTTTACATGAGCCGCCCGAACCGTCCCCTGTGACTCACGAGGACGAGCGCGCGATCGGCGGGGCGGATTCCGCGGGGGCAGACGCCGGAGCGACCGACACCGCAGAGACCGGCGGCTCCCGCGCCGATCGGCTTGAGCGCCACCCGACCGGCGGCGCGCGGAACTCGCTGTGGTCGTGGCCCGACGCGAAGTCGCCGCTCGCGGTCGTCCGCAACTACGTCGTGATCGTGTTGGCGCGGATCTGCCCGAGCCTCCGGCTGAAGAACTGGCTGTTGCGCCGGATCGGCGTGACCGTCGGCGCCGGCGTCTCGTGGGGGTTGGAGTCGACGCCGGACGTGTTCTGGCCGGAGCGGATCACGGTCGGAAACGACGCCATCGTCGGCTACGACGCCACGTTGCTCTGCCACGAGTTCCTCCGAGACGAGTACCGCCTCGGCGACGTTGTCGTCGAAGAGGGCGCGATGATCGGCGCGGGCGCGGTGGTCCTCCCGGGCGTCACGGTCGGCGAGGGCGCCCGCGTCGCCGCCAACTCTCTCGTCGCCGAGGACGTGCCGCCCGGGACGACGGTCGCCGGCGTGCCGGCCGAGGTCGCCTCGCGCGCGGGCAGTGAAACGGGCGGTGAGAAGGACTTGGACGACGACTGATCGGAGCGTCTCAGCTACTTCCCGCCGTCGTCCGCGGACTCGTCGGCGTCGCTCTCCGAGCGGGCGCCTCCGGCGTTCCCGGCGTCCTCGGCCTCGCCTTCCTTCGACGCGGCGATTTCCTCGGCGTCGGTGATGTGCGCCTCGGTGCTTACGCTCTCCAAGTCGACGCCGACCTCCTCGGCGACAGCGTCGAGGACGGCCCGCTGTTCGGCCATCTCGTTTTCGAGCCGCTGGACGCGCTCCGAGGTGTCGAGCACGGTCGTCTGCGTCTCCTCGACTTCGCTGCGGAGCTCGTTGATCTTCTGGTACGTGCGCTCCGCCCTGTCGGCGAGCGTCTGGATCTTCTTCGCTGTGTCCCCGAATCCCATACCGGCCGATCGAACCCGGGGTACGTGGGCCTTTCCGTTCGGCGCGGCGGGTCGGCGGTCCGCCCCCGCCACCTCCACCCCGCGACGGTGGACTTTTGGCCGAACCGCCCCTGGAACCGGTATGAGCGTCGAACGCGTCCTGTTGACCAACGACGACGGGATCGACGCCACCGGTATCAGAGCGCTCTACGACGCGCTGGCGACCGACTACGACGTGGTGGCGGTCGCGCCGACCGGTGACCGGTCGTCGGCGGGACGCGCCCTCTCGGAGGGCGTCGAGGTCGCGGACCACGAGCTCGGCTACGCCGTCGACGGCACGCCGGTCGACTGCGTCGTCGCGGGGCTCGACGCCTTAGTCCCGGACGCCGACGTCGTGGTCGCGGGCTGTAACGAGGGGGCGAACCTCGGTGCGTACACCCTCGGCCGGTCGGGGACCGTCTCCGCCGCGGTCGAGGCCGCCTTCTTCGACGTGCCCGCGGTGGCGACTTCCATGTACGTTCCGGGCGGCGACGACTGGTGGAAGCGGGAGTTAGAGCCGGCGGAGTTCGCGAACGCGACCCGCGCGACCCGGTACCTCGTCGCGGAGGCGACCGCGTCGGGAGCGTTCGACCGCGTCGACTACCTCAACGTCAACGCCCCGATCGCGGACGGCGAGCGCGACGGCCCGGCGCCGATGCGCGTCACCGCGCCCTCGCCGTGGTACGGGATGGAGGCGGCACACGACGGAAACGGTCGCGTGAGCTTCTCGGACCCGATCTGGGGGCGGATGAACGAGGGCGACGTGCCCGACCCGATCGGCACCGACCGCCGGGCGGTCGTCGACGGCGAGATCTCCGTCTCGCCGCTGTCGGTCCCCCACGCCGCGGAGCCGGACGCGGGGCTCGACGAGGTAGCGGCCGCGTACGGGCGGGCGACCGAGAGCGTCCGGTGACTGACTGCCCGAGCTACTCCTCGGCGGCGCTGACGGTGACCTTCGCCTCGCTGACCACGCGGTCGCCCATCTCGTAGCCGGGCTCGTACACCTCGTGGACGGTCCCCGAGGGCTGGTCGCTCTCGACGCGCAGCATCACCTGATGGCGGGCGGGATCGACTTCCTCGCCGGGATCGGGATCGATGGGCTCGACGCCCTCGTCGGCGAGCACCTCGTCGAACTTCTCCAGCGTCGACTCGACGCCCGGGCGGAGGTCGCTTCCCTCCTCCTGGTCGAGCGCGCGCAGGAGGTCGTTGCGGACCGGCGTGATGCGCTCGACGAGGTCCTCGGAGGCGCGCTCGCGGATCTCGTCCTGCTTCCGCTTGGCGCGCTGCTTGTAGTTGCTGAAGTCGGCCTTAACCCGGGCGAGCTTGCTCGTCAGCTCCTCGACCTCCTCCTCGGCTTCGAGGAGTTCGTCGCGCGTCTCGTCGAGCTCCGCCTCCAGTGCCGCGACCTCCCGAGCGAGCGCCTCGTCGTGCTCGGCGACGGCGGCGGCCAGTGCCTCGGCGTCGCGGGCGTCGCCGTTCGCGCCGGCCGACTCGCCGCTCGGTTCCTCGGCGGTCGCGTCCGCGATGCCGTTCGTCCTCGCCGCGTCGGCCGCGGCGTCGTCGGGGGACTCGACCTCGACGTCGACGGCGTCGTCGTCGCTCATGTCCGATCGAAGTCGGTCAGCGTGCATAAGCGTTGCAGAACGCGGTCGCGAGCGCCGGCGCGGGGCCCGAACGCAGGTGCGGAGGCCCGACTCCGACCGGATTTATCAAGGGTCCGACCGACCGCACGATCCGCATGCAACCCCGTCCCTCGACCTTCTCGATCGTCGCGCGCGACCCGGAGACCGACGCCGTCGGCGTCGCGGTCCAGTCGAAGTTCGTCGGCGTCGGCGCGGTCGTCCCGTTCGCGAGCGCCGACGCCGGCGCGGTCGCGACGCAGAGCTACGCGAACGTCGCCTACGGCCCCGACGGGCTCGACCTCCTCCGCGAGGGACACGACGCCGCCGAGGTCGTCGACCGACTCACCGACGGCGACGACGAGGCGCCCTCGCGCCAGGTGGGCGTCGTCGGCGCCGACGGCTCTGTGGCCGCGTTCACCGGCGACGACTGCCACGACCACGCCGGCGACCTGCAGGGCGAGACCTACACCGTCCAGGGGAACATCCTGGAGAACGCCGAGACGCTGACCGCGATGGCCGAGACGTTCGAGGCGACGGCGGGCGGACTCCCGGAGCGGCTGATCGCGGCGCTCCACGCCGGCAACGAGGCCGGCGGCGACAAGCGGGGCGAACAGTCGGCGGCGCTGTACGTCGCCAAGCCCGAGGGCGGGTACGACGGCCGCAACGACCGGTGGGTCGACGTGCGCGTCGACGATCACGACGCCCCGATCGACGAGCTGGAGCGGGTGTTCAAGCTGTACGACGTGACCCTGCTGGAGCGCGAGGCGCCCGACGAGACCCGGAATCTGACCGGCGAGGCCGCCGCGGCGGTGTCGGCCGCGCTCGCGGACCTCGGGTTCCTCGACGAGTCCGAGACCACCGGCGACGAGGCCGCTGACGACGAGACCGCCGCCGGCGACGACTCCGAGCCGTTCGGCGAGGCCGAGCGCGACGCCCTGGAGACGTTCCGCGGGATGAACAACTTCGAGAACCACCCGGTCCCGGTGCTGGAGGACGCGCTCGCCCGCGGGTGGGACGACGCGGAGGGCGAGGGCGAGGACCGGCTCGTCGACGCGGTGTGGCACGGGCTCTCGCGGCTCGATCGAGTGTAGCCGAACTCCCCCGGGCCCGACCCGCGGGAGTATTTACATCGCGACCCCAAAGCGGTCGTCATGACCGCGCCGAACCGGAACACGCTGTGGGCGCGCGCCCTCGTCGACGAGCTCGTCGCCGCGGGCGTCGACGCCGTCGTGGCCTCGCCCGGGAGCCGCTCGACGCCGCTGACGATGGCCGCCGCTCGCAACGACGACCTGCACGTCTTCTCCCAGCTCGACGAGCGCTCGGCCGCCTACTTCGCGCTGGGCCGCGCGCGCCGCACCGGGGAGGTGACGCCGCTCATCTGCACCTCCGGCACCGCCGCCGCCAACTACCACCCGGCCGTGATGGAGGCGAGCGAGGCGCGCGTCCCCCTGCTCGCGCTCACGGCCGACCGACCCCCGGAGCTGCGCGACTCGGGCGCGAACCAGACCGCCGACCAGGAGAAGCTGTACGGCGACGCCGTCCGGTTCTACAAGGACCTGCCGGAGCCCGCGCCGAACGACCGGGCGCTCCGGTCGCTCCGGACCACCGTCGCCCGCGCCGTCGGGACCGCGGAGGGCGCCGACCCCGGACCGGTTCACCTCAACGTCCCCTTCGCGAAGCCGCTGGAGCCGACTCGGGTCCCCGACGACGTGCCCGCCGACCTCGACCCGGTCGCCGAGGCCGGCCGCGACGGCCCCTACGTCGACGTGACGCCGGGATCGCCAGAACCGGGCGACGAGGAGCTCCAGCGGCTCGCCAACGAGCTCGCGACGGCCGACCGCGGGCTGATCGTCGCCGGGCCCGCGGACCCGCCCGGACTCGACGCCGAGGCCGTCACGGCGCTGTCGCACGCGACGGGGTTCCCGATCCTCGCCGACCCGCTCTCCGGCGTCCGGTTCGGCGGCCACACCCGGGTCGCGCCCGTGATCGGCGCCTACGACGCGTTCCTCTCGGCGGCGGTCGCGGGCGACGGCGCGGAGTCCGGCGAATCCGACTCGGCGAGCGACTGGGCCGACCCCGAGGTCGTCCTCCGGCTCGGCGCGTCGCCCACCTCGAAGAACCTCCGGGAGTACCTCGCCGAGACGGGCGCCGATCAGTACCAGATCGACCCCGCCGGGCGCTGGCGCGAGGCGGAGTTCGCGGCGACCGACCTCGTCGTCGCCGAGCCGAGCCGCCTCTGCGCCCGCCTCTCGCGGCTCGTCCCCGGAGGAGGCGGGGGTTCCGACTGGCGCGCGCAGTGGGAGGACGCCGACCGAGCCGCCGGAGCGGTTCACGGCCGGGAGACAGAGGCGGACGCCCTCGACGCCGACGACTCCCTCCCCTTCCACGAGGGCGACGCGCTCCGCGCGGTGACCGACGCGCTCCCCGACCCCGCGACGCTGTTCGTCTCCAACTCCATGCCCGTCCGCGACCTCGACCGGTTCGTCGAGCCGACGACCACGAGCGTCACCGCCCTCGGCAACCGCGGCGTCTCGGGTATCGACGGGATCGTCTCCAGCGCGCTCGGCGCCGGCTCGGCGACGACCGACGACCTCACCCTCGTCGTCGGCGACCTGGCGCTGTACCACGACAGCAACGGCCTGCTCGCGCTCGACCGCTGCGACGTCGACGCGACCGTCGTGCTGATCAACAACGACGGCGGCGGGATCTTTCATAAGCTCCCGATCGAGTCCTTCGAGCCGGAGTTCACGGAGTCGTTCAAGACGCCGCACGGCATCGAGTTCGAGCCGCTGGCCGACCTCCACGGGCTGGCGTACGCTCGGATCGACGCGCGTCCGGGCCCCGGGGAGTCCGCCGCGGGCGCCGTCGCGGACCTCACCGAGGCGTACCGGCGCGCTCGCGAAGCGAACGGCTCGCACCTGATCGAGGTACGGACGGACGCCGAGTCGAGCCACCGCACCCGCGAGCGCCTGGAAGCGGCGGTCGAGCGCGCGGTGCACGGCGAGGTCGCTGGCGACGGCGGAGACGCGTAGGAGCCGTCGTTTCGCATCGACCACGGAGAGTCCTCCGGATTCAAAGAGCTGTCCGAGAGCCGCGCGAGACGCGGGGGGCGTCTCTGCCACGGAACCCCTCTGGAGTCGGCCGACGAAGGCGTTCGTTCACTCCAAGAATCTCGACTCGACGTCTCCGGACGGCATCATGCACCGGTCTTTCTTGCCGAACCATCGGTATCGGTGCTCGGCGACGAAGTCGTAGACCCGGTCGCGGATCGAACGCGGGACATACCGGAACGGCGAGAGGATCCGGTAGAGTCCGCCCAGTCCCGTCGCAATCTGGATGATCGCCGACGACTTCTCGTAGCTCTCTCCGTCCTCGATCAGGACGACCGATTCGAGCTCGTCGGTCGGCAGGTCGTGTTCGGCCAGCAGCGCCCGGCCGACATCGGATTGGAGGGAGGCAAAGCGGTACTTCCTCTCCGTGTCGCGAGGGATGACGAACTGTACGAACCCGCTACAGAGATTGCAAACGCCGTCGAAGAGGATGACCGCCTCGTCGTCCGGGATCTCCGTGGGCATCGCTTGGCTGACGTACGGACCCGTCTCAGTTCACCCTTCCGGTCACCGGCACTCCGCGCGCCGTGCTCGCCTCGCTGGTCGTCGGAATGCACCTCGGTGTGGCGGTCACGATACGGGTCGGCCGCTTCCCCATCGTCGTCGGGTTCCTCACGTTCTTCCAGACACCCGTCTGGGACGCCGTCGAGCGCGTCGTCGCCCCCTCCGGACCGATGCGATCCCGCCGCCCTGAATTCCGTCGATGTGGACCAGTCGTGGCAGCTGTTCGCGCCCGATCCGACCGATACGGCTCGATGGTTCGTCGCTTTCGGAGCCCTCGAAGACGGTATCGAACGGAGCGTCCGACGGGACTCGGAGGTCAAGAGAGATGCTACGAGTCCGACTCAGTACTTCGCGTCCGCGCCGGTCGTCTCGTAGATCCGGTCCATGATCGCGTCGCGCTCGCCGGTCCAGTTCGCCATCGCGGCGGGGCTGGTCGGGTACGCGTCGTAGTGGTCGAGCAGCTCGTCGGCGAGCGTCTTCGTCTGGTAGAAGTTCCGGATCGTCCCCCAGTAGCCGAAGCTCTTGACGGCCGCCTTCAGCTTCAGGCCGAACGACATCGAGGTCGACCCCTCGTACAGCGCCTCCGCGAGCTTCTCGCCCGGCAGCGCCGCGAGCAACCCCATCAGGTCGTCCACGTCGACCGCGGTCGAGAGGACGTTGTACACGTCGAGGCCCGCGTATCGGCCGCCGAAGTGGTCCATGACGCGCGTGTTGTACCGCCAGAGGTTCTCCTCGCTCACGTCGCCGTCGGAGACCGCCTTCACCGCCTGCTCGCCCGCGTACTTGCCCGCGTACGCCGCGCCGGCGATGCCGCCGCCGGTGGTCGGGTTGACGTGGCCCGCGGCGTCGCCGACCGCCATGTACCCCGGCGCGACCGCCGAGTCGTACGGGCGGCGGGTCGGCAGCGCGGCGCCGAGCTTGTCTCTGACCTCGGCACCCTCGAACTCGGAGCGGTTCCGGAGGTCGCGTTTCAGCGCCTCGACGAGCTGCATCGGCTCCTCGTTCATCTGGAAGCCGAGCCCGACGTTGATCTCCGTGCTCGTCCGCGGGAAGTACCAGAGGTAGCCCGCGGCGCGGTCGGTCGCCTTGAACACTAAGGCGTCGTCCCACTCGACCGGCTCCGGCACCTCGACGATCTCGCGGTACGCCGAGCAGAACTGCGAGTAGCGCACGTTTGTGTCGAACGTCGTCCCCTCGAAGTCCGCCTTGTCCTGTAACAGCGACAGCGCGCCGGCGCCGTCGATGACGAGGTCGGCCTCGTAGGTGACCGGGTCGCCATTCCGCTTGGCGCGCAGCCCCGTGACCCGGCCCCCCTCCGTCTGGGTCACGTCGTTGATCACGGTGTCGTAGTGGAACTCGACGCCCGCGTCCTCGGCGCCCGAGATGATCCGTCGGCCGTACTCCCAGCGGTCGATGACGGCGAGCTCGCCCGGGACGGGGATCTCCAGCACCGTGTCCTCCTGCGGGATCTCGAAGCGCCCGTGGTCGACGCCCGTGTTCGTGAACGCCGGCTCCAGCCGGTCTTTCGGGATCGCCTCCGGGAAGGCGTCTGCGCCCTTCAGCGCGTCGCCGCAGGCGATGTGCCCGGCCTCCTCCGCGTCCTTCCGCTCGACGATGACGACGTCGAGCCCCTCGTTCGCGATCGTCGCGGCCGCGTAACAGCCGGCGGTCCCGGCGCCCGCCACGACGACGTCGTACTCGTCGATGCTCATACCACGTGCGTGGTCGCCCCTGTGGCAAAACTCTTTGTTCCCGTTTCGGTCGCTTTCGGACCGACACTGACGGCCCGGAGCGCCGAGCGGCGGCGGCGCGTCCGCCCTCGTCCGGGGCCCGTTTTATTTCGAGCGAGCCCGTTCGATCGCGTATGATCGGGCTCGACCACGTCGACACGGACCGGCTCCGGGATTGGCTCTCGGAGGTTCGCAGGGGGCGGACGACCGCCGCACTGATGCTCGCCGTCGCCTACGACAAGGGGATCGGCCCGGGCGAATTGGCCGCGTGGTACGGTCGCTCGACCGAGTCGGTCGAGGAGACGATCGCCGCCATCGACTCGCCGGGTCACGTCGCCGAGATCGCCCGGCTCGAAGGCGTCGACGTGGAGGCCGTCGACGTCCCGTTCGCCGAGCTGTCGGAGCGCCCCGTGACGGAGGCAGCGAGCGTGATCCGCGACCACGCTGACTGAGCGACCGAATCGACCTGATCGACCGGGTCCGCCTGATCGACCGGAGCAACTGGATCGACCGGATCGGACGACGGCGGCGAGGTCGCCGACGCGAAGCGGGACAGATCCGGGGATCGCCGAGCGGACCGCGCCGCCTCAGTCCTCGGTCTCGTAGTGCTCGCCCGCCGCCTCGGGCAGACGGGTCCGGCCGACCAACGCGAGCACCAGGATGACGACCACGTACGGGATCGTCTGGACCAGCGTGTCGGGAATCGCGTAGCCGAGCTGCTGTAGCCGGATCTGGACCGCGTCGAGCCCGGCGAACAACACGCCCGCGCCGAGCGTCCCGATCGGGTTGTAGTTGCCGAACAGGTACGCCACGATGGCGATGAACCCCTTCCCTTGCACCATCGTCTCTCCCGAGCCGATGAACTGGCCGATCGAGAGCGCGAGCGCGGAGCCGCCGACGCCGGAGAGCACGCCCGACAGCAGGACGCCGGCGTGACGCACCTTCGAGACCGAGACGCCGACGGTGTCCAACGCCTTCGGGTTCTCGCCGGCCGCCCGGAGGTGTTTCCCGAACGCGGTCCGGTTCAGCGCCCACCAGGAGGCCAGCGTCGCGACGACGACCATGACGGCGGAGTACTTCCAGCCGATCCTGGCGCCGAGGTTCGGCGTGTTGACGCCGCCGAAGAACACGGTCGACATGAACGGCGCGAGTCCGAGCGCGATGAGCCAGACCGCGAGTCCCGCGATGATCTGGTCGGCCTGGAACTCGATGCAGACGATACCGAACACTAACGAAAGCGCCGTCGACGCCGCGATTCCGCCGAGGAAGCCGACCCAAATAGCGGGCACGCCGAGCACGGCGTTCCCGATCCCGACGACCGAGGAGACGTAGACGGAGACGAACGCCGAGATGATCAACAGCCCCTCCAGGCCGATGTTGATGACCCCGGACTTCTCGGCGAAGATGCCGCCGAGCCCGGCGAGGACGATGGGCGCCGCCAGTCGCGCCGTCGACGCCGCGGTGCTCGTCGAGAAGACGATCCCCGAGAGGTCGCCCGCCACGGACTCGGGGAACAGCGTCCCGAGCACCAGCAGCGCGCCGAGCACCCCGACGGTGCCCACGACGAGCGACCGCACGTAGTCGGACTCGATCAGATCGTCGAGGACCGGAATCGACACGTCCGCGAGCGGGTTACGCATCGGTCTCACCCCCCTCGACGGCGGCCGCGTCGTCGGCCGGCTCCGCGCCGCCCGAGCCCCCGGCGTCCGGCCCGCTCGGACCTCGCGAGCCGAGGCCGGTGTATCGGCCGATCATCCGGAAGAACTCCGGCATGGCCACGAACAGGATGATCAGGCCGCGCAACACGCCGACGAGTTCCGTCGGCACGTCGGTGCGGAATCCGATCTCCAGGGCGCCGCCCTTCAGCAGGCCGAAGAGGAACGCCGCCGGCAACACGCCGAGCGGGTTGTTCCCGGCGAGGATGGAAACGGTGATCCCGTCGAACCCGAGCGAGGGGACCGACGCCATCCACCGCCCCTCGGACATCAGTACCCACACGGCGCCGCCGACGCCGCCGATCGCGCCCGAGAGCGTCATCGCTCTCACGGTCGTGAGCTTCGCGTTCACGCCGCCGTATTCGGCGGCGGCCGCCTGCACCCCGCTGGTCCGGAGGTCGTAGCCGAACGACGTGTGCTCGACGAGGTAGTAGAGCCCGGCGATGAACCCGAACCCGACGAGCAGCGCCACCAGCGCGAAGTCGCTGGACCCCGGGAAGAACCACGGGAGGAACTGGGCGTACTCGGGGACGTATTCGGTGGCGACCACCGAGGAGCCCTCGGCGCGGAACACCTCCAACACGAGCACGTACGCGACGTTCGCCGCGATGAAGTTGAGCATGATCGTCGTGATCACCTCGTTGGCGTCGGTGTAGGCCTTCAGCGCGCCCGGTATTGCGCCCCAGAAGCCGCCGCCGACGGCGCCCGCGAGGATCCCGACGGCGATCAGCGCGACGCCCGCGATCGGTCCGGCCGGGAGCAGCGGCGCCGCGGCGAGCACGGTCAGCGCGGTCGCGAGCCCCCCGACGACCAGTTGGCCCTGCGTCCCGATGTTGAACAGCCCGGCGCGGAACGCGACCGCGACGGAGAGCCCGGTGAAGATGAGCAGCGTCGTCTCCGAGAGCGTCAGCGCGAACGAGAGGTTAAACGGCGACCAGTCGGGGTTGAACAGCCCCGGTTCGCCGACCGCGAACGGGTAGCCCAGCGCGCCGTTGAACAGGACGAGGTACACCTCGACCGGGTCGTAACAGAAGCCGATCCCGGTGAGCGGCATCGTCCACGCCGCGGTGGAACACTCGGCGATGCGCCCGGAGACGAGCACGATGACGAAGCCGACGGCGATCGAAAGCAGGATCGCGGCGACGCTTATCAGCAGCCGTTCGGCGACCGACCGATCGACGAACGGAGCGATGAGTCGACTCGCGATCTGCGGTATCCGGCCGGCGCCGGTTCCGTCGTCATCCCCGGCGTCGGAGCGACTCACGCGTCCACCTCCTCATCGCCGGCCTCGCCGAGGTCGGTCCCGGCGTCGTGGACGGCGGCCCCCTCGACGGAGTCGTCGGCGAGCGTCTCGCCCGCCATCAGCAGGCCGATCTCCTCTTCGGTCACCGTGGCGGGGTCGACGACCCCGGAGAACTCCCCTTCGTGGATCACGGCGAGCCGGTCGGAGAGCCCCTGAACCTCGTCGAGTTTCGAGGAGACCAGAAGCACCGCCTTCCCCTCCGCCCGCAGTTCGAGCAGGCGGTCGTGGAGGAACTCCGTGGAGCCGATGTCGACCCCGCGCGTCGGGTGCATCGCAACGACCAGGTCCGGGTCGCGCTCGAACTCCCGACCGACGATGAACTTCTGCTGGTTCCCGCCGGAGAGCGACTCCGCCTCGGCGTCGGCGTCCGGGGGGCGCACGTCGTACTGCTCGATCACGGACTCCGCGTGGTCGCGGGACGCCCGCCAGTCGAGCCGGCCGTCCTCGGCGAAGGGCGGGTCGTGCTGGCTCCCGAGGATCCCGTTTTCGGTCAGGTCGTACGACATGACCAACCCCCGCTCCTGCCTGTCCTCGGGGATGAAGGCCATCCCGCGATCGATGTGCTCGCGGCGGCTCTCGCCGGCCATCGCCTCGCCGAGGTAGGTGATCTCCCCGTCGGTCGGCTCCCGCATCCCGGTGATCGCCTCGACGAGCTGGGACTGGCCGTTGCCGTCGACGCCGGCGATACCGAACACCTCGCCCGCGCGGAGCTCGAAGGAGATCCCCGAGACCGCCTCGACGCCGCGGTCGTCGTCGGCGTGGACGTCGGTCACCTCTAGTACCTTGTCGCCCGGCTCCTGCGGCGTCGTCGCCGGCTCCATCAGCACCTCCCGACCGACCATCATCTCCGCGAGGTCCTCGCGAGTCACGTCCGTGGACGCGACCGTACCGACGTTGACTCCGTCGCGGAGGACCGTGATATCGTCGGCCGCCGACAGCGCCTCGCCGAGCTTGTGCGAGATGAAGATGATCGTCTTCCCCTGATCGGTCAGCTCCTCGAAGACGTCGTACAGGTCCTCGACCTCCTGCGGGGTGAGCACCGCGGTCGGCTCGTCCATGATGAGCACGTCGGCACCGCGGTACAGCGCCTTCAGGATCTCGACGCGCTGTTGGACGCCCACCGAGACGTCCTCGATCCGGGCGTCGGGGTCCACGTCGAAGCCGTAGCGCTCGCTCAGGTCGACGACCGCTTCGCGGGCGGCGGCCTCGTCGACTCGAAGCCCGCCCCACGTCCTCGGCTCGTTGCCCAAGACGACGTTCTCCCACACCGTCATCGGGTCGACGAGCATGAAGTGCTGGTGAATCATGCCGACGCCCGCGTCGATCGCGTCGCGCGGCGAGTCGAACGACTGCGGCTCGCCGTCGAGAAAGACGGTCCCCTCGGTCGGTTCGTAGAGGCCGTACAACACGTTCATCAGCGTGGTCTTACCGGCCCCGTTCTCGCCGAGCAGTGCGTGGACGCTCCCGCGCTCCACCGCGAGATCCACGTCGTCGTTCGCGACGACCCCGGGGAATCGCTTCGTGATGCCGTCCATGTGGACCGCCGGGTTCATTCACCCGTAACTCCGTGCCGGAGCCTAAAAGAGCGCGGATTCCGGACTGACGACCTCTGGACTGTCGTTCGTTCGATCAGATCGTCCGAAAAAGTCGTCTCCTTGCGCTCAGTTGCTCGTGGTCTCCGGCACGTCGATGTTCCCGGCGATGATCTCTTCGCGCGCGTCCGCCACCGCGGTCACGATGTCGTCGGGCACCTGATCGCCGATCTCCTGTCCGTAGACGCACTCGACGCCGTTCGACTCCAGTCCGAGGAAGACCGACTCGCCGCCCTGGTGGTTGTCGTCGATGACGTTCGAGATCGACTCGTACACCGCGGTGTCGACGCGTTTCACCATCGACGCAAGGATCACGTCCGCGAACGAGTCCTCGGTGACCGACTGGTCCTGGTCGACGCCGAACGCGAACCGGCCCTCGTCCTGTGCCGCCTGGAACACGCCGACACCCGTCGCGCCCGCGGCGTGGTAGACGATGTCGGCACCGCTCTGGTACATCGACAGCGCCTGCTCCTGCCCGCCCGAGGGGTCGGCGTAGCTGCCGACGTAGCTCGTGGTGACGTCGACGTCGTCGGACGCGTAGTCGACGCCGGCCTCGAAGCCGGCCTGGAACCGGCGGATGACCGGGCTGTCGACGCCGCCGATGAACCCGACGTTCGTCGAGTCGGGAGCGGTCGCGCCCGCGCCCGCAGAGAAGTCGGTCTCGGTCAGGTTCCCGGCGAGCACGCCCATCAGGAACGAGCCCTCGTGCTCGCGGAAGAGGTAGTTCGCGACGTTCGGCTCGTCGACCGCGGTGTCGACGACCATGAAGTCCTGGTCGGGGAACTGCGGCGCGGTCTCGGTGAGCGCGTCGCCCTGGTTGAACCCGATACAGGAGACTAGGTCGTAGTCCGGATCCGTCGAGTTCGCGTAGCGCTGCTGGTACTGTCCGAACTCGCCGGTGCCGTCCGGTTCCGACTCGGCGTACTCGATGCCGAACTCCTCTTCGGCGTCGAGGATGCCCTGCTTGGCCGCGTCGTTGAACGAGTTGTCACCGAGGCCGCCGTCGGAGTAGACGATGCCGACCGTGGCGGGCACGTCGGAGCCGTCCGAACCGTCGGAGCCGTCCGAACCGTCTGAACCGTCCGAACCGTCCGATCCGTCGGAACCGTTCGACCCGTCCGAGGTGTTACCGTCGGAGCCGTCGGACCCGTCACCGCTCGGGCCGCCGCTACAGCCGGCGAGGCCAACGAGTCCCGCCGCGCTTGCCGCCTTGAGGAACCGCCGCCGATCGAAGTCGGATGCCATGTCACCTACAACGGGGCGGGTCCGCGGCATAAATTCGTCGCTCTCTCGGTCCTGTTGTTGCACGTTCGCGTGATACCGCGGGGAAAATTTCCCCGATCCGCCGCGATCGACCGGGGATCGTGCACATGTTCGTGGTGTATCAGGAACGATCGGGCTGTTTTCGGGGAGCGAACGTCACCCCCTCGCCGGTGCGGACAGCTACTCGCCGGTGCGGACAGCTACTCGCCGCCGCCGACGGTGGTCACCGCGTCCTCGACGACCGCCCGGACGCCCGCGATCAGCTCGTCGACCTCGTCGCTTTCGGCGTAAACTCGCACGTACGGTTCCGTACCGGAGGGTCGAACGAGCGCCCACGAGGCGTCCGGGAACTCCAGCCGCACCCCGTGGTCGGTGTCGACCGTCGCGCCTGGGAAGGCGTCCGGAAGGGTCGATCCCAATCGCTCCATCACGTCGGGTTTGGCCTCGTCCGGGCAGTCGACGCTGACCTTGCGGTACGGGCGCTCCGTGATCGGCGCGCGGAGCGCGTCGAGCCCCGACTCGGCGACGAGCCGAGCGATCACGGCCGCCGAGGCGACACCGTCGATCCACTCGCCGAAGCCGACGTGGATGTGCTTCCACGGCTCGGCGGCGAAGACGACGCGGGTGTCGTCGCCGGGGGCGGCCTCCGCTCGTATCGCCGCGATCCCCTCGTGAAGTGCGCCGAGCCGGACGCGGTCGACCCGTCCACCGGCCTCGCGGACGCGCTCGTCGATCCGGCCCGAGGCGTTCGGCGTCGTCACGACCACCGGGTCGGCGGCGTCGCTCTCGCGGGTGTACCGCTCGGCGAGCAGCGCGAGCACGGTGTCCTCGTGGACCACGTCGCCGTCGGCGTCGACGATCACGATTCGGTCGGAGTCGCCGTCGTGGCCGACGCCGAAGGCGAACCCCTCGGTGTCGCCGGCGTCGCCATCGTCGTCCGCACTCGCGCGGCCCGGGCGCTCGACGCCCTCGTTGGCGTCGGCGACGAAGGCCCGGAGGTCCCGGAGAGTCTCGGGGGTCGGCTTGCTCCCGCGGCCGGGGAAGTGGCCGTCGACGTTCCCGTTGAGCGTGACGACCTCTGCGCCGAGTTCTCGCAGGACGGTCGGAGTCGCTGGCGCGGACATGCCGTTCCCGCAGTCGACCGCCACTCGCAGGCCGTCGAGGTCGTCTCCGAACCCTTCCGCGTACGCGCGGACCGCGTCGAGGTAGCCGCCGAGGGTGTCGACGCGCTCCGACTCGGTCCACTCGTCCCACGCCGCGGGGGGCCCCTCGCCCGCGACGCGCTCTTCGACGGCGCGCTCCGCCTCGCGATCGAACTCGCTGCCGTCCCGGAACAGCTTGATCCCGTTGTCGGTCGGCGGGTTGTGCGAGGCCGTGAGCATCACGCCGTACCGTCCCTGCGAGGCGTGCGCGAGCGCCGGCGTCGGCAGGCGTCCGGCGCGGAGCACCCGGACACCGCCGGAGGCGAGCCCCGACTCCATCGCGGCCGCGATCGCCGGACCCGTCACGCGCCCGTCGCGGGCGAGGACAACCTCGGCGGTCTGTTTCCCCTCGCTAGCCGCTCGTACCTCCGCCGCGACCGCTCGGCCGACGGCCAGCGCGAGCTCCGGCGTAACGCGGGCCTCGGCGCTGCCGCGGATCCCCGCGGTTCCGAACAAGTCCATACCTCCGGTATCGGCCGGCGTTCGTTAGAAGTCGTCGGTTGCGGGTCGTCGGCGGACGGCGACGCTCGAACTCACCCCCGCGACGCTTAACAGGGCGGCGGACGCAGGGGTCACCGATGACCGACCGAACGCGAGCACACGTGTACGTCTCGGGGCGCGTGCAGGGCGTCTACTACCGCGCGACGACTCGCGACACCGCCCGAGAGAAGGGCGTCGACGGCTGGGTGCGCAATCTCGACGACGGACGCGTCGAGGCCGTCTTCGAGGGGCCGGAAGCGGCGGTCGAGGAGATGGTCGCGTGGTGCGAGACGGGAAGTAAGGCGGCCGACGTCGACGACGTGGACGCGACCGACGAGGAACCGGAGGGGCTCGACGGGTTCGAGGTCAGGTGGTCAGTAACCCACGACTGAAGTCGTGGGCTTGTCAGTGGACTCCCCTTCTGTCGTCGAATCGACGCTGGCGGTGAATCCGCCCTTCAGGTTCAGCGTCCCTGACGTCAGCGCACACTGACAGGGTGCGCCTCCATCCGAAGACGTCTGCCCCGAATGGAGTCGTTTCATCAGTTTCCGAGCGATGTTCTTGCTCGCGTTGTAGTCCGCGTTCAGCTCGTACTCGCACTTCTGACACGCGAACTGGTGTTTCGAGCGCCGATTCCTCTCGTGTGTAAAGCCGCACTTCGAACACCGCTGGCTCGTGTACGCCGGGCTCACCTGCTCGACCTCAACATCGAGCAACTCAGCTTTGTACTCGACGTACTCGTACAAGCGGCGGAACGCCCACGCGTGGAATCGCTTCGCACCAGCCATCCGATCGCGGATATCGGTCAAGTTCTCGAACGCGACGTGCGTACATCCGTGATCGCGAGCTTCGTCGAGAATCTGGTTCGAAGCACGATGGAGTTCGTCCTGTATCCAGCGGTGTTCGCGATCGTCCATCGACTGGATCGACAGGTGCGCCGACCGTGTCCCTGTCTGCTGCATCGATCCGCGCGTCTTCTCGAACTCGCGGCGTCGATGGTTGATCTCGTCGGAATTGCCGATGAACGCACCCGTGGAAGTCACGGCGAGCGAGCCGTCCACGTTCAGGTCAACGCCAAGGACTGTTCTGTGCTCGGCGTTAGAAGCAGCCGTGGACTGCTCGTGGTCGTCGCGTTCGGTGCGGCGCATTCGCGCGTGGAGGTAGAATGAGTCGGTCGAGCGGTCGTACTGGAGCGTGGACATCCGAAACTCGTACTCCTCGTTCAGTAGGTACTCGCCAATCGGTGTTCCTGTCGGATCGTCAGGAAGTACGTACTCACACTCGACACGCCCGTTTACCGTGGACAGAGAGACGTAGTCGCGGTGGAACGTCGCGCTGCGCTTGTCGTAGACAACGCTCCACGCGTCGAAGTGCGGTTGGCTGGTGGGTTCGCCCTTTTTGAGTCGGGCAACACCGCTTTTGATGGCCTCGATAGCGCGTCGAATCCCCTTCTGGACGAGGTTCGCAGTCAACTCCGTCTCGTCCCGGAGTCGGTCGTAGAGCGCGTTCTCGGCTTGTTGTTTGGAGGTGACGCAGTGCTCGTCCGGGTGTCTCCACGCCCATTCCGCGGTCGTGTTCGCACAGTGGAGGAACTGCTCTTTCGTCTGATGGAGGTCGTCGCACCGCTCGTCGGACACGTCGAGTTTGACCTTGACGGTGCGAATCACGTCCCCCATCTGTATTTCACATGTTAATCTATTTATTTATATATTTTGCGGCTGGTGGTGGGGAGTCAAGTTGCTATCGCCCGTTGATTCTGACGAGTAATGTAATGTCGGATTCCTCCCACGGCTGAAGCCGTGGGCTTCCTCCTCGTTCCTCTGTGAGACGACGAAGTCAGTCGTCGTTCGCGACCGCCGCGGCGTCGCCCGGCGAGTCCCGCACGCCGAGTTCCTCCAGCGCGCGTAACACCACGATCGCCTCGACCACGTCGCGCTCCTCGGTGTAGGGGTCGTCGACGGCGTCGAGCGCCGCCTCAGCCTCCGATTCGAGCCGCGCCTCCAACTCCGTCTGGTCCGTCTCGGCCTTCGTCGCGGACAGCAGCGCCTCGTGGTCCTCGCGGAGGTCGAGCGAGACGTGCGCCGCGTTACACCGCGAGAGCGGGTGGGTGTCCATCTCGACGGCCAGATCGGTCACGAGGTCCCAGTCGTCGGCACAGAATCGGAGCGTCACCGTGCCGACCACGTCGCGCCACGAGATCGGCCCGCCGTTGTCCATGAGCCGGAGCGCCCGCGGCGGCACCGCGATCCGGGTGTGGGTGTCGTCGCGGCCGCACAGGCAACAGGGGGTGTTCTTCAGGCCGGCGTACACGCGAACTTGTACGGGGTGGAGGGCCCTGTGCGTTTCGCCGCGCGGGCTACCCGCTGCACTCGGCGAGCCACTCGTGGGCCCACTCGTCGATCTCCTCGAAGACGGGCGCCAGCGACTCGCCCTTCGGCGTGAGGCTGTAGTAGGTCGCAACGGGCGAGTCCTCCTCTAACCGGCGGTCGACGAAGCCGGTCTCCTGGAGGTCGTCGAGCACGCGCGAGAGGGTCCGGGCGTTCGCGTCCGTCTCGCGTTTCAGCTCGTTGAAGCGAGACTCGCCGTTCAACAGCTCGTGGAGGACGACGAGCCGCCAGCGCGAGCCGATCTGTTCGAGCGAGTCGACGACGGGACACGGCGTGTCGGGGGCAGAGGACGTGTCCGTGCCGGGCTCTGCGTCGGTCGTTTCCGCCGGTTCCGTCTCGGCGAGCTCCTGCGATGACATCGGGGTTACCTACTTACCCTATTGTCCGGGAAACGATAAATAGGTTACGTCCGTATATGTGGTTACACGATGTTAGCTGAAATCGCAACGATACCGCTTCAATTCGACACCCCCTTCGCGGGCGAACTGTTCCTGCTCGGCCGGATCCTCTTCGGCGTCACGCTCGCGTTCATGGGGCTGAACCACTTCATGGACGTCGACACCATGGCCGGCTACGCCGAGTTCAAGGGCCTGCCGGCGCCGCGGCTCTCGGTGGTCGCCTCCGGGCTCGTCTTAGTGCTCGGCGGGCTCGGCGTCGCCGCTGGCGCGTTCCCCGTGCTCGCGGCCGGTGCGCTCGCCGTCTTCCTGCTCGTCTCCGCCGTGACGATGCACGACTTCTGGTCGATGGACGACCCAGAGGAGAAGCAGAGCGAGATGACGAGCTTCCTCAAGAACGTCTACGGCGCCGGCGCCGCGCTCGCGCTGCTGGCGGTCGGCGGCACCGCGTGGCCGTACGCGGTGGGTCTCGGGCTGTTCTAAGCGACGCGTTCGAAGACGACGCGACCCGCGCTCCCGACTCGTTTCCCCCGATTACCCGTACCACTAACTTTCCCCCCGACAACCGATCGCACGAACATGACTGACGCCCCGCCCATCACCGGACTGCACCACGTGACGAACATCTGCACCGACATGGGCGAGACCGTCGCGTTCTACGAGGACGTTCTCGGCTGGCACACGGTCAAGCGGACCCAGAACTACGACGATCCGGGGACGCCCCACTACTACTTCTCGCCCACGCCGCAGGGCGAGCCGGGGACCAACGTCACCTACTTCGAGTACCCGAACTCGCAGGGGGCGCCCGGCCCGGGCGCGGGCCACCACTTCGCGTTCGGCGTCGAGGACGAGGAGACGCTCCGCGAGTGGCAGGAGCACCTCCGCGAGCAGGACGTGCGCGTCTCCGAGGTGAAGGACCGCACCTACTTCAAGAGCATCTACTTCAGCGACCCCGACGGGCTCGTCTTCGAACTGGCGACGGCGGGTCCGGGGTTCACCCGCGACGAGGAGGAGCCCGGCAGCGGGGTCATCGACCCGTTCGAGGAAGGGTACGAGAACTGAGCGGGGGACGGACCTGAACGGGGGCTGACGAGCCCGGTCAGGACTCGATCAGCGCCGCGAACCGATCCAGCGCCCGCCGGCAGACGGGGGCGTACCACGCCGCGACCAAGGGCACCTCCACGACGACGCGACTGCGCTCGGGGTCGCCGGCGTAGCTGTCGACGCGGTGTCCGGTCGCCGGGACCCCGGCGACCCGCCAGTCCCAGCGTCGGCCGTTGCACGCGGTCACGCGGAACGGAAGCCACGCGCCGGCGACGCGGACCCGTCCCCTCGTCCCGCGGATCACGTAGCGGTCGTCACTCTCGACGGCGGCGATCGCCGGCCCCCAGTCGGGCCACTCGCGGGTGTCGCGGAGACGCTCGGCGGCGACCGCCGGCGCGGCCCCGACGTCGCGACCCACGGCGAGCGTCGTTCCTTCGCGGACGACCGTCGACGCGGACTCGCTCTCGCCGCGATCGAAACGTCCGGTCGATTCGCCGCCGCAACCAGGCCGGTAATTCACGATCCGTCGAACGTTCGCGTCGTACATAAGCCAACACATATTAATTCCTTAAATGGTATCAGGTCTCATTATCTCTTTCCACGAAGGGTTAATACGGAGATCCTCGCTATCCTGCCCCAAGATGGCAAACGATCGCGACACTATGAAAGACGTCTCGCACACGGCACCGAACGACACCTCCGCGAAAGCCGTCTGGGAACGAGGCCCCGTCGAGGAAGAAGAGGAAGAGGAGTAACGGCCGTCAGACCGGATTTTCTCTCCGTTTTCGCGGCACGCATACCCGCTGGTTCGGCGGTGATCGACGCCCGCGCGATTCCCCTACTGCTCCGGATCTCCGGCGTCGCTACCGCTCCGGATCCCCGGCGTCGCGGTTCACTTCCCCCTCGGCCTCCGTCTCGTTCGTCGCGGCGCCGAACTCATCTCCCTCCGTCGGCGCCCGTCCGAGCATGGCCCGAAGCGACGACCACGCCTGGCGTCTGTCTCCGCCCTTCGAGATCGGGATCCCCGCGAACGACGCCGACGGGTGCGTCGTCTCGGGACCGAGGTGGTCCATGTGCGCGGAGACCCACGTGAACACGGCCGAGAGGCCAGTGAGAACGGCGAACGAGGTCCATGACTCGATCGGTGTGAGGCCCGCCGCTCCCACGACGACGCCGGCGATCACGTAGACGAAGGCGACGAAGATCAGGAGGACAGTCACCGTCGCCAGCAGGTCGTTGACCGCGGTGACGCGGGCGTTGTAGTCGATCCACTCGGCGTAGCTCCGGAGGAGCCGTTCGTCGAACTCGGGGTCGCCGTCTCCCGCGCCCTGCGGTCCTTTCCCCTTCCCATCTTCCTCACCGCGTTCGGCGGCGATCACCGCGTCGACGGCCTTGAGATCCAGCCCGCCGCGGAGGTCCGACGCGGTGTAGGTGACCGCGGCCAGCCCGGTCGAGGCGAGCAGGAGGAGACCGCCGACCACGGTGAAGGGGTTCAGGAAGACGGCCAGATCCACTGTCGTCTGGACGACGATCGAGCCGCCGGTGACGACGATCCCGATGAGCAGCAGGTTCGCCTTCAGTATCTCGATCGCCTTGTTGTCGATCTCGCGGAGCCGCTCGACCTGATAGTCGAACGTGGTGCGGAGCTCCTCGCGGGTCATCGCCGCGACCGCGGGGTCGATCGCGGCGTCTCCGCCGTTCCCGGCAACCCCGTCCCGGCCCTCAGACACGGCATCTTCGGTCCGCTCGCCCGGGTGACCGGACGCGGCGGCCCCGCCGGCACCGTCCGGCGCGTCGTCGCGTCCCTCCGAGAGCCCCCGTCGATCGCTCATACGGAGGCCGTTCTCGAAGGGGCGACGTAAGGGTATCGGCGGGGTGCCCGTCGCTCCGCCACCGGTTCCGGACCACCGCCGGACCGCCGCCGACGGGCCAAGCGGTTTTACCGGCCTCGTGCGTCCACGGCGTATGAGCGATCCCAAGTCGGCCCCGCGATCCGAGCCCGAGCCGTTCCGGTACGACGCCGAGGTCGAGCCGGGAGAGAAGCGACACGTCCGGTACGAGATCGGCGAGACGTACCTCGGCGACCCGATCGAGATGCCGGTGACGATAATCAACGGCAAGGGCGGCGGACCGACCCTGTTCCTCTCCGCCGGGATCCACGGCGACGAGCTCAACGGGGTCAAAGTGGTCCAGGAGGTCGCGGACCGCTACTCGCCCGCCGAGATCCACGGCACGCTGGTCTGTCTCCACGTCTGTAACGTCCCCGCCTACGAGGCGCAGCGGCGCGACACCCCGATCTACGACCAGGACATGAACCGGTCGTTTCCGGGGAAAGAGCGCTCGAACACCACCGAGCGGATGGCGAACCGCATCTACCGGCGGTTCGTCGCGCAGTGCGACCTCGGACTCGACTTCCACACGTCGACCCGGAATCGGACGACGATCTACCACGCCCGCGCCGACCTCGACGACCCCGGCGTCAGGCGTCTCGCGCGGGCGTTCGCGACCAACGTGGTGTTGTACGGGACCGGCGACCAGGGATCGCTCCGGTCGACGGCGACCGCGGACGGGATCCCGACGGTCACCGTCGAGATGGGCCGCGCGCACCGGTTCCAGCCCGTGCTCATCGAGAAGGCGTTGGAGGGGGTCGAGAGCGTCCTCGCCGAGTACGAGCTCACGCCCGGCCAAGCGGTCCACTGGCCGGGGTGGTACCAGTCGACCGCCGCCGACAGCACGAAGCGCTGGCTCCGCGCCGACACCGGCGGCCTCGTCGAGATGGAGTGGGGACCCTACCCGCTCGTCTACGAGGGGGAGACGATCTGCACGATCACGAACCACTTCAAGACGGAGGAGCACGCGGTCGAGGCCCCCTTCGACGGGCTGATCGTCGGAGCGCTGGAGAACCCGGTCGCTGCGCCGGGCCACCCCCTCTGTCACATCGTCCGGGTCGAGGGGACGACGCTCGACGAGATCGAACGCGAGATCGAGATCGGCGAGTTCGACGGGTACCGCTCGCACGGCGACTCGTGGGGCGACGACTGACGGGACCGGAACTCCCGCCTCCGCTCCCGCGACGCCCGCATCGCTCGCCGCGTTCTCGCGGGTGATAGCCGCGGGCGTGGCTTTAACCCGCCCGACGGCGGACCCGAGCGCATGATCGAAGTGGAGGGGCTGCGGAAGACGTACGGAGAGTTCGCCGCCGTCGTCGACAGCACCTTCTCCGTCGAAGAGGGCGAGGTGTTCGGGATCGTCGGTCCGAACGGCGCCGGGAAGACGACGACGCTGAAGGTGCTCGCCGGGCTCGTCGACCCCACCGCCGGCGAGGTCGAGGTCGCCGAGTTCGCGTCGGACGACCCGGAGATGCGCCGGCAGTTGGGGTTTCTCCCGGAGGAGTCGCCGCTGTACGAGGAGATGACGCCGCTGTCGTACCTTCGGTTCTTCGCCGACCTGTACGACGTGCCCCGGGAGGCGGCCGACGAGCGGATCGAGGCCGCGCTCGACCGGCTGGAGCTGGACCACCGCGAGCGCCGGCTCGGCGACATGTCGAAGGGGATGAAACGCAAGGTCGCCATCGCCCGGTCGCTGGTCAACGACCCCGACGTGCTCGTGTACGACGAGCCGGCCTCCGGGCTCGACCCGGTGACGACGAACTCCGTGCTGGCGTTCACCCGCGAACTGCGCGAGACCGGGAAGACCGTCGTGTTCTCCGCGCACAACCTCTATCACGTCGAGTCCGTCTGCGACCGCGTCGCGGTGATGAACGAGGGCCGGATCGTCGCCCGGGGAAGCGTCGACGGGATCCGCGAGCGACACGGCGAGACGACGTATCACGTGTTCACCGACGTGTCTCCCGCCCGAACCGACGCGCTGGCCGAGACGTTTACCGACCGCGACGGCATCGACGACATCGACGATATCGACGACATCGACACCGCGACCGAGGAGGTCGGCGACCGGTTCCGCACCGCCGTGCCGACGATGGACGCGGTCGAGGCGGTCCGCGAGGCCGCCGCCACGGCGGGCGGCGAGGTCGTCGACATCCGGACCCGAGAGCCGAGCCTGGAGGACGTGTTCCTCGACATCGTCGGACGACCGATGCCGGGGCGGTACACCGGCGGTGCCGCGGTCGACGCCGTCGAGGCTGACGAGGACGGCGGAGACTCCGATCCGGCATCGGACGACCGCGACGCGAAGCGGCCGGCCGAGCCGCCGGAGGGGGCCGAGTGATCGACCGACTCCGGCGGATCCTCCGGGTCGCCCGCTGGGAGACGGCTCGCGCTGGCGGCGGCGTCGACCGCCGGACCCTGCTCGCGGCGCTCGCGCTCCTGCTCGTCGCCGGCGGCGTCCTCGGCGGGGGACTCGCGGCCGGGGTCGTCGGGCTCGACGTCGACCGCGACGTGTACCGCGTGGGCGTCGACGGCGACTCCCCGTACGCGGACGCGGTCGAGGGGGCGCCGGCGCTGACGCGCGTCCCCGTCGAAAGCGCCGCACTCGGCGACACGGCCGACCTCGTCGTGGTCGACGGCGGGCGGAGCGGGACGGTCGAGACCGTCGCCGTCCGCGCCAGCGACACGCGGAAGGGCGAGGCCGCGGCGGCCGAGTTCCGGGAGGCGGTCGAGGCGCACAACGAGCGGCTGATGGCCGCCGAGGAGAACCGGACCGCTGCGTTCCCGATCACCGTCACGCTCCAGTACGTCGGCCGAACCAGCGGGCTCGACGACGGGGCGACGCTCGGAGGGGATGACGGCGGCGGTGATTCCGGCACCGGAGGCGCCGGCGGCGACGGTTCCGGCGACGGAGGCGACGGCGATTCCAGCGGGAGCGACGGCGGATCTGGCGGGAGAGGTGACGGTTCCGGCGAGGGGAGCGGCGGGGCCACCGGCGGCGACGGCGGACTCTCCGGCGGCGACACCGCTGGCGGCGACGGCGAGAGCGACGCCGGGAACGACGGGTTCGCGGTCCCCTCGGTCGGCGGTGCGGCGTTCGGCGCCGACACGGTCGGGTCGCCGGGGTCGATCTCGCCGCCCTTCCCGTTCGTCTCGCTCCTCTTAGCGTTCGTCTTCCTCGTCCCGATGAACTTCCTCATCCAGGCGTACGGCTCGTCGGTGCTCGACGAGCGGACGAACCGGCGCGGGGAACCCCTGCTCGTCACGCCGCTCTCGCCGGTCGACATCGTCGCGGGGAAGACGCTGCCGTACGTCGCGGTCGCGGCGCTCGTCACGACGCTCCTCGCGGTCGCCGTCGGCGGCGGGGCGCTGTCGGTTGTCGCCGTGCTCCCGGTGGCGTTGACCTTCCTCGCGGCGACGTTCGTCGGCGCGATGTTCGCGCGGTCGTTCAAGGAGCTCACGTTCGTCACGGTCGGGGTGAGCGTGCTCCTCACGACGTACGCGTTCGTGCCGGCGATATTCACGAACGTCACGCCCGTGGCGCTCGTCTCGCCGCTCACGCTGGTCGTCTTCGACCTGCAGGGCGAGGCGGTGGGGCTCGGCGAGATCCTCTTCTCGACCGTCCCGATGGCGGTGGGCGCCGCGCTCCTGTTCGGGCTCGGGCTCGGCGTCTACCGCGAGGAGGACATGTTCACCCAGAAGCCGGTCGGACGGAAGTTCCTCGACGCGCTGGCGGTGCGGCTCGGGGCGGTGGGGCGGGGTGCCTCCGACGCCACCCTGCGAGCACGGCTCCGCGCGCTCGCGCCGGTCGGGTTCCTCACCGCCTGCACGATTCCCTTCGTGTTCGTCGCGGAGCTTTTGGCCGTCGCGCTGCTGTTCGCGCTACCAGTGACGGTGTCGATCCCCGTCCTCCTCGTGACCATCGCGTTCATCGAGGAGCTCGCGAAGAGCGTCCACCTCTACGCCGGGTTCGAGCGCGGCGCCTTCGCCCGGACCGATCGGGTCGCCGTCGCGGTCGGGCTCGCCTCCGCGGCCGGATTCTTCCTCGCGGAGAAAGCCACCGCGGTCGTGCAAGCGGTCGGGCTGACGGAGCTGTACGTCGGTCGCGCCGCGTTCGGGAGCGTGGCGGGGCTGGAGGGGCTCCCGCCGATCGCGATCGCGGGGCTGTTCTTCGCGCCCCTCCTGCTCCACGGGTTCGCGACGACCGTCGCCGCGGTGGGGGCGAGCCGGAGCCGGACGTACTACGTCGCGACGCTGGCGCTGGCGACGCTGATCCACGCCGCGTACAACTTCGGGGTGATGCGCGTCTATGCGTAGTCGGGGTGGCCGGCTGACGATCGCCGGCCGGGAGCTGTCGGGGCTGCGCGCGGAGAAGACGATCCTGCTCGCGATCGGGATCCAGCTGTTCATCGCCGCGTTCTCGTCGTTCCTCGTGGTCGGGCTCGTCTCGATGTACGACCCGGGCTCGCTCGGCGGCGCGGAGATCGAGGTGGCGGGCGCCGGCGACGCCGTGAGCGACCTCGAACGCGCCGCGAGCGAGGTCGACGGCGCCTCGGTCACGCGCTACGAGGACGCCGCCGCGGCGCGGCTCGCCTTCGACCGCAACGCCGCCGACGCGGTGGTGGTCGCGAACCGCAACGACGACGGCGGGATCTCGGCCACCGTGACCGCTCCGGACGCCACGGTGGAGACCACCGTGATCGTCGTCCAACTGCGCGACCTGCTCCGGACGTACGAGCGACAGGAGCGCGCCGACCGGGCCGCACACCTGAGCGAGTCGCCGCTCCCCCTCCCGGAGCGCACCGGGACCAGCCCGTACTTCACGTTCACGTACACCGTGTTGATCCCGGTGTTAGTCTTCCTCCCCGTCTTCATCTCGGGGTCGCTCGTGGTCGACTCGATCACCGAGGAGCTCGACGAGGGGACCTTCGAACTGCTCCGCGTCGCGCCCGTCACGCTCGGCGAGATCGTCGACGGGAAGGCGCTGGCGGCGGTCGCGATCGCCCCCGGACAGGCGCTGCTGTGGCTCCTGCTCCTCCGCGCGAACGGGACGCCGGTCGCCAACGTCCCCTCGATCCTCGTCCTGATGACCGCGCTCACCGCCCTCGTCGTCGCGCTCGCGCTCGCCATCTCCGCGCTCGCGCCCGACCGGCGGGCCGCCCAGTTCCTCTACTCGGTCGGGGTGCTGGTCCTCTTCGGCGGCGCCACGGCGATGGCCGGCGGCCCCGCCAACGCGGTCGCGCGCCTCGCGATCGACAGCGCCGACGCGACGACGACCGCGCTGGTGGTCGCCTACGTCGGTATCGCCGCGGTCGCGTACGCCGGCGTCCGGGCCCTCGTCGCGGAGAACGGGTTCGAGGGGTAGGTGGCGATCGTTTATAAGTGAACGAGGCGGTCGGCGCGTGCCTGCGAGCGTCCGAAGGACGCGAGTCAGCACGCGCGAGGGAGTCGGTCACTCGGAGCGAAGCGGAGAGTGACCGACGAGGCTGGGGAGGCGTGAGGTGCGGTGCGGTCGCGGTCGGGCGGGACTCAAAGGGGTAGCCGGGAGGACCGCGCAGGCGACGGAAGCACCGCAGGGAGCGAGTGAAACGAGCGACTGAGGAGCGCAGCGAGCGTGCGCCGCCCTCACGGCTGGGGCTTTGGAGGTGTTCGCCGTCGATCCGCGAACAGCAGTTTATAAATAACCGAGTAATCCGAAACAGATCCTGTTCCACTTAAAAACGACACCCCGACCGCAAAGTACGTCTCAGTCGTCGTCGGCCGCCGCGCCGTCTCCGGCGCCCGCCTCGGTCGCCGCGTCGTCCTCGATGCTCGGCGGGTACTTCCCGCGGTCGAGTTGCAGGTCGGACTGCGGTCGCGCCATGCAGGTGAGCGCGTACTCCTCGGCCTCCTCGTCGGTGAGCCCGCGGGCCGCCGGCTGGGTCACCTCGCCGTCGACGATCTCCGCGGAGCAGGCGAGACACATCCCGACGCGGCAGGAGTACTCCTGAGCGATCCCCTCCTCGATGCAGGCGCTGAGGATCGTCTCCGTGTCGGCCACCTCGATCGTCTCGCCGGTGCCGACGAACTCGACGGTGTACTCGGTCATGAAGCGGAGTATCGGCCGACCAGTCAAAAAGGGTTCCCCTCGATCGCGTCGCCGTCGCGGGGACGGAAGGGAGCGAAGCGAACCGAAAACGGCGCTGTCATTTATAACTGAACACATGTGACTGTGTACCGTGATGTCGACGAAAACGATCTCGCTCGACGAGGAGGCCTACGAGCGGCTCAAGGCACACAAGCGGGAGGGAGAGTCGTTTTCGGACGTGGTCAAGCGGATCGCCGGCGAGCGGTCGTGGACGGAGGTCGCGGGGATTCTCTCCGAAGACGAGGCCGACGAACTCGAATCGCTCGTTCGAGCAGGACGAGGTCGGTCGCCCGAACGATGCGACTGACCGACGCTGAGTCCGAGAAGAGACCATCGCAACGACTAATCCCCCGCCGGACGCTTCCCGAGGTATGACCGAGAAGGCCACCGCGCGAGCCCACCCGATCCAGGGGCTCGTCAAGTACCACGGGATGCGCGACGAGGAACTGCGGCTCCCGTACCACGACAGCATCAGCCTCTGTACCGCCCCGACCGCGACGACGACCACCGTCGAGTGGCAGCCCGACGCGAGCGAGGACACCTACGTCATCGGCGGCGAGGCGGTCGACGGGCGCGCCGCCGAGCGCATCGACATGGTCGTCGACCACGTCCGCGAGCTGGCCGGCGTCGACGCCGCGGTCCGGCTGGAGAGCGAGAACTCCTTCCCGTCGAACATCGGCTTCGGCTCCTCGTCGTCGGGCTTCGCGGCCGCCGCGCTCGCCTTGACGGAGGCCGCCGGCCTCGATATGTCCCTCCCCGAGGTCTCCACCGTCGCCCGCCGCGGCTCCTCCTCCGCGGCGCGCTCGGTCACGGGCGCCTACTCCCGGCTCGACGCCGGGCTCAACGACGAGGACTGCCGCTCGTACCGGCTCGACGTGGGCGTGAGCGACGACGGCTTCGACCCCGAGGAGGACCTCCGGATCGTCGCCGTGCACGTCCCCGCCTACAAGGAGACGGAGGAGGCCCACCGCGAGGCCGCCGCGAGCCACATGATGCAGGCGCGGACCGCACACGTGCAGGACCAGCTCGTCGAGATGACCGACGCCCTGCGAGAGGGCGAGTTCGACCGGATCTTCGAGACCGCCGAACACGACTCCCTCTCCTTGACGGCCACCACCATGACCGGCCCCGCGGGCTGGGTGTACTGGCAGCCCGAGACGATCGCCGTGTTCAACGCCGTCCGCGAACTCCGCGAGGAGGGCGTCCCGGTCTACTTCTCGACGGACACCGGCGCCTCGGTGTACGTGAACACGCTGGCCGACCACGTCGACGAAGTCGAAAGCCGGATCGCCGAGATCGGCATCGACACCGACGTCTGGGAGGTCGGCGGCCCGGCGCGCGTCCTCGACGAGAGCGAGGCGCTGTTTTAATCGAAGGCGGCGGTACGGTGGCGCGTGCCGCCGAGCGTCCGAAGGACGCGAAGCGCACGCGCGAGGGAGTCGGTCACTCGGAGCGAAGCGGAGAGTGACCGACGAGGCTGGGGAGGCGAGAGGTGCGGTCGCGTTCCCGCGAGCGGTAGCGAGCGGGAGCACGGAAGTCGCAGCGCCGAGCGAAGCGAGGCGACCGTCTTCCGGCGGTGCGGTCGGTTGGGGCTTTGGAGGTGTTCACTGTCACGGCAACGGTGCATACTTCACTGACTTCCAGTTACTCCTCCGGATCCTCGCCGCGCGCCCGCTTATACATCGCTAACGCCTCCTCCCGCCGCTCCGAGTGGTCGACGATCGGCTCCGGGTATTCCGGCGCCACGTTCGCGCGCTGGGTCGGCGACAGCTCGTGCCACTCGTGGATCAGGTCGGCGTCGAGCCCCCGGAGTTCGGGGACGTACTCCGTGATGTACTCGGCCTCTGGGTCGTAGCGCTCCCCCTGCGTCATCGGGTTGAAGATGCGGAAGTAGGGCTGGGCGTCGGTCCCCGTGGAGGCCGCCCACTGCCACCCGCCGTTGTCGTTGGCGGTGTCGTGGTCCGCGAGGTGCTCCCGGAAGTGGTCGTAGCCGTGGCGCCAGTCGGCGAGCAGGTCCTTCGTGAGGAAGGAGGCGACGATCATCCGCACGCGGTTGTGCATGAACGCTTCCTCGCGAAGCTGGCGCATCCCGGCGTCGACGATGGGGTACCCCGTCTCCCCGCGTGTCCACGCTGTGATCTCGTCGGGGTCGTCGCGCCACTCGATCCCCTCCTCGTACTCCTTGTAGTTCTCGGTGACGACCTCGGGGTTGTGGTACAACACCTGCGTGTAGAACTCCCGCCACGCGAGCTGTTGTTGGAACTCCTCGACGCTCTCGACGCGCTCCTCGTCGCCCTCGGACTGGGCCGCCGCCAGCGCGCGCTCGGTCGCCTCGTACGTCTCCCTGATCCCGATCTCACCGTACTTCAGGAAGGCCGAGAGCCGGGAAGTCGCCTCGCGGGCCGGGTAGTCGCGCTCGGCCTCGTAGGAGAACACCGGCTCGTCGAGGAAGTCGTCGAGGCGCCCTCTGGCCGCCTCGGTGCCGGCGGGACCGACCTCGGCGTCGGGCGCGTCGAACCCGAGGTCCGCCGGAGACGGGAGGTCACCGACGGCGACGCGGTCGGTCTCGGCGCCGCCGTCTGCGACGGCGCCATCGTCCCCCACCGCCGCGGTCAGCGCGCCGACGTCGACGAGGTCGCCCGCCGCCGGCGTCGGGGCCGGCGAGTCGGTCTCGCGATCGGTCCACTTCTTCCAGTAGTAGGTGTACACCGAGTACGGGTCGCCGGCGTTGGTCCGGATCGAGTCCGGCTCGTGAAGGACCGCGTCGTGGTGCGCCTCGCGCTCGACCCCGGCGTCGTTGAGGGCCTTGCGAACGCCCGCGTCCCGCTCCCGAGCGAGCCCCGAGTAGTCCCGGTTCCAGACGACGCGGTCGGCGTCGACGGCGTCGGCCAGATCGGGCAGGATGGACTCCGGGTCGCCCCGAGCGACGAGGAGGTCGCTGCCGCGGTCGCGGTAGTCGTCCCGGAGCGCCGCGAGCCCGTCGAGCAGGCGGCGGACCCGCACGTCGCTCGCGTGGTCGAGCACGTCGGGGTCGAAGACGAAGGCGCCGGCGACCTCGCCCCGGTCGGCGGCGGCCGCGAGCCCGACGTTGTCGGCGAGCCTGAGGTCCCGTCGGTGCCAGAACAGCTCCATGGGAGCGGCACGGCTGCGAGCACCGTCAAACCACCGGCGGGGTCGCGGGGGCGGCGCTTCCAGTCCGTCGGCGAATCCGATTCACAGCTCGGGGCGACCGGGGACGCTCACTCGGTCCAAGAGGAAGTAGCCGACCGTGAGAGCGAGCACCAACAGGGCGATCGAGAGCGCCGCGAGGACCGTCTCCTCGCCCGAGCCGTAATCCTCCAGCCGGAAGCTGATCGCGCGTCGGGCGACGGCGATGATCGCGGCGCTCACGACGATTCGGAGGACGGGCTTGCCCCTGGCGTGCGCCACGAGCGTCCGGTGGACCTCGACGATGATGAGCAACAGCAGCACGCTGTCGAGCAGGCCGACCACCTCGACGGGGTCGGTGAAGTTCCCCGCAACGAGCAATCGGAACAGCGAGACGAACAGATCGAAGACGCCGATGAGAAACAGGAGCAGCAGGAAGTACGCCGCACCGAGGACGAGCCATTCCATCGTCCGCGCTGCGGGGTCCGCGGCCTCGTCGAGATCGAACGCCATGCGTGCGCCTCGCGCGGAGGCGGCAAGTCGCTTGTGCCTGCTCGCCGCCCACCTGCGCTTCCGGCGACCCCGGTTCCACTTGGAGCCGATCAGATCCGCAGCAGACAGGAGACGACCGGAAAGAGGACGAACGACAGTATCAGCAGCCGGAGGACGTTTCGCTTGCTCAGGAGCCGGCGCCCCCAAATCCGACCCTCGACCGTTTGGAGCGCGTCGACGCCGGCACCGTCGCGCTCGTTCGGTGACTCGTTCGGACTCATCGTGTCTCTCCGGCTCTCGGTCCCCTCCGTCTCTCCGGCTCTCGGCGCTCGTTCCCGATCTCGATTCTGTCGCGATCGTGCCCCGTCTCCGGCCGCCACGTCGGCTCGGTCGGCGTCGACGACGCGGGACCGAGCCGATCGCGGTCGCGGCACTCACGCGGTCGAAGTGCGGCGTGTCGGTGGGGTTCGGATGGCTCGTTCGTCATCGTGGTCGGCCCCGATCCGCTCCCGGTGGGGCTTAGTAAACGGCCACAATAGCCACCCCCTTAGCCAATCACACCATGTGAGAGGAAACGAGAGCATTGCGTGACGAAACCGGATGTTTGGCCCGCTAATGAGCCGTTGATGGCGGGGAGAGTGCGGTCCTCATCGGCTCGGAACGGACCGAACGGCGATGCGGGTGTCACGAGAACGATCCCGAGACGGGAGCGGATTCGAACCGATAGATCGCGTGAGTAAGAACAGCATACCGCCGAAGGGATCGCAGCTAACGGTCGATTACGACTCTCCGCCGGTGACGGAGGCGAGCCGTCGAATCGCAATTCGAAGCAGTGAGTATCGGGAGAAATCCGGTAGCATTTGCTCGTTGTGTATCGGGCGTAACCTGAAGCTCGGCGGTCTCGTTACAGGCTCCAATTTCTTATGGTACATGCTGCTGTGTGTGTTGATGACATCCGGTTGACAGCCGGTGGGCGAGACACCACAGATGGCAATAACAAACCGTTACGCGGAGCTTCCAGAGACTGAGATCCACGATCTGCTCCGTAACGAACGCAGGCGACAGGTCATCAAGCACCTCCAAGACACCGTGGGCGCGACCACGCTGCGCGAGGTCGCGGAGGCCATCGCCGAACACGAGACCGGTGAGTCGCCGCCACCGAAGGGCATTCGAAACAGCGTCTACAACTCGCTCCACCAGACGCATCTCCCGAAGCTCGACAGACGCGGGATCGTCGAGTACGACTCCGGTCGGAAGACAATCCGACTCACGGAGGACGCCCGCACAGTCGACGTGTACATGGAGGTGGTCACGCCGTACGGGATCACGTGGAGCGAGTACTACAGTATGCTGGGGCTGCTCTCGCTGTTCGTGATTTTCGCCACGCTCGTCGGCGTTCCGGTGGTCTCGATGGTCGAGCCGCTGCTCTGGGTGAGCCTCTTCCTCCTCGCGTTCGCCGCCTCGCTGGGATACCAGCTCTGGTGTGATCGCTGGGTGGTCCTCAACGCGCTCTTCGACTGACGGTCGGCGGGACCGTCTCGCACCGGCGGCGACTTCCGAGCCGGGTCACTCGCCCGCGCCCGTCAGCCCCTCCAACAGCCGCACCGCCGGCGCCTTCGCCAGCGGCTCGTTGGCGTTGCCGCAGTGGGGCGACTGGACGCACGCGGGACAGCCGCTCCCGCAGTCGCAGGTGTCGATCAGGCGAGCGGTCCGGCTCATCAGCTCCTCGATCCGCTCGTGGCCGCGACGCGTGAGGCCGACGCCGCCGGGGTGGCCGTCGTAGACGAACACCGCGGGCGCCTCGGTGTGGGGGTGGTACGGCGTCGAGATCCCGCCCACGTCGGCGCGGTCGCAGAGCAGGTGGAACGGGAACAGCGAGATGATCCCGTGTTCGGCCGCGTGGATCCCGCCGTTGAAGGCGTGCTCGCCGCCGGAAAGGGTTTCTCCGCCGTCGGTCGACGCCTCCGCGTCGCCTGTTCCCTCCGCGTCCTCGTCCTCCATCCGACCCCCGAGCGCCCGCATCTCCGACTCGATATCGGCCGGAACCGGGAAGTACAGCGCCTTCGTCCGCAGCGTCGTCTCCGGGAGGTCCAGCGTCGACTCGCCGAGCGACTCGCCGGTCGTGGCGTCCTTCCGGACGAACCCCGTGATCCGCTCCGTCACCGTCACGTCCGCGAACCGGACCGGTACGTCCGGGCGGGCCGACAGCTCGCGCTCACCGAGGTCCGCGTTCACGACGATGTCCTTCTCGGTGAGCGGCCGCGTGTAGTAGTCGGCCCACGAGGACTGCAGCTCGGCCACGTCGCGGTCGAGGTCGATGTTCGCGACCTCGTACGTTCGGCCCTGCTGGTGGTAGATCGCGCCGGGGTGCGCGTCTCGGAGCGCGTCGGCGAAGCCGAGCGAGGCGACCGTCTCGTCGCGCGAGACGTCGATCAGGTCGACCTCGCGGTCCCCGGCGGTCCGCAGGCTCACCGACTGCTGCGGGCTCGACGAGCCGGCGTGCGTCCACCGGGTCCCGTCGGCGACCTCTCGCCTGTTCAGGGTCCCCTCCTCGGTCAGGTCCGCGACGACACCGGGGAACGACCCGCCGAAGAACCGCTCGTCGTCCGGCGAGAGCCAGCTCTCGTCGGCCGCGCAGGCGACGTGACCGGGGAGGATCCGGTCGTTCTCGGGGTCGCAGATCGCGTCCTCCGGCGGCGCCTCGAAGAAGTCGGCCGGGTTGCGCATGAGGTACTGGTCGAGCTGGTCCTCGCCGCCGACCATCACCACGAGCGCCGGGTCGTCGCCGCGGCCCGCCCGCCCTGCGCGCTGGAACGCCGACATCCGCGTGCCCGGGTAGCCGTCCAAGATTACGGCGTCGAGCCCGCCCACGTCGACGCCGAGTTCGAGGGCGCTCGTCGACCAGACCCCCCGGAGGTCGCCGGCGTGGAGGTCGGCCTCGATCTCGCGGCGCCGCTCGTCGGTCAGCGCGGCCTGATACGCGCCGACCTTCGACGCGAGGTCGCGCTCGCCCCGCTCCCGGAGGTCGCTCGCGCTGTCGGTGGCGTACTGCTCCGCGGTCTGTCTGGCGCGCGTGAACGCCAGCGTCTGCGCGCCGGCGGTGACGAGGTCGACGAACAGCCGTTTGCTTTCGGCGTGGCTCGACTTCCGGCGACCGCTGCCGCGCTCGGCCCAGTCGTCGTCATACTCCGGGGGGTTCCACAGCACCCAGTCGCGCGGCCCTCGCCCCGACGTGTCCTCGTCGACGAGCGCGATTCCCTCCGGGTCGCGCCCGGTCACGGTCGCGACGTGCTCGACCGGGTTGTTGATCGTCGCCGAACAGCAGACGAACTGCGGGCTCGACCCGAACCGCTCGCAGGTCCGGGCGAGCCGGCGCAAGGTCAGCGCGACCTGCGAGCCGAACACCCCGCGGTAGCTGTGCACCTCGTCGATCACGACGTACTCCAGCGACGAGAAGAACCAGTCCCACAGGCGCCCGGCGTACGGCAACAGCGCGTAGTGGAGCATGTCCGGGTTCGAGAGGAGGACGGTCGGCTCGCGGCCGCGCACCTCGCGCTTCTCCGATCGCGAGAGCCGGCCCGTGTACGACTCGACGGAGACGCCGCTGCCGAATCCGAGCCCGTGCGCGAGGTCCGACAGCGACTCCTCCTGGTCCGCGATCAGCGCGTTCTGGGGACCGATATAGAGCGTTCGGCCCCCGTGGTCCATCGCGGCCTCGAAGGCGGGGACGGTGTACGCCAGCGACTTCCCGCTCGCGGTCTCGGTGGCGAGCACGGCGTCGTCGCCGTCGCGGACCACCTCGATCGCCTCGGCCTGGTGGCGGTAGAGGCGGTCGATCCCCGCTTTCGCGAGCGCGTCGGCCATCCGGGGCGCGAGGTCGATGTCCCGATAGGCCGGCTCGCGGGCGGGCAGGCGGCGGTGCTCCGCGATCTGTCCCTCGTAGAACGGCCGGTTCCGCAGCCACTCGATGGCGTCCTCCACGGCTACGGTATCGTGGGGTCCGCGGGGCCTAATCGTTGCGGTCGGTGCCCCCGAAATCCGCCTCCCGAACCGTTCTTAGTCGTCGGCGCCGGCGGCCGGCGCGCGGTCGAGCTCGATCGGGACCAGCTCACGGGGAATCGGATCGTCCGGTCCCTCGCGGGCGAGCGGCGGCCAGCGGACCTCGGTCGCGATCGCGTCGTCGAGGTCGAGCGCCATCCGGATGTCCCCCCTACGCTCGGCGAGTTCGAAGCCGACCGTCCGGTAGACGCTCCGCGCGACCCGGTTCCCGCTCTCGACGTGGAGTTCGAGCCCCTCGCGCCCGCCGGCGACCGCGTCGGCGATGACGTGTTTACAGAGCTCCGTCCCCACGCCGCGCCCCTGCATCGAGGGGTGGACGAAGACGGCGAGTTCGGGGCGGGCCGCGTCGGTCGGCGTGTACATCGCGTGGCCGAACAGCTCGCCGTCCCGCTCGGCGACGACGTTGCTCCCCTCGGCGAGCATCGACTCGATCCAGTCGGCGCGGCGGCTCCGGGTCACCGGCGGGAGCCCCTGCGCGCGGTCGGCGGTCCCGAACGCCTCGTACATCTCCGCGAGGGCCGCGGCGTCCTCGTCGGCCGCGGGGCGGAGCGTCCACCGGGCCCCCTGCTTGTCAACGAAGCGCGGACAGCGCGGCGGACAGTGGACCGTCCCCTCGCACTCGCTGCCGTCCCAGCCGTCGCAGGCGGCGGTGGCATCGTGGCTCATAGGTAGCTGTCGGTCCCCAACGGAGTTATATCGTGATAGCTGGTCCCACGGCGTGGGAACGGCGAGGTCGGTCCGAGAGGGCGGTCATCCGTGGAGAATCACCGTCACCGCGGTGCCGTCGAAGTCGCTGTCTTCGACCCGGAACTCGCCGCCGGAGGCGCGGACGATCCACCGGACCAGCCAGAGCCCCAACCCGGTGCTGTGGGTCAGTTGGGTCTCCTCCGATCTCGTCAACACCTCGCGTTCGTGGGACGGAAGCCCCGGACCGTCGTCGGCGACGGTGACCGACGCCCGGTCGCCGCTCTCACGGACCGTCACGCGGACGCGAGGCGACGCCGACTCGTTGTGTTCGACCGCGTTTTCCAGTAAGTTGTCGAGCGCGTACGGAAGGAGTTCGTGGGCCGTGACCTCGACTTCGTCCGGCGTTCTGACCGTGAGATCGACCGGTCGACGAACGGTTCGGAGGTCGTCGGCTCGCTCCGCAACGAGAGACGAGAGGTCGTACGCCGTCCGGCTCGCCTCCGCCTCGGGCCCGTCGAGTCGCTCGAGGTGTCTGGCGGCGTCACTCAGATCGACGATGCTCGAGAGCCGTCGTTCCATCGCCTCGACGTGCGGGTCGTCGTCCGGACGGTCGGCGGCGAGCGCTTCGAGGTGCCCGGTGACGACGTTCACGTCGTTCCGGATGTTGTGTCGCAACACACGGTTGAGCACCGTCAGTCGCTGCTCGCGTCGCTTTCGCTCTCCGATGTCGGTTGCAACGTACGTCGCGCCGGTGAACTCGCCGTCGCGATCGTGTAACGGCGCCGCCCAGAACCGGATGTCGATCAACGACCCGTCGCGGTGCGGGTGACGCGCCTCGATACCGGTCAGGCGCTCACCGTCCGCGAGCCGCGAGAGGGACGAGACGAACGCGTCGGACGCGTCCGACTCCGAAGAGAGCAACCGATGTCCGAGCGCGTCGGACTCCGACCAACCGAAGAGCCGCTCCGCCCCGTCGTTCCAGAGTTGCACCGTTCCGTCGGGGTCGACGACAACGATCGCGACGGGCGCGACCTCCACCACCGAGGTGAACCGATCGACGAGGAACCCTATCGCGTCGGTGAGCGCGTCCACGCCCTCGCGCCGCGTGAGGCGGTCGTTGAGAACGGCGACCAGTTCCGAGACGAGCCCCTCGATCAGCTCGTCGCGGCCGCCGGCCGCGTTCGACTCGTACGCACCCAACAGCTGTCGTCTGGCAACACCGTGTTCCTCGGTGTCCAGTGCGTCGAAAAGGGCCCCGACGAGTTGCTCCTCGTGTTGCTTCATTTTAGGCCAGCCTAAAACACAGTCGGCTAAATGCGTTCCGCACCGGGCGGCGGGCGACGGACGGCATAGAACGGTCGCTACTCCCGAATCAGGACGATCCCGTCGCGGAACACCGAGTGGTTCGGCACGACGTGCTCCTCGCCGTCGGCCTCGATGCGCGTGACGAACAGGTCGACCTCCTGCACGATGCCGCGCTCGCCGGCGACCCGCACCTCGTCGCCGATCCCGTACGGCTGCCGGAGCAGGAGGAAGACGCCGGCGGCGGCGCTGGCGACGAGGTCCTTCGTCGCGAGCGCGGCGAACAGCACGACCGCGAGCGCGAACGCCGCCAACAGGACGATCAGCGCGAGCGTCTGGACGCCGACCTGTCCGAGGGCGACCAGCGTCGCGACGTACACGACGCTGTACTTCACGAGCGGCGGCAACACGCCGAGCTCGGGGAGCTTGATCCCGCGGAGCCGCTCGGCGACGAGCATCTCCGCCTTGTCGCCGACGACGATCCCGACGATGAGGACGACGGCGGCGACGAACAGCCGCGGGAGGAACGCGGCGACGCCCGACCAGAACTGCTCGAGGTAGTTGACATCGGCGACGGTCAGGGCGACAATGAGGGCGACGGCGACGATGAAGTAGCTCGACAGCTGCGCCAGGATCCGTACCGTCGAGGTGTCGAACTCGCGGGCGGTGCGCTCGAAGGCGGTCCCCTCGATCACCTCCGGGACCCCGGCGCGGGTCAGCAGGCGGCGGTTGATCACGCCGACGACGTACGCCGCTACCAGCCCGAACAGCAGCACGAACAGGGCGAGCCAGAACCGGTCCGGCACCGCGGTGGCGAACTCGGAGAGGCGCGTCGGTACCGCTGACATGGGGATCAGTACTCCTCCGGATCGATCTCCAAGACGAGTTCTCCCGCCTTAAACGCCCGCACGAGCCCGTCCGACTCGGAGAGCACGATGGACGTCGAGTTGGTGTCGCGGGTGATCGCGGCGCCGGACATGTGGCGCGCGCCGAGCCCCTTCGGGATGTCGACGCCCTCCGCGCCGGGTTCGAGATAGCGGTACGCGGAGACGATCTTCCCGGAGTCGGAGACGACGAAGGCGCCGTCCAGCCGCGAGAACTCCTTGAGCATGACGTTGACGATGGGGTCGCCGACGTGGACGTGCGACTTCTCGAAGGGGTTGTACGACAGCGGGCGGGACTTGTTCATCACCTTCCCCGCGTCGCCGACGACGAACAGCGCGCCCACCGGCTTCCCCTTCTGCCCCTTCTGCCCGAGTTCGATCGCGACCTCGAACACGTCGCGGATCACGCTCGGTTCAGCCCGAGAGTTGACGAACAGGTCGTAGATCCCGGTGTGGACCGTGTCGTCGACGGTGACGCGGATCACCGCGTCCGACCCGCCGTCGAAGACGGACGCGATACAGACCACCTCGTCGCCCGCCGAGACGAGGTCGGCGTCCATCGCCCCCTCGATGCCGAACCGGATCCGGTCTTTGACGTTGTCGAACGGGAGGGGGAGTTCGACGAACACCTCGGCGTCGACGTCGTTGTCGGGGGCGACGACGACGACCTCCGTGTCGCCGTCCTCGAACCGATCGTGGAACGAGCTGGTCGGCGAGAACAGCAGCACCGCGTCGGCGTCCGCGACAAGATCGGACAGGTGGTCGGTGAGCGAGGCCATTGGTTCTGGGTCTCTCGGACGACGTATAGTCGTTGCGTCAGTGTCGTGCGCACGTCTGACACGTTGCGCGCGCCGGAAACGATCGGCTCCCCGCGCTCGGCGGCCCGGCGCCGCGCGACTTTTCCCCCCGTGGCGCCATCGGTCGGACGCACATGGCGACCCGCGAGGCCCTCTGGGACTACCGCGACGAGTTCGGCGACGCCTTCGGCCGCACCTACTTCCGGCGGTTCGGCCCCGGAGTGGTCTCCAGTATCGGGCTCGGGACGTACCTCGGCGACCCAACTCCCGCAGTCGACGAGGCGTACCGCGAGGCGATCGGCCTCGCGCTCCGCTCCGGCGTGAACCACGTCGACACCGCCGTCAACTACCGGTGCGGGCGCGCCGAGCGCGTCGTGGGCGAGGCGGTCCGGGACTCCCCGATCGACCGCGAAGCGGTCGTGGTGGCGACGAAGGGCGGGTTCCTCCCGTTCGACGGCGACCGCCCCGACGACCCGGCCGCGTTCGTCCGCGAGCGCTTCGTCGAGCCGGGGATCGTCGCGTCGGCCGACCTCGCGAACGGGGCGCACGCGATCGATCCCGACTACCTGGAGTGGTCGCTGGACCGATCGCTCGACCGGCTCGGGCTCGGTTCGGTCGACTGCTACTACGTCCACAACCCGGAGACGCAGCTCGCGACGCGCTCGCGAGCCGCGGTGTACGACCGACTGGAGGCGGCCTTCGAGCTCCTGGAGCGCCGGCGCGCCGCGGGCGACGTCGGGGCCTATGGCGTCGCGACGTGGGACGCGTTCCGCGTCGCCGAGGGCGACGAGCGATACCTCTCGCTCGCGGAGGTGCTCTCGCGGGCCGAGGCCGCCGGGGAGGCGGTCGGACCCGACGACGACCACGGGTTCGAGGCGATCCAGCTCCCCTTCAACGTCGCGATGGCGGACGCGTTCACGCGGCGGAACCAGCGCCCGCCCGAGACCCGGCGGTCGTCCGGTGGCGACGCCGCCGACGACCCCGAGGCGGAACCGGTCTCCACGCTGGAGTTCGCCCACGAAGCCGGGCTCTCCGTGGTGACGAGCGCGAGCATCGGACAGGGCGAACTCGCCGCCCAGGGCGCGGTCCCGACCGACGTCGACGCGACGCTCGCAGGCGAGACGCCGGCCCAGCGCGCGCTCAACTTCGCGCGGAGCGCGCCGGGCGTCACCTCGTCGCTCGTCGGCGCGAGCGACCTCGACCACCTCCGCGAGAACGTCGCCGCCGGAACCTTTGACCCCCTCGGCGCGTCGGCGTTCGACGCGGTGTTCGAGTGAGCGGCGGGCGGGACCGGGTCGGCAAAAGACGTTTGTCGGGACCGGCCCAAGCCGTGCCCATGTCCCCCACGCGGCGAGCCCTCCTCCGGAGCGCGTCGCTCGGCGCGCTCGCGCTCGGCGGCTGTCTCGGTAACGGCGCGACCTCCGCACCCGGATCGACTCCGGGATCGGCCACGGGCAGAGACGGCGATCCGACCGTGCTGAAGGTTCGGAACCCCGGCGGCGAGGCGGCCCTCTTCGACCTCGCCGCCGAGAGCGATAGCGACACCGGTCCCGTCTCGCTCTCGCGCGAACTCGTGACGACCGCCGACCGGGCGGCCCAGCTGACGGTCGCTCCGGGCGTCGCCGACGAGGACCGCTCGCGGGTCCGATCGTTCCTCGACGACACCGATTACGACACCGAGACGGTGTTCGTCTCCCGCGCCGGTATCAGGTCGTGTTACCGGTACCGGATCCGGTCGGTCTCGTGGGAGCCGGGCCACGTCGAGTACGAGTACTGCCGCGAGCTCCGGCCGCCCGACGCGGCCTGCGAGACCGGCACGCGAGACGCCGTCGGGCTTCTCTTCCGGCTCCCCGCGGCGCTCGATTCGCCGCTCAGCGGATCGGGGTCGAGCGGGCGTTCGCCCTGCCGAGCCGTCGAGACGGAGTACGACCGGATCGACGCGAACGCGACCGTGCCGGGGAATGACACGGCTCTGGGAGGGTCGGAACCCGCCGGAGCGGGCGCCGACGAGGACGCCGGAGGTGACGGCTCGTGACGCGCCGCCTCACCCGCCGCGGCGCGCTGGCGGCCGCCGGAACGCTCGCGCTCGGCGGCTGTCTCGACGGCGGCCGCGGCCGCGACCGGGGGTTCTGGGACGACCCGCCGTCCCTCGACACGAGCGGGGTGTCGGGGGCGATCGAGACGCCCGTTCCCGACCGCCCGCGGCTCGTCCCCGTGTCGATCGGGGGCGAGGTCTCGGCGTCGTTCGCCGATCGCGTCGACCGCCTGCTCGCACCGATCCCCGAGCCGCTGACGGCGACAGCGCTCCCGAACGGCGCGATCCGCGAGCAGATCACGGAGAGTCGAGACGCCGCCCGCGAGGCGCTCCCGGCGTCCGGTGAGTCGGCCACGCCGCTCCGGCGGGCGGAGCGGTTCGCGACCGCGCGCGGCCACGCCGCGACCGCGGTGGGCACGTGGGCCGGCGTGACGACCGAGGGCGACCCGCGAGCGGTGACCGAGAGCGTGGGGACCGTCCGGAATCGGGCGGGTTCGACGCTGGACACGCTTCCCGGGGGCGCGTCGACTCCTCTCGCCGGGGCGGCCGTGTACGGCCCGATCGAGCGCTGGCTCGACACCGCGCTGCGCCGGGACCTCGTCGGCGGATCCGCGGGCGTCGACGAGAGCGCGAACCCGCTGCGGGCCGGGGAGACGGTGGGAGAGGTCGAGCGAGTGCGGTCCCACGTCGAGGTCGGTCGGCACCTCCGTGACCGGTACGAGGGCTCGCTCGCCGAGCCGGAGGCGGTCGCCGCGCCGCTTCGCGAGGCGGCCGAGCGGGTCGGCGCCGAGGTCGGCGAGCGACTCAGAGAGCTCCACGGGGGCGACACCGAGCGACTCAGGCAGAACCCCGGGACGGACGCGTTCCTCGGCGACCGACCGATCCCGCGCGACGCGCCGAGCGTCTCGCTCCTGTCGCGCGCGAGCTACCGGACGTTCGAGGACCTCTGGTTCGATCCGGTCCCGATCGACGACTGGACCCCCGACCACCCGGCGACGGCGCTCACCCGAACGGCGCTCGCCCGTGTCCGGTTGCGCGCGCTCGACGCCCTCGCCGCGCGCATCGAGGACGGTGAGACGCTGTTCCCGGCCGACGCCGCCGCGGTCGAGGAGGGCCGTGACGGCGCGATCCGGTCGGTGGACGCCCTCGTGACGAGCGAGAACCCGCTGGAACGGTGGCTCGGAGCGCAGTTCCGGACGCTGTTCGCCGAACGGGACGCCGCGCTCGCGGAGAGCGATCCCGACCCCCGAGCGGTCGCCCGAGCGGTCGCCACGTACCGATGGGTCGAGCTGGTCGGCGACGAGACGAGTCCCGTGACAGCGGCGGTGACTGACGCTATCGGATAGACGAACGAGCCGCGGGAGCGGGCGCGGGAAGCGAAGGGAGGAACAAAGGCGGGGGCGCGGTGACACCGCTCTCAGCCGCGGTTCGATGAGACGGGGAACGGTTAGCGCAGCTCCTTGAACTCGGCCTCGCACTCGGGACAGACGCGCACGGAGAACACCTCGTCCGGGTCGTTCTGCTTTTTCAGCACCTTCTCGCAGTCGGCGCAGTTCAGCCGCTCGTAGGTGTCCTTGAACAGGTCGCCGTCGCGAAGCCCCTTCCGCGTCGATTTCATGCCTCGAAGTTGATCGCGTGACTGTATAAAAACCCCGTACGACGCCGGTCGGACGCGTCGCTTTCGCAACCCTTGTCTCCCGCCGCCGTCAACGCCGCCTGTGTCACGGAGCCGGCTGTTCGGATCGCTGTGTGCGATCATCTTCCTCGTCAACTTCGCGCGGGTCGTGTTCGCGCCGCTGGTGGGCGAGTTCATCGGCGAGTTCGCGATCGGCGAGGGAACGGCGGGGCTCATCGTCACGCTCGCGTGGCTGGGCTCGGCGGCCCCGCGGCTCCCCGCGGGGTGGGCGCTCACGCGCTTCTCCCGGCAGTTCGTGATCCTCGTCTCCGGGGTGATGCTGACGCTCGGCGCGCTCGGCGTCGCGCTCGCGCCGGGCGTGCCGACGCTGATGCTCGCCACGTTCGCGATCGGCCTGGCGTCCGGCGTCTACTTCGTCGCCGCCAACCCCTTCATCGCGGAGCTGTTCCCGACCCGCGTCGGGCGCGTCATGGGCGTCCACGGGATGGCGAGCCAACTCGCCGCCGTCGCCGCCGCGCCGGTCGTCACGGTCGCGCTCTGGTACGACTGGCGGCTCGCCTTCTACGGGCTCGCGCTCGCCGCCGCCGCGTCGACGGTCGTCTTCGTCGCCTTCGCCCGCCGGACGGACCTCCCGGACGCCGGCGCGAGCGACACCGACTTCGTCGCCGGCGCGCTCTCGGAGTGGAAGCTGATCTTCGCCGGGGTCGTGTTGATGGGGCTCACGAGCTTCGTCTGGCAGGGCCTGTTCAACTTCTACGAGCTGTACATGATCGATAAGGGACTCCCCGACGCGACCGCGCGGAACCTGCTGACGGTGATCTTCGCCGCCGGCGTCCCGGCGTTTCTCATCTCCGGCGACCTCGCCGACCGACTCCCGCATGTCCCGTACCTGCTCGGGATCGTGTCGACGTTCCTCGTCGGGGTCGTCCTCGTGGTCGTCTCCTCGGGACTGGCCGCGGTCGTCGCCGCCAGCGTCGTCGTGGGGTTCGCGATCCACATGCTGTTCCCCGCGGGCGACACCTACCTCCTCGCCTCGCTGCCGGACGAGTCGCGGGCGTCGGCGTACGCCGTCTTCTCCGCCGGGATGATGACGACGCAGGCGGCCGGCTCGTGGGTCGTCGGCGAGGCGATCGAGGCCGGTGCCGGCTACGACGCGGTGTTCCTCTCGCTCGCCGGTGGGCTCGCGCTCGTCGTCGTCGCGTACGCGGTGCTGGAGCACGTCGGGCGGGTCCCCGGTGGCGCCGCGGGCTCGGAGCCGGCGCGGTGAGCGGGGTCGGTCGTCCGCTCTGACGCCGGGACCGGCACGGGAGCACGGGTATCGCATCTGTTTAGGGCCTCGCGCCCGTGTGACTGGTAGATGGAGTACGTACAAGAGCGCGTGACCACGCTGCACGCGTTGACCGACCACCGGCCGGAGGCCCCCACCGGACGGGCGGCGGTCGTCGTACCGATGACGGAGCGCGAGTACGGGACGCTCGCGGCCGACCGGGTCCTGACGGCGCTGGAGTCGGTCGATCCGGCGCGGGTCGTCGTCCCCCTCCGGGCCCCGGCCGAGCGCGTCGGGCCCTTCGCCGACTGGCTCGACGGGTTCGACGTGAACGTGGAGCCCCTGTGGTGCGGCGGTCCGCGGCTCACGGAACTGCTCGCGGCCCGGGGGCTCGACGGCGAGCGCGGAAAGGGCCGGGACGTGTGGCTCGGACTCGGCCGCGCCTTGGAGGAGGAGTTCGTCGTCGTCCACGACGCCGACACGAAGACGTACTCGCCCGCGTTCGTCACCCGACTGCTGTTCCCGCTCGCGCACGGTCACGAGTTCTCGAAGGGGTACTACGCCCGAGTCGAGGACGGATCGCTGTACGGGCGGCTGTTCCGACTGTTCTTCCGACCGCTGGTCCGCGCGCTCGCCGACGCGACCGAGCGACGCGAAGCCGGGATTCTGGAGTACCTCGACGCGTTCCGCTACGCGCTCGCCGGGGAGTTCGCGGCGACGACCGACCTCGTCTCGCGGCTCCGGATCCAGCGCGGCTGGGGGTTAGAGGTCGGGACGCTCGGCGAGACGTTCACGCACGCCGGCTTCGCGGGGAGCGCGCAGGTCGACCTGGGGCGGTACGAGCACGAACACCGCTCCGTCGACGGACCGACCGGGCTCGCCGACATGAGCCGGGCGGTCGGCGAGGCGACACTCCGCGCGATCGAAAACGCCGGCGTCGGGGTCGAGTACGACGCGCTCGCAGACCGCTACCGCGAGGCGGCCGACGGGCTGATCCGCGGCTACGAGACGGACGCCGCGTTCAACGGCCTCGATTACGACCGCGCGGCCGAGCGCGAGCAGGTCGAGACGTACGTCGACGCCCTCGGCGAGCCCGGGCCGGACACCCGCCTGCCGGCGTGGCGCGACGCCCCCGTCACGACCGCGGAAGTCGCCGACGCGGCGCGGGCCGACATCGCGGCGGTTCGGGAGGGCGGTTCGGGGAGACCGAGCCGGAAGCCGCGAGAGGCCGATCGGCCGCGGCCCGCGGACCCGGGCGTCGACGCCGCGCCCGGGGAGGACTGACGATGGGAGACGGACCCGCGGGCTCCGAGGACGACGCCCCCAGCGTCGCCGCCCGCGACGACCTCGCCGGCGTCGTCGACCTGTTCGAGTGGCTCACCCGCGAGGAGCTGTCGCGAGCGCTCTCGGAGCTCGCCTTCAAACAGCGCGCCGAGGTCGACGACGAGGCCATCGCAGCCGGCATCGACGTCGCGGTCGCGGAGTACGCGCTCGTCCCCGCGCCGCCCGCGGCGCTCTCGGAGGCGGGGGGAAGCGGTGACCGAGGCGCGGCCCTCGCCGACCTCACCGCCGCCGCTGACCGCGACGCCGAGAGCGGCGCGGTCGCGCTCGCGGTCGGCCCGGCGGCGTTCCCTTCGCTGCCGCCGGACGCGGAGGACCTCCCGCACATCCTCGACGTGCCCGAGCGCGGCGTGGACCGCGAGACCCTCTCGGAAGCTGTCTTGGGGCGACTGTCCGAGGACGCGGTGGCCGCGATCGGGGCGGGCGACGCAGATCGGCTCGAAGTCCTCGCCGACGTGACCTACGACATCGAGGCCTGGGCGCCCGTCGACGCCGGAGACATACGCGAGCGGATCGTGGACGAACTGGACGGATAGGCGCCCCCGCGTGGACGGCTCCGATCCCGACGGCGCTCACTCGACGATGTCCACGATCTCTCCCTCGATCATCCGCGCGAGGACGACCCGTGACACGTCCGCTCGCTCGTGGACGACTCGGGCGATCTCCCGTGCGACCTTCTCGTCGGCGTCGTCGTCGACGGCGTTCACGAGGGGGACAGCGGTCGCGCCGTTCGGGATCCCTTTCAAACCGCCCTGCTCGTGCGCGAGGACGCGACCGATCAGTTCGGCCGTGATCTCGTCGCCGACCGCGGCGTCAGCGATCGCCGCGACCCGCTCGGGGCGGTGGGCCGTTTCCGCCGTCAGCGGCTCCCCGACCGCGCCGACGCTCGCCACCGGAACCACGGTGTCCGCGCTCGCGGGGATCTGCGGCTCGCGCTCGTTCGGTGCCTTGATCAGCCGCGTTCGGGCGCCGTCGGCCTTCACGAGGACCGGTCCGTCGTGCGCGCTCCCGATCTCGTCGACGATCGCGGGATCGTACCCGCGATACCGGTCGTCGCGCTCGCGCTCCGGGACCAGTCCGAGCGGGAACGAATCGGCGCCTCCCGCCGGCTCGTCCCCTCCGCTCGCCGCGGCTTCGTTGAGCGCGGCCACGGGATCCTCGGTGACGCGAACCGCGGCGACCTCGCGGTCGAAGATGGGGATCCGGACCGTCGCGGTGAGCACGGCCCGGTCGAGTCGGCCGGCGAGCGCGTAGAGGGTGGTCTTCTTCCCGCCGGCGCCGACGAGGCAGGTCGTCCCCGCGGCCGCGCCGAGGGCGTCGACGACTTCGTTCATGTTCGAACCCGTGGTCGGCCGGGGGCGAAAGCCCGTCGGTCGGGGTGTCGGGTTCGATCGGGGTGAGGCCGCCTGCCTCCAGCGTGTGGTTTAATCACGCTCGCCGGCGAGGTGTCTCACGATGACCGTTCCCGACCGGATGCTCCGCGTCGACCTCTCAGCGGAGCGCGTACGCAGTGATCCGGTCCCCGAGGAGTGGCTCGCGCGTTACGTCGGCGGAAAAGGGCTCGGCGCGCGGTACCTCTACGAGATGGAACCGGGCGTCGACCCGGCCTCGCCGGCGAACCGACTCGCGTTCGTCGTCGGTCCCCTCACCGGTTACCTCCCCGGCGAGCCCCGCTACGCGGCGGTGACGAAGTCCCCGCTCACCGGCGCGTTCCTCGACTCCTACGGCGGCGGGTCGTTCGCGGCCCGGCTGGCCGGCTCGCTCGGCGACCACCTCGGCGTCGTGATCGAGGGCGCGGCCGACGAGCCGGTCGTGCTCTCGCTCAGCGGCGGCGAGGCGACGATCGAGCCCGCGAGCGACCTCCGGGGGCTCGACGCGGCCGAGACCGACTCCCGGTTCCCGGACGCCGCCGTCGCCTGCGTCGGTCCGGCTGGCGAGGCGGGGGTCCGGTACGCGACGATCGCCTCCGACGGCGGCGATCACCACGCTGGCCGAGGCGGCGCGGGCGCGGTGATGGGCTCGAAGGGGCTCAAAGCGGTGGTCGCCCGCGATCGGTCGCCGGAGGTCCCGGCCGCGCTCAGGGCGCTCCGCGAGCGAAGCGAGGAGGCGTTCGCCGACAGCGGCGCCGGGCGGTGGCTCGCCGCGGGCGACACCCTCGAAACGGTCGAGTTCGGCCACGAGACCGGTGTGCTGCCGACTCGCGGCTGGCAGGCCCGCGAATTCGACGGCGCGCAGGGGCTCGGCGTCGAGCGCGCGAGAGAGCGCGCGGCCGGCCGCGAGCGCCCCGACGCTCCGGTTCCGGGAGGGTTCCGAGTGCCGGCCGGCGACGAAACCGAGTCACACGACGACGGCGGTTCAGACACGACCGTCCCGCGCGGCGGGACGCCGATCGCGCTCGGCTCGGGACTCGGGATCGACGACTTCGACGCGGTGGCGACTCTCGGCGGCGTCTGTGACCGACTCGGGATCGACGTGATATCCGCCGGCAACGCGGTCGCGTGGGCGGTCCGCGCGAGCGACGCGGGACTGATCGACCCTGCCGACCACGGCGTCGACGGCGGGCTCTCATTCGGCGACGAGGCGGCCGCCCGAGAGTTGATCGAGGAGATCGCGGCGCGCTCGACCCCCCTCGGCGACGCGCTCGCAGACGGGGTGGCGGACGCCGCGAAGCGGTTCGGCGGGACGGGTATGGTGCCGACCGTGAAGGGGATGGAACTCGCCTCGTACGACCCGCGCGGCGCGGCGACGATGGCGCTGGCGTTCGCGACCGGCGACCGCGGCGGCTGTCACCGACGCGCGCGACCCGTCGAGACCGAGGCCGTGGCCGATCCGGGGTGGAGCCCCGCCGAGCGCGCCGCCACCGTCGCCGACGAGCAGGACCGGCGGGCCGCGCTGTGGTGTCTCGTCGGCGACGACTTCCTCGCCGAGAGCTTCGGGCCGGCGGCGGCCGCCGAGTGGTTCGCCGCCCTCGGCGACGAGCGTGACCCCGCGGACCTCCGGCTCCTCGGCGAGCGCGTGTGGACGCTCACGCGCCTGTTCAACCTCCGGGAGGGGTTCGAGCGCCGCGACGACGGGCTCCCGGAGGCGCTGACGCGGGGGACCGGTGAGGGGAGCGAAACGGATGAAGGAGGCGACGACGGCCTCGATCCCGACGCGTTCGAGGGCCTCCTCGATCGGTACTACGCGTACCGCGGCTGGGACCGAGAGGGACGGCCGACGGCTCAGTTGCTCGACCGACTCGGGCTCGCCGACCTCCCCGACTCGGCGACGCCGGTCGGAACGGCGGGAGCGGTTCCGCGCGTCAGCGGCGGTGGTGACTGAACGACGGCGGCGACTGAGCTGCGACGACCGACCTACGGCGCTGCCTGCTTCGTCGAGACCAGTTCGATCACGTCGCGGTGGGAGAGCTCGTGGTCGGTGCCGACCTGTCGGTTGCTCCGGCAGTCGGTGCCGTGGAGGAGCCCCTCGCCGATGTCCGAGTGGATGTGGAACGCGAAGTCCTCGGTGGTCGAGCCCCCGGGGAGGATGAAGCAGTCGCGGAAGACGCCCTTCTCGTCTTTGCTGCCGTTCGCGGAGCCGGGGAAGACGGCGATACACCCGAGCACGTCGAAGACGGCGGCTTCGAGCGCGCCCTGGACACCGGTCCCCTCGTACTCGGCGACGAACTCGCCGATCTGATCGAGGCCCGCCTCCTGATCGCCGGAGACGTCGCCGACGACCTCGAAGTCGCTCTCGCCGGGCGTGTAGTCGACGACGCCGGCGTCGTCGGCGTTCTTCAGCGCCTTCTCCGCGTGGGCGCTCGCGGGGACGAAGGAGAGGTGGTCGTAATCGGGGTCGCTCGTGATCTCCTCCCAGTTCGCCTGCGCCTCGGGGGTGTCCATCTTGTTGGCGGCGACGACCATCGGCTTCGTGCGCTTCCGGATCTCGCGGGCGAGGTCCGCCTTGTCCGCGTCGTCCCACGTCTCCGGGTCGAGTTCGAGGCCCTCCGCCAGGATCACCTGCTTCATCCGGTCCTTGTCGATTCCGAACGCGGACATCTGCTCGGCGAGCTCCCGTTCTATCGCGGCGTCCGCGCCGTGGTAGCGCGTCTCGAACTTTTCGAGCCCCTTCTCTAACACGTCGAGGTACCACGCGTCGAGCTCCTCCTCTAGGAAGTCGATGTCCTCGCGCGGGTCGTGGCCCTCGGTCGCCTCGCCCTCGATGTCGGTCTTGCCCGAGAAGTCGACGACGTGGATCAGCACGTCGGTCTCGTTGAGGTCGGTGAGGAACTGGTTGCCGAGCCCGCGCCCCTCGTGGGCACCGGGGACGAGGCCGGCGACGTCGACGAGCTTGACCGGGACGAAACGGGTGCCCTCGCGGCAGACGCCGACGTTCGGCGTGCAGCTCTCGTCGAACTCGGGGGCGGCGCAGTCGACGCGGACGTACGCCTCGCCGACGGTCGGGTCGATCGTGGTGAACGGGTACGCGCCCTCGGGCACGTCGTTCATGGTCGCGGCGTTGAAAAACGTCGACTTCCCCACTGAGGGCTTGCCGACGAGGCCGATCCGGTAACTCATTGGCATCACTGCGCGATCCACGGTAAAAAGCGATGCGAGACGCGCCGTGACGTGGGGAGCGGTGACGCGGGGCGGGCTGTCAGCGGCTGAGGGGAGGTAACCGAGTCCGGTCAGGCGTCGCCGTCCGACTGCCCCGGCTCCCCGAGCGCCTCGATCGGGAGCACGTTCTGGAGCGCGGCGAAGGCGTCCTCGGCGCTCTCGAACCGCTCTTGGTCGATGTCAGCAACGAGGTCGCCGAGGTCGGCGTCGCCGTCGGCGAACAGCACGGTCGTGCCGGTACAGGACTCGACGAGGTTCTCGCGGGCGACCGGGTAAGCGTAGTCTCGGAATTCGTCTTCGACGCGCGAGAGGTGAACTTCGGATGTCATGAGTGGATATCGGCGTGCGAGGGCTTAAACACGCGCCTCGACGGAAGTTCCCCGATTCCGGCCGCGAGAGAACCGGCAAAGCGCGCAAAGAGTTATGTACGGGCGGTTCCGTGATATGTGTGAACGTATGACCCTATACGATCGGATCCTCGTCCCGACCGACGGTTCCGCGGAGGGAAAGCGGGCGGTCGCGCACGCCCTCGACCTCGCGTCGGTCCACGGCGCGGACGTGCACGCGCTGTACGTGGTCGACACGGCGAGCTACGCGGGGATGCCGATGGAGAGCTCGTGGGAGGGGGTCGGAGACCTCCTGCGAGACGACGCGAAGGAGGCGGTCGCGGAGGTCGAGTCGCTCGCCGCCGAGACCGAACTCGGCGTCGAGACGGCGGTCGCGGAGGGCTCTCCGAGCAAGGAGATCATCCGGTACGCCGAGGGCAACGACTGCGACCTGATCGTGATGGGGACGCACGGACGGGGGGGGATCGACCGGCTCCTCCTCGGGAGCGTCGCCGAAAAGGTGGTTCGCGGGTCGAGCGTCCCCGTCTTGACGGTGCGGCTGGACGGCGACGTTCCGGGAGACGCCGCCGTCGAAAGCGAGGCGCCGGCAGAAAGCGAAGTCTCGGCCGAAAGCGAGGCGCCGGTCGACGGCGAGCCGGAAGCGACCGGACGGAGCTAGCCTGCGGCCGCCGGCTCCGCGGTCTGTCGCGAGCGAGACGAGCGACGCTCAGTCGCCGGCGTCGCGCAGGTGCTCGCAGTCGCCGGCGTGGACCCGACGCGTCCCGTCGTCCGTCTCGATCACGAGCGCGCCTGGTGGCTCCACGTCGACCGCGGTGCCAGTCACCGGGCCGTTCGGGGTGTCCACCCGGACGCGTCGGCCGAGGGTGCTCGCGCGTTCGCGCCACGCCGGGAGGATCCGGTCCATGCGGTCCGAGGTCCCCGCGAGCGCCGCGAAGCGTTCGAGGAGGGTCGCGGCGAACCGACGCCTGTCGACGGGCTCCCCGAGCACCTCTTGCAGGGAGGTCGCGTCGGCGGGAAGCGCCCCGGGGTCGATGTTGGCGTTGACGCCGATCCCCGCGACCAGCCACGACACCCGGTCGGCCTCGCCCTCCATCTCCGTGAGGATCCCCGCGACCTTGCGACCGCCGCGACCGCCGGAGGCGCCGGGCGCGTCGCCATCGGCGTCGCCGTCGGTTTCGCCGCCGAGCCCGCCCACGAGCACGTCGTTCGGCCACTTGATGTGAGCGTCGACGCCCGCCTCCCTGCAGGCGTCGGCGGTCGCGACCGCGGCGGCGAGGGTGAAAAGCGGCGCACGAGCCGGCGGTACGTCGGGCCGGATCGCGAGCGAGAGCCAGACGCCGCCGCTCGGGGCGACCCACTCGCGGTCGAGACGCCCTCGCCCGCCGGTCTGCTCGTCGGCGACGACCGCGACCCCGTCGGCCCCTTCGGCCGCCAGCTCGCGGGCTCGCTCGTTCGTCGACGCGATTCGGTCGTGGTACTCGATCTCGTAGGGAGCGCCGAGCCCGAACTCGAGACCGGCCGCGGAGTAGCCGGGGTCGTCGGGCGCGGCGTATCCCTCCGAGGTCGACTCGACCGCGAACCCCTCCTCGCGGAGCGACTCGACCGCCTTCCAGACCGCCGCCCGCGACACGCCGAGGTCGTCGGCGAGCGCGGGGCCGGAGACGGGGCCGTCGACGAGGGCGTCGAGCAGCGCGCGACGCGTGTCCATATCGACGCGGTCGGCGCGAACGCGCAAAGCCGTTCCGGGTCCGGATGCGGGTCGGAGGCACGCAGTCCTATCAGTGCCGGGCCCGAAGGCGGAGTCGAACGTCCGGAGACACCGGGTTTCCGGTGAAACGGCGAGTGGTAGCAAGCCGCACGAAATCCGAGTGACCGGCGATCGAGGGGTGTACGTCGCCCTCGGCGCAAGACACAAGGTCTCACGGGCGAACGCTCGGGTATGCAACCCTCCAAGGAGCGGGAGGCGTCCGACGGCGACCCGATGGACGACCTCGACGACCTCCTCGACGACGACCTCGCCGACGGCGATGGCGGCTCCGACTCGGCCGCGGGCACCGATTCGGACGCCGGGAGCGTCGGCGGACCGGGAAGTGCCACTGGAGGCTCCGGGAGCGGCGGCCGCGTCGGGATGGACGGCCGCTGGTTCTCGGCGAAGGCCTTCGCGCTCGCGCTCTTCACGGTCGGTGCCGGGGTGTTCGTCGGCGGCCTGATCCCGCTCATCGGCGGGACGATCGGGACCGCGGGCGGCGTGTTCCTCGCCGCGTTCCTGCTCGGCCTCGCCGTCTCGACCCGCCGGTACGTCGAGACGGGGATCGCCGGGGCCGCGGCGGGCGCGACGAGTGCGGTGACCAGCGTCCTCGGCGTCGGCTTCCTCCCGATCGGGCTCGACTACCTCTCGCAGTGGGGACTGCCGCTCGTCGCTGTCGGCGGCGGCGCGGGGCTCGCGTTAGCGCTGCTCGGTCACTACTTCGGGCGGGACCTCCGGACGGGGCTGACCGAGGACATCGGCGGATAAGGCGAATCAGGCGGAGCGAAACGGTCGGGTCAGCGCGCTCGCAGCGCGTCTTCGACGCCGACGTAGGCCGCGATCTCGTGGCGTTCGAGGACGAGGAAGCCGGCGAGGATCGCGACGAAGCCGACCATCGCCTCCGCGTCGATCAGGCTGCCGAGCAGGACCCAGCTCCCGACCGCGGCGACGACCGGTTCCGCGTAGCCGACGAGGTGGAGCTGGGCCGGCCCGACCTCGTCGAGCAGCGCGAAGTAGATCAGGAACGCGACGACGCCCGACAGCAGGGTGAGGTACGACAGCGACGCGACCGACGTGGCGTTCCAGACGATCGCCGCGGGCGACTCCCCGAGCACGGCGGCCCCGACGAACAGCATCCCGGCGCCGGAGACCATCGCCCACCCCTGCAGCGCGGCGATCGGGAGGTCGGTACGGAGCGGGCGGAGCAGCACCGCGCCGAGCGAGAAGGCGACCGCGCCGGCGAACGCGAGCCCGACGCCGAACAGGGCGGCGCTACCGAGCCCCGCCTCCATCGGGTCGGCGATCACGATCACGCCGAGGATCCCGAGCGCGAACCCGCCGATCTCGAAGGGGCCGAGCCGCTCGTTGGGGAGGAGCAGGGCCGCGAACGTGGCGGTCAACACCGGTGCGAGGCTCACGACCACGGCGGCGACGGCGCCCGTGATGTGGAGTTCGGCGACGTACAACAGGCCGTGGTACGCGGCGATCACGAAGGCGCCGGCGACGGCGACGCCGAGCCACTCGTCGCGGCCTCGGGGGACCGTCCTGCCGGACATGACCGCGGCGAGGCCCAGCACGACGGCGCCGGCGATCGCGTAGCGCACGCCGGCAAACAGCAGCGGCGGGAAGTAGTGCAGCCCGGCCTCGATGGCGACGAAGGAGGTACCCCACAGGGTCGCGAGGAGGACGAACGCGGCGACGATCGATTCGGGAGTGGAAATGAGGGACCGCAGATTCATTGGTTATCTATTCGAAGTTGACAGAGATAGTTAAACTATTCTCTCGATCAAGCGTTGATCTGGGATGAACAATCAGACATACGAATCTGATGCGATTCGGTCCCCGAAATGAGCGCTAATTTTGTATTGGGATTCAACTATATCGGTCGAAATATATAACAGACCATCACGCGAACGGGGGGTATGGACGAGCGCGACGTGCGGCTGTTGAAGGCGATCTCGGATCTGGGCACCGGGAGCCCCGAGCGGCTCCACGAAGAGACCGACATTCCGGTGTCGACGATCCACTACCGGCTGAACAACCTCCGAGAGGACGGGGTGATCGAGAACGACCTGTACGACCTCGACCACGAGGCGCTCGGGCTCGGCGTCACGGTGATCGTCGAGGTGCTCGCGGACTACGAGGGCCCCTACGAGGAGTTCGCGGACGAACTGCTCGCGGTCGAGGGCGTGACGGAGGCGTTCTTCACGATGGGCGAGACCGACTTCGTCGTCCTCGCGCGGCTCTCCTCGTCGGATACCGTCGAGCGCCTGATCAGCGACTTCGAGGCGATCCCCGAGGTCGAGCGTACGAACTCGACGTTCACGATCGCCACCCTGCGCGACGAGCCGCGTGCGCCGGCGACGTACGACCTCGACACGCTGATCGAGGAGCTGACGGACTGAGGAACCGGTCTCGCCTAGGCAACGGCAGTGGTTTTAAACGGAATGGATCGCGACGATCGCTTATAAACAGATATGCGGTGGCGCGCGCCTCCGAGCGGCCGCCACCGGCGGCCGCGAAGGAGCGCCGCGCGAGGGACGCCGCGAGTGAGGTGGGCGACCGAAGGGAGCCCCGAGCGAGCGGCGAGGTTGGGGAGGTGTGAGGTGCTGTGCGCCCGCCTCCCGGCTGGGGCTTTGGAGGCGGTCGCCGTCGATCTCTAGTCCGCCGTTTATAAATAGACGCTCTACACGTCCAGATCTACGACCGCTTGCCGATCTCCTCGCGCAGCACGTCAGAGACGACCTCGCCGTCGGCCTTCCCACGGAGCGCACCCATCGCCTCGCCCATCAGCCCGGAGAACGCGCCCATCCCTTCCTCCTCGATCTGGCCCGCGTTGCGCTCGACGACTTCGACCACGGCCTCCCGGACCTCGGCCTCGCTCACGCCCGAGAGGCCCGCCTCCTCGACCGCCTCGGCCGCCGACAGGTCGGGGTCCTCCGCGAGCGTCGTCAGCACTTCGGGGACGCCCTCCTTCGCGAGGTCGCCGGCCTCGACGAGGTCAAAGAGCGCGAGGAAGTGGTCGTCGGTGAGGTTCTCGACAGGCGCCCCCTCTCGGCGGATCTCCGTCGTCGTCGACTCCAGCGTCGACGCGGCGAAGGTGGGGTCGACGCCGCGCTCGACCGCGGTCTCGAACAGCGGGAACCGCTGGCCGAACGCGACCTGCTCGGCGAGGCCGGCGTCGAGCCCGAACTCGTCGGCGTACCGCTCGGCCTTCTCGTCGAGCAGTTCCGGACGCTCCACGTCGGACGGGTCGGGCTCGACCGGCGGCACGTCCGTCTCGGGGTACATCCGCGCGGCGCCCGGCAGCGGGCGGAGATACCGCGTCGTCCCGTCGTCGTTCGCGCCGCGGGTCTCCTCGGGGACGCCCTCGATCGCGGTCTCCGCGCGCTCGGCGGCGGCCTCGATCGCGAGGTCGGCGGTCTCGGGATCGGCGGCGACGATGGCGACCGCGTCGTCTTCGCCGGCTCCGACCGCGTCGCGGAGGGCGTCGACCTCCGCCTCGGTCACGCCGTACGCCGGCAGCTCGTCGGTGTGGAAGATGCCGCCCGCGCCGTGGCGCTTCGCGTGGTCCGAGAGCTCGGTGCCGAGCCGGCGATCGGTCTGTATCTCGCGGCCGACGAGCCCGTCGAAGCCAAAGAGAGGGACCGCCGTCACCTTCCCGCCCGAGTCGAGCGCGCCGCGGATGACGCCCGACTCGGTGTCGGCGAAGGTGTCGGTCACGTCGCGCACGTCGCCGACGCTCGCGTCGCGCTCGACGAGTTCGTCGCGGATGTCGAGGAGCTCGGCCTGCCGCCCGACCTCGCCGCGGACGATGTCCTCGATCCCCTGGAGGTCCTGGACGCCCTTCACCTCGACGCGGGCGCCGTCGGCGATGGAGACGTTCACGTCCTGCCGGATCGTGCCGAGCCCGCGCTTGACCGCGCCGGTCGAGCGGAGCAGCATCCCGATGCGCCCGGCGGCCTCGCGAGCGCCCTCGGGGCTCCGAATGTCCGGACCCGTCCCGATCTCGACGAGCGGGACGCCGAGCCGGTCGAGCGAGTAGACGACGCCCTCCTCGGTCTCCTCGACGCGCTTGGCCGACTCCTCTTCGAGCATGAGGTCCGCGATCGACACGCGCCCCTCGCTCGTCTCGATCTCGCCCGCCTGCCCCAGCAGGATCGAACGCTGGAAGCCGGAGGTGTTCGAGCCGTCGATGACGAGCTTCCGCATGACGTGCGCCTGATCGACGACGGAGATGTCGAGCAGGTCGGCGATCTGGAGCGCCACGGAGAGGGCCTCGCTATCGACCCGGCGGGGCGGCTCGTCGTCCTCCTCGACGAGGCAGGTGGTGTCGTACGCGAGGTAGGTGAACTCGCGGTCGACGCGGCTCTCCTCCATGGCGGCGTCGTCGAGCTCGCCGAGTTCGCTCTTCGTCGGGTGGAGGCGACGGGTGATCTCCCGGTCGGCCTCGTCCGGGTCGCGCTCGACGGTCGGGGAGTCGCAGAACAGTTTCGTCGCCGTGTCGAGCTGCTGGTGGATCTCCAGCCCGGCGACGAGCCCCAGCTCCTCGTAGTCGTACTCGGGGGTCGCGTCCGTACTCATTACGCCTCACTCCGGCGGCGCGTGACTAAAAGGGTGGCAGTTCGCGTGGGCGACGATCGGCCGGTCGAGCGAGCGGCCGCGATCGACGCCGGCGACGTGATTTATAAATAAACGAGGCGATGGCGCGTGCCGCCGAGCGCCCGCAGGGCGCGAGGAGCACGCGCGAGGGACGCGGTGAGCGCTCGGAGAGCGCGAGCCGCGAGGCTGGGGAGGCGTGAGGTGCTGTGCGGTCGCGGTTGGGTGGGACTCAAAGGGGCAGTCGCCGAGGGGCACGCAGGGGACGTAAGCACCGCAAGGAGCGAGTGGAACGAGCGACTGAGGAGCGCAGCGAGCGTGCGTGCCCCTCGGCGACTGGGGCTTTGGAGGTGTCCGCCGCCGATCTGCAGTCAAACGCAAAGTCGTCACTCCTCACGTAGCGGCCGAAAGGAATTGTGCGTGGGTGCTGTCGTAGAGACAACACCGTGCATCGGTGTGGCGGGTGTTCCGCCGAGCGATGCGTGGGACCGGATTTGAACCGGCGGACCTCTACAGGACAGCGCCCTCAACGCTGCGCCGTTGGCCTGGCTTGGCTACCCACGCTCGCGGTGTTCTGTCGCGTCTCCACGTACCCTTCCCCTAATTAAAAGCCCTTCCATTCGGCCGGACCGTGACGGAGGTTGCCACCGATCGAGAGGACGCACGCGACGAGCCACCCGCCGGGACCGAGTCGTCGAAACCGGCACGCGTTTGGGGGTGGCGTCCCAGCGATCGCAACATGTCCGAGTGGGCCCGCGAGAACGTCCCGACGCTGACCGCCCTCCTGTCCGCCGCCGCGCTCGCGCTCGTGTTCGGCGCCGTCGGCGGCGCGATCCCGAGTAGCGTGCTTCCGCGCGCGAGCGACGCCGTCCTCGAAACGCTCCCGCACCTCAACGCCGTGATATCGACGACCGCGATCGCCACCATCCTGCTCGGCTGGCGGGCGATCTCCCGCGGGAACGTCCGCCGCCACAAGGCGTTCATGCTCTCGTCGTTCGGACTGTTCGTCGCGTTCCTCGGCGGCTACCTCTACCGGCTGATCCTCGTGGGGACCGCCGAGTTCCCCGGCCCGGAGATCGTGTACACGTACGTTTATCTCCCGTTCCTCGCGATACACATCCTGCTCGCGATCGCCTGCGTCCCGTTCGTCTTCTACGCGCTACTGCTCGCCGCCACCCGACCGTACGAGGATCTGTACCACACCCGGCACGCGCAGGTCGGCTCCGTCGCCGCGGTGCTCTGGCTGATCTCCTTCACGATGGGGATCGGCGTCTACCTCATGTTACATCACGCCTTCTGAGAGAAGCGGCCATGAACCGACGCAAAGGGCCGGAATCGGGCGGGTGCCGGCGCCCTACTCCTCGTTCGCCATCTTGTGAGCGGCGTAGAACAGCGGTACGAGCAGCGCCCCGGCGAAGCCGAAGCCGAGCGCGAGCGCGCCGATGTCGCCGGCGGTGAGATCGCGACCGCCGGATCCGCCGTCGGTCGTGTTGCCGCCGTCGGTCGTGTTGCCGCCGTCGGTCGTGTTACCGCTTCCACCGTCGCCCCCGTCACCGCCGGGCGTCACGAGGTCGTCGTCGACCGATCCGACCGCGACCGCGCCCTTCATCCCGACCGCCTCGTGGGGGACACAGAGGTAATTGAACGTGTCGCCGTCGGACGCGTCGTCGAAGGTGTACTCGAAGGTGGCTCCCTCCTCGCTGACCGTCTCGCCGCTGTCGAACGTCCCGTCCTCGGCGACGACGTTGTGCGCGCCGCCCTGTCCGGTCCACTCCCAGACGACCGTCGTCCCGGGATCGATCAGGATCGCCGCCGGCCCGAACTTGAGGCCGTCGACCGCGCCGACGTCGACCGTGACCTCGTCCTGCCCGGTGTAATCGTGGGTGCCGTCGTAGTTGTCGACGTCGTCCAGCCAGCCGTCGTACTGAGCCGCCGCTCCGCCGGAACCGGCGGCGAGGCCCGTTGCGACGGCGGCCCCCGCGGCGCCGGCCCTGAACAGTCCGCGGCGACTCATCGTTGTCTCGTCGGCGTCGGATGTCATACGCGTACCTCCCGTCGTGGGCGTATTTAAATTCCCGATTCCACCGCCGCGCCGTGAAAGGGCATCGGCAGCGGACAGAATGCGGTCGGAACGCTGGACGGAGGCTCGATCAGTCGTCGGCCGCGGTCGCGCCGGGCGCGGTCCCCTCGATGTCGCGGTCCGCCTCTTCGCCCTCCACGTCGAACGGGTACTCACCGGTGACACACCCCAGACAGAGGTCCGCGCGGCTCTCGCCGAGCGCGTCGGCGACGGCGTCGATCGAGAGGTACGACAGCGAGTCCGCGCCCACCTCCTCCCGGATCTCCTCGGTGGAGGCGTCGGCGGCGATCAGCTCCTCGCGGGTCGCCATGTCGATCCCGAAGTAGCAGGGCGCGACGATCGCCGGCGCGCCGATCCGGAGGTGGACCTCCTCGGCGCCCGCCTCGCGGACCAGTTCGACGAGCTGCGTCGAGGTGGTTCCCCGGACGATCGAGTCGTCGATGATGGTAACCGACTTGCCCTCGACGGTGGACCGAATCGGGTTGAGCTTCAGCCGGACCGCGCGCTCCCGCTCGTCCTGGGTCGGCATGATGAACGTCCGACCGACGTAGCGGTTCTTCATCAGCCCCTCGGCGAACTCGATCCCCCCTTCGCCCTCGGGGCGGGGGTCCCCGTCCGCGGTCGTCTCGCCGGCGGCGTCGGCGTAGCCGGAGGCGAACGCCCGCCCCGAGTCCGGGACGGGCATCACCACGTCCGACTCGACGCCGGACTCCTCCCAGAGCTTCCGGCCGAGCTTCCGACGTACCTCGTACACGAGGCTCTCGTCGATCACGGAGTCGGGACGGGCGAAGTAGACGTGTTCGAAGAAGCAGTGGGCGGACGACTCGCGTTCGACGAGCTGATACGTGTCGTACCCGCTCCCGTCGGGGTCCAAGACGACCAGTTCGCCGGGGCGCACGTCGCGGATCAGCTCCCCGTCGAGCGTGTCGATGGCGGCGGACTCGCTGGCGAGCACGTAGCCGCCGTCGATCTTTCCGAGACACAGCGGGCGGTTCCCGAGGGGGTCGCGCACGCCGAGGACCGTGTCGTCGTGGGTGATCGCCAGCGAGTAGGAGCCGTGGATCCGGTTCATCGTGTGTTTGACCGCCCGGACGAGGTCCTCTTCGAGGAGGTTGCGCGCGAGGTCGTGGGCGATCACCTCGGTGTCGCCGTCGGAGGTGAACGCGTGGCCGGCCTCCGCGAGCTCCGCCCGGACCTCGTCGGCGTTGACGAGGTTCCCGTTGTGCGAGAGCCCGAGCGACCCGGACTTAAAGGAGACCGAGAAGGGCTGCGCGCAGCTCTTGTCGAGGCTGCCGGCGGTCGGGTACCGGACGTGGCCGATGCCGGTGCCGCCCGACAGCGACTCCAGGTCGCCCTCGTCGAACGCGTCGCCGACGAGCCCGCGCTCGACGTGGCTGTGCTGTTGGAAGCCGTCGTGCGTGACGATCCCCGCGGACTCCTGTCCCCGGTGTTGGAGCGCGTACAGCGCGTAGTACAGCGGTCGCGCGGCCTCGCGGTCGGCGAGCGAGACGCCGACGACGCCGCACTTCTCTCGCGGCTCGTCAGCGGTGTTGTCCCCACCGGCTTGCATATACACGTCGGTGGGACGTGAGTCGATAAAAACCCTCGTGTTCGTGGTGCAATCATCCGTGTAACCTACAGAAGTATGCACAGGAGTGGATCAAAGACGCTGATTCCCCGACGCGACAGCGATCGCATCCCTCCCGCGGCGACCCTCTCAGTCTTCGTCGACGTACTCGTCCAACCGCTCGAAGTACGCCTCGCGCGGCACCTGGTAGGCGGCCCGGTAGTCCACGTCGCCTGCGGCGAACCGCTCCGCCGCGTCGACGGCGGCGGCCGCGCCGGTCTCGCGGCTCTCGTACGTCTCCGAGATCGCCTCGATCTCGGGCTCCAAGAAGAGGACGACGTGCCACTCCTCGGTGGCGTACTGGCCCGACCCGGGCCGGGCGTTGCGCGCGCCGTTCGTCAGGTAGATCGTCGGGAGACACTCGGACGGGAGGTCGTCGCCGCCGAACACGTCCGGGCGGTACACGAGGATCGCCCGGCCGCTCGGCTCCTCGTTCCACACCCGCCAGCCGTCCGGCAGCGCCTCGAAGCTCATGGGCGGAGTCGGGGGCGAGGGCTTGAAAGGGTCGCGCTCCGGGCGGGAGAGGTGGCCGGCCGGCTCCCCCGGCGACCGGGAGACCACCTCAGTCCACGATGTCGGAGCCGCCCGCCGGCAGGAACTCCTGTATCTGGTCGGCGCTCGCCACCTTCCGCACGAACGAGGTGTCCTTGAACCGGCCTTTCAGCTCGCGGTACGCCATCATCGCGGCGTCGTTCTGCGCGTACATCCCCGGCTCCAGCGTGACGCTCGTCGCCGCGCGGTCGACGATGGCCGAGGGCGGGCCGCCGATGGCGCGCGTGACGGGCTCGCACTGGACGCCGACGGCGACCCGGCAGGGCACGTCCTCGAAGTAGGTGCGGTCGCCGCGGATCACGAAGCTCCCCTTCTCGATGTACTCGCCGCTCTCGGGCGTCTTCGACACCTGATCCGGCTCGACCATGTACGCGTCGCCCGCGCCGCGCCCGTCCTTCCAGTCCGACGAGTAGGAGACCGCGAACTGCGCGGCCTCACGCAGGGTCTCCTCCGAGAAGTCGACCGGGTCCGCCGACTCGGAGGGCCCCGCGACCTTCAACAGCGTCACCGGTCCCCCGTGCGCCTGCGTGTGGAAGAACCGGTCGTGTTTGCCCATGTACTTTTTCACAAGCTCCTCGTTCTGGTCGGCGTTGCGCCCGCCGATGACGAGGTACCCCGTCGAGGTCCGGAACCAGCGGAACCGCTCGAACCAGTCGTCGGGGCTCCGGATCGGGATCGAGGAGCGCGAGAGCCAGTCGGTCTCGTACTCCTCCTCGCCCTCGTCCCCCTCGCCGCCGCCGGCGTCGCTTCCGCCCTCTTCGTCGTCGGCCGCCTCCTTCGCCTCCCACTCGGCCTTCCGCTCTTTGACCGCCTCAAGATCTTGCCGGGTCGACTCGATGGCCTCCATCGCGCCCTCCTTCTTGCCCTCGATCCGCTTGGCCTCCTGATAGAGGCGGTCGGCGTTGACCTCCACGCCCGCGCTCGCGTCGAGTTCGACGCGGGTGTCGTCCTCACCGAGTTCGACCGTCACCGTCCCCTCGCCGCCGTCGACGTCGACGACGGCCTCCGCCGCGGGGATCCCCCGCTCGGCGCCGGCGTCGAGGGTCTCCGCGATCTCGTCCCAGGGCACGTCGTTCTCGCGGGCCTCCTGCACCGTCGAGAGCACCTCGTCGACGAGGTCGTACTCGGCGTACAGCAGCTCCGCGCGCTCGCGCTCCGCCTCCGCCTGCTCCTCGAACCCCTCGATCGCCCCCTTCTGCTGTTCGATGATCCGCTCCTGTTTGGCGATCTCCTCCTCGAAGTCGGGCCGCGAGGCGCTCGCGTCCGTCGGCGCCTCCCCCGCGTCGGACTCCTCGTGTTCCAGCCGGTAGAAGTACTCGTCGACGGCGGCGTTGAAGGAGTCGAAGCCGACGCTCGGAAGCCCCTCGTGCTCCGAGAGCGGGAAGGGCGTGACGTCGACGACGCGGGGGTCGCGGTCGTCGGCCTCGTCGTCCTCGCCGCCGTCTCCGTCCCCCTCGTCGAGTTCCTCCTCGTACACCCGCGGGTCGACGTCGCCCGAGCGGAGCCGCTCGCCGATGCGTTCGAGCGCCTCGTGAAGCGCACGGAGCTGGTCGTCGGTGGCCTCTTCGATGGGCGTCTCCTTCTCGACGCTGGCCCGGGTGCACACCTCCTCGGCGTAGAGCCCGCCGAGGTTGAGCTGCGTGGCGAGGGTCCGCACCACGTCGCTGTCGGACTCGCGCATGTGGCGTTTGAACCCGCCGAGGCTCACGTCGAGGGGGTTGAGCCGCGAGGCCGGATACTCGTACTGCGATCCGGGCGCGACCGTCCGGGACTTGAGCCGGACGGTCTGAAGCGCGCCCACGACCTCGCCGGTCTCGTCGAGCGCGGCGACGTTCCCCTGCCCGAACAGCTCGGCGACGAGCGTCGTGTTCTGGTCCTCGCGCTCGAACTCGAAGGTGAGGATGCGGTCGAACTCGTACTGCTCGACGCCCGCGAAGTCGGCGCCGGACATGCGATTGCGCAGCATCTTCGCGAAGTTCGGCGGCCGACCGGGGGCGTCCGAGACGTTGTCGGGATCCGCGACGTGAGCGCGTTTGATATCGCCCACCTCGATCATCAGTTCGACCCGGCCGCGGTCGAAGTCGCGGAGCTTCAGCCGGAGCAGGTCGTCGTCGTAGAGGTACGCCTTGTCGACCTTCGCGCCCTCGTACCGATTGAGCTCGGTGACGAGCGCGCCGAGGTCGATGCTCGACAGCTCCCGCTTCTGGTCCATACACCAAGGAGACAGCCGGCCCGGAAAAAGACGTGTCGTTGTGAGGACGGACGGTCGAGGGGTCGACCCTCGGGGCGCCTACAGCCGCTTCGAGACGTACGGCCCGTCCTGGTGGTAGCCGAGCTTGGTCCGGTAGTACTCGCGGGCGCCGATCCCGGAGATGATCGCCATCTTGCGGTAGCCGGCGTCGCGGGCCAGCTCCTCGGCGCGTTGGAGGAGCCGCTTGCCGTACCCCTGGTGCTGCCAGTCGCCGTCGCCGCCGATGGCGACTTCGCTGCCGTACACGTGGAGTTCGCGGATCAAGGCGGCGTCTTCGAGTTCGCGGCGAATCGCGTCGCCCTCGGTGCCCGGCGCGCCGGGCTGGTCGGGCGCGAAGGAGGGGAACCGGAGGCGACAGAAGCCGACGAGCAGGTCGCGGACGGGGTCCTCGAAGGAGATGAAGTGTTCCGTCCCGCCGCCGGCCTCGTAGGTCATCACGTCGAGTTCGACGTCGTCCGGGTCCGGGTCGGCGTCGTTGTGGCCGACCTCGCGGGCGCGGATGTCGCGCTGGACGATCCCCTTCTGTTCGGCCCGCCGGTCGGCGAGCTGTCGGAGGTTCGACTTCCAGACGCCGCCCTCGATGAAGTCGGCCGGAATGTCGCGCTGGACGCGCTGGAGCCGCGTGTACTTGGGGATGTGGTCCATCGCCTCGGCGACCACGTCGGCCGCCTCCTCGTTCGAGAGGGGCTCGAAGTCGTCGCGGCGCCACCGGTCGTATATCCGGGTCCCCTCGACGACGAGGGTCGGGTAGATCTTGAGGTAGTCCGGCCGCCAGTCGGGGTTCTCGAACAGCTGCCGGAAGTCCTCGATACACATCTCGCGGGTCATCCCCGGCTGGCCCGGCATCATGTGGAAGCCGACCTTGAACGCGGCGTCGCGGAGCCGGCGGTTGGCGTTCCGGGAGGCCTCGTTGCCGTGCCCGCGGTGCATCTCGCGGTTGATCCGCTCGTAGGTGGTCTGGACGCCGACCTCCACCTTGGTGCCGCCCAGATCGAGCATGCGGTCGATCTGCTCGGGGTCACACCAGTCGGGCTTCGTCTCGAACGTCGTCCCGATGTTGCGGATCTCGTTGGTCTCGTTCTCCGCGATCACGTCCTCGAGGTACTCGAACTCCGTCTCCTCGGGAGCGGGCGCGAACGACTCGCCCTCGGCCGGTTCGGGCTCCTTGTCCAGGTCGTAGTCGTTCATCGCCTGGAGCGCGCGCTTCACGAACCACTCCTGGTAGTCGTGCGAGCGCGCGGTCATCGTCCCGCCCATCAGGATGAGCTCCACCTTGTCGACGGGATGGCCGATCTTCCGGAGCTGTTCGAGCCGGAGGGTGACCTGCCCGTACGGGTCGTAGTCGTTCTGCTCGCCGCGGGCCGCGGCGGGCTCGTGGCCCGTGTACGACTGCGCCGAGGAGAACTCGGAAGCCGGCCCGCCGGGGCAGTAGAGGCACTTCCCGTGCGGGCACAGCTTCGGCGAGGTCATGATCGCGACCGGCGAGACGCCGGAAGCGGTCCGAATCGGCTTCCGCTGCACGACCTCGATCACGTCGTCGCGAGCCTCCGTGGGCGCGTGGTCCAGAATCTCGGTGTTCTTCGGGACCTTCGGGGAGCCGAACTCCGAGCAGGCGTCGAGCTTGGCGGACTCCAGGTCGTCGCGGTCGATCTCGCCCGCGAGAATCCGATCGACGAGATGTTCGCAGGTCCGGACGAACGCCTCGGGCTGGTCTTCTCCCTCGCTTCCGGCGTCCGCGTCACTCGCCGCGTCGGTACTCATTACCCTTCGATCGGCGGGTTTCGGAGTTAAGCGTGTCGCACCCGTGTCCCGCGGAGACCGTCGAACCGTACACCCAAGAGTATATTAGCTAGTGATATAACTGAGTAATCAATGGCGCCGACACAGATCCAGCGGGCCCGAGACGGCGAGGTCACGCCCGCGATGGAGCGCGTGGCAGAGCGCGAGAACCGCGATCCCGAGTTCGTCCGTCGGCAGATCGCCGACGGGCAGGCGGTGATCCCGAACAACCACGCCCACGACTCGCTCGACCCGATGATCATCGGGAGGGAGTTCTCGACGAAGGTCAACGCCAACATCGGCAACAGCGAATCGACCAGCGACCTCGACGCGGAGCTCCGGAAGCTCCACGCCGCCGTCCACTACGGCGCAGACACCGTCATGGACCTCTCGACGGGGGAGCGCTTGGACGAGACCCGCGAGGCGAACGTCGCGTACTCGCCGGTCCCCGTCGGCACGGTTCCCATATACGAGGCGGTGAAGCGAGCGGACGACCCGTCCGCGATCACTCACGAACTGCTGCTCGACGTGATCGAGAAGCAGGCCGAACAGGGGGTCGACTACATGACGATCCACGCGGGCGTGCTGCTGGAGCACCTGCCGCTGACCGACGGTCGCACGACCGGAATCGTCTCGCGCGGCGGCTCGATCCTAGCCCAGTGGATCGAGGAGAACGGGATGCAGAACCCGCTGTACGCGAAGTTCGAGGAGATCTGCGAGATTCTCGCGGCACACGACGTGACGGTCTCGCTCGGTGACGGCCTCCGCCCCGGTTGCCTCGCCGACGCGAGCGACGAGGCGCAGTTCGCCGAACTCGACACCCTCGGCGAGCTGACTCGCGTCGCGTGGGATCACGGCGTGCAGGTGATGGTGGAAGGCCCCGGCCACGTCCCGATGGACGAGATCGCCGACAATGTCGACCGGCAGCAGGAGGTGTGCGACGGCGCGCCGTTCTACGTGCTCGGTCCCCTCGTGACGGACATCGCCCCGGGATACGACCACATCACGAGCGCGATCGGTGCAACCGAGGCGGCGCGTGCGGGGGCGGCGATGCTCTGCTACGTCACCCCGAAAGAGCACCTCGGCCTCCCCGACGCGGAGGACGTGCGAGACGGGCTCGCGGCGTATCGGATCGCGGCCCACGCCGCCGACGTCGCCAACGGGCTTCCGGGCGCGCGCGACTGGGACGACGCCCTCTCGGAGGCGCGCTACGAGTTCGACTGGGCCCGGCAGTTCGACCTCGCGCTCGATCCCGACCGCGCGCGGTCCTCCCACGATCAGACGCTCCCCGGAGATAACTACAAGGAGGCCCGGTTCTGCTCGATGTGCGGCGCGGAGTTCTGCTCGATGCGCATCGATCAGGACGCCCGGGACGCGGACGGCGAGATGGCCGCCATCGACGGCGAGACCGACCTTGACGCGTCCGCCGCCGCGGCGGTGAACGTCCCGCCGGTTGGGTCGCACGACACCGACCGCGTACCGGACGAGATCGAGATCGACGGGGTCACGTTCACACCGGAAACGGGGCACGCCGACGACTGATTCGCAATCGGCCGTCGCTCCGGAACGTCCCTCGCCGTCGTCGACCGGATCCGCCCGTTTTAGGTCGACCGGCCCGTACCGCGGGAGCGTGCTACGAAAGGACCTCCTTCGCGTCTCCCGGGCCGGCGGTGGGTACCGCCCGCGCTTCGCGACCCGCGATCACCGCCCGCTCGCGGCGCGGGTGCTCGGGGCCTTCGAGTCCCACGTCGGGGAGCGGCGCGGCGACCTCGACGACGCGCTGGCGGATCTGGAGGCCGACGCCGCCGACGCCGGCGGCGACTTCAAACTGGTTCGGGGGCTCGCCGCGCTCGTGGAGCGCGAGTGCGCCTTCGAGACGCGCGCTCCGGTTCCCCCGCGCCGCGTCCGACGGGCCGCGTTCGAGGCCGCGGAGGCCGTGGGCGTCGCGAGCGAGGCCGAGCGCGAGGCCGCGGTCGACCGCGCCGCCGACGCGCTCGGGATCGACCCCGGCGACGTGGAGGCGTCGCTGTACGCCGACCGCGACGTCAACGAGGTCCTCGTCGACGCCGACGTGCGGTGGGACCCGAACTCGCTCCTCGAACAGTACGACCTCTCGCTGGCCCAGACCGCCCTCTTCGACGCCACCGAGGTCCGAGTGCGGTCGAACGACCCGAAGCGGCTCGTCTCCGCCGTGAAGCGACTGCGCCTGATGTACGAACTGGAGAAGACCCCCCAGGGCCGCGAACTGGTGGTCACCGGCCCCGACGCGCTCTTCTCGCGCACCCGGCGCTACGGGACGGCCTTCGCTCGGCTGCTCCGGACCGTCGCGGAGTCGGCGGAGTGGGAGCTCTCGGCGACGATCGACGACCGCGGGCGCGAGCGCACCATGCGTCTCTCCGACGGCGACGTGACGGTGCCGGGCGTCGAGCCGGTCGCCGAGCCCGACTTCGACAGCGGGGTCGAGGCCGACTTCGCCGGGCGGTTCCGCGGGCTCGACCTCGACTGGACCCTCGTCCGCGAGCCGGAGCCCCTCGAAACCGGAACCCGGGTGATGATCCCCGACTTCGCGTTCGACTACGACCACGCCGACTTCCGGCTGTTCTTCGAGGTGATGGGCTTCTGGACCCCAGAGTACGTCGAGAAGAAGCTCTCCCAGCTCGCCGACGGGGAGGACGTGGACCTGCTGGTCGCCGTCGACGAGAGCCTCGGCGTCGGCGAGGAGATCGCCGCGCGCGACCACCGCGTCGTCACCTACTCCGGGACCGTCCGCGTGAAAGAGATCGTCGACGTGCTCCGCGAGTACGAGGCCGAGTTCGTCGCCGACGCCGCCGCCGACCTCCCCGAAACCCTCTCGCCCGACGCCGACGCGATCGGGCTCGACGACCTCGCCGACGCGCACGGCGTGAGCGTCGAGGCGATCGAGGACAAGTCGTTCCCCGACCACGAGCGGATCGGTCGGACCCTCGTGCGGCCCGCGGTTCTGGCGGCGGCGGGCGAAGAGCTGGAAGCCGGGATGTCGCTCTCGGCGGCCGAGTCGGTCCTCGACGTGCGCGGGATCGACGACACGAGCGCCGCCCTCTCGCGCCTCGGGTTCCGGGTAGAGTGGGAGGGGCTCGGCGGGGGGACGGTGCGGGAGAAAGGGGAGTAGCCGGCGGACGACTCGCGGCCTACTCCACGACCGGCAGGTCCGCGCGGCTCCCCTTCGGAACCACCGACCGGAGTTCGTCGTAGAGGTAGAGCCCCACGCCGATAGGCGCCCGCTCGCCGGCGACCTCGTGGGTCGCGATCAGGTACCCCCAGTCGCCGTCCCACTCGGGGAGGTCCTGGTCGTCGCCGGCGACGAACCGGGACGCCCGCTCAGGGTCGAGTTCGATGACGTTCTTCGTCGCGAGACCCCCGAACCGGGTGGCCGCACGGGTGGTCGGTTTCCAGTGCTCCTGACGGGTCCGGAGGAAGGTCATCCCGATCGCCTCCACCGCGCTCGGGTCGGTCGCCTCGCCGTTGAAGATCCAGACCTTCCCCGCGCCCTTCTCCCAGAAGCTGTACCCCTCGAACACCCCTCTCTCGATCCCGAACCGCTCGGCCCACCAGTCGAGCACTTCCCGTCTGCTCGCGCGCCCCTCGACCTCGCGGTCGGCGGGGGTCTCCGGGAGCCGGTCGAAGCGCTGGCCGTCGTTGGTGGGGGCGTCGTCGCTCATGCGCTCGCCTCCTCGCCGCCGCTGGCAGCGTTGGGGTCGTCACCGCCCACGCGCAGCTTCGCGCAGAAGAACCCGCCCGTGTCGTTGTGGTGGGGATAGACGCGGTGCGCGCGCGTCACCGACTCGTCGTAGGTCTCGTCCTCCCACTCCGTGACGCCGGGAACCGTGTCGAGCGGGAGGTCGAGCTCGACGATCTCGCAGTCCTCCTCGCCGAGGACGTGGTCAAGCACCGCCTCGTTCTCCTCGGGCGCGAACGTGCAGGTGGAGTAGACGACGGTCCCGCCGGGGCGGGTCGCCTGCACGGCGCGCGCCAAGATCCCCTTCTGGATCCCGGCGACCGCGTGGACGTGATCGAGGGTCCACTGGTCGACCACGTCCGGGTTCTTGCGGCAGGTCCCCTCACACGAGCAGGGGGCGTCGACGAGGGCGCGATCGAACTCGTCGAACGCGAGCGGCTTCGTCGAGAAGTTGCGCGCGTCCTGGTTGGTGACGATCGCGTTCGTGATCCCGAGGCGCTCGGCGTTGTGCCGGAGCGCGGAGAGCCGCCCGAGGTTGTTGTCGTTGGCGACGACGGTTCCCTCGTCGTCCATCGCGTCCGCGATCTGGGTGGTCTTGCTGCCGGGCGCCGCGCAGGCGTCCCAGACGCGGTCGCCCGGCCGCGGATCGAGCGCGAGTCCCGGCAGGACGGAGACCTCCTCCTGGCCGTGGGTCCAGCCGTGGACGTACGGCCAGTTGCCGCCGGGGTTGCCGTCCGGGAGCCGGAAGAGCCCGTCGTGCCAGTCGACGGGCTCGTAGGCGACTCCCTCCTCGTCGAACGCCTCGCGGACGCGGGCCGGCGAGGCCGCCATCTCGTTCACGCGGACGACCGACGGGAGGGGCCGGTCGCAGGCCGCCCGAAACGCGTCGGCATCGTCGACGAGGGCCTCGTAGCGGTCGAGGGGATTCATGACCGCCCTTGCGCGCCGGACGGTTAGTCGGTTTCGGGACAGGGCGATCGGATCGCCCCGGGTGGCCGCCACTTCGCGCCCCACCTTTAGGTCGGCGGCGGGAGTACGAGAGCGCATGGCACGCATCTCCGTGCTCGACGACGAGGTGTCGCTGGACGAGCCGACGCTGGTCGAGGGGTTCCCCGGCGTCGGCCTCGTCGGCAAGATCGCGACGGACCACCTGATCGAGGCCCACGACATGGTCCACTACGCGAACGTGCACTGCGACGGGCTCCCGCGGGTGGCCGTCTACCACGAGTCGGACCCCTCGCTGACGTCGCCGGTGCGGCTGTACGCCGACGCCGAACGCGACCTCGTCGCGCTCCGCAGCGACGTCCCGGTGAATCCCGGCGCCGCGACCGAGGTCGCCGGCTGTCTCGACACCTGGTTCGAGGACACCGGCGCGTTCCCCGTGTTCCTCTCCGGGCTCGGCCGCGAGAAGGACGAGACGCCGCCCGACCTGTACGGCGTCGCGACCGGGAACGGCGGCGACGCGCTCTCTCGCGCCGAGGTCGAGGACCCGCCGGAGTCGGGACTCGTCTCCGGGCCGACCGGCGCGATGCTCGCGGAGTCGCTGGAGCGCGGTCGCGACGCGGTCGGGCTCATCGTCGAGTCGGACCCGCAGTTCCCCGACCCCGAGGCGGCGCGGGTCCTCATCCTCGACGGCATCGATCCGATCGCCGGAACGGAGACGCCCACCGAGGGGCTCGTCGATCAGGCGACCGAGATCAAGAACGCGAAGCAGGCGTTCGCGAAGCGGATGCAGGAGGCGACCGAGGAGAGCTCGCAGGCGGAGCCGCTGAAGATGTTCCAGTGAGGGGCGCCGACACTCGGCGCCTCACTCGGCACCTCGACCGAAAGCGCCCCGTCAGCTCCCGCCCTCCAGCTCGTCGAGGATCGGGCGGTACTTGAGCTGGACCTCGTCCCACTCGCGGTCGGGGTCGGAGTCGGCGACGAGCCCGACGCCGGCGAAGAGGGTGGCTCGGCTTTGGGTCGCCACCGCGGACCGGATCGCGACCGCGAACGCGCCGTTGCCGGCGGCGTCGATCCAGCCGACCGGCGCCGCGTACCAGCCGCGGTCGAACGGCTCCGTGTCGTGGATCGTTTCGAGCGCGCGGTCCGGCGGGAGCCCCCCGACCGCGGGGGTCGGGTGGAGCGCCTCCACGAGGTCGAGGACGTGGCGGTCGGCGTTCAGCTCGGCCGTGATCGGGGTGTGGAGGTGTTGCACCGTGGCGAGCCGCCGGACGCGTCGCTCGCCCGCCGAGATGGAGGCCGCGAACGGCTCTAACTGCTCGCGGACGGTGTCTGCGACGAGCTCGTGTTCGTGGACGTTCTTGGCATCGTCGAGCAGCTCCTGCGCGAGCCACTCGTCTTCGGCCGGGGTCTCGCCTCGACCCGTCGTGCCCGCGAGCGCGTCGGTCTCGACGGTCCGACCGCGCAGCGCGACCAGCCGCTCCGGGGTCGCGCCGAAGAAGGCGCTCCCCTCGGCGTCGGGCTCGAAGTAGTAGCGGTGGCAGTCCGGGTACTTCTCCGCGAGCCGGTCGAGCGTCGCCGCCCGCGGGAAGTGGGCGTCGAGGTCGGCCTCCAGCGCCTGCGCGAGCACCACCTTCCGGAGGTCGCCGCCGCGGATCCGGTCGACCGCGGCCTCGACGCTCTCGCGCCACGCCTCGCGGCTCGTCGTCCGGCGGGTCGCCGCGATTCCGGGCCGCGGCGGGCGGTCTCCCTCCCTCGGGAGTCCCGCGATCCGGTCGCGCTCGGCGGCGAGCCGCTCCTCGACCGCGTCGGGATCGGCGTCGTCGCCGACCGCGTTCACCGTGAGCCACGCGCCGTTGTCCGCGAACGTGACCTGCACGCGCGGGAGGACGAACCGCGCCTCGGGAAACGGCTCCCATGGGTCGCCGTCGCATCCGCCCTCGTGGAAGGCGAACCCGCCGAAGAGACGGGGACGGGCGGCCTCAGTCCCGGCGTGGACGTCGCCGGAGTCGAACAGGTCGTCGGCGCCGGATCGGATCGCCGCGAATCGGTCCGGGCCGCTCGCGGTCAGCGTCGCGGCCGCGCCGCTGGCGAACACGAGCGCGTCGTCGGGGGCGTTCCACGTCATTCGCGGCGCCGAGAGGGCGTCGAACGCGGCCGCGAAGGCGGGCGCGTCGATCCCGGTCGTGCGGCTAACGAGGGTCGACACCGGGGACGAACGCGCCCGTACCATTGCCATTTGATCGGGTCCGGGGAACCTTTATCCTGACTATCCCGGGAGTCCGCGAGCGGGAACCGGGGTGCGGTTCAGCTGTACCGCTCCTCGTTCCACGGGTTCGCGGTGTCGCTGTAGCCGCGCTTCTCCCAGTAGCCGAGCTCCTTCTCTGCGAGGAACTCCACGCCGGAGACCCACTTGGCCCCCTTGTACGCGTACTTATGCGGCGTGACGACCCGGACCGGGCCGCCGTGGTCGGCCGGGAGGTCGTCGCCGTCGAACCCGTAGGCGAACAGCACGCCCTCGCGGGTGCACTCCTCCAGCGAGAGGTTGGTCGTGTAGCCGTCGAGCGCGTGGAACAGGACGTGTTCGGCGTCGTCTCGCACGCCCGCTCGGTCGACGATCTCGCCGAACTCGACGCCGGTGAACGCGCAGTCGAACTTGCTCCAGCCGGTCACGCAGTGGAAGTCCTGCCGCTGGGTCACCGACGGGAGATCGCGGAACGCGGAAAGCGAGTACGCGAGCGGGTCCTCGACGGCGCCCCACACCTCGAACTCGAACGTCTCCGGGTCCCACGAGGGCGTCCCGCTCTTCGAGAGCACGGGGAACCGATCGGTCTCGCGCTGTCCCGGCGGGAGCCGGTCGTCTCCGAACTCGCGGTAGAGGTCCGTGAGGTCCTCGATCGCGTCGGTGGCAGCGGCGTCAGCGTCATCGGCTCCCGAATCTACGCGGGCGTCGGCGTCGGGCGCGCCGGCTTCGGTCATGACCTCCCGTACGTCCCGGCCTCACCTATGTATGTCGCTCTCGCGACAGCGGCCGACGGAGGTGCACGGGGAAGACGCCCCGCGACATGTTCGGGAAACCCAACGAATTGCAGGATATAAAATAGTTATTCGAATGCTCAGAAATAGACTTTCAAGATTGCCCGAAATCGGTTTCTAATAACCGTAGCATCGACGCCACATTTATATACCCATTCCCATTACTCCCCAGCAGGAAATGCCACAAGTAGAGATAACCGTGCCGGAGCATCTGGAGATGCAGATCGCTCAGATGGTCGAGCAGGGGGAGTTCCTCAACCGCGAGGAGGCGGTCGAAGAGCTCCTGTCGACGGGGATAAAGGCGTTCAAGACGAGCGGTCCGCGAGACGACGAGGACTCCAGCGGGTTCGAAGACGAGGGGATGATGGGCCACGAAGACGAGTACGTTTTCTGAGGCACTCGGCTTCCGTTGGTCTCGTTCCGATCGGTTCCGGACTCCCTCGCCGTCCCCGAGCGTTTCGCCGCCCCTCCGAACCGGCCGCCGTTTCCCGATCGGCTTCAGTCCCGCTTTGGGTTCCCGGCCGGATGTCGAAACGCTGCAGAACCGTGCGTATACCCCTCAACAACGCTTAAAGGGTGTACGGCCCGTATCAACGGGTATGCACAAAGACGAGCTTCTCGAACTCCACGAGCAGATGGTGACGATCATGGAGCACTTCCGCAACCACGAGACCGTGGACGGCTCGCTCTTCGACCCGTACGACGAGCTCGATGTCGATCCCTCCCACGTCCACAAATCGAAGAGCGAGCACAAACACGCCGTGTTCGTCCTCGGAAACGCCCTCGCGAACGCGATGAGCGAAGACGAATTCTCTCCCGCCGGCCGCGTCGGCAAGCGGATGGAGGAGCTCGCCGACGACGCCGAAAACAAGATCTGAGACGGAAGTACCGCCGGGTCAGTGGAGGGTCTCGCGGCCGGAAGCGACCCGCGAATTCTTAAGCGCTCGGCCGTTCCCTCACCCACATGGTCGCGGAGGCGCTTTCGTCGGACGCCGCTCACCTCGTCGCCGGCGGCGCTCTCGTCGCCGCCGCGCTCGCCGTCGTGTATCGGGCCGATCGTCCGAGCGGAGCGTGGACGCGGGCGCTCCGCTCCCGCTTCCTCCTCGGCGTCCCGTGGGGGACGCTCGTCGCGATCGCCGCGGTCGTCGCCGTCTATCTGTTCGTACAGAGCGGGCTGGAGAACCCGGACCGACCCGTCGTGATCCCCTTCCGGTCGTGGTCGTACTTCTACCCCGAGGGAATGCTCTGGTCCGGGCTCGCGCACTCCGGGAGAGGCCACATCACGGGGAACCTCCTGTCGACGCTCGTCGCCGGCGTGCTGGCCGAGTACGCCTACGGGCACTTCCCCGGCGGTCGCGATGTCGACGAGGGAACCGGGACGGTGCGATCGGCGCTCCCGTCGGTCGGGTCACTCCCGTCTGTCGGGTCGCTCCCGTCGGTCGGGTCGCTGTCCGCCGCCGGCTCCCTCGCGCCGGTTCGGGAATCGCTGGCGGTCGGTGCCTCCTCGCGCGAATCGCTTGCTTCGAACCCTTACGTTCGGGCGTTCGTGGTCGTTCCGGGAGCGATGCTGTCGTTCGGCGTCCTCTCGTCGCCGTTCGCGCTCGGACCGGTGATCGGCTTCTCGGGCGTGGTGTTCGCGTTGTGGGGGTTCGCGCTCGTGTTCTACCCGGTCAAAACGATCGCCGCGCTCACCGGCGCGACGCTGGTGAACGTGACCTACCGGACGCTCCGGAACCCGGTCGTCGTCTCGGAGGCGAGCGGCTCGTACGGCGCGCCGAGCTGGGCGAACGTCGCGATACAGAGCCACGCGATCGGACTGATCGCGGGGATCATCGCCGCGGTGTGGCTCGTTCGACGGCGGCGGAGCGCGGGAGCCGCGTGGACAGACGTGGACTCGCAGTGGATCGACCCGCGATCGCGGACGACCGCGCTGGTCGCGTTCGGAGCGGTCCTGCTGTTCGGCGCGTCCCGCCGGCTCTGGGCCGTCTACTGGTACCTGGGGAACGAGCGGTACGAGATGTACCGCGCCGTCGGACTCGGCCTGCTCGCGGTCCTCGCGGCGATCGCCGCGCTCGCGATCGCCGGACGCGACGAGCCGATCCGGTCGGATATGGCCGTCTCGGAGCCAAAAACGGTCCGTGAGGGAATCCGGTCGGCGACGCCCGCGGCGGTCGGCCTGCTGCTGCTCGTCTCGGCGCTGGCGGTCGTGGCCGGACCGGGGATCGCGCCGAACCTCGTCGCCGTCGACGACGACACCGAGCTTCCGGGCGACCCGATCGAGATCGAGGGGTATCAGGTGACGTACGCCGAGAACGTCGAGAACCGGGTGGTGAGCGCGGTCGACGTGGAGGCGTTCGGCCGGTCGACGAGCGTCAACACCTCCGGGGTGATCGTGGCGAACGCCGACCGGGAGATCTGGACCGCGGCGGTCTCGAAGGGGAACCTCGCCTTCTGGGGGTACCGCGCGATCGACGTGGGAGGGACCGGCTGGCGCGAGACCGTCTGGGTCCAGCGCACCGGCTGGGTGGCGGCGAACGGCGGGCCGACCTACCGGGTCGACGCGGTGCGCAACGAGACGCGGTCGACGCTGTTCACGAGCGACCCGGCGCGGGCCGAGCCCCGAATCGAGGGCCGGAACGTCACGGTCGCCGCCGTCGAGGGCGGGTTCGAACTGCGCGTGACGGGCGACGGCGGGGCCGAAGTCGCCCCTCTTCCGGCCGCGAACGAGTCGGTGACGCTGCGGGGGGTCACGTTCGTCCAGAAGCGCGACGCGGTGTTCGCGGTGCGGGGAGAGACGCGGGTGCGGATCGCGGAGCGGGAGACGTACGAGGGGCGGCAGTGAATTGGAACGGGAGCGCGGAGACCGGCGGCGACGCGCGTCAGGCCCACTCGATCCGGTACACTTCGGTGTCGATCTCGCGGGCGGCGTCGGTGTGGTGGTCGAACTGCGCCTCGATCGCGAAGTCGGCGGCGAACGCGTGGGTGACCTCGCCGCCGTTGTCGGCCGCGAACGCCTCGACGAACTCGCGGCTGCCGGCGTTGTGGACCGAGTAGGAGACGGCGGCGACGCGGCTCGCCGTCGCGAGGAACCCGCGGTCGGCGTTCCGGTTCCCGTCCTGCGCGCCGAACGGCGGGTTCATCACGACGGTCACGGGATCGGGCACGTCGAGCGGGGGTCGCGTCGCGTCGCCCTGGATCCAGTGGACGGGCGCGCTCCCGGCGACTCGGCGCTCGTTTTCGGTCGCCGTCGAGAGCGCGTCGCGATCGAGTTCGATCCCGAGCACGCGCGCGGGACCGCGAAGGGCCGCCGCCAGCGCGAGCATCCCCGTCCCGGTGCCCAGATCGAGGACGGTCCGGCCGTCGACGTCGCCGTGGAGGTCGGCGAGGTGGACGACGTGCGCAGCTAGGTCCGGCGGCGTCGGGTACTGTTCGAGCGCGGCGCTGGGCGCCTCGAATCCGGCGACGACGCCGAGCTTGGTCGCGAGCGAGCGCTTCGACGCCATCCGCTCAGGCGGCGGCCGAGCCGTCGTCGACGCGGACGAGTTCGACGCCCTCGCGGCGCGCGCGCTCGGCGAGCGCCGACAGCGCCGGCTCGGCCGCGTCTCGGTCGGCGACCTCGTCCAGCCGGACCTCGATACGGCCGGCACCGAGGAACGACGCGGCACGGACGAACTCGCGGAGGCGGTCGGCCTCGCGCTGGGTGGCGAGGGTGTCGCCGCCGTCGAACCGACCGGAGACGGAGAGAGTCGCGGGCTGGTAGCCGCGGGCGGCAAATTCGGCCTTGAGGTCGCGGAGGTGTTCGGGGGCGGTGCTTTCGAGGTCGGCGGCGTCGACGACGATGGGGTCGATCTCCGCCGGGCGACAGCCGCTGAGCGTGGCTTCGATCCCGTCGGACTGCGTCGTGCTCATACACTACTATATATAATAGTAATACAAAAGCTTTGTTAAATGCCTTATAGTAATATTATAAGTCAGGTGACACTAGATCGATCCGGATCGCCCAGGACCAGATCACCCCGGACTGGATCGCCCAGGACCAGATCACCCCGGACCGGGATCGGAACCGCCTCGTCAGTTACCCACGACTGAAGCCGTGGGCTTCCTCCTTGTTACTCTGTGATCGACCGATCGTTCCGACCGTCGAGACCGGTCACGTTTCGTGTTCACCGCGCCGATACAACCCGCTAGGCCGCTTTTGAATCGAAACCGCGAAAAAACGGTAACCGTACCGCACAGAGCTTCCACAGCCGGTTTTCTCGCTTTTTCGGGAGAGTGGTCGAACCGATCCAACCTGCGAACCGGGACAAAGGTTTAAATGCGGGAGTAACCAGAAACCTTATAATGGAACGTCCGAGCCGCCAGCGCCAACAGGAGCGGGACACCGAGCGAGAGTCGGACGAAGAAACGCTCTCCTGTCCGGAGTGCGATTCGACCGAGATCGTCACCGACGCCGATCAGGAGCTCGTCTGTGAGGACTGTGGCCTGGTGCTGGACGAACGGAACATCGACCGCGGGCCGGAGTGGCGCGCGTTCAACCACTCCGAGCGGCAGTCGAAGTCGCGCGTCGGCGCCCCAATCACCGAGACGATGCACGACAAGGGGCTGACGACGACGATCGACTGGAAGGACAAGGACGCGTACGGGCGGTCGCTCTCCTCCGAGAAGCGGTCGCAGATGCACCGGCTGCGCAAGTGGCAGGAGCGGATCCGGACGAAGGACGCGGGCGAGCGCAACCTCCAGTTCGCGCTCTCGGAGATCGACCGGATGGCCAGCGCGCTCGGCGT
>ENA-ORCS01000066-ORCS01000066.1-marine-metagenome-genome-assembly--contig:-NODE-66-length-119566-cov-40.955377_pt1 | contig 119566 bp, 134 predicted proteins | sample MGYA00237781_ERZ508513 | MGnify/ENA primary metagenome ERZ508513 (study PRJEB26184, sample SAMN06268793) | marine metagenome | isolation source: Eden Landing Ponds, San Francisco, CA, USA | place...
GCTGGCCCGTGCCGGTGAGCGGATCTGGACGCTCGTCCGCCTGTTCAACGTCCGCGAGGGCTTCGACCGCGCGGACGACTCCCTCCCCGCCCTGTTCGAGGACCCACTCCCCGACGGGCCGGCCGCTGGCCGCACCGTCGACCGCGAGGCGTTCGAAGCCATGCTCGACGGCTACTACGCGGCCCGCGGGTGGTCGCCCGACGGCCGCCCGACCCCGGCGCTCGTCGAGCGACTGGGCCTCGTTGCCGACGGCGAAACGCCGCTGGGCGAGGTGGTCGCGACCGCCGGTCGAGAGGACGAGAGCGCCAGCGTCGGCGACGACGCCGCCCCCGACGACGGAATCGACCGCCCCGACCGTCACCCTCACAGTCGGGAGCCGTGACCGGGTCGAACCCCGCCCAGCCACACGACTGTCACCGCTGTGGCGAGACCATCGCACCGGGCGACGTCTACGGTGCCCTCGACCTCCTCGACGCCGACGGCGAACTCCAAGTGATGCTCTGCCGGTCCTGTTCGGCGGCGTTGCGCGACTTTCTCGACTGATCGGGGCCGACTCGGACGGCGACATATGGGCCGCTGTCGGGAGTCTTTTACCCCTCGCGAGCCGCTCAATTGTATGGACGAGTTCGACCTCGGTGTTCCCCGACAGATCCTCGACTCGCTGCCGGACGACGACGACGCGGCCCGACAGGACATGCAGCGGGCCGTCGCGGGCCTCGAAGGGCGACTCAACGGTGCCGTCGAGGCCGCAGACGACGAGCGCGAGGCCGCACAGAACGTTGTCAGCGCCCTCGAGCGCTTGGAAGAACAGCTGGAACAGTACGACGAGTTCGTCCCCGAACTCCGGGCGTGGGGGCAGTCGCCCATCTACGCCATCGCGTGGCGCAACCTGCAGGCGGACCTCCTCATGCAGATTCAGGAGGTCGGCTGGGTCGCCGAGCGCATCGACCGCGAGCGCAACTACCGATCCGTCGAGGACGGCATCCGTCTGAACGACCGGTAGGACGACCGCCTCTCCGTGTCGCGTGACTTTTTACCACTGCGCCCCCAGCAAGAGACATGGATTTGGAACTGCGATTTTTCGCCACGTTCCGCGAGGCAGTCGGCCAGAAGACCCTCGAACGCGAGTTCGATGACGACGCTACCGTCGGCGAGATTCTCCTGACTCTCGAATCGGCGCACGACGGCCTCGAAGGCAAGCTGATCGACGATGGTGGGGATCTCCAACCGAACCTCAACATCCTGAAAAACGGGCGAGAGGTCCTCCACATGGAGGGGACGGAGACGGTGATGGAAGACGGCGACACGCTGTCGATTTTCCCGCCGGTGGCGGGCGGCGCATGACCGACGAGTGGATTCGCCGGGAACGCTCTTTCCGCGGCATCTCGACGCGGCTGGCGATCAAATATCTCGAAACCCTCGGCGGCGAGCAGACGAGCGAGACTCGCGTCGAGGCCGACGACTGGGCGGTCGACCTCTCCGCACAGACCGTCGGCGTCGGCCCTTCGATGTCGCTGACGCAGGTCGACCTCGTCTTCGAGGGCGACCCGGACGCCCTCGACCCGCTCATCGAACGGTTCGCACAGAAGGCGATGCGCGCGGGTGGCTGACGTGTCCGGCCCGCAGGACTCTCCTATCGATGGGCAGGTGTTCATGCTCGCCTCCGCCAAGGCCAGCGTTGGCCCCCAACGACTGTCGGAGCTACTGGTCCGCGTACAGCGTGACCTCGGCGACCGCCGCGGCGCCTACCGCCGCGAGTTCGAGCGGGTCGTCGACGCCGAGGACCGCGAGGTGTTCCTCGCCCCGACGGATCACTGGGAGGCGGTCGGCGACCGCCTCGAACTCGACCGCCGAGCGACGGAGGCAATCGCCCGTACCCACGCCGAACAGCTCCGGCGGATCGGCTCCCGGACCAATCGCCGCGAGGAGTTCGACACGGCCCTAGAGATCCGCGAGGCAGTCGTCGTCGGCCGGTGATCGTCACCCGGAACCGAAAGACCGTTGCGGGTGCCCGGTCCACGGTCTGACATGCCTACGGTTCCCGACGGCTTCGTCGCCGGCGTCCGGGCGACGCTCCCTCTCCTCCTCGGGCTGATCCCTTTCGGCCTCGTCGCCGGCGTCGCCGCAGTCGACGCCGGCCTCTCGCCCGCCCAAGCGGTCGGCCTGTCGGCGATTGTCTTCGCCGGCGCCTCACAGCTCGCGACCGTCGATCTCCTCGCGAAGGACGCCTCACTCCCGGTGATCGTCGTCACGGCCGTCGTCATCAACCTCCGGATGAGCATGTATTCGGCGTCCATCGCCCCGTACTTCGAGGCGCTCCGTCGGCGCTGGTCGGCGCTGTACGCGTTCGTCCTGACGGATATGTCCTACGCGCTGGCTATCGCCGAGTTCACCGACGAGGCGGGGGACGACGCCCCCGACGCCGCCGACCAGCCCGCGCCGGACGGCGGCGCCGACGGATCGGGCCACCGGTGGTACTACCTCGGTGCCGCGGTGTTCATGTGGTTAGTCTGGCAGCTCGCCACCATCGTCGGCGTCGTCCTCGGGGCCAGTATCCCCGAGAGCTGGGGCGTTTCCTTCGCGGTGCCGCTCGTCTTCCTCTCCCTGCTCGTCCCCGAACTGTCGGATCGCCCCCGGATCGTCGCGGCGCTCGTCGGCGGGAGCGTCGCCGTGGCCGGCGCCGCGTGGCCGCTGAATCTCGGACTGTTGGGCGGAGCGCTCACTGGCGTCGTCGCGGGCGTCGCCGTCGAGGGGAGGGAGGCGACGTGACGACAACGTACGGCCCCCTCGCCGTGTGGGCCGTCGTCCTCGTCGTCGGCGCGCTCACCTTCGCCATCCGGTACTCGTTCATCTACCTGCTCGACCGCGTCTCGGGGGTCCCCCCGCGACTCGAACGGGCGCTTCGCTACGTCCCCGCGGCGGTGCTCGCGGCACTCGTCGCCCCCTCCTTCGTCGACCCCGGACCGACCGTCGCCGCGACGCTTCTCGACGGGCGCCTACTCGCCGGCGTCGTCGCCGCGGGCGTCGCTTGGATCACCGAGAACATGTTCGCGACGCTCGTCGCCGGGATGCTCACGCTCTGGACGGTCGGATTCGTCCTGTAACACGCGACGGCCCCGCCTCCGGCGTCGACTCCGCGTGTCGGCTTGGTCGGGAACGGGTGGGGCTTGCAGTGCGAGTTCGTCGTCGACTTCACGTGAGCGACGTATCCACCGGGACCGTCTGAACCTCCGAAAGCGCGGGACGGTCGACGACCAGTACTACTTCGCGACGATTCGAGGAGTGATATTAGTACCCGTTCCGACTTCACGGGGCTTAATTCCGTCCGGCGCGGTGGTTTCGGTAGATGGAAGCCGCCATAGAGATCGACGACCTCCGGAAGCGATACGGCGACGTGACGGCGCTGGACGGCGTTTCGCTGTCGGTGCCCGAGGGGAGTTTCTTCGGTCTCCTCGGCCCGAACGGCGCGGGCAAGACCACGTTCATCAACATCCTCGTGGGGCTGGTGCGGAAAAGCGGCGGCGAGGCACGGATCTTCGGGCACGACGTGGAGACGGAGTACCGCGAGGCCCGGGACCGCATCGGCCTCGCCCCCCAAGAGTTCAACGTCGACCGCTTCTTTCCGATCCGTGAGGTGTTAGAGCACAAGGCGGGCTATCACGGCATCCCTGCCGACGAGGCCCGCGAGCGGGCCGATGCGGCCCTGAAACAGGTCGGCATCTACGAGAAACGCGACACACGCTTCGACTGGCTCTCCGGCGGGATGAAGCGGCGCTTTCTCATCGCGCGGGCGCTGGTCACCGATCCGGATCTGCTCATCCTCGACGAACCCACCGCGGGTGTCGACGTACAACTCCGGCACGACCTCTGGGAGCTCATCACCGAGTTGAACGAGGGCGGGACGACGATTCTCCTCACCACCCACTACATCGAGGAGGCCGAACGCCTCTGTGACGAGGTAGCCATCCTCGACCAAGGGCAGGTCGCGACCGTGAGCACGCCGGACGAACTCATGGATCGCGGCACCGACCGCATCACGGTCACCTTCCGCGATCCGATCCGGTCGCCACCCGACATCGCCACCAACGGACAGGTCGACGCCGTCGGCGTCGAGGACGGCCGTCTCGTCATCTCGGCCTCCCGTGGCGGCCTCGTGGCGCCCGACCTCGTCCGCGAACTCGACGCCGCGGGCTACGAAATCGTCGACCTCGACGTCTCCCGGACGTCGCTCGAAGAAGTGTTCGTCGAGATGACACGCAACGGCTCGTCCGTCGCCGACGGAGGGGAAGCGTGAGCCGCCGCTCCGTCCAGTTGAAGACGCTGGTCCGCCGGGAGATCCTGCGGTTCGTCCGGCGACCGTACAACACGTTCCTGCCCCCGATCATCACGAACACGCTGTATTTCGCCGTGTTCGGCGTGATTCTCGGGAGCCGGATCGGCGCCATCGCCGGCGTGAGCTACATCCAGTTTGTCCTCCCCGGACTGGTCGTCCTCGGGGCCATCTCCGACGCCTTCGAGAACGCCTCCTTCTCGATTTTCCACGGGCGGTGGAACAACTACATCGACGCCGTCATCGTCACGCCCATGTCGAATTTCAACATGGTCGCCTCCTACGCCATCGCGAGCGCGACCCGAGGGATTCTGACCGCCGCCCTGATCGTCGGCGTCGGACTGGTCTTCACCTCGGTCCCGCTCTCGCATCCGCTGTATCTGGTCGCGTTCATCATCGTCATCACCGCGCTGTTCGGCGGCCTCGGCATCATCGGGGGGCTGTGGGCCGACGACTTCGACTACCTCACCGTCATGAATCAGTTCATCCTCCGGCCGCTGGTCTTCTTCGGCGCGGTGTTTTACTCCCTCGAGGTGTTGCCGCCGCTCTGGCGGGATGTCTCCCTGTTGAACCCGATGGTGTACATGGTCAACGGCGTCCGGTACGGGATGATCGGCGTCACCGAAATCGACCCGAACGTCTCGCTCGCCGTCCTCACCGCCGCCACGGTCGTCGTCCTGTTCGTCGATTTCCTCCTGTTCCGGCGGGGATTCGGGCTGACCGAGTGACGACCTGACAAGGTACAATCCTCGTTTTCGTCAAGCGAGCTTATTACCCGACGCAGGGGCGAAAAGGGAGTGCACTATGTCGAACAGTCCCGATGGCGGCTCACTGACCCAAGCGCAGTCGTACGCCTTGGTCGTGGTCGCCGCCGTCCTGTTGAGCGCGATCCTCGCACCGGTCGCCTACGACCGGGCAACCCAGCCCGACGGCACCGTCGCTGTCGTCACCATCGAGGGACCGATCACCTCGAACTCGGCGACGGCCGTCCAGAAGGACCTCCGCGAGGCCCGCGAGAACGAATCGATCGATGCGGTCGTACTGAACGTCGATAGCCCCGGCGGCGGTGCGGCCGCGAGCGAACAGCTCTACCTCTCGGTCCAGCGCACCGCGGCGGAGATGCCTGTGGTCGCGAGTGTCACATCGACCGGCGCGTCCGGCGCGTACTACGCGATGCTCCCGGCCGAGGATATCTACGTCACACCCGCGTCCATCGTCGGTAGCGTCGGTGTCCGCGCCGCGGCCCCCGGCCCCTCGCTCCCCGGCGAGGTCAAGAGCGGCCCCGACAAGGCCAGCGCGACCGCCGACCAGCGACGCACGCAGGTCGAGACCCTCCAGAATGCCTTCGTCGGCAGCGTCATGAAACACCGGAGTGACGACCTCGATCTCTCCCGCACCGAGGTTGCCCACGCGAAGGTGTACTCCGGCGCCCGCGCCGTCGACAACGGGATGGCCGACGAGATTGGGTCGACCCAAGACGCCATCCGACAGGCCGCGAACGCGGCCGGCCTCGACGACTACGAGGTGTACCGGAAGGACCCGCCACAGACCGGCGGACTTCTCCTACTCAGCGCCGACGACGGCGGTGGGGTCGTCGTCGAGCGCAGTCCCGTCGGCTACGAAACCGTCGACACCCCGACGCTGTTGATGGTGTACGGCTCCGTGCAGACCGAAAGCGAGGTGATCGGTAATGTCAGCGCCTAAGTCAAGACTCGTCGCCGTGTTCGTGATCATCGTCGCCGTCCTCGTCGGCGCCGCGGCCGTCGCGCCGTACGCCCTCGGCTCTGCCGGGGACACCAACGACGCCGCACCCATCGAGAACCAGCAGTTCCAACCTAGCACCGTCCTTCCGTCTGAGGACCCCGAAGACGGCGAGATCACCATGGCGAGTTCCCAGAGCGGTAAGACCGTCCTCGTGGATGTCGGACACGCCAACGGGGTTTCGGAGACCGATCTCGAACCCCTCCTCTCGACGCTCGTCGAGAACGGACACGAGATTCGGTTCTACCGCGGCCAGCGACAGGAGCTCAACGAGTCGCTTCGCTCGGCCGATGCCTTCGTCGTCGCCAGCCCGCAACAGCGGTTCTCGAACGACGAACTCGCGGGCGTCGAGGCCTTCACCGACGCCGGCGGACGCGTACTCGTGATGGGCGGGCCACCGTCCGTCGAAGCCTCCGGCGGTCTGTTGCTCGGCCTCGGCGGCTTCGCACCGACCGCGCCCCGGACGACCGACCTCGCTTCGACCTACGGCATCGCCTACGGGTCGGGCTATCTCTACAACATGGAGGACAACGACAACAACTACAAGAGCATCTACGCCGAGTCGGCGTCGAGCGGCGGCCTCGCCGACGGCGTCGAACGCGTCGTGGTCCGCGACGCGGTGCCGATCCGGACCAACGGCGGCACGCAGGTTCTCGTCGGGTCCGAGGGAACGACCCTGTCGACGACCCGCGACACCGGCCGGTACACCGTCCTCGCACGCAGCCAAGGTGGGAACGTTACCGCCGTCGGTGACACCTCCTTCGTCACCCGTGAGAACGCCTACGACGCCGACAACGAGATACTGATCGGCAACCTCGCCGACTTCCTCGTGACCGGTGACAAGGCCGAGGGCGCTCCCACACCGCCGGGCGCCGACGCCCCGTCCGAGCCCGGTAGCGGTGCCGGCCCCGCTCAACCTCCGCGCCAACCGACGCCCGCACCGTCCTGACCTGCCGTCGTCCGGTCGGTCGGCCGTCGGCCCCCCAATCGTAGCCTATTTCGTCGTCGGCCGTCGGTAGTACAGTATGTCACCCGGCACCACATCGCGCCGCCGACTGCTGCGCCTAGTCGGGGCAGCGGGTGCCGCCGGTATCGCCGGCTGTGCGGGCGGGTCCGGCGGATCGGGCGGCCCGGAACTCGTCGCCACCCTCGGCGCCGACGTGAAGACCTACGATCCGACGCTGGCGAACGACACCACCTCGCGCAAGGTTATGAATCTCGTCTACGAGCCCCTCCTCTCGGTCGACTTCGAGGGGGAGGTCCGCCCGACGCTCGCCACCGACGTCGAACGACTCGACGACCGCACGTGGCGACTCTCGCTCCGCGAGGGCGTCAGCTTCCACGACGGGAGCGACTTCACCGCCGCCGACGTGGTCGCCACCTTCGAACGCTACGCGGGCACGCCCCGCGAGTCCGACGTGTCCCTCTGGTACGACGACGCAACCATCGTCGACGACCACGCCCTCGACGTGACCCTTCGCGACCGATACGCACCGCTCGAAACCTCTCTCGGGGCTGTTCCAATCGTTCCCGAGGCGGCCGCCGCCGGCGACCTTGACCTCTCGGAGGCGCCGGTCGGGACCGGTCCCTACGCCTTCGAGACGCACGAACCCGACCGACTCTTCCGGCTCACCCGTGCCGACGACCACTGGTACGACGGCTCGGGCGAGGTGCCCGCCACCCCGCCCATCGAGACGCTCACCTTCCGTATCATCGTCGAGGGTCCGTCGCAGGTGGCCGCGCTCCAAGCGGGCGATGTCGACCTCGCGAACAACCCCCCGGCCGACGCCGTCGCCGACCTCCGGGACGACGACGCGATCACGGTCGACGAGCGCCTCGCCGGCGGCTTCGAGATGCTCGTGTTCCCCCTCGCCTCGGAGCCGTTCTCCAACCGCGAGGTGCGGCGGGGCATCGCCCGCCTGATCCCCCGTGAGGAGATCCTCGACTCGGTGTTCGCGGGGGTCGGCCGCCCAGCGTACGCCCCTATCTCACCGCTTCTCGGCGACTACTCCTCCGAGTCCTTCCAATCGGAGATGCGCGAGGAGCATCAAGGGTACGACCCGGAGCGGGCCCGCGAACTGCTCGCGTCCGGCTTCGACGCACTCGGAATCTCTCCACCCCACGAGACGAGTATCGTCACCAACGAGACGCCCGAGCGGGTGCGCTGGGCCCAACTCGTCCGCGACGAACTCGACGCCACCGACTTTTTCGACGTCTCCCTCGATCAGTTCGAGTGGAACACCTACACCTCCCGCGTGCTGGCCGGCGACTCCCACCGCTCGGACTCGATGATGGCGCTCGGCTGGACCGGTGGCTGGGACCCCGACACCTTCCTGCGCAACCTCTTTTACGGCGGGCAGGCAACGCCTGCCTGCTGTAACGCCGCCCACTACGCGAACGACGAGGTCGACCGCCTGCTCGACGAGGCCCTCGCCACATACGACACCGCGGAGCGGCGCGCGCTCTACGAGGACGCCCAGCGCCGGATCGTCGCGGACGCGCCCGTCGCCCTCGTCCGGTTCAACAAGCGTCTCGACGCCTACCGGTCCGAACAGCTGGACGGCTTCCGCACCTATCCGCTCGATACCGGCGAGTTCACCGGCATCTACGCCCCTTGGGCCGACACCTACACCACGATGGGGGGCGGGTGATCGACCGGCCGATGTCGCTCCGACGGTACGTCCTTCGGCGGGCGCTTCTCACGCTTCCCGTGCTCTTTGGCGTCTCCGTGTTCACCTTCGCCCTCGTGAAGCTCCTCCCCGGTACGCCCGTCGACTATCTCCTCCAGTTTCAGGAGGCGACGCCCGAACTCCGGGCGTCGTTGCGCGCCCAATATCACCTCGACGAGCCGCTCTACCGACAGTACGCGCTCTGGCTGTGGGACGTTCTCCATCTCGACTTCGGCGACCGGGTCGTCTCCGACCAGAGCGTGCGCGCCGCGCTCGCCGCCCGCCTGCCCGAAACACTCGCCCTCGGCGGCGCCGCCCTCCTCGTTGCCCTCTTCGTCGGGGTGCCGACCGGTGTCCTCGCCGCGGTGAATCGGGGCGGACCAATAGACGAGGGCAGTCGGATCGTCGCGCTCGCCGGCATCGCCACCCCGAACTTCTGGCTCGGCCTCCTGTTGCTGCTCCTGTTCGGCGTCCACCTGAACCTCGTGCCCGTGATCCCACCTGTCGCACCGCTTTTCGCCCCCGAATCCCTCGCCTTTCTCGCCCTGCCGGCGATCACCCTCGGGACCGCCTCCGCCGCACTGTTCACCCGGCTCACCCGTTCGGCCGTCGGTGAGGAACTCCGGAAGGAGTACGTCCGCACCGCCCGCGCGAAAGGCCTCGACGAGCGGACGGTAATCGTCAAACACGTCCTGCGTAACTCGCTGATCTCGGTCGTCACCGTCGCCGCCGTTCAGGTGGCCGTCCTCCTCGACGGCGCCGTCGTCATCGAACGGGTGTTCTCTTGGCCCGGCCTCGGCCGCCTGCTCGTCCGTGCCATCCTCCAGCGGGACTTCCCCGTCGTCCAAGCCGTCGTGTTGCTAGTCGCCGTCGGCGTCGTCGTCGCCAACCTGCTCGCGGACGTGGTCTACGCCTGGCTCGATCCGCGGATTCGCTACTGATCATGCTCGGACTCCCACTTATCGCCGATCCGTCTACTCCACACGCCCGAGGTGACCCCCGGTGAAGGACCCACTCGACGGCCGCGGCCGACTGCGCGTGCGAGGGTTCGACGGGACGGACGCGGCCGCCGACACCGGCGAGGACGCCGATGCCGCCCCCACCGCCGCGACCGACCGCTGGCGACGCGCTTGGAAGCGCTTCCGCCGCGACCGAATCGCCGTCGCTGGCCTCGCCGTCATCGGGATCATGGCGCTCCTCGCGGTCCTCGCCCGCCCCATCGAGGTCGGCGACGTCGTGGTCCAACCCTTCGCGCTGGCGCCGTACGACCCCGGCGCCTCGGGGATCGCCGAGCCCTACCGCCCGCCCTCCCTCTCGCACCCCTTCGGAACCGACTGGGCCGGCCGCGACGTGTTCTCCCGCGTCCTCTACGGTGGCCGGTACAGCCTCTCTATCGGTGCAATCGCCGTCACCCTCGCGCTCGCGGTCGGTGTGCCTCTCGGCGCTCTCGCGGGCTACGCCGGCGGCTGGGTCGACGAGACGATCATGCGACTGGTGGATATCCTCTATGCCTTCCCCTTTCTCGTCCTCGCCATCGCGCTGGTCGCGACCTTCGGCCAAGGGTTCTGGAAACTGATCGGGGCGCTCGTCGCCGTCGGCTGGATCGGCTACGCCCGCCTGCTCAGAGGCGAGGTGTTGAGCGTCGTCGAACGTGAGTACGTCCTCGCGGCGCGAGCGCTCGGCGTCCGCGACCGGCACATCCTCGTTCGACACGTCGTCCCTAACGCCGTCGCACCCGTCGTCGTCCAAGCGACGCTCAACGTCGGTACCGTCGTCCTCTCGGCCGCGGCGCTTGGCTTCCTCGGCCTCGGGCTCCCCCCCGGTACCGCCGAGTGGGGGAGCATGCTCTCGGCCGGCCGTGACACCCTCGTCGGCGGCGAGTGGTGGGTCACCGTCTTCCCCGGCCTCGCTATCTTCCTGTTCGTCCTGTCGATCAACCTCGTCGGCGACGGCGTGCGACTGGCGCTCGACCCCGAGACCAGCGCCGACACCTACCGTGGACGCGGCACCCGCCGCGACGAACAGGGGGGGGACCGCTGATGGCGTTACTGGAGGTCGAGGATCTCGTCGTCCGCTTCTACACGGAAGGTGGCGTCGTTCGCGCCGTCGACGGCCTCTCGTACACCCTCGACCGCGGCGAGCGACTGGGCGTCGTCGGCGAGAGCGGCGCGGGCAAGACCGCCGCCGCACTCGCGGTCCTCGGCCTCCTCGACGAGTCGGGGCGGATCGAAGGCGAGATCCGATTCGACGGCGAGTCGCTCACGGCGGCCGACGACGACCGCCTGCGGGCGATCCGCGGCGGCCGGATCGGCACCGTGTTTCAGGACCCCGAGGCGGCGCTCAACCCCGTCTACACCGTCGGCGAACAGATCGCCGAGGCGGTGCGTGCCCACACCGACCGTGACGGCGCGGCCGCCCGCGACCGCGCGGTCGCCCTCCTCGACCGAGTCGGCATCCCCGACCCGGCGACGCGAGCCGACCAGTACCCCCACGAGTTCTCCGGCGGCATGGCCCAGCGCGCCCTCGTCGCTATGGCGCTCGCGGGTGACCCCGACCTTCTGATCGCCGACGAACCCACCACGGGGCTCGACGTGACCGTCCAAGCCCAGTTGCTCGAACTCCTCGACGACCTCGCGACCGACGACCTCGCGGTCCAACTCGTCTCCCACGACCTCGGCGTCGTCGCCGAGTTCTGCGACCGCGTGCTGGTGCTATACGCCGGACAGGCCGTCGAGCGCGCGCCTGTCGACGCCCTCTTCTACGAGCCGAAACACCCCTACACCGCCGGGCTGCTGCGCTCTGTCCCCCGGATCGGTGACGGCCGCGACCGCCTCTCGGCGCTGTCGGGGACGACGCCCGACCTCTCGGCTCCGCCCCCCGGCTGTCGCTTCCACCCTCGCTGTCCCTACGCCGAAGACGCCTGCACGAAACACGATCCGCCGCTCGCCGCGACCGACGACAGTGGCGTCCACCACGCCGCCTGTCTCGCCTACACCGGCGACCTATCGGGCGAACTGACGTTCTCTGTCGACGTGATCGACGACGATGGTGGCCCCGACGGAGGTGACCCCCGGTGACCGACCCCCTGCTCCGTGCCGAAGGGCTCGTCAAGGAGTACCCCACCTCCGAGCGCTTCCTCGACCGCCTGCTCGGCAATCGGCAGTGGGTGCAGGCGGTCCAAGGCGTCGACCTGACCGTCCGCGCCGGCGAGACGCTGGCGCTCGTCGGCGAATCCGGCTGTGGCAAGAGCACGCTCGGGCGCACCCTCGTCCACCTCGACGCACCGACCGCCGGGACGGTCTCCCACCGCGGTGACGACCTTGGGTCCCTGTCGGCGTCCGCGCTCCGCGAGCGGCGCCGTGACCTCCAATACGTCTTTCAGAACCCCACCGCCAGCCTCGACCCCCGCCTCACCGTCGGCGACGCGGTCGGAGAGGCACTCGACGCCCACGACCTCGCCCCGGACGACCGAATCCGCGCCCGCCGGGTCGCCGAGTTGCTGGAGACCGTTGGCCTCCGCCCCTCGCACGCCACGCGCTACCCCCGGGAGCTCTCCGGCGGCCAGCGCCAACGGGTCGGCATCGCCCGTGCGCTCGCCGTCGACCCCGAGTTCGTCGTCTGTGACGAACCTGTCAGCGCTCTCGACGTCTCGGTGCAGGCGGGGGTTCTCGACCTCCTCGCCGACCTGCAAGCCGAACGTGACCTCGCCTTCCTGCTCATCGCGCACGACCTCTCGGTGGTCGAACATCTCGCCGACCGGGTGGCGGTGATGTATCTCGGCCACGTCGTCGAGCGCGGCACCGTCGACGAGGTGTTCTCGCCGCCGTACCACCCCTACACCTACTCGCTCCTCTCGGCGATTCCGGAACCCGACCCGCGGTGGGACGGGGACCGGGTCGTCCTCGACGGCGTCGTCCCCTCGGCGACCGATCCGCCGGACGGCTGTGCGTTCCACACCCGCTGTCCCGTCGCGCAACCGGACTGCGGGGCGTGGGACGCCCACCCCGACCTCGAACGCGTCGACGGCGACGGTGAGCACGACCACGAAATCGCCTGCCCGTACCACGACCTGCTGGAGGAGTACGAATGACTCGCTCGCCTCGGCACGACGAGGACCCCACAGCACGGACGCCGCGGGCGACCCGCACTCTCGACGCCGCCAGCGCCAGCCACGCCCTCCTGCCGCGGACGCTTCGCCGGCGCTCTCTCGCCGTCGCCTGCACGACCGACCGCGAGCGCTACGCCCCCGACGACCCCGTGACCCTCCGTGTTACCGTCTACAACCGCCTCCCGATCCCGCTCAGACTGCGGACGACGGCACCTATTCCGTGGACGTGGGCCGTCGACGGCGTGGATCGCGCCTCGTCCGTCGACGACCTGCCCCGGGAGACCGGTGCCGTCGCGTTCTCCGCCCGCGAGCGAAAGACGTTCCGCACCCGATGGTACCAACGGTTTCGCGTCGCCGACGACGCGTGGGTCGCCGCCGACCCCGGCGAACACACCCTGTCCGCCCGCCTCCTCCTCGATGACCCCCTCGTCGCGTCGACGACCGTCCGGATCGAATGAGTAGAGCCAAGACGGTCGCCCCCCCACGCCCGCCATGCGACAGTTCGTCGTCGTGGGACACGACGCCCCCACGACCCCCGAGTTCGCGCTCGACGACCTCGCCGGCGCCGCCGGTCGCCTCGATATCCTCTGTCGGTGTGTCACCTCCGCCTTCTTCCTCTCGCACGCCATCCGCGAGGACGTCCGCGTCCACCTCGTCCTCGACGACACGTTCACCGTCTCCTTCGAGGGGAGTGACCTCCGTCGACTCAACCCCGACGAGCGGAGTACGGCCGCGCTGATCCGGGGCGCCCTAGAGCGACGCGACGACGCCATCGGCCACCAGCCCGTCGAGTCCAGCCCCGGCGTTGCGCTCCGCCGCCGCGGATTCGCCGCCACGCTCGATGCCGCCGTCGACGGGCGTCACACCGGGGACGCCACGCTCGTCCAACTCCACGAGGCCGGGACTCCCGTCGTCGACTACGACCCGCCGACCGATCCCGTGTTCGTCCTCTCCGACCACCACGACTTCGCCGACGACGAGGCGGCCCTGCTGTCCGAGCGAGCCGACGCCCGCGTCCGCCTCGGGCCACGGGCGCTCCACGCCGACCACGCCATCACCGTCGCGCACAACTACCTCGACACCGAGGGCTTCCGGTCGTACTGAGTGGTGAATCACAACTGTTAAACTCGCCGCCAGCGTTCGTTCGACCGCGGGCCGGTGGGGTAGCTTGGTATCCTTCGGCCTTCGGGTGGCCGTAACCGCGATTCGAATTCGCGCCGGCCCACTTCCCGCATTTCTTCACTCCTAGCACCAGCCTTCGGGTGGCCGGAAACGATTGTCACCCGCTGTATGCCACCTCACACCGCTCGCGTGTCTACGAAGTCACTGCTACACCGGTCGGACATCTTCGCCCGAGGAGAGAGATGGCGGCCGACCTCGACGAGCCGACCGTATTTGTGCGTCTCGACACGACACGGTGTATGGACTTGGATCGGTTCGCTGCCGACACCCCCGCCGATGACGCGCCAGCCGACGGAGACGTCTGCGTGGTCGCGACACAGCCGGACACCTTCGAGCGCTGTCGGGAAGGCTTGTATCCGTCACCGCAGTCGTATCGGCGCACCCAGCGGTCGTTCGAGTGGATGGCGTTCTATCGGACGGCGCCAGTTTCGGCGGTGACACACTATGCACGGGTAACCGACCGTATCGACCAGACGCGAGGCGGTCCGGGGCCGATGGACGAGAGCGACTGGGTCGCGACTATCGACCCCTTCTCGGACACTCGGGCGGTGACCGTCTTCGAGTTGGGTGACCTCGTTCCGCTCGACACGCCGGTCGGCAACGACGGGACGGGTGTCCGTGGGGCGTGGTACTGCTCCATCGCCGACCTTCGAGCCGCGGAGACGCTGTCGGCACTGGCCGAGCGGGCGGAGACGTGACGGGTAACCCGCGGTGCGCACGTTCTGGACGTGGGGCAGCGGGCTAGTCTGTCCGACTTCCCCGACTCCGAGGCGGCGACACTCCCTCCGTGTGTCCGGGACCCGAGAGCCGGCGAGGCGGCGGCCGGCTGGCAGGTCCGGCCACGTCACCGAACAACGGCGCTCGCGGGCGATCCGTTCTTTTATTCCCCTCACGCCCAACCTCCGTTTGTGGACGATCCGTTCGAGATTCTGGGTGTCGATTCGGATGCCGACGACGCCGATATCGACGAGGCGTACCGCCGTCGCGTCATGGAGACACATCCGGATCAGGGCGGGTCGGCGCGCGCGTTCCAGCGGGTGAAAGACGCCTACGAGCGGATTCTGGCGATGGAGAACGCTGAGGCGGCGGACGCCGACCACGACGACGCCGAGACGACCGATCACCACCACGACGCCGGGTCCCGCGTCGAGTACCTGAACTACGAGGTAATCGCCGACCGGGAGTGGTCGCTGGACGACGACGACCTATTCGATGCCGCGGCCGACGCCGGCCTCGATGAGGTGGACCACGGCGAATTTCTGGTCGAACCCGGCGAGACGCTGCTCGAAGCCGCCGAAAACAGGGGATTCGCGTGGCCCTACGCCTGTCGTGGCGGCGCGTGTGCGAACTGCGCCGTCGCCGTCGTCGAAGGCGAGATGACCATGCCTATCGATCACGTGCTCTCGACGGAGATGCTCGACCGCGGCATCCAACTCTCCTGTATCGGTGCCCCGACCACGGCCGCGCTGAAGGTCGTCTACAACGTGAAGCAGATGCCCGACCTCGACGACCTCATCCTTCCACCCTACCGATTCGAACGGACCCAGTCGGTCGACTGAGCGCGGGCCGTCGACGCCGGTCAGTGCCGCCGCCTGAGTGCGACGGTGAGCAGCGCGAGTAGGGCGGCGATCAGTCCGAACCCGTCACCAACGCCGGGCGTCACGGGCGCCGCGGTGGTGGTTGGCGTCGCCGTGGCAGTGGGCGTCGGTGTGACCGACGGCGTCGGCGTCGCGGTGGGTGTCGGCGTCGGTGTCGCGGTGGGTGTCGGCGTTGGCGTCGCGGTGGGTGTTGGCGTCGGCGTCGCGGTGGGTGTCGGCGTGGCGCCGCTGACCCGGACCGTCGCCGTCCGGTTGCCGTTCACGAGTTTGCTCCCCGCGACGGCGACGGTGTACGTTCCCGGCGTCGGATCCCCGAGTTCGACCACCACACGCTCGCCGCTGGTCGCGACGCTCCCGTTCCCTACCTCCTCCCCCAACGGCCCGCGGACGGTGACGTCTACCCGGTCGGCGTCGTCGAAGTTGAACTGCACCCGCACGTACATGCGTCGAAGGTCCTCGGGATCGACCGAACCGTCGGTGACGGTCTGTTGCTCCGAGCCGCGGACTTCCAGTCCGCCGATCCGCGGCCGGACGACCTGTATGTCGGCTCGCACGTCCACGTCACTACTGGCGTAGTAGGCGCCAGGTTGGACGCCGCCGAAGTCGGCGCTCGTCGGGTCGACGGTGACAGATGGACCCCCACCGACGGCGACGAACGTCGTCTCGTTGGTACCGACCGTTCCCTCGCCGGTGAGCTGTGCCGACGAGATATTGAGCGTCTCGCCGACGTACACCCGCACCGGCGGGCGCGTGTCCGCGGGCTCGCTCCGCGGCTCGCTCAGCGCGATGGCCGTGGGAGTCGCCACGCCGACGAGTATTACCACCAGCAGGGTACTGACTGTGACCCACTCGACGTCCCGCGTCATCGAGTCGATTGTTAGGAAACCACACGCATAAACCTACACCCGGTCGGCCGTCAGCGACGCCAAGCGAGGACCGCGACCGTGAGGACGAGGGCCGCGACGAGGGCGGTGCCGACGCCGAAGCCGGGTGAGTCACCCGCCGTCTGCTCGGCGGTCGGTGTCGTGGTGGGCGTCGTGGTCTGCTCGGCGGTCGGTGTTGCGGTCCGTTCGGGCGTTGCTGTCGCGGTGGGGGACGCCGCCGTGGCGGTCGGTGTCGCGGTGGAAGGCGTCGTCGCGGTCGGCGTCGCCGTGGCGGCGTCGCCCGTGACCCGAACCGTTGCCGCGCGGGTGCCGGCCTCGACGTTGCTTCCCGTCACCGTGATGGTGTAGACGCCGGGGGCGGGATCGCCCATGTCGACGGTGGTTCGTCCGCCACTCTGTGTGATCCGACTCGACGCGACCGTCTCGCCCGTGGGACCGACGACGGACACGTCGAGGCGGTCGGCGTCGGCGAAGTTGTACTGGGCTTCGACCGACAGCCGCTGGAGGCGGTCAGGCGTGACGCTCTGGCCGGTTACGCGCGTCTGACGGCTGTTACGGATATCGAGTTGGGTTACCTGCGGGCGGACAACCCACAGATCCGCCCGGATGTCCATGTCGCTGTCGGCGTAGTAGGCGCCCGGTCGGACGCCGTCGAAGTCGGCGCTCGTCGGGTCGACGGTCACGGAGGGGCCGCCGCCAACGGCGTTGAACGTCGTGGAGTCGGTGCCGACCGTTCCCTCGCCGGAGAGTTGGACCGACGAAATGTCGAGCGTCTCGCTGGCGTACACCTTCACCGGGGGTCGAGTGTCGCCGGGTTCGTCTCGGGGCTCCGTTACCGCCGCCGCCGGGAGTGCGACCGCGGCGGCGACGACGATCACGAGGAGGGCCACCGCGAACCGCGTTGCAGTGCGTGTCACTCCTGTGATGAGTCTCCCCGAGATAATAAACGAGCCGGTCAGGTGGGTCGAGCGGGAGGAAGGCTAAATACGTGGGGCAAAAATCCGAGAACATGGACTGTCCGCAGTGTGACGGGACGCTCACCACGTACGCTCTGGGCGGACAGGAAGCATCCGTCTGCGAGGACTGCGGGTACGTCGGCATCCTCGCCGAACACCGTGGCGAACCCCGTCAGATCGAATCGTGGGACGACGCCCTTCGTCGGTTCTACCGTGCCCACGATGCCGACGCGGACCCCGGCGTCGAACTCCGACCGCCGCTCTCCCGCCCATCCGAGGGGGCTAGCGACGAATCGTGGGACGACGCCCTTCACCGGTTTTACGAGCGACGGACGAGCGACGACGAAGACGGAGCCGAGACGACCGATCCGAGTGCGGAGCCTGAGGACGAAGAGCGTGAGGAAGGTGGTTCGGATGGAGACGAAGAGCGAGAGGAAGGTGGTTCGGATGTGGACGAAGAGCGTGAGGAAGGTGGTTCGGACGCAGACGAAGAGCGTGAGGACGTCGATTCGGACGCAGACGAAGAGGGTGAGGACGTCGATTCGGACGCAGACGAAGAGCGTGAGGACGTCGATTCGGATGCAGACGAAGAGCGTGAGGAAGGTGGTTCGGACGCAGACGAAGAGGGTGAGGACGTCGATTCGGACGCAGACGAAGAGCGTGAGGACGTCGATTCGGACGCAGACGAAGAGGGTGAGGACGTTGATTCGGATGCAGACGAAGAGCGTGAGGACGTCGATTCGGATGCGGAGGCGAAAAAAGGGCAACGCGACGCGACCGAGTCCGACGAGACGGGTCGCGCCGACGACGCATCGACGGAGACGTCGGCTGCGGGGACCGACGAGGACGGCGACGCCGACGGCGCGACGACGCGGACTCAGTCCTCGGCGGGCGACTCCTGAGCCTGCCGGTCGCCGTCGGTCTCTTCTTGCTCCTCGTCGGAGCGTGCGGCGACGAGCGCCCCACGGGCGACGCTGTAGAGCGGTTCGTCGACGCTCTGGACCTCGCTGATCGAGAACGGGATCGAGGCGTCACGCAGGTGGTCCTCGAACAGTTTCTCGAAGCCGCGGGGACTGGAGGTACCGCCGGTGACGACGACGGGCACGTCGAGGTCCTCTTCGACGTCCTCTTCGTCCACCTCACGGGCGATGTTCTCGATGACGTAGTCGAGCAGGTTCTCGTAGTAGATAGCCAGCGCCCCCTCGACACCGCCCACGTCGGTGCGGAAGTCGAGTTCGAAGTCGTCCTCTTTGATCGAGGTGACCTTGTCGACGGGGGTGCCCGTCGCCTGTGCGGCCTGTTCGTCGATCCAGTCGCCCCCGCGGGCGATGGAGAACTTCATGACCGGCACGGCGTAGTAGGACAGGCAGACGTTGGTCATGCCCGCGCCGAAGGAGACACCGAGGCCGGTGAAGTTGTGATTGGCGAGTTCGGAGTAGATGACCGCCATCCCCTCGTTGATGGGTTCGGTCTCGTAGCCCATGTCGCCGAGCATCGACTCTAGGGTCTTCTCGTGATACAGCGTCGAGAGGTCGGAGTCGATGGGGTCCGCGGGTGAGGAGAAGTAGAGGCGCTCGCCGGGGTGGTTGGGCTGGCCGACTACCTGTTCGGTGATGAGCTTGATCATCGGAATCGCCGACGACTCCTCCGAGGAGAGGATGCCGTGTTGCATCGGGCGGCGCGTCTCCTCGTTGAAGATGTTCGCGAAGTTGAGGGCGTCGTCGCCGACGACGTACACCTTGTCGTCCTTCCGGATGTGGAGGACGTCGCTCCGCGAGAGCATCTGCTCCGCCATGTCGGAGTACTCGATTTCGACGAAGGAGTTGCGCTGCTGGACGAAAACCGTCTCCGCGCCCTCCTGCTGTGCCGAGATGAGATTCATGGTGCCGACGTCTAGGCCTTTTGCCATACGCGTGTGATGCCCCGTCGCCATCATAAACGTTCGCCCAAGTGTCCGACCGCTTACCTAGGTCTGACGGGCGTCAGACGGGTGAATTCGGCCGGCTGGCGGATCGAGAGACTGCGATGCGGACGGCACGCCGGCGTGGTGCTATCGTGAGAACAGGCCCTTCGCGCGGTCGACGAGGCCCTCCTCGTCTTCGGTCGCCACCTCCTCGACCTCCTGCTGTTTTTTGAGTTCGGTCAGCGCCGCCGTCTGGTCGTCGACGCCGGTCGAGGAGTCCGTCTCTCGCTCCCGCCCCTGCAGTTTCCGCAGGTTCGACAGCGCGTCGTCCACGTCTCCCCCCGAGGACCGGACGGTCGTCGCCTCGGCGTTCTCGAACGCCTCGCGGTCGACTTCGACGTCACTGGGTGTGTTGAGTTCGAGGCGCTTGGTCTCTTTCCGGGCGACGCCGCCCCACGACAGGTCGGCATCCGCCATCGCCTCGTCGATGTCGCGGCGCACCTGCTCGTCGGAGACGTGTTCGTCCGTGCCGCTCGCGCCGCCCGCGCTGCCCGCACCGCCGGCGTCCGTTCCGCCAGCGCCGCCCGCCCCCGTCCCGGCGGCCGTCCGCTCGCCCGGCGTCGCGCGCTCCACCTGGTGGCCGACCAGCGCCGCTCCCGTCGCGCCGACGACGGCCACCAGACCGACCGCGTAGATGGCGACGCCCTGGGCGCTGTAGTCCGGCGTGCGCGCCACGTTCCAGTTCATCGGATAGGTTGCGACGAAGAGCCCGACCGCGACGAGACAGACCGCCAGCCCCCCGACCGAGACGTACGTCATCCGCCGATCCCCGGGGAGGAGAACCACCATCCCGAGCAGGATAACGGGGAGTCCGACCGCCGCCGCGACCATCGCCACCTCGCGGATCGCCCAGGCCGGCGTGCCGCCGCCGCTCACCGCGGCCGACAGCAGGAAGACGACGATACCGACGGCACCGAGGGCGATGCCACCGAAGAAAAGCACGAACCCGAGATAGACGTCCGTCTCGGTCTCCGGGTCACCGATGTATCGCTCGTACCACTCGAAGAGCACGTTGTCGGGGGTGCCGTCCATGCCCGTCATTGTGTGCCCCTACAGGCTCATCCCACAAGACTGTTGGCGCCCCGTCTGACGCGGGTCTGACGGCGTCAGAGTTCGCTGTACGTCGGTACCAGTTGCCGCCACTTCGGTGGTGACACCGCCGGTACTCGGGGACAGCGGACCCCGTATCCGAAGGCTTATGCTCGCCACTCGACACCCGCTCACTAGATGCCCTCCCGGCTCGGCACTGGCGACGCGCTCGTCCTCCTCGGCTGTCTGTGTTTCGTCGTCACCGCGGGGGTGGGCGCGGCGCTCGCGCCCCCAACCACCGCCGACGCCCGGACGTCCGACGGTGACGTGCGGACGCTCGTCGGCGTCCAGGGGGTCGGCAGCTACCACGACGGCGGTTCGGTCCGGCTCCTCGACGGCGGCGAGGAGCGGTGGCGCGAGTCCTCCGCGCCCGTCTACTTCGACGTGACCGAACTCGACAACGGGTCAGTACTCGCCGGCTACATGGCCGACGGCTACGAGGACTGCGGTCCCTATCCCGGCCCCTGTCACCGGACCGGGTTCCGGATCATCGATCCCAGTGCCGACTCCTCGCCCGAAGTGGTCTACGAGTGGTCGTATCCGGTCCGCACCCGGGTCGCAAGCGAAGTCCACGACGTCGAGCCACTTCCCGACGGCGGGTTCGTCGTCGCCGACATGGAACACGAGCGCATCCTGATCGTCGAGGACGGCGACATCGTGTGGGAGTGGGAGGCGAGCACGCGCTACGCGGCACCCGACGATCCGACGACCGAGGACTGGCTCCACATCAACGACGTGGATCGCATCGGACAGGGGCGCTTTCTCGTCTCCGTGCGCAACGCCAACCAGTTGCTCGTCCTCGAACGCGGTGAGGGCGTCGTCGAGGTGATCAACGAGGACCTCGACGACGACACCGACGACGACGGTCTCGTCGGTGATCCCGACGTGCTCTACCACCAGCACAACCCCCAGTGGCTCGGCGACGGCGCCGTCCTCGTCGCCGACAGCGAGAACCACCGCGTGGTCGAACTCCACCGGACCGAGAGCGGGGACTGGGAGCCCGTCTGGATCCTCGAAGGCGCCGCCGGACAGCAGTTCAACTGGCCGCGCGACGCCGACCGCCTCCCCAACGGCAACACGCTGATCACCGACACGCGCAACGCCCGCCTCGTCGAGGTCAACGAGTCCGGAACCGTCCTCCGGGAGCGTCAGTTCGACTACCGCACGCTGCCGTACGAGGCTGACCGCCTCCCGGTCGGCGAACCCGCCGGTGCCCCCACCTACGGCGACGCGGCATCCGGCGCCGTCGCGGCCGGCGAGCGCGTGCCCGTGCTCACGCCTCTCCTCCGCCTCGCCACCGCCGCCGTCCGCCTCCCGCTGTGGGTCGGCGAGGTGCATCTCCTCGGCGCACTCGTCTCGCTCGGCCTCGTCGGCGCCGGCGTGGTCGTGCGGTGGCGTCATTAGGTTCGGGTCCCGACCCGAGGTATGGACGGAGACGCGTCCGACCTCCGCTGGGAGACGACCGACTCGGCCGTCGACTACACCTGCCCCGGCTTCGACGTCCGCCGCGACGAGGTGGTCCTCCCCGACGGCACCGAGACCGATTACCACTACGTCGACGAACCCGCTGCCGTCGTCGTCCTCCCGTTCACCACCGACGGCGACGTGGTCGTCATCGAGGAGTGGCGCCAGGCCGTCGGCCGACTGAATCGCGGCCTCCCCGCCGGCTCGGTCGAGGACGCCGACCCCGACTTGGCGGCCGCCGCTCGGCGGGAACTCCGCGAGGAGACGGGATACGAGGCGGGGACCGTCTCCCACCTGTTCTCGGCGGAACCGACGAACGGCGTCGCCAACTCCGTCCACCATCACTTCGTCGCACGAGGGTGTACCCCGACGGCGGAGCGCGCTCTCGACTTCAACGAGAGCATCCGCGTCGAGACGGCCGACTACGACGAACTGTTGGCGGCCGCACTCGACGGCGTCCTGCGCGACGGACGGGCGATGCTCGCGCTGGTGCAGTACGAACTCGGCCACGGCGTCGGCACCGAGCCGTAGCTACGGACGAGAAAAAACGAAAACCGTGGGCTGATCGCCGCGATCAGTCGTCGGCCGGAGCCTGACCGCCGGAGCCGGAGACGCCCGTGCCCGGACCCGCGGTGATGTCGAGGTCCTCGAGCGTGTCGTCGGTGACGACACCGTCGACCCAGCCGCGGTGGCTGTAGTACTCCTCTTTCATCGAGGCGAGGTCACAGAGTTCACCCTCGGAGCCACCCTGACCGGGGATGGCCTCCTCGTCGCCCTCGACGAACCGACCCGGCAGCGAGTCGTCGGCGCCATCGAAGCCGGCGAGGTTGTTGTAGTAGCGTTCGAGGTTGTACACCCGCTCGCCGGCCGTCATGAGTTCCTCCTCGGAGAGGTCGCGGCCGGTCATGCCGTTGTACTGCTTGATGTACTCCTCGATGCCCTCCGCGAACGCGTTGAACTTGCAGATGTCGAAGGAGTCCGAGATAGCGTGGAGGTCCTGGAAGGTGGCACAGAGTTCACCCTTGCCTTCCTCCTCGTAGGGGTCGACCTTCTCCGGGATGCCGAGAATCTCGGCGGCCGGCGTGTAGCCGCGCAGGTGGCAGGCACCGCGGTTCGAGGTGGCGTAGCCGATGCCCATGCCCTTCATGCAGCGCGGGTCGTAGGCCGCGATGGTCTGACCCTTGACGTCCAGCCGGCAGTCGTGCCCGTCGACTTCCTCGGCGGCACGCTCCGGGCCCTTCGCGAGGAAGTCGCCCAGGTCGCTGTTCCGCTGGCCGACCTCCTCGATGAGGTCGATCATGTGCTCCTCGTCGCCCCAGTCGATCTGGTCGTCGAGGTCGTCGAGGTAGCCCTTCTCGGACATCTCCATCGCCATGGCGAACATGTTCCCCATGTCGATGGTGTCGACGCCCATGTCGTTACAGCGGTCCATCATGATCGCGATGGAGTCACGGTCGTCGTTGGCGGAGTTGGTGCCCAGGGCCCAGGCACTCTCGTACTCGTAGGACTCCATCTGGACGTTCATGTCCTGGCCCTTGTGCTTGTAGTTGACCTCGACTTCCTTCTTGCAGGCGACCGGACAGGAGTGACAGGTCGGTTCGTCCACGAGGATGTTCTCTCGGACGTTCTCGCCGCTGATGCGCTCGGCGACGAGGTCCGTGCCTTCCTCCTCGTTCATCGCGAATCCGGAGGTGTACTGGCCGTTCTTCGTCGGGTGGCCGTCCATCTCCTCGGTGATGTTCATCAGCACGTTCGTGCCGTACATCGAGAGCGCGCCCTCGTTGGGCGCGGTGACGTCGGACTCTTGGATGACCTGCATCGCCTGCCGGGCGCCCTCGCCGAACGTGTCGGAGTCGGCGGGCTTGGGCATGTCCGTCCCCGCTTTCACGACGACGGCCTTGAGGCCCTTGTTGCCCATCACACAGCCGGTGCCGCCGCGGCCCGAGGCACGGTCGTCCTCGTTGATGATACAGGAGAACCGGACCTCGTTCTCGCCGCCCGGACCGATGGCCATGCAGGAGAGGTTCTTGCCGTAAGACCCCTCGACTTCCTCCTCGAGGATCTCACGAGTCTCGTGGACGCCCTTTCCCCACAGGTGGGAGGCGTCACGGAGTTCGACCTCGCCGTCCTCGACGACGGCGTAGACGGGGTCGTCCGCCTGGCCGTCGAAGAGCAGCCCGTCGAAGCCGGCCCACTTGAGTCGGGCGCCCGACCAGCCGCCGTGATGGGAGTCGGTGACGGTCCCCGTCAGCGGAGATTTGGTACAGACCGCGATCCGACCGCTCATGACCGCCTGCGACCCGGTGAGGGGGCCGGTCATGAACGCGAGCCGGTTGTCGGGCCCGAGGGGTTCGACGTCCGGACCGGCGTCGAAGACGTACTTCACGCCGAGCCCGCGTCCGCCGATGTACTTTTTCGCGTCCTCGTCGTCGACGCCCTGGTAGGAGACGTCGTCCGAGCCGAGGTCGACGTGCGCTACGTGATCCCTGAATCCGCCTAAGTCTGTCATGGTAACGTACGTTAGTTTATTACACCTCCAAGCTGTTAGTCGTTGCTTCGGGGGTGTAACTACAAACAGTTACGACACACCCCAACGGTGTCGTCGTGTGGCGAAATACCATCACGAACACGCTGATCGTTCATCGGAGTTTCACGTTCGCGGCGCGTCGACTCCGGCCGGCCTCGCTGTCGCTCCCCGCCGGGGATCCGGCTACAGCAACCCCTATACGCGTCGGTGGGCTACCCCCGGCAATGAGCGAGCCGAGCCCCGAAGTCTACGAACGGGGGAAGGGTATGGACGCCCACAACCAGGTGATGCGGGGGATTCGATCCCGCAAGGAGAAACGCTACGACCCCCACGAGCCGACGCGGGTGTGGATCGACGAGGATCGGACGCCGGATGGCGTCTTCCAGTCGCTCACGATCATCCTCAACACCGGCGGCTGCCGCTGGGCGCGGGCCGGCGGCTGTACCATGTGTGGATACGTCGCCGAATCCGTCGAGGGTGGCTCCGTTCCCCACGACGCCCTGATGGATCAGATCGACGCCTGCCTCAACCACGAGCGCGAGAACGCGGACGAGCCGTCGGGGCTGGTGAAGATATACACCTCCGGCTCCTTCCTCGACGAGCGCGAGGTCGGCGCCGAGACCCGTGCGGCTATCGCCGAGACGTTCGCCGACCGCGAGCGAATCGTCGTCGAGTCCCTCCCCGACTTCGTCGACCGCGAGAAACTCGCGGACTTCACCGACCGCGGCCTCGCGACCGACGTGGCGGTCGGACTGGAGACCGCTACCGATCGGGTCCGCCACGACTGCGTGAACAAGTATTTCGACTTCGAGGACTTCGTCGACGCCACCGAGGAGGCCGACGCCGCCGGCGCGGGCGTGAAGGCGTATCTGCTCATGAAACCCCCCTTCCTCTCGGAGAGAGAGGCCGTCGAGGACATGGTCGATTCCGTCCGCCGGTGTGCGGAATACTGTCACACCGTCTCGATGAACCCCTGTAACGTCCAGCGGTACACGATGGTCGACGACCTCTACTTCGAGGGCGGGTACCGCCCCCCGTGGCTCTGGTCGGTCGCGGACGTGCTCGAACGCACGGCCGACGTCGACGCCATCGTCGTCTCCGACCCCGTCGGCGGCGGGAGCGACCGCGGCCCCCACAACTGCGGCGAGTGCGACGAGCAGGTCGAGCGGGCGATCAAGGACTTCAGCCTCCGTGGCGAGCCGTCGGTGTTCGAGCAGGTGTCCTGTGACTGTGCGGCGACGTGGGAAGCGGTCGTCGCCACGGAGACGGGATACGCGATGCCGCTTGCACGGTAGGCGCCACAAAGCCTTTCGCTCGCGGCACGCAGTAGCGTGTATGTCACGTCGCGTCGCCGTCGATCCGTTCGGGTGGGTTCGATGACCGACGCCGAGGCCGGCCTCCGGCGGCGCTCGTTGCTCGGGGCGCTCGCCGGGACGGGCACCGCGGCGCTGGCCGGCTGTCCGGCCGGCGGCGGCGAGAACGGGACCGGGACCCCGTCGCCGACGACCACGCCGGACGCCGAGACGGCCAGACGGCTGGCCGAGCGGTTCGCCCCGACGCTCGCGTTCGATGCCGCCGAGCCGTGGCTCCCGACCGATCCACGTCCCTACACCAGCGAGCGGGAGGGGGAAACGGTCGTCGACGGCTTCGACGCGTTCGACGGCTACACGGCTGCGTCCGTCGAGGCCGACGAGCCGCCGGCCCCGACCGTCTTCTACCACGTCGTCGAGTACGCGGACTCGCCACTCGCCGCCATCCAGTACTGGTACTACTCGGCGTTCGACCAGTTCACCACCAACTTCCACTGGCACGACTGGGAGGTGTTGCACGTCTTCGTCGACACCGACGACGACGAACCACAGCTGTTCGTCGCGAGCTCCCACTCCTCGCGCGTGCCGAACAACGAACATCTCGATCCCCCGTCCGACGCCGCCCCGCGGGTGCTCTCCGAACTCGGCTCCCATTCCAGCGCGCTGTCGCTGAACGACAGCCCGAACAGCTTCCAGCGCCTCCCGGACGGCGATCTGACCGCCGACATCACCAACCGTGCGATCGGCGTCCTCGAGACGCTGGCGGAGCTGCCGGCCGCCTACGGCCTCCCCCGTGACGAGGGGCTCCGTCTCCCCTACGCAGTCCCCGAACTCGACGGGGTGCCGGTCTACGACCACGAGCGTCTGCCGTCCGTGGATCGCGAGACCCTCGTCCCCGAGGCGCTGACGATTCGATCGTTCGACGCCCTCTCCGAACCGCCGTCGGGGCTTCCGGCGCGTGAGACGGGCACCGTCTTCGGCCACGCCGAGGGATCGGACGCCACCACCGACGTGGACGTCGAGTACGACCTCGTTCCGACGGCCGAACTCGAGGACATCGAAGCGTTCACCGGGTCGCAGTTGAGCTTCGAGTTCGCCGTCCCCGAGTTCGCGGAGGACGCCGTCGCCGGCCACATCACCACGGCCGGAACGCCGTGGAAACAGGAGCGATACGCCGACCCCGCAGCCGACATCACGGAACCGGCACACCGGGCGGCGCTCGCGGACCGTTACGACGCCATCTCGCCACCCGGACCGATCAACGACGTGATCGCGACGGTCAGTGAGGTGGTCCAGTCGGGCGACGCCCCGGACGGCGCGGGCGTGACGACGACCGAGACGGCCGTCGAAGCCGTCGCGCTCCTCCGGAGCGACCCGGTCGCCGCGCCGACGTTTCGCGGCGTGTCGATGTTTCGCGGCGTCGAATCGGGATCGCACCGACTGGCCGTCAACGGCGCCGGTCTCGCCCCCTACGAGGAACCGGTCGAGGTCGGTGACGGCGGTGGAACCGACGCCGACGCCACGCCCAGTACGACGTCGACGTCGTCGTCGACGCCGACGGTGACGGTGACGCCCTCGCGGACGGCCACTGCGCCCGACGTCGCCCGAACCGCGACACTCGCCGGCGTCGACGGCGAGATTCCGCTGGTCGCGAGCGGGGCCGCCACCAAACTCGAAGTCGACGCCGACGGGGTCGAGTCGGAACTGACCGCCCTCGCCGTCGACGACGACTTCGGCGGCCGACTGTACGAGACGACCGTGGACGGGTCCGACGCCGTCTACGTCCACCGGGCCGGCGCCTACACGACGGAGGTCAGAGACGCCGCCGACGAGATTGGCGCGTTCCGCGTCAACCCCTCCGACACCGAACCGGTGCGGATCGCCCGCCCGCGAACGGGGAAGGCGTCGCTCGCCTCCTTCGTCTCGTCGATCACGAACGAGACGGCGGATCGGCTCGCGTCGATTGGCAGTGACGGCGCCGCCGACGCGCCACCCGGTGACGTGGGCAAGACAGCCGCGCTCGGCGGCCTCCTCCGTGCCATCGAGGCGGTCAGCGGTGCCGCGGATCGCGCGGCCGAGCGGGCCAGGGGAGGGGACGCTCGCGGAACCGACCGGGCGCTCGAAGCGCTGGAGTCGAACCTCCAGCGGGCCATCGAGCGGTTCGACGGCCTGCGGGACACGCTCCCGGAGCCGGAGGCAAAAGCGGCCGACCGCCGATTCCGGCAGGCACGGCTGCGCACCAACCAGGCGATCGGCTCGGAGAAGCTGTAGCCGGTCAGGCCTCGGCCAGCGCCGACTCGAATCCGCGGAGCAGTCCGGCGCCGTCCGTCCCGTCGAGGTCCGGCAGCGTCGCGCGCTCTGGGTGGGGCATCATCACCGCGACCGTCTCCCGGTCGCCGAGGATCCCGGCGACGTTCCCCCGCGACCCGTTGGGGTTCGCCGCCTCGGTGACCGCCCCCTCGGCGTCGCAGTAGCGCAACAGGATCCGATCCTCGTCGACCAGGCGATCGTACGTCTCGTCGTTGGCCTCGAACCGGCCCTCGCCGTGGGCGATGGGGAGAGAGAGCACGTCCCCCTCGTCGTACGCCCGCGTCCACGGCGTGTCGGCGTTCTCCACCCGGACGTGGACGCGCTCACACTGGAAGCGCGCACTCTCGTTGATCGTGAACGCGCCGGGGGTCAACCCCGCTTCGCAGCCGACCTGGGCGCCGTTGCAGACGCCGAGGACGGGCACTCCGTCGGCGGCGACCGCACGCACCTCCTCGAGGATGGGCGTGCGGGCCGCCATCGCGCCGGCCCGCAGGTAGTCGCCGTAGGAGAAGCCACCGGGGAGCATGGCGCCCGTCGCGTCCGCGGGGAGGCCGTCCTCGTACCAGACGCGCTCGGCGTCGATCCCGAGGTGGTCGAGCGCGCGCACCGAGTCGCGGTCGCAGTTGCTCCCGCCGAACTGGATCACCGCGACCGTCATCGGTCCGCGACCTCGACCTCGTAGTCGTGGATGGTCGGGTTCGCGAGCAGTCGCTCCGCCATCTCGTCGGCGCGGTCGGCGGCCGCCTCCGCTGACTCGGCGTCGAGGTCGATTTCGAACCGGTCGGCCGACCGGAGATCCTCGAGTTCGAATCCGAGGCGTTCGAGCGCGCGCCGGGTCGTCTCCGCCTCCGGATCGAGGACGCCCCGCTTGAGTCGCACCGTGACCGTCGCGGTGTATGCCGTCATCGGTCGACCCTGGGCGGCCGCGAGGCAAAGCCGTTTTGGAGTGGCGCGACCACACTCGACCGATGTGTCCCTCGCGTTTCGACCGCTCGGCCCACCGGCTCGAACGGCTCAACCACCTCCTCCTGGTCGTCCTGTCGGCGCTGGTCGCCGCCGCCCTCTATCGGTTCGTGACGCTCCTGCTCGACGGACTGCCGTGGCCGGTCGTCCCGCCGTGGGCGTGAGTGCCGGACGCGGCCGCTTCAGAGGTCTCGAACCGCGTCGACCGCCGCGTCGATGCTCGGCGCGTCGAACCACGCCTCGCCGGTGTAGGCGTTCGCCCCCGCCGCGTACACGTCGGCGACGGCGTCGATCACCTCCGCCGGCAACGGATCGGGGCTCGCCGTACAGAGCGGCCGCCAGTCGGCCACGCCTCGCCGATCCGCCTCGGCTTTCGCCTCGCTCACGGCCTCGACCCACTCGGGATCCGCGCGCTTGTAGTACTGGCGCACCACCTCCTTCGACACTTCCTGGCCCGCGTAGGCGAAGCGGTTCTCGTCGAACGTCCCGACCACGTCGGCTACCTGCACCTCGCCGTCCACGTAACAGCATTCGATCTTGCCGTCTTCGTGGACGAACCCCGTCTCTGTCGCCCGCTCCGTGACGACGCGGTTCACCGTCCGCGCCAGGTCGTCGAGGGCGTCGATCCCCGCCCGTCCCGCGATACGCTCGGCCTCCGCGCGGTCGAGATACCGGTCCTGCTCCTCGTACTTCGTCGAGAACTCGACGACCGGATCGGGGAGATCGACCGGTTCGTCCGGCCACGCGTCCATATCGAGGCCGTAGTCGCTCGGCACACCCCGACTCCGGAGGCTCGATCCCACCGGAACCGTGTTCCGGAAGACGATCTCCAGCGGGATCAGGTAGTTCGACCCCGCAGCGTCGTGGAAGGCATCGTAGTCGTACGCGCCGTCCTCGAATGGCAGGTCCGGCACCCGGACGAGGTCGATGGCGAGTTCGCGGGGCGCTTCGTCTGCCTCGTCGAGCGGAACCGCGTCGGGGCCGACGCCGCGGTAGTGGGTCGGGATTCCCGCCGCCTCCAGCAGTTCGAAGTTGAACGCCCCCATCGTACAGAGGCTCCGGCCCTTGTCCGGGATTCGGTCGGGCATCGCTCCCCAGTCGAAGACGGAGTAGTCGTCGGTGAAGGCGAAGCGTCCACGCCCCGTCGCCGCCGCGGTGGGTTCGCGCTCGACGCGGAACTCCTTGACGCTGGTCATGGTGAGCAACGCGGCGGCCGCCGGCAAAAGCGGTTCGACCCCGATCCGATTCGATCCGTCCCGACACGACCCCCGACGCTTTCACCCCCGCGACCCTCGAAGCGACCGTGACCGGTGCCTCACCCGACGCCGACGCGGACACGGAGCCGGATCCCGTCGTCAGCGTCGACGCCGACGCGGCGACTCCCGTCGATCTCCGGCGGCTCCGCGATCTGAGCCACCTGCTCGACGATTCGATCCGGGTTCCGGGCACCGAGTACCGCATCGGGATCGAACCCCTGATCGGTCTCCTGCCCGTCGTCGGTGACGGGTTCGGCCTCGCCGTCTCCGCGTACGTCTTCGCCGTCGCCGCCCGGTCGGGCGTCCCACGGGCGACGCTGGCCCGGGTCGCGTTCGTCCTCTGGCTCGACGCGGTCGTCGGGTCCGTCCCCGTCCTCGGCGACCTCTTCGACGCCTACTGGAAGGCGAACCTCCGGGCGACCCGCCTCCTCGAAGCGCGCCTCGCCGACCCCGCGGGCGTCGCCGCCGACCGCCGGTATCTGCGCCGACTGGCCGCCGTCGCCGTCGCCCTCACGCTGGTCGTCGCCGCCGTCCTCGTCACCCTCGCGTGGTGGCTCCTGACCGCGCTGGGCGTGATGGGATAGCAAGACAGTTACGGACGCCGCCCCCTCTTCCGTTATGAGCCTCCTCGACGACGCGCGACGCCTCGCCGCGACCGGCCCGGTGTGTGACGCGTGTCTGGGGCGCGTCTTCGCCGACCGGAGCTTCGGGCTGACCAACGCCGAGCGCGGCCGGTCGCTCCGGATCGCCGCCGCCCTCGACGACGACGAGCCGTTCGACCCCGCCGACGCCGCCGACTGCTGGGTCTGTGAGGGACGGTGCACCGAGTTCGACGACTGGGCCGAGCGTGCCGCCGACTCCGTCGAGGACGTCGAGTTCGAGACCTATCAGGTCGGCACCCGAACCCCGCCCCTGATCGAGGAGAACGAGCGCCTGTTCCGCGAGGACGTCGGCCTCGACGCGGACGCCGGCGAGCAGTTCAACGCCGAGTTCAACCGCGAGGTGGGCAAGCGCGTCGGCCACCTGACCGACACCGACGTGGACTTCGAGCGCCCGGACGTGCAGTTCGTCCTCGATCTGGACGCCGACCGCGTGGAGACGACGATCAACTCCGCGTTCGTCTACGGCCGCTATCACAAGCTGGAACGCGACATCCCACAGACCGAGTGGCCCTGCAGGGAGTGCGACGGGAGCGGACGGCAGGGAAGCGAACCCTGCGACCACTGTGGCGGATCGGGCTACCTCTACGACCGAAGCGTCGAGGGGCTGACCGCACCGGTCGTCGAGGACGTGATGGACGGCGTCGACGCCGTCTTCCACGGCGCCGGGCGAGAGGACGTCGACGCCCGGATGCTCGGCACCGGCCGCCCGTTCGTCGTCGAAGTGACGGAGCCGCGCCGGCGCGATATCGACGTCGAGCGCCTGGAGTCGGACGTCAACGCCTTCGCCGAGGGCGCCGTCGAGGTGGAGGGACTCCGCCGTGCCACCTACGAGATGGTCGAGCGGGTCAAGCGGCTGGACGCGAGCAAGACCTACCGCGCCGACGTCGCGTTCGACGGGCCGGTCGACGCCGACGCCTTCGCGGACGCCGTGGCGGAACTCGACGGCGCGACGGTCGAGCAGTACACTCCCCAGCGCGTCGACCACCGGCGCGCGAACCGGACCCGCACCCGCGAGGTGTACGCCATGTCGGGCGAACTCGCCGACCCGACACGCGCCACCGTCGAGATTCACGGCGCCGGCGGGCTCTACGTGAAAGAACTCGTCTCCGGCGACGACGGGCGGACGGAGCCGAGCCTCGCCGGCCTGCTCGGCGTCGGCGCCCGCGTCACCACCCTCGACGTCCTCGCCGTCGAGGGCGAAGACGAACCGTTCGAGGACGAGGCGTACTTCGCGTAACGGTCCTCGGTGCTCCTCGGGCGCGGAGTACATAGGGATCGGGCGTCTACACGACCCCATGACCGACGATCGGGAGTACGCGACCGCGACGCTCGCTGGCGGCTGTTTCTGGTGTCTCGAAGCGCCGTTTCAGGAACTCGACGGCGTCGACGCCGTCACTTCCGGCTACTGCGGCGGCGACGTCCCCGACCCAACCTACGAGCAGGTGTGTTCGGGCGAAACTGGGCACGCCGAGGTCGTACGGATCGAGTACGACCCCGATCGCATCACCTACGCGGCGCTGCTGGAGGTGTTTTTCGCGCTCCACGACCCGACGACCGAGGATCGACAAGGCCCCGACGTGGGATCGCAGTACCGCTCCGCGGTCTTCTATCACGACGACGAGCAACGCGAGGTGGCCGAAGCGACCGTCGAGCGACTGGCCGGCGCGTACGACGACCCCATCGTCACCGAAATCGAACCGCTGGGGACGTTCTACCCGGCCGAGGACTACCACCAGGATTACTACGCCAACAACCCCCAGCGGGCGTACTGTCAGGTGCAGATCCGCCCGAAACTGCGGACGGTACGCGAGGAGTTCGCCGACCGGCTAGCCGACGACTGAAACGGGTCGCCGTGTCCCCTCGACACGCCGGCAGCGCCGCCGACCGATGGTGGGTCACGTCGGCGTACGTATTGGCCGTCGCCGCCGCGGCCGAACGGGGCGCAGCGTGCGGACCGCGGGGCGGGCCTACGCCTCCTCGCTCGCGCCGTCCGCGAACTCCTGTCGGGTGTGCGGGAGTTTGCCGCCGGCCGCGAGCAGTTCCCGTTCGCGCTCGTTGGCGTCGAGGTGTGCCTCGGCCTCCCAGTCGCCGTCGACGCGGATGGTGAACGTCTCCCGGCCGGATTCGACCGCCTCGACCGCGTCGTCGACGACCTCGATGTGGTCGCCCTGTTCGATGCGGTCGTAGGTCGCTTCGTCGATGGTCAGCGGCAGGAGCCCGAAGTTGATCAGGTTCGCCTTGTGGATGCGGGCAAAGGACTGTGCGAGGACGCCGTGAACCCCGAGGTACATCGGACAGAGCGCGGCGTGCTCCCGGGAGGAGCCCTGGCCGTAGTTCTCGCCGGCGACGAGGAAGCCGCCGTCGGCCGCCGCGGCGCGTTCCGCGAACGTCTCGTCGACGCGCTTGAGCGTGAACTCCGACAGTTTGGGCACGTTCGAGCGGTAGACCGACACCTCCTGGGTCGCCGGGATCACGTGGTCGGTCGTGATGTTGTCCGGCATCTTCAGGAGGGCGGGCCCCGAGAGGTCGACACCCAGCGGCTCCTTTAGCGGCACCTCGTCGATGTTCGGTCCCTTGACGAGGCCGTCGTCGACCGCCTGGTCGGGCATGATGATGTCCGACTCGCTGGCGCCGATGTACCGCTCGGGGTACTCGAAGCCCGGCGCCGCCAGATCGTCGAGGTCCTCGGCCAGATCACGCGGATCGGTGATCTCGCCGGTGAGCGCCGTCGCCGCCGCCACCTCGGGCGAGCAGAGGTAGACCGCGTCCTCTTCCATCCCCGAGCGGCCCTCGAAGTTGCGGTTGAACGTGCGGACGCTCACGGAGTCGGAGGCGGGGACGTGCCCCGCGCCGATGCAGGCGCCACACGTCGCCTCGGAGATGTTGACGCCCGCGGCCATCAGTTCGGCCGTCAGCCCGTTGCGCGCGAGCATCTCCGAGGCCTGTTTCGATCCGGGCGCGACGACCATCTCCGTTCGCTTTGCCACCTCGCGGTCGTCCAACATCTTCGCGACCGGGAGGATGTCCTCGTAGGCGCCGTTGGTACAGGAGCCGACGAGCACCTGATCGGTTTGGGTGCCCGCGACCTCCCGGACCGGAACCACGTTATCGGGCATCGACGGGCAGGAGATCAGGGGTTCGATCTCCGCGAGATCGACGACGATTTCGTCGTCGTACTCCGCGTCCTCGTCCGGTGCGAGTTCGACGTAGTCCTCGGGTCGACCCAGTCGATCGAAGAACGCCTTCGTGCGCTCGTCGCTCGGGAAGATGGAGGTGGTCGCGCCGAGTTCCGTCCCCATGTTGGTGATGACGGTGCGCTCGTGAGCCGAGAGGCTCTCGACGCCGGGGCCGGTGTACTCGAACACTTTGCCGACGCCTTCCTTCACCGAGAACCGACGCAGGAGTTCGAGAATGACGTCCTTCGCGGTCGACCACTCGGGGAGTTCGCCCTCGAGGCGGACGTTGACGACTTCGGGAACGTCGAGGTAGTACGGCGCTCCGCCCATCGCGGTGGCGACGTCGAGGCCGCCGGTGCCGATGCCGAGACAGCCCAGGCCGCCGGCGGTTGGCGTATGCGAGTCCGCCCCCAACAGCGTCTTGCCCGGCGCGGTGAAGTTCTCCTTGTGGACCTGGTGGAGGATGCCGGTGCCCGGCCGCGCGAAGTAGGCGCCGTACGTCCCCGCCGCCGAGCGGAGGAACCGGTGGTCGTCCGAGACCTTGTAGTCCGGCTGGTAGGTCTGGTGGTCGCAGTGCTGGCCGGCCACCTCGACTTGGACCTCGTCGAGGCCGAGCGCCTCGAACTGGAGCCACGCCATCGTCCCCGTCAGATCGTGGGCGATGGTCTGATCGATCGCGATGCCGACCTCCTCGCCCGTCTCGATTTCGCCGTCGACGAGGTGGTCCGCCAAAATCTTCTCCGTGAGTGTGCGTCCCATTGATCTAGGGGCCCTTGCGTGTTGCCTTATATAACCGTTTCCCACCCGCGTTACCCCCGCAGGGCCTCGACCGGATTCGCCGTCGATGCCTTCCAGGCGGGGTAGATGCCGCTGAGCGTGCTCGCGAGCACTGCGAAGCCGAACCCGAGCGCGAGGAACTCGAGGTTCCGGGGCTGAAAGACGAGCATCGGCTGGCCGTGGAGCTGTCCGTTGACCGTGTAGCCGATCAGGACCGACAGCGCGACGCCGACGAGGCCGCCGACGATGCCGAGCAGCGCGGCCTCGGCGACGATCATCCGCATCACCTCCCACCGGCGGATACCGACTGCCCGGAACACGCCGATCTCGGCGCGGCGCTCGACGACGCTCATCAACATCACGTTCAGGATGCTGACGCCGGCGACGAGCAGGGAGATGGAGCCGACGCCGAGGAGGGCGGCGTTCAGCGTGGCGAAGAAACCGCTGACGCTCTCCTGAATGTCCGCGGGGGTGAACGTTCCCACCACCTCCTCGCGCTGGTTCAGCTCAGCCGGTATCTCCGCGGCTAGGCGCTGGGCGTCCTCGCCGTCCGCCGCGACGACGGTCACCTGATCGTAGCCGTCCCTCTCGACGTCGTCGAGGGGGATCACCACCGAGACACCCTGTCCGAAGCCGCCGGGTTCGTCGAGGATGGCGATGATGCGATACGAGCGGCCGCCGATCGAGACGGTCTGCCCGAGCTCCACCCCCAGCTCCGCGGCGACTTCGGCGTTGAGGAGGGCGCCGCTTCGCATCGGCGTCGGGATGGTGCCCTCCGCGGCGTCGTAGAGGGCAGCGGGCCGGGACACCGCCTCGACGGTCACCTGCCGACGCTCCGAGCGGGAGGCCACTTCCATCGTCTCGGTACGCTGGGGAGCGACCACGGCACCGGTCGCCACCCGCTCGATCGAATCCACCTGTGGGTCGGTAATGACCCCGTCCTCGTTTTCTTCTCCCGGGAACACCGTCACGGTGTTCGAGAGCCCGCCGAGTTCCTGCGTGGCGCCGTACTGCAGCGCCGTCCCCGTGATTCCGATGGCAGCGATGGCGACGACGCCGATGACGATGCCGAGCGTCGCCAGCCCGGTCCGAAGCCGGTTGCGCTGGAGGTTGAGCCACGCCATCTTGAGCGCCGGCGCGTCGAGCGGCCCCATCACTGGATCACCCCGTCGACGAGTTCGACCGTGCGGTGGGTGAACTCGGTCACCAGCTCGTCGTGGGTGACCGCCACCACGCCGACCTCTTCTTCGGTGCTGATGCGCTCGAACTCGTCTAGGATGCGCCGCCCGGTGTCGCGGTCGAGATTGCCGGTCGGCTCGTCGGCGAGCAGGAGTCGCGGCTCGTTCACGAGCGCCCTGGCGATGGCGACGCGCTGGCGCTGCCCGCCCGAGAGCTGGTCCGGCCGGTGGTCGAGTCGGTCACCGAGCCCCAGCCGTTCCAGCAGTGCTCGCGCTCGCGCCGTCTGATCGCCCTTCACGAACATCGTGGGCACGAGCACGTTCTCCGTCGCGGTCAACATCGGAACGAGATGAAAGGACTGGAAGACGAAGCCGATGGTGCGCCGTCGGGCCATCGTCCGCGCCTCGTCGTCGTAGCCGGTGACGTCGTCGCCGTCGAGTCGGACCGTCCCGGACGTGGGCACGTCGAGCAGTCCGAGCACGTTGAGCAGCGTGCTCTTCCCCGAGCCGCTGGGGCCGATGACGGCGACCATCTCGCCGGGTTCGACCGCGAAGTCGACCGCCGAGAGAGCGGCGATGGTCTCGCCGCCGCTCCGGTACTTCTTGGTCACGTCGTCGAGTTCGGCTACCGGCCCGGCGCCGCCGTCGGTCGCGGGGTCGTGGTTCCGGTGGGTCATCCCTCGTCGTCGCCGCGGCGGCGCCACCAGTAGACCAGCCCGCTGCCAACGGCGACGACGACGCCGAGGCGAAGCAGGAGACCGATCACGTCGATCCTACCGAGGCCGAAGAAGCCCCCACCCCCGCCGGGCGGCCCGTCGGGGGCCGGGGCGTCACCGCCCGGACCGGCGGCGCCCCCGGCGCCCGCGTCGGCGACCGTCACCTCGACGACACGGGCGTGTTGCTCGCCGTCGGCGATGTAGCTGATGCGGATCGGCACGGCGTCCGTCCGGTTGCCCGCCAGCCGAGCCGTCAGCTCGAACGACGTGAACTCGCCGGCGGGGACGTTCCCGACGAAGTAGTCCTTCGTCGGGGGGACCGGTGTCACGCGCTCGGTTTCGACGACGCTCACGACGGCGCCGGTCACGGCCGTCTCGCCGGTGTTCGAGGCGCTACCGGCGAGCCTGATCGCCCCACCGGTCGGCGTCACCTCGATACCGGTCAGCGTGATGTTGCCCGCCGTCGTCGGCGCGAACTCGACCGTCCGCGTCGTCTCGTGGCGGTCGCCGCTCGCCTCGTACGTCGCCCGCAGCGTCACCGGGCCGGGCGGCAGGCTCGACTCGTCGACGGACACCTCCCGCGTCGACTCGGCGGCCACGTCGCCGACGAGCCGCCGGGCGACCGTCTCGCCATCCGATTCGGCGCGCAGTCTGACTTCCTCCAGGCGGACGTTGCCGAAGTTGGTCAGCGACGCGTCGATCCGCGCGGTGTCGTTCTCGCGGACCACCGTCGCGTCCAGTTCGGCGTCGACGACGGCCGACTCGACGTCGAACGTCCGGGACGCCGAGACGGTCCGCCGGTTGCCGTCGGGGTCGCGGTACGTGAGCGTCGCCGTGAGGGGGTGTGCCCCCGGGCCGTCGAAGTCGACGTCGTACTCGACGACTCGCTCGCGGCCGCGGGCCAGCGACGCGTTCACGCGGCTGGGGTCGTCGACCGTGGCGTTCGATCCCGCCAGCGTGAGCCGGAGGTTGGAGATGTTGGCAGCGGCGCCGTTGGCGACGGTGACGTTCACCCGGCTTTCGGTCGCGGGCTCGTTCGGCGTCTCCAGATCGAGCTGGACGTCGCTGTCACGCTCGTACACCGACACCGACACCGGATACCGGACGTGCAAGATGCCGCCGTTGCTCTCGCCGTAGACGTGGAGAGTGAGATCCTTCCGTCCAGGCGACTCGAACCCGGTAGTGAGCGGGAGTTCGACCGTCCCACCGGGACCGACCGTGCCCACGTCCGAGGCCGTCGCCAGCGTACGCACTCCCGACCGGAGCGACACCTGGTTGATCCGGGCCGGCTCCGAGCTACTCTCGAAGTTCCTGATGGTCGCGGTGACCGTCACGTCCTCGCCGACCTGGGGCGACGACGGATCGACGGTGACCGACTGAACGACCAAGTGGCTACTCTGGGCGGTCGTCACGCCGCTGCCACCGACCGCGACGGCGCCGGCCGTCAGGGCGACGACCAGGACGACGGCCGCGGGGCGTGGCTGCTCAGACATGCCCCCTCCGACTGCCGGCGGCGTGTTGCCGGGTCGGAGCGAGTGCGGCCCCCGCGACGGGAGCCGGTCCGTGTCGGTACCGCTGTAGGGAGGGCTGATCGGGAACCATCTACCCAACGTGTGTCCGCGTCGAACTTATATTATCTGCCGAGACGGGCGGGGACCTGCCGGGCTGTCGTGACGGGGACCGGAGCTGTCAGTTCTCGTCGTCCCCGATCGACTCGCGCCAGTCGATGTCGGCGACCCGTCTGAGGTCGTCCATCGTGAGCTGTGTCGATTCTGCGGCCCCCTCACCGGTGGCGACGCCGCTCGTGAGGATGCTCCGAACCCCCTCCTCGACGGTCATGTCGACGTCGTAGACGTCGCTCTCGGGGACGTAGGTGAGGAGCCCGCCGGTCACCGGATTCGGTGCCAGCGGGAGGAACATCGACACCATCCCGTCGTGGCCCGTCGATTCCCCGATGGACGCGGGTGCGTCGCTCGTCTTGAACCCGAGGACGTAGACGTCCTCCTCGAAACACTCCACGAGTTTGATCTCCTGGAAGTTCTCACCGCCCTCGTCGAGCATCACGTCCCCCATCCGGCGGAAGCTCTTGTACACCGTCCCGACGCCCGGGACTGACGTGATGGCGAGGTCGACGACGTCGATGAGTCGCTCGCCGTACCGGTTGCGGCCGACCGTTCCGACGCCCGCGACGAGCACGAAGAGGACGAGCAGCGCGACGAACTCGGTAAAGAAGTCGACGACGTACTGGTAGACGCCCACCTCGATCAGGAAGCTGATGAAGCGGACGCGTTCGAACTCCTCGATGACGCCGAACCACCGCAACACGGCGATGAAGGGATCGAGCGCACCGGCGACGAAATCGAGGACGACGGTGAACACGTAGAGTGTCACGAGCAACGGAATCGTGATCGCGACGCCCGTCAGGAGCGTCTGCTGGGTGCGATCGTAGAGCGAGCCCCCCGTCTCGCGGGCGGAGGAGGCCAGCCGTCGTGACCGGTCGCGGGGGTCCGGGTCGGACATACCACATCCTGTGATCCCGTGCCACAAAAGTGTCGGACTGACGTCGTCCTACAGCAGCCCCTCTTCCTGCGCGAGCAACACGCCCTCGACGGTAGCGTCGTTGGTCGGCGGGGTCCGGGCCACTGCCAGTGCCTCCGAGACGGGGACGGTCCGCACCGAGAGAAACTCGTTGGTGTCGAGGTCACGGGCCACGGGCGTCAGTCCGTCGGCGAAGACGATGCCGCGACGATGGCGAAGGACGCCGGTACAGGCCGAGAACTCCTGGAGGAGCGCCGTCGAATCGGGGGTAAAGCCCGTCTCCTCGCCGAGTTCCCGCGCCGCGGCCGTCGTGAATGACTCGCCGTCCTCGACGATGCCGGCCGGGAGTTCGAGCTGGGTCTCCCTGATTGTCGGCCGGAACTGTTCGACGAAGAGCACCCGGTCGTCGACGACGGCGACGACCACCGTCGCCGGGGGTAGCTCCGCCCAGTAGTAGCGTTTCGTCGAGCCGTCGGGCTGTTCGACCAGATCGTAGCCACCGGTGTACCAGCCAGTCTCGTACTCCGTCACCGACTCGATTACCGGCCAGTCGTGGTCGTGCGGGTCGGTCACGCCCGCCGTACCTCCACCAGATACCGCTCCCCGCCGTCGGTTACGAGGATCCCGTCGTCGCGGCGGGCGTCGGGGTTGCGGGCGATCAGCCCATCTCGCTCGTCGAACGGCGAGTGCGCGAACGCTTCCTTCAGACCGAACGGTCCGCGGCGGTAGGTGTCGGAGCGACCGGACTCCAGGGCCGTGACGAGGTAGGGGTAGCGTCGCTCCGAGAGGTCGGTGACGTTTACGGCCTCACCGCCGGCCTCGGTCGGCGTCGCCGTCAGGTGGTACGGCTCGCCGGCGCCCAGGAGGGAGGGAAGGGCGCCCAACGCGAGGAGGGCGAGACAGACGACGCCGAGTCCGAGGACGGCGCGGCGGACGATCGGTCGCACGGCGGCCGTTGGCGGGGCGCGGGGAAACGCCTTTCGGCGCCTACAGCCGATCCCGGTAGAGCCGTCCGAACGCCTGCCGGCGGAGGGTCGCGACCGCCGCGTCGCGCTCGTCTTGGAAGGTGGCGGCGACGGCCGCGTCGGCGACGGGCGCGAGGTGCCAGACGACGTTGTCGACGTCCTCGCTGCCGACGACCGTCACGTCCACGTCGGCGTCGGCGCGCCAGTCCTCGAACGCCGCCCAGTCCCCGACGTGGACGACGAGCAGCGAGGCGAACAAGGCGTCCCGCGCCGTCTCCACCACGTCGCTCGTCACGCGCTCCCGGTACTCCTCGCCGTCGAAGTCCATCGCCGTCGCCGTCTCGCGGACGACCGTCTGTGCCGCCGGGCCGACCGACTCGTAGGCTTCGCGGGCGTCCGCGAGGGTCTCGGGGGCGAACACGCCTTCGGTCTCCATACGTCTCCTTCCCGCCGGCGGCGGCTTAGGAGTTGGTATCGTCGTCGTCTTCCAGCATCGCCCGCGTCATCTCGCGAGCCTCCGCGAGCGCGCGACGCGCCTCGTCGTCGAGGTCACCGGCGTCGGCGCCGAACGCGGCGGATCGGGGTTCCGGAGCCGGAGCCGGATCGTGGTCGTGGTCGTGGTCGTGGTCGGCACCCTCTCCCCTCGCAACCGTGTCTTCGAACACTTCCTCGTAGGTGGCCTCGTCGGCACGCTCCGCGACGACTGGCGCGAGTTCGGCGGCACCCTCCTCGCCCCACCCCGGCGCGTGTTCGTCCAGCCACGCCTCGTGGGCGTCGCCGTGAAGCATGGCGGTGAAGGCGAGGTGGTTCGCGAGATGTTCGGCGTCTCGCTGGGGTGTCTCGCAGACCGGACAGGCGTATCCCGTTCCCATAGGCGGCGTACGGGGCCCGACGGGTATCAGCGTTCGGCCTCGTCATCGGCGTCCGTGCCACGCCACTCCGTCACGTCGAGGATCATCACGAGAGCGTCCTCGCCGTCCTGGTAGTAGCGGGGAACGCGTCTGGCGACGTCGAAGCCGACGTCGTGGTACAGAGCCCGGGCCGCGTCGTTGCTCTCGCGGACCTCTAGTTTCACCACCTCGGCGCCGTCGACGGCGAGGGCGGCGAGCGACTGGACGAGCAGCGAGCGGCCGATGCCGCGCCGGCGGGCCGCGTCGGCGACGGCGAGGTCTTTCACGTGCCCGATGTCGCGGCCGAAGTTGGGCGTCACGTCGCCGACGACGTAGCCGACTACCGCGTCGGGGTCGGTCCGTGATCGACGTGCCTCGGAGCCGCCGTCAACGGCCACCAGAAAGCCGGATTCGGCGAGAAAGCGCTCGAAGGCGGTGTAGGGCCACGGCTGATCGAAGGCGGCGCGTTCGATGCCGACGATCGACTCCAGGTCCGACCGCTCGGCGTCGCGGATGGTCACGTCCGCGGGGGTCGTGGGAACGGCCACATGACGGGTACGAGCGATGGGAGCAAAAGGCCTCGGGCGGCGGATCACGGAACCGGCGCTTCTCGGTCGTCGGCTCCGCGGGTCCGCGTCGTCGGGCGCTCTGGCGCATCGGACGCTTCGAGCCGTATCCGGAACGTCGTGCCGTCAGCGCCGGTCTCCTCGAGTTCGAGACGGCCGCCGTACAGTTCGACGAGGTGCTGGCTCAGGAACAGCCCGTAGCCGTGATCACCGGATTCGGGCGGGTCGAACAGTGCCTCACGAACTTCGTCCTGGATACCCGGCCCGTCGTCCGACACGCGGACGGTGACGCCGTCGACCGGCGTTCGGACGACGATCCGAACGGTCGGACCGTCACAGTGCTGTACGGCGTTTTCGACGAGGTTGAGGAACACCCGGTCGAGCAGGTCGCCCGCGGCGGCGTACACCGGGCCGGGTGCGTCGACGACCACTTCGACACCGCCACCACGCTCGCCAACCCGGGCGGCAGTGGTCTCGGCGATGGCCGTTACGTCCGTCGACTGGATGCTCATGTTCTCGGCGTCGGCGTTCATGATCGCCCTGATCGAGGAGACGAAGCTCCCAACCTCGTCGCTCGACCGCTCGATGACGTGCGCCCACTCGTTGGCCTTCCGACCGGTCTCGATTCGGGCCGTCAGCAGGTCGGCGTAGCCGTTGATCTTGTTGATCTCGTTCAGCACCTCGTGGCGGAGATACTGGTTCAGATACTCCAGGCGCTGTTGCTCGCGTTTCCGGCGGTGAGCCTCGACGGCCGCCCGTTCCTGTGCACGCCCACGCTTGATCGACCGCGCCTCAACGACGCCGGTCACGGTCCCCATCGAGGCGCCGAAGCCGGTCGTCATCAGCAACATCAGCAGGAACTCGCCCCGGTCGTACGCGGGTTCGAGGACGAACAACGACGTCGTCACGGCGATCAAGAAGAGGACGGCGACGCCGACCACCCACACCACGACCCGGAAGTGGAGCGACCGATCCACGTTCGACTCCGACATCCACACGAGTCCGCCGAACAGGACGACGAGCGGAACACCGAGGAGGACGACTTCGAGGTAGCCGTCGACCTCCGCGTCCGCGATTTCGCGGGCGTCCTTGTAGTGGTAGAAAAACAGAACGTAGGCACCCAGAAACACCGTCCACAACGCCCACATCCCGACACGTCCCGGATCGCGACGGAGCCACCGACCGGGGATACTCATTACCTGGATCGATCCCGTAGCCGATAAAGAAGCCTCGTATGATGCCTATATAGTGCTCCCGTACCGATCTCCCGCCTGATAATCGAGGAGTGGGGCTTTAGTAACGGCTTGTGATGTGACGCGTGATGGATGCGCGTCGAGTGGATGGAGAGACCGTGAATCGAGGCGTCGGTTCGCTCCGGCTGATCGGGGTTGGCTGCCTGAGCGCCCTGCTGTTCGCCGCCGGCCTCCTCCTCACCGAGGCGCCCGGCGAACTCGCACTCGACGTCGATCTGAAGCCCTTCTTCCTTCCCTATCTCCTGATCGCGGCGATGCGATACGGGCTACCGACGCTCTCGGTCGGACTCGGCGCGGCCATGGGTGAGGGCGTCCTCGACATCGTGGAGGGGTACGAACTCGACGATCCCATCGGGTTCATCGGCTACGTCGTCGGATTCACGCTCTTCGGCTGGTATCTCCACCGCGTCGCCGACGATCCGACTGCCCGGCGCACACAGGTCACCGCGGCGGTTCTCGGCGCACTCGCACAGGCCGCCTTCGAGGGGCTGGCCTTCGTCATGTTCGCGACCGATGCCCACATCCTTGACGCCGTCGCGAGCGTCCTCGGCAACACCCTCACCCACGGCGTCGTCTTGGGAGCGATTCCGCTCGTCTGGCTGTACCCGTGGCTCGCCCCGTATTTCGACTCCGTCGGAAAAAATCCGGGCAGCAGCGACTGATCAGTCGTCGGCGGGCGTCGCGCCGCCGGAATCTTCCTCGTACTGCTGTTTCGTGAGGGTGAGTTTGCCGCCGGCCGCGAGGATTTCGCGCTCGCGCTCGGAGGCGTCGAACTGCGCGGTGGCCTCCCAGTCGTCGTTGACGCGGATCGTGAACTCCTCGGCGCCGTTCTCGACGGCTGCGGCGACGTCGTCGACGACCTCGATGTGGTCGCCCTGTTCGATGCGGTCGTAGGTCGCTTCGTCGATGGTCAGCGGCAGGAGCCCGAAGTTGAACAGGTTCGCCTTGTGGATGCGGGCAAAGGACTGCGCGAGGACGGCCTCGACGCCGAGATACATCGGACACATCGCGGCGTGCTCCCGGGAGGAGCCCTGGCCGTAGTTCTCGCCGGCGACGAGGACGCCGTGATCGCTCGCCTTGGCGCGCTCCGCGAACGTCTCGTCGACACGCGAGAGCGTGAACTCGGAGAGCTTGTCGATGTTCGAGCGGTACTTGAGGATGTCCGAGGTGGCGGGGATGATGTGGTCGGTGGTGATGTTGTCCTCCATCTTGAGGAGGGTCTCACCGCCGATGTCGGGGCCGAGCGGATCCTTCAGCGGCACGTCGCCGATGTTCGGTCCCTTGATCAGGTCGTCGTCGACGGCCTCGTCGGGCTCGATGATGTCGGCCTTCGAGCCGTCGTACTTCTCGGGGAGTTCGACGCCCGGGGGCTCCATGTCACCCAGTTCCTCGGCCAGGTCGCGCGGGTCCACGATTTCGCCTTTGAGGGCGGCCGCGGCGGCCACCTGCGGCGAGCAGAGGTAGACCGAGTCGTTCTCGATGCCCGACCGACCCTCGAAGTTGCGGTTGAACGTCCGCAGCGAGACGGAGTCGCTGGCAGGAACGTGGCCGATGCCGATGCAGGGTCCACACGTCGCCTCGGAGACGTTGACGCCGGCCGCCATCAGCTCGGCCGTCCAGCCCTCGCGGGCGAGGAGTTCGCCCGCCTGCTTCGAACCGGGGGCGACGATCATCTCGAGATCCTTCCGAATCTCGCGGCCCTCGACCATCTTCGCGGCGGGGAGGATGTCCTCGTAGCCGCCGTTGGTACAGGAGCCGACGATGACCTGTTCGACGTCGGTGCCGGCCACCTCGCGGACGGGAACGACGTTGTCGGGCATCGACGGACAGGAGATGAGCGGTTCGAGCTCCGAGAGGTCGACGACGACTTCGTCGGCGTATGCCGCGTCCTCGTCGGGCGAAAGCTCGACGTACTCCTCGCCGCGGTCCTGTCGGTCGAGGTACTCTTTCGTGCGCTCGTCGGTCGGGAAGATGGAGGTGGTCGCGCCGAGCTCCGTCCCCATGTTGGTGATGGTGGTCCGTTCGGGCACCGAGAGGCTCTCGACGCCGGGACCGGTGTACTCGAACACTTTGCCGACGCCGCCCTTGACCGAGAGGCGCCGCAGGAGCTCGAGAATGACGTCCTTCGCGCTCGCCCAGTCGGGGAGTTCGCCCTCGAGGCGGACGTTCACGACTTCGGGCATCTCGACGAAGTAGGGGCCACCACCCATCGCGACGGCGACGTCGAGACCGCCGGCGCCGATGGCGAGTTCGCCCAGGCCGCCCGGCGTCGGCGTGTGGGAGTCGGAGCCGAGCATCGTCTTCCCGGGTGCCGCGAAGTTCTCCTTGTGGACGTTGTGGCAGATGCCGTTGCCCGGTCGGGAGAAGTACGCCCCGTAGGTGCCGGCGGCCGACCGCAGGAAGCGGTGGTCGTCGGTGTTTTTGAAGTCGAACTGGTAAGTCTGGTGGTCACAGTACTGCGCCGCGAGTTCCGTCTGCACTTCGTCGAGTTCGAGCGCCTCGAACTGCAGCCAGACCATCGTGCCGGTGGTGTCCTGTGTGAGCACCTGATCGATCTCGATCCCGATCTCCTCGCCGGGTTCGAGATCCCCCTCGACGAGGTGGTCGTCGAGGATTTTCTCCGTGAGCGTCTGTCCCATAACGTCCGGCCATCGCGTGCCGACGGATATAAATCCCGCGCCTTCCGCGGCGTCGAAATCCCCCGTGAGAGCCCCTATGTCGAGCTTTCGACCGTCTCGATGCCTCTACGGCCGCCCCGTCTACTGTCGACTGGACGCGGCGTCCGATCCCCGTCACCGGTGGCACGTCGCTCGAACCAGTCACGGCCACTGGAACCCTCCGACCGCCACGGTTTTGTGCTCCCTCCGCTACCCCCCCGTATGTTCCGTGCCGGCTCGTTCGTCGCCGACCACGTCAGTCCGGTGACTCCGGAGCAACCACAGCCGAACGGCGTCGACCTGACCGTCGACGGCATCTTCGAACTACGGGAACGTGGACGGATCGGCCGCGACGACTCGCACGTCGGCGAGCGGACAGCCGTCGATCCGGACCCGGAGGCCGACGCGTACGTCCTCCCGGCTGGCGGGTACGTCGCCCAGTACGGCGAGACGATTCGAATTCCGGAAGGCCACGTCGGCTTCGTCTACCCGCGGTCGTCGCTCATGCGCAACGGCTGTATGCTTCACACGGCCGTCTGGGACGCCGGCTACGAGGGACGCGGCGAGGGCCTGCTCGCCGTCCACCGACCCGTCGAGATCGAGCCCGGCGCCCGGATCGGCCAGCTGGTGTTCGCGGAGGGGGCCCACGACGACACCTACGACGGGAGCTATCAGGGCGAGCGACTGGATTAATCGCCGATTAGTCGCCCACACGCTCCGATTACTGACCACGGTGGAGCCGGTACGCGATTCCCGTGACACTCCGAGACCGGCGGCCCCGCGTGGCGCTCGAACGGCTCGTTTCCCGGCTCCCGTTCCGCGTCCGGGACCGCACCGTCGACGCCGGTGGGGACGACGTCGCGCCGTCGCCGTCACCGTCGTCGCTTCCGCCCACGGTCGAGGTGGCGTGCTGGACGCCCGTCGGCGCCGAACCGGGCGACCGGGGCGCGCCCGCCGACCCTCCCGAACCGCGGGCGACGCTCCTCGCGGAACCGGCGTTTCTCGACGCGACGCCCGTCTCGCACACGCTCGTCCTCGAGGTCGACGCGCCGACGCGCTCGGTCGCGGTCGACTACCGGCCGTTCGACGCGTCGGTGATCCCTCGCCGCGGCGTCCGGGTGCGAACCGACGACGGCGATCGACTCGCCGTCGACGATGCCGGCGTCGCGGACGGCGGAACGTTCGTCGTGACGCTCGCCAAACCCCGGACCGACGGCGCGCTGTTTGTCACGTACGACGTGACACGGAACCCACCGGGCGGTCGGCACGCGGTGGGGGTCGTCGTCGACGACATACGCGAGACCGAGGCACGTCTAGTGACGGTTGGTCGGTGAGGCGGCTTGGATCGGAGTAGAAGCGGGCCGGGAGGGAGTTGAACCACGGTCACGCCGCGACGCTCCGTTCCCTGATTCAACGCCTTCCTGCCGGTTCCCTCACCGCCTCGCTGTCGCTCGGCGGTTCAGTGTACGGGCCGGGAGGGAGTTGAACCCCCGACCGTCTGGTTAAAAGCCAGACGCTCTGCCTGACTGAGCTACCGGCCCGCACGGTGTCGTATCCGGGGCGTACGTATAAGCGTTTTCAGCTATCGTCGGTCACAGCTCCAGAAACGCCTCCAGCGCCTCGGTGACCAGCTCGTCGGGGTCGCGATTCTCGACCGATGCTCGGCGCCGGAGCTCGATGTACTGGTCGGTGGGCAAGGACACCCCGATGTGGCCGAACGTGAGGTCGCGGTCGGCGAGGGCCTCCTCGACGGACGCACCGTCGCCAACCTCGCTGGCGAGGCGGCGGATCTCGCGGACGGTGAGTTCGTGTTCGAGCGCCGCCCACGCCAGCGCGTAGCGGTCGTCGCCCGCGACGCGCGCGATGTGTTTCGCGGCGGTCGGGGCGATCGTTCCGCGGGCGACGTGTCGGCGGATGGCCTGGGGCAGGTCGTGCACCCGCGCCCACTTCCGGATGAAGGCGACGGAGACGTCCCCGCCGGCGCGCTCCGCGGCCCGCTTGTAGGAGCCGACGCCCCGAACCAGCGCGGCACACGCCGCCGCCCCGCGGAGCATGTAGACGTGATCTTCGGAGCCGACGGTGTTCTCCGCGAAGGAACGGACGGTGTCGGCGGCGAGCTGAACGCTCTCGGGATCGTCGGGGTCGAAGCCGACGGCCTCCGTCGCCCGTTCCCCCGTCACCGACGGGTCGGCGCGAACGACCGGTTCGCCGACCGGCGATTCGCGGTCGGCGGGGCGACGGGAGGTGTCGGGATCGTCGCTCATCGTACCTCCCGTTGGAGAAGGGGCGTCAAAAGTCCCCGGGGGGCGTGTGCGGTCGCCACTGGACTGGTTCCGGCTGTCGGCTCTCGGCCAATCACGGTGGCACATCGTGAAACAGGGCAGGCCGGCGTCTCACTCCGCCGGATCGACGACTTCGTAGCTGACGTTGTCCTCGCGGAGGCGATCCAGATGCGTCGAGAGCTCGTCCGCCACGGCGAGCAAGAGCACGTCGAGCCCCCGCACCGCCGCCTCGCTCACCGCCTGCGGGCTGCCAAAGCGCACGTCCGGATCGAGACCGGCCGCCCGAGCGGCCGCCAGCGCCTCGGTTCCCGCGGCCGCCACCAGACCGGAGTCGGGAGCGTGATCGTGGAGCGTTCCGCTGGCCACGGCGCCGCTCCCGCCGTCCTGTACTCGGGGGATCGAGATGGCGGTCACCCGACCCAGTTCGTAGTTGAGGACGCCCTCGAAGTCGGTGACACCGACGTCCTCCCCGGCGGCGGCCGCCGTAACTGCAATCGCAGTTGTGCTCCCGGCGGTGCCGGGCGTCGCACGGAGTACGCCGTCGCGCATCGACAGCGACACCGTATCTCCCTCCGTTATGCCGGCGTCGGCGAGTGCAGTCTCGATCTCTACCTGTCCGATCACGTCCTCCGAGACGTGGGTCACGAACTCGTGGAGTTCGTCGGTGCGACCGATGAGCCAGTCGACGCCCTCCTTGGTCACCTCGTAGCGGCCGCGGCCGGGACTCCGGACGTACCCCTCCTCGATGAGCCCCTGCAGGTAGTCGCTCACTGCCTGGGCCGTGATGCCGATGTCGTCGGCAACCTCCCGCTGACTGACTGCCGGCTGTCGCTCGGCGATCCGCACGAGGATCTGATAGCGGGTCGCCGAGCGCTTGCTCCGGAGGACGCCCGCCTGTTCGTCGGCATTCTCTGCCATCGTTCCCACTCCGGAAGCGCAACGCAAGTAATTTTGCCATAGTGCGGGTCCAATTGCCGATATCGCCGATGAAGCGAAAATCCGGTTGTCATCGCCGACGCGACCGCTCGCGCGTCACCAGCGTGGGCGTCGCAATCCCTAACCGGCCGACGACCGTCCGGCGTACCATGTCACTCGTCGACACGACGCTCCGGAGCCGGTTGCACCGCCGCGTCGAGGGACTCCGGGACGCTCGCGGACTCAAGCCGGGACGCCCCCGTGTCAGGACGGAGACGCTCCGCAACTACCACGCCCGGGCACACGCCGACGGCTTCGTCTTCGACGCCGACGAACCCGTCTCGAAGGTCGGGGGTACCGGGACGGCGCCGCGGCCGCTCCGGTATTTTCTCGCCGGCTTCGCGTTCTGTCTCCAGGCGCAGTACGTCCGCAACGCAATCCGACTGGGGATCGAACTCGACGAACTCGCGGTCGACGTGGAGAGCGAAATCGACCGCCGGGGTGGGCTCGGCCTCCGCGACGCCCCCGCCGATTTCGAGTCCATCGCGTACACGACGACGCTCCGGACGGAGGCGCCCGAGTCGGCGGTGCGTGACCTGGTCGAGACCGCCGAGTCCCGCTGTTACGTCCACGGCACGCTCTCGGCGGCGATGGATCTCGACGGCACGACGGTCGTGAACGGGTCGCCGCTCTAGCAGTTCGCTGGGGCGGACGCGTCGCAGTGAAAACTCCCATATCCGTACGCGGCTTAGACGCCGGTATGATACGCGGGGACCGCGGTGTCTCTTCTGCCGTCTCGACGATTCTGTTGGTTGCTATCGTGATCGTCTTGGCGTCGACTGTCTCCGTTTCCGCGCTCGGGGTCTTAGAGGCCATCCAAGAGCCTGCTCCGAACGTCGCACAGTCCAGCGGACGATTCCTGCCACAGGACGGCTACGACGGCGGAATCGTCCGGATCACACACGTCTCCGGTGACGCCGTGGCCGTCTCCGAGATCGAGATCGTGGTGCGTGCGGAGTGTGCTGCCGGGAGAAAGGAGGGACGAATCGTCGGCCTTCCGGCGGGGTCGGGGAACGCGATCCGCGAGACCGACGGTCAAATCGAGGGCGACAACATCTTCGACGAGCGGTCGCTGAATGCGATCGACAACGCCGTGGAGGGGATCGACGACGGCGGCGCACTCCTGCAGGGTGGGCGGTACACCGCCGGTGATCACATCCTCTTTCGGATCCCATCGGACAAGTGTTCGCTCGACCCGGGGAGCAGCGTCTCGGTTCGACTCGTCCACGTCCCGTCGCAGGCGATCATCGTCGACAAGGATCTGAGGGCCTAACCGCTAACCGCCGGTCGACCCGACTCCCGCTGCCGGCGACACGGCTGCTTGCTTTGCGGTCGGCGTGTGACGTCGGTCCCGACGTGCACTACTCGCCGTTTTCGTATCGCCGCACCCCGAACCGGGCGTACGCGTCGCCGTACGCGACCGCCAGCGCCCCGATCCACCAGTTCCATCGCTCCGACAGCGACGAATCGTCGGGGGCGTCGGCCAGTTCCGACACGACCGTCTCGACGGTGAGTTCGGCGCCGCGGTCGGCAGCGAGACGGCCGCTGTCGGCCAGGTCGCCCGCCGCCCGGACGACTGCCCGCCGTTCGCCGTCGGTCCCGTCGAAGGCCCGGTCGAGCGCGTGATCGAGGCGTTCGCGGTCCATCCTACCGACGCCCTCCCGGTTCGGAGCGCGAGCGACCGCGTCGGGAGCGGTCGCCGCGGGATATCGGAGTCACGCTACGCTACTCCCACCACTCGCCGCGCCGTTCGCGGCCGCTCGCGTCGCGGAACGGCTGCGGTTTCTCGTCGTCGTCCGCCGCTCCGAACGCGTGTGCCAGCCAGTAGCCGACGTGCCAACCCACCGCGTCGGTGTCGAGGCCGACGAGCGTGATCTCGACCCGCGTGTACGTCTCGATGGCGCCGTCGCCGTCCGGATCGGTGCCGTACGTGCTGATACACGACCCGCTCGACGCCCGGCAGGCGTCGGCGGCACCGAACCGAACCAGTATCTCCGCGTCATCGGTCGTCCGATCGAACGAGAGGTTCGACGGCATCCCCGGTGGGCCGTCCTCGTAGTACGCCAGCGTGTGGTCGATCTGTGACCGGATGCCCGCCGGGTCGGATGCGTTCCGGTCGTCGACGCGGACGGTGAAGTCGGCGTCGCCCCACGGGAACGCCCGTTCGGTCGCGTTCGGTCTGGGTTCGGTGTAGAGTACGGACGCCGCACGCATCACGTCCCGTGGCGGGTCGTCGTGGGTCAGTCCCAGCGTGTGCCCCAGTTCGTGTTCCGTCACCAGGACCGTCGACTCGTCCGACAGGTCGGTCTCGACCCACACCCTCTCCGGACGGTCGATCTGCCCGGGGTCGGTCAGCAACGGCGCACATCCCACCGCGTCGGCCACGCCGCCACAGTCCGGCACCCGATCGGAGAATCTGACGACTAGATCCGGGTTCTCGGCGTCGGGACGCACCTCGTAGCGGGGCTCGAAGCCCAGATATCGCCCGTTCGACTCCCAGAACGCCGTCGCCTCGCGAACGAGCGTCGCGAACTCCCGGTCGTGGTCGCCTCCGTTTTCGACCGCGACCACGATCGGATCGCTTCCCCACGGGTTCGCGCTCGGCGCCGACGTCGGGGGGCGTTCGGTCGGCGGCGCCGTCTCCAACGCCGTCTCGGTCCCCGTCGGCGGCGCGTCCGCCGGCATCGGCGTCGTCGCTGTGGGATCGAACGGCGTCGTACAGCCTGCAAGAAGGAGGAGGAACGCGAGAGCGAGGACGAGCGCACGCGGCGCCATACCTCCACTGCGGGGCCGGCGGTGAAAAACCGTTCCCTACTGCTCGTCCCCGTCGTCGGGCGTCACGTTCGCCAGCCGCATCGCGTTGCCAGTCACCGCGAGGCTCATCCCCATGTCGCCGATGACGACGGCGTGGACGACGCTCACGAGGCCAAGCGGCGCGCCCGCCGCGAGCACCATCTTCACACCCAGCGACGACCACACGTTCGTCTCGATGACGCGGTTGGCCCGGCGGGAGAGCGCAACGAGGTAGGGCAGACGGGTCAGGTCGTCGCCCATAAGCGCCACGTCCGCCGTCTCGATGGCCGTGTCGGTTCCCGCGGCGCCCATCGCTACGCCAACCGTCGCGGCCGCCAGCGCCGGGGCATCGTTGACTCCGTCGCCGATCATCGCCACGCCGCCGCCCGTCCGGTTCCACGGGAGGCGGGCGTCGGTCTTCGCCTCCGCCGTGTCGACCATCTCCCGCACCGCCTCGACTTTCTCCCCCGGCAGGAGGTCGGCGTGCACCTCGTCGATGCCCACCTGCGACGCGATGGCGCGGGCGGTCCGCTCGTTGTCGCCGGTCAGCATGACGATCCGCTCGACGCCGAGTTCCTGCAGGCGAGCGAGCGATCGCTCCGCCTCGGGACGGACCGTGTCCGCGACGGCGATCACGCCCTCCAGTTCGTCCTCGGTCCCGACGAGGACGGCCGTCTTCCCCGCCGCCTGTAGCCGCGGCACCACGTCGTTCACGAGGTCAACGTACGTCCCGTGATCGCAGGCCGCGGGGTCGAGGTCGCCGACGGTCACGCCTCCGTCCGTCTCGACGTGTGCGTGTTCGAGGTCGAAGCCCACCTCCTCGAACAGCGCCGGCTTGCCCGCGTAGTGGGTGACGCCGTCGATATCGGCCCGGACGCCCTTGCCGGTGATGGATTCGAAGTCGGTCACCTCGCGGTCGTCGGGCTTCGATCCCTCGCGCTCGGCGTGTTCGACGATGGCCGTCGCGATCGGGTGTTCGCTCCGCCGTTCCAGCGCCGCCGCACACCGGAGCACGTCGGCCTCGGTGGTGTCGTTCAGCGCCACGACGTCGGTGACGCCGAGTTCGCCCGTCGTGATCGTCCCCGTCTTATCGAGGGCGACGGCGTCCACGTCGCCCATCGCCTCCAGCCGGTCGCCGCCCTTGATGAGGACGCCGTTGCGCGCCGCGCTCGTGATCCCCGAGACGACGCTGACGGGCGTGCTGATGACGAACGCGCAGGGACAGGCGACGACCAGCAGGGTCAGCCCGCGCGTGAACCACGTCTCGAGGGGTGCGCCGAACAGCGGCGGACCGACGGCCGTCACGACCGCTAGCCCGACCACCGCCGGCGTGTAGTAGTCCGCGAAGCGGTCGATGAACCGTTCCCGATCCGATTTGTCCCGCTCGGCGTCCGCCACGAGTTCGACCACCTTCGCCAGCGTCGACTCGCCGGCCGGTGCCGTCGTCTCCACTTCCAGATACCCCTCCTCGACGATGCTCCCGGCGTACACGTCGTCGCCCGCCGCGGCGTCGACGGGGACGCTCTCGCCCGTGATGGGCGACTCGTCGACCGCGCTCGTCCCCTCCACGACCGTGCCGTCGACGGGGATGCGCTCGCCCGGGCGGACGACGACCACGTCGCCCACCGCCACGTCGTCGACGGCGACGGTCCCCTCCTCGCTGTCCCGGCGGACGGTCGCGGTGTCCGGCGAGAGGTCCATCAGTTCGGACATCGAGGTGCGGGCGCGATCCATCGAGTAGCGCTCCAGCAGTTCGGAGACCGAGAAAAGCACCGCGAGCGTCGCCGCCTCGAACGGGAGGTCGACCGCGATGGCGCCGACGACCCCAGCCCCCATCAGAAAGTCGATGTCGAGGCTCCGCGCCTTCGCGGAGTACCACCCGTTCCGCAGGATGGCCTGCCCCGCCGCCGCGGCCGCGAGGACGTACAGCGCCCAGTCGAGCGTGATCGACCGCTCCAGCACCGCGCCGAGCGCGGGGTTCGGGACGCCCAGATACTCGACGACGATGCCCGCGAGGAGGAGGGCGGCGCCGACGCCGGTCTTCAGCGCCCGGCCGGTCCGCCAGACCGACTGTGTCCCTTCCTCACTCTCGACCACGTCGTAGCCGGCGTTCTCGATGCCCGCCACCACGTCGCCCCGGGTCGCCCGCCCGGGGTCGTAGGTCACGACGACTCGGCCCGACGCCGGTCGGGCGTCGTAGTCGAGGGCGCCCTCGATCCGCGCCAGCGCCGACTCGACCGTCCCCGCACACGACGAACAGTCCATCGACGGCACCGCGAACGTCTCCGTCTCGGTGTCGACCACATCGTAGCCCGCCGCCTCGACCCGCTCCCGAACCGCTCCCTCGGATGTCACGTCGGGGTCGTAGTCGACGACGAGCGTTCCCGTCGCCGGCCGCGGATCGACCGCCACGACGCCGGACAGCGAGCGGACGCTTCGCTCGACCTTGTTGGCACACGACGCACAGTCCATCGCCGGCACCGCGGCGCGGAACGCCGCCGTCTCTCGCGTGTCGGCGCGGGCGTCCCTCGACGCCCCGCGGTCCCCGTCGTGTCCGTGCCCTCCGTTCATCAGCCGACCGTAACCGCCGCATGAATATTAATCCCGCTACCATCGGTACGGGGTATTATCCCCCATGACTAGTAACGAAATCCGATTTTGTTACTAATTTGGCCGGGGAACGTGGCGGCACGCCCCGACCGACGGGACGCTCGGTTTCGACGTGCTTTTTATCGGCGGCCGTCTGAATCCGGGCATGGCAGACTTCAAGGTCGTCGTTTCGGACCCCGAGACGGGGCGGACCACGCAGGTCGAGGTCGACGGACAGGACGCGAACCGATTCCTCGGGCGAGAGCTCGGCGACGAGGTGGACGGCGGCGCCGTCGGCCTCGACGGCGCGACGCTCGAACTGACGGGTGGCTCGGACAACGCCGGGCGTCCCCTCCGCTCGGACGTCGCCGGCTCGTCACTCAAGGAACTCCTGCTCGAGGGCGGTGTCGGCTTCGCTCCCTCGCGCGACGGCGAGCGCAAGCGCGTGACCGTTCGGGGCCGCGAGATCAGCGAGGAGGTCGCTCAGATCAACGCGACGGTCGTCGACGGCGAGGCCGACTTCGACGCCCTGGAGTAACCGTGTCCGACCGCGTCGCCAGCGACGGTGAGGCGGTAACCACGTATCGTGCCCGACTCGCCCGGAGCGGCGGCACTCGCCGCCCCTGTCTTCGCCTCCCAGACGACGCCCCCCTCGACGGCGGGGACCTGATCCGTCTCGTCCTCGATGGCGACGAGTACCACGCGCGGGTCGAAGCCGACGCCGACGGACGGCTCGTCCGCGGTGCCTACGACAACCGCCGCCTCGCGCGGGCCGACCGCGGTGGCGGGGCCGAGGGCGAGAACCGCCTCGTCGCGTGGGTCCGCGCCGTCGGCCGTGAGACGGGCCAGAGCGTCGACTTCGACGAAGTGACGCCGGGCTACCTCTACGGGGTTCGTGTCCCCGGTCGGCGTGCCGTCTACTCGGTCACCCGCCGCCCGGACTCGTCGCTCTCCTCGATCGCCGAGGGACTCGACGGCGAGCGCTGAGTCACAACTGGAGCGCGACCCCCGCGAGCAACAGCCCGCTCCCGAACCACAGCAGGGCCAGCACCCACGTCGGCTGGGCGCCGATATCCACGGTCACGCCGAACGGCGTCGCCTCCGGCCACACGAGGCTGCCGACAGCCGCGACGACGACCAGGACGCTCATCACGACCGCCACGACGGGGAGCGGATCGATCGAGGTGCGCAGGGAGAGGGCGTTGCTCGCCAGCAACGCGACGCCGAACAGGGCGTAGGTCATCCGCGTAAACTGCGTTCGGTCCACGTGGCTGCCCACGCCGACCGGAGGCAAAACCCCGTCGCTCCCCCGGTGGCCCCGAAGCGACCGTTCTTTACCGCTCGCCCGTCATCACTCGGTATGACCGACCCCGACCTCGACGCGTTCCTCGCGGGCGACCACCTCGACCACGTCGCGCTCTTTCTCACCGACGACTACCTCGACGACGAGGCCCGGCGTGCGCTCGCCGACCACGGCACCGAAGTCGAGGGCGGCGTCGTTCTCGTCGTCCCCGGCGAGACGGGCCGACGGCTGTTCTCGGCCGGCACCGGCATGGACGCGATGGAGTTCGCGAAGCGGGCGATGGGGACCGAGGGCGACGTCGATCCAACCCTGCGGGGCGGTACCTGCCCCGACTGCGGCGAGGGCGCGGCCTTCGTTCTCGCGTTCGCCGAGGCGCAAAACGAGGCGGTGGGCGGGATTTACGCCGACGGCGACGTGATCCACGCCTACGCCGCCTGCCCCGACGGAACCGCCTTCTCGGACCGGTGGATCGTCGGCGAGGCGTAAGTTACTCGGCTTCGTCGTCGGCCTCGGCGGCTTCCGACGTCCCAGTCTCGGCGACTCGCTCGAACGCCGCCAGGATCACCTGCTTCGCCGCCGAGCCCTCCGTCGTCCAGTGGTGGGCGTAGTCGAGCATGTCGTCGTAGATGTCGGGCTTGCAGCCGGCAGCGCGGGGATGGCCGCCGCCGTTCACCAGCCCAGCCACCTCGTGGGCGCGCTCGAACCCCTCGCTCCCGCGGATGCTGGCGCTCCCGGCGGGCTTGACGATCACCGCGGCGTCGGCGCCGCGCTGTCGCAGCGTCTCGGCCACCTCGTTCTGGGAGCACCGACCGTACGTGACGCCGACGGTCCACGGCCCGACCGACTCCATCTCGGCGCGGTCGACCGCCGCTTCGATCAGGTTCTCCTTCTCGACGCGGCGCCCTTCGAGGTAGTCGACGACCGGGTCGGGGAGCGCGGGGCCGTACTGCCCCACAACGGTGACGTACTCCTCGGCGCTCGCCCAGTGGGCGTAGTCGGCCAAGTCGTCGCTCCGGGGGTCCTCTTTGATCCAGAGGTCGTGGTCCCGGGTGACTGCCGCGAGCTCGGCGAGGTGGTTCGGGAAGTCGTACTCGAGGGCGCGAAGCGCCACGTCGGCCGTACACTCCCGGTCCGAGTCGCCGACGACGAGGTCGACGCCCGCCTCGCGGACGGCCGTGGCGACGGCGTCGTCCCACTGGTGGTGGTCGAACCACCGGACCGACTCGGCGCGGGCGACGACGGCGTCGACCGTCTCGACGACCGCCGCGTCGTCCGGGCAGAGGTCACAGACGTAGACGTCGACGCCGGAATCGGCGTACTCCGCGACGCGTTCGAGGGCGTCGTCGAGCGAGTGGGGGCTGGCGGTGACGAGGCCGACGGGGGAGGACTCGGTGTCGTCGTCCTCGTCGGCGTCGTCCGCCTCCAGCGACGGGTCCGCCCGAGCCGCGAGCGACTCCTCGAACGGCGCCACGTCGAGGGCGGCGTCGTGGACCTCGCGAAGCAGCGCCACACAGCCCAGCCCGTCGGCGTCGCCGTCGGCCACGACGACCGCCTCGGCGCCCTCGATGGCCTCGCGGGCGCGACGGTCGGCGTACTCATCGTCGAGCGAGTCGGGGTAGAAGAAGCCGGCGCCGGGGAGTCGCGACTTCCGCGAGAGCGACGCGGCCGTCTCGATCAGATCGTCGTCCATACCGGCTGGATGGGGAGCGACGGGAAGTATTTCGCGATCCGACCCGGCTCCGTCGGTCGCGGCCGGCCGCGCTCGCCGCTCTCAGGCCTCGGTGGCCCCGTCCTCGGTGCGCTCGGCCTCGTCGAGCTGTCGCACCGTCAACACCGGGACGGGGCAGGTCCGGACGACCCGCTCGGCGACGCTCCCGATGAGAAATCGGTTCTCGCCGTGCCGTCCGCGGGTTCCCATCGCCACCAGGTCGGCGTCGTGATCGAGCGCGTACTCGCGGATCTCGGTGGCCGGACGTCCCTCGCGGACGGCGGTCGTCACCGGCCCGTCGGTCGCGGCCTCGACAGCCGCCAGCGCCTCCGCGCCGGACTCGTCGAGGGCGTCGCGCATCTCCTCGCGCACCCGCTCCGGCGAGGCCGCCACCTCGCCCTCGTCGACGACGTAGAGGGCGTGGACCGCGGCGTCGAACCGGTCGGCGAGATCGAGGGCGACGTCGACGGCCCGGCGGACGCTCTCCGATCCGTCGGTCGCGACGACGATCGTGTCGAACTCGGGCTCCATGCTCTCGGGTTCGACCGGTCGAGATATAAATCCCGATGGGGGAGCGTTTTTGACCGTGGCCCGCGCAGGCCCCGACATGACCGTTCCGCTCTCGCCCTCGCTCGTGCTCGTGCCCGTCGACGGGAGCGAGGAGTCGCTCTCGGCCGTCGAGTACGCCACCGCCATCGCCGCCGAGTACGACGCCGCGGTCCACGCCCTCTACGTCGTCAGCGACGACCTCGCGCGCGCCATCGACACCGGCGCCGTCGACGACGCGTCGCTCGCGGCCGACAGCGAGGCGTTCATGCGGGCCGTCACCGACGTCGTCGACGACGCGGGCGTGCCGCTCTCGACGTCGATGGCCTACGGGTTCTCGACCCGACAGCTGTCGCGACATCCGGGCAGCGTCGTCCTCGACACCGCAGAGGAACTCGGCGCGGACTTCGTCGTCGTCCCGCGCGAACCCGTCTCCGGTGACCCCGACGAGGTGCTGGCCAAAGCCGCAGAGTACGTTCTCCTCTACGCGAGTCAGCCGGTCCTATCCGTCTAGGCGGATCGCCATCTCGTGTTCGAAGCTCTCGGTGTCGCTGGTGACGAACCCCACCTTCTCGTACAGCGAGATGGCCGGATCGTTCCAGCGCTCGACCGAGAGCCAGACGCGTTCGATCCCCGCCGCCCGCCCGGCGCCGAGGAGCGTCTCGACGAGGGTGGTGCCGATGCCCGCGCCCTGGTACGCCTGCAGGACGAAGATGGCGAGTTCGGCGGTCGCCACCGGTTCGTCGGGGACGAGTGTCGCGTGTCCGACCACCTCGTCGTCGTGAACCGCGACGACGTTCACCGTCTCCGGTCCGGTGATCGCGTCCAGCCAGTCGGCGATGCGCTTCTCGCCCGTCGGCGGGATGCCCTGAGCGCGATCCGCGGGGTCGAACGCCGCGTACATCGCCTCCAGCGCGTCTCGATCCGCCGTCTCGTCGTACCGGCGGACCGTGATCGATCGCCCCTCGCAGTCCGCGAACGTCGTCGGCGGTTCGGGGAACGGCCCCGCCGACTCGTCGGGGTAGTCGCTCTCCCCACTCATCGGACGAGCGTCACCGAGACGTGGGAGTTCAACAGGACGAACTCGGCGATCCCTCCGAGTTTGATCTTGCCCATCGGACTGGTCTCGCCGCCACCGAGGACGATCCGGTCGAACCCCTCGCTCTCGGCCAGATCGACGAGTTGACTCCCGGGGTCGCCCTCCAGGTGCCGGATCGGCGCCGACACGTCCGCGTCCTCGAGGACCGACCGCACCCGCTCCTCGATGGCCTCCGGATCGACCTCAGTCGCCGGGTTTCGGAGGATGGCGACCGTCAGGTCGTCGTCCGTCTCCGCGACGCGGGCGACCGCGCGTTCCAAGGCGCGGATCGAGTCGTCGCTCCCGCCGATGCCCAGCAGTAGCTTCATGCCGGGTTCGTCGGGGGGCCGAGTGAAAAAGGTACGCGCCACGCCGTCACCAGCGCCCGGCGGGGCCACAACCCGAGACCACCTCGAAAGCCCCGGCCGACCTCTCAGATCACCGCGCCGATCAGCCAGAGCGCCCCCAGTCCGACGGCGATGGTGGCGAACATGTTCTCCGTGTACCACGCGACGACGGCCGCGACCGCGCCGGCGAGGAACCGATCGTCGAGGACCGTCGCCGCGAGCGTCGCCCCCGGATCGACGACTTCGGGTGCGACGAGCGCCGCCAGCACCGCCGCGGGGACGAAACGAAGCGCCCGCTCGATCCGGGGCGGGACGCCGTCGATGCGGCCGAACAGGTAGACGAAGGAGTGCCGGATGGCGAAGGTGGCGAGGCCGACGACGGCGACGACCGCCCAGATCGCAAGCGGGCCGTACGTCGTCGTCATCGGTCCCTCCCGTCGGCGGCGACGCCGGCGACGACGCCCGCGAGCGCGCCGCCGACGAGCCCGAGGTTCAGCGGCCAGGCCGCCCCGACGACGGCGACGCTCCCGCCGACGAGCGCGGCGACCAGCCGCGGCCGATCCGACACGTCGGAGACGAGCAGCGTGAGAAAGACCAGCGGGACGGCGAAGTCGACCCCCCAGCTCTCGGGAATCCCCGTTCCGAGGAGGACGCCGGCGACGGTCGTGAGCTGCCAGACGGTCCAGATGGCGCCCGCGACTCCGAGGTAGTACCACAGCCTGTCGGTCCCGGAGTCGTCGGTGAACTCTGCGATCGAGAGGGCGTAAGACACGTCGGTCAGGAGGAACGAACTCACGGCGGCCCACCGGCGACGGAGCGACCGGAAGTAGGGGGCGATGGAGGCCGAATACATGGCCATCCGGAGGTTGATGACGACGGCCGTGACCACGACGACGGCGAGCGGGGCGTCCCGCGAGAGCAGATCGACGACGGCGAGTTGGGCGGCGCCGGCGAAGACGATGGCCGACAACCCGATCGCCTGTGCCGGCGAGAGACCGGCGTTTACGGCGGCGACGCCAGCGACGAGACCGAACGGGACCAGTCCGAGGAGGGAGGGAACCGCCGCACGGACACCGGCGAGGAGGTCCTCGGGGAGCATGGCCATCCCTGAACGGGCGTCCGGCAACGACCTTTCGGTTTCGAATCGCTGGCGGTGCGCCGGCCGGTATCACCGCCCGATGACGACCGCCTCGCGAATCTCCAGGGCCGTCTCGAACTCCTCGTCGCGGTCGGTCTCGGAGCCGACGTGGCGGAGCTGTTCGGCGTGGGTCCGGGCGACCGCCTTCCGCTCGCGCTCGCCGAAGCCCAGTCGGTCGCCGATCGTCTCCCAGTGTGCCGTCGGCACGAGGAACACCTCGCGGTCGTCGCCGTCGAAGACGCACTCGAACTCGCGGCGATAGACGTCACGTCGGTCGGCGAGGTCGGTCTGGACGCGCCCCAGAAGCTTCGAGAGCCGCCCGGGATCGACGCTGGCTTTCGCGGACGCGAGCATGAACACCTGGCCGTCGATCGGCGAGTTCGGCGCGCCGGACACGGTTACCCCCCGGCGCGCATCGCCTTCTGTGCGAACCGCTCGATGAGCGAATCGAGTCGCCCCGGCTCGCCCTCGAAGACGAGGTCGACCTGCGTCAGCGACACCGACGGGCCGATCCCCACCGTCTCCGACGAGAGATCGGCCGCCCAGTCGTCGGCTTCGACCCGGTCCTCGGCGACCTGCTCGGCGCCGAGGGTCTCGAGATACTGGATCGCCAGGCGCTTGGAGATTCCCCGGAAGGCGCGCTCCCGGCGGATCCAGTCGTCGTCGCTCATGTGCCGCCGGCCACCGGCGGGAACACCGACAGCGTGTCGCCGTCCTCCATCGGCGTCGCCGGGCCCTCCATGTGGAGTACCTCCCGACCGTTTTTCAGAATGTTGAGATTCGGCTGCAGTTCGCCCTGGTCGTCCAGCAGTTGCCCGTCCAGCCCGTCGTAGTCCGTCTCGAGGGTTCGGAGGACGTCCCCAACGGTCGACCCGTCCTCGAACTCGCGTTCGAGGGTCTTCTGGCCGACTGCCTCGCGAAACGTCGCGAAAAATCGCAGTTGCAGGTCCATATCCGTCCGTAGTGCGCCGACGTAAAAAGTCACGCGGCACGGGGGACGTCGCCCTATCGGTCGCTCAGACGGATGCCGTCCTCGACGGTTCGGTAGTTGCGCTCCCGGTCGATCCGCTCGGCCACCCAGCCGACCTCCTGGATCTGCATGATGAGGTCCGCCTGGAGGTTGCGCCACGCGATGGCGTAGATTGGCGACTGCCCCCAGGCTCGGAGTTCGGGGACGAACTCGTCGTACTGTTCGAGCTGGTCCTCGAGCCGTTCGAGCGCGTCGACGACGGCCTGTGCCGCCTCGCGCTCGTCGTCGGTGGCCGACACCGCCTCGTTCAGTCGAGCCTCGAGACCGGCGACCGCCCGCTGCATGTCCTGTCGCGCCGCGTCGTCCTCGTCGGGGAGCGATTCAAGAATCTGTGTCGGAACGCCGAGGTCGAACTCGTCCATACGAGTCGGTCGCCCGCGAGGAGTAAAAGCGTCCCGCACTCGGTGGCGACCGGCACGCACAGATGGGGCGTCAGTCCAGGAAGTCGCGAAGCTCGGCCGAACAGGAGCGACAGAGCAACACCCGAAGGTCACCGTCGGCGTCGAGGAGGTCCAGCGCGCCGTAGACGTGTCCGGGTTCGATCGTCGCGCCACACCGGTGACAGTCGTGGGGGCGCGACGGGTTCGATCCGGTGGACTGGCGGTCGGTCACAGGTCGTGATCGGGGCCGCGAGCGTGATCGACGGCCCCGGCGACGGACGACGCCCCGAGTGGCGTTTCGCCGTCGACGACCGGGGTGAGCCCCAGCCGCTCGACCGTCGCCGCGGTCGGCAGCCCGTCCGCCGACCAGCCCCGCGCCGTGTAGTAGGCGTCGAGCATCGCCTCGAACGCCTCGCGGTCGACGGTCCGACCGGCTGCCGGCCCGTCGGGGAGCGGCTCCTCGAACAGTTCGGGGAGGGAGTCGTCCGCGCGGTCGAACCCCTCGCGGACGTTGAACAGGCGCACGAGCGTCCAGACGCGCTCCCCGAGCGTCGCGAGCGCGTCACGGTCGTAGTCGAGGCCGACCGCCCGCAGCCACTCGGCGCCGAGGTCCTCCCACATGGTCTCGCCGGCGAAGTCGTCGACCACGAGACTCCAGAGCGTCGAGCGGACGTTCTGGGCACCGACGACGGTGGCGACGCGGTCGGCGTCGGTCCACTCGTCGCGGGCGAACGCCTCGCGCTCGACCGGCCGGGCGCGGCGGTGACAGCCGCCGCGGTCGCTGGTGGCGTAGGCCAGCGCCATCCCTGCGGCGCCGCGGGGATCGTACGCCGGCAGTTCCATCGACTTCACCGTCGGGACCGTCCCGGCGGCGGCGCCGTAGCGGTCGCTGGCGGCCTCCACGCCGTCGGCGAGGCTGTCGCCGAGGTCGGTCGAGCGCGTCGCGATGGCTTCGATGAGCCGTTCGGCGGCGTCGGCGTCGCCGAACTCGATGTCGGCGTCGACGACGGCCGCGCGCATCGCCCACGCGACGGCGTTACCGGCGCTGATGGCGTCCATCCCGAGGCGATCACAGGCCGCACCGAGGCGGGCCACGTCGTCGAAGTCGTCGATTCCGAGTCCGGCACCGAGAGACATCAGGGTGCCACCCCGGGGGACCGACTCCGACTCGCCGTCCGCGGCCTCGACGCGGAAGCCGCCGGGCACGGTGTCGCCCTCGTTCTCCCGGCCGGTCGACGCCTCGCGGACCGCCTCGACGCCGATGTCGCTGGCGTCGTCGAAGGTTCCGCCCTGCCAGCCCCGCGTCGAGAGGACGCCCACCTCGTTGGCGAAGTCGACGCTCTCGACCGTCTCGCCGGCGGTCTGCCAGCGACCGGTGTCGTCGTCGCGGTAGGCGTCGCCGTAGCGCTCGTGGAGGTCGGCGAGTTCGGGGGTGGGTTCGGGCGGGTCGCCGTGGACGGCGACGGCCTTCAGGCGCTTGGCCCCCATCACGGCGCCGGCGCCGCCGCGGCCGGCGTGGTGGTCGCCGCCGTCGGAGGCGATCGTCGCGTACGCCACCTCGCGCTCGCCGGCGGGGCCAACACAGGCGACCGCGCCGTCGAGGGCGGCGTCGACGGCCGCCGCGTCGGTGCCCCAGAGGTCGCCGGCCGGGTCGAGCGTCGCCTCGCCATCGGCGACGGTGAGCCGAACCGGGTCGTCGGCGGCGCCCTGGATCAGCAGGCCGAAAGCGCCGGGCAGGGCACCCGCGAGGGCGTCCGCGAACGAGCCGCCGCTGTAGGAGTCGAGGAAGGCGCCGGTCAGCGGCGACTTGGTGACGGCGGCGTAGCGCGACTCCGCGGGCAGGTATCCCGAGAGCGGACCGATCAGGAAGGCGAGACGGTTCGCCGGCCCGAGCGGATCCGTCCCCGCATCGAGTTCCTCGTAGAGGTAGCGGGCGCCGAGTCCCTTCCCGCCCAGGACGTCGCGACGCCAGTCCTCGGGGACACGCTCCCGGGCGACGGTCCCGGCCGTGAGATCGACCCGGAGCACGTCGCGCCGGACGGGTGATGACATCGACACAGGTAGTCGGGAGGCGGTGTTAAGCGTTGTCCTCCACGTGACGCACCTCCACGGCGACGCCACGGGAACTGTCCCGCATCTCCGGTCCGCTCATCGCCGCCCGGCCGACGCCGAAGGCGACCGGCCCCTCGACGACCACCTCGTCGCCGACGCGGACGTCGTCGCTCGCGTCGACGACGCCCGGCGCGAGGACGCTTCCGTGAGGGACGAACTCGTCGATTTCGACCCGCTTTGTCGGTGCCGCGCTCTCGGCCCAGTGGCGGGCACCCGCGAGCGTAAAGGAGAGCACGCCGTACTGTGGAACCTGCGCCGCGAGCTGCGTTCCCTCCTCGTCCCGCACCTGTAGCTTGGGGTGGCGGCTCGTCGTCCGCAGGTCGGGAAAGAGGTCGTCGCCCGCGCCGTCGCCGAACTGGTAGTCCGCGATGGCCCGTACCGTGTTGTGCTGGCGCTCCCGCTTGGAGTATCTGAGTTCGCCCGCGAGGGCGTCCGAGAGATTCGACAGCGACTCGGACGTCGTGGGGTGGTCTTCGACGGTGAACTCGAAGGGAACGTCCACACGGCCGGCCACGCGGTCACAGATGTCGCGATAGCCCTCGCCGGGAACGTGAGCGACTACCCGTGGGTAGTCGGTGCGCTCCAGGTAGCGTTCGAGCACCGTGGCAACGAACGCCTTCTCCCCTTCGGTCCAGTCGCCGGTGACGACGGCGTCGTACTGCTGGGCGGGGTAGGTACACTCCAGTTCTTGGGGGACGACACCGATGGGCGAGGTCATCGAGACGAGGTGGCCGCGGTAGTCGATGGCGCGGTGAAACTGTGCGTGACTCTGGGAGTCGCTGTAGGGTTTCCGCGCCGAACAGGGGACGAGTACGAGTGGCCCCGAAAAGCGGTTGCGATAGCGGCTCGTGACGCGGTCGGCGAAGCGCTGAATCTCCACGCGATCCATCGTCTCCTCGCTCGCGGCAGTGAGCTCCGTGTCCCGGATCACCGGCGTCCGTTGCTCCAGATAGCGATACTGGTGGTCGAACTCGCGGAACGTCGCAGTCAGCCAGTTCTCGTGTCGGGCCTGGCCCTCGAGGTAGTCCCGGAGGCGGCCACGGCGGACGCGGCTCCGGACCGTCGAGAGCGCGGCGTCGAGCGCCGCGACGTTGTGGGCCACGCAGTCCTCGCGCGTGAACTCCGCGAGCGGCGGGTCCGAGGGGAAGGCGCCGGGGAGTTCGTCGAGTTCGTCGAGATGGTACTCGCCGTCGACGGTGAGGTAGACGCCCTGGCTCCCTTTCACCCGCGCGAGTTTGGCGTCGACCAGGTCCGCGCCGGCGGCGACGAGGGTGGCGACGTTCGCGGGCGTCGCGACGCCGGCGAGGTAGAGCGCGGTGTCCGGTGGAATCGCCTCGCGGACGGCGATCAACTCGTCGCGAAAGGAGGCGCCGTGGCCGACGACGCCCGGGGCGTTCGAGAGGACGTACGCGTCACAGCCGTAGTCGGCGGCCGTCTCCCCCGTGACGACGGCGGCGCTGGGGTAGTCCACGTCCGGGTAGTCGACGGCGAAGGAGTCCTGGACCGTCGGGTCGGTCCCCGCGGGGAAGGCCCGGTGCGGGAGCACCGTCAGTTCGGCCTCGCTCCCCTCCGGCGGGTCGCGGTCGGCGGCCCACAGACTCCCGGCGTCGACGACGACGTCGTCGGCGCGGGTGGGCGTCGTCACGGGGTCACGCAGGCGGAGCTCGCCGATCCTGGCGGCGCCGTCCCGGGCGTGTACCTCGAAGTACTCGGTCATGGAGGGTCGTGGTGGGGGGCGCGGAACTACGTTTCGCTCCCGGCCCGACGGCGACAAGCTGTACGCCCCGGCATCGTCGCGGACGACGTAGTAGCGGAGCCAGCCGACTCGGGAAGGCGCCGACGGTCCACGCACGGGCGTGGCGACCGCTCCGGCGCTGCGTCCCGGTGACCACGGGGCACGAGGACTGAGCGGCCGCCGACGAGGGGGCCGGCCGGGAGTTCCGGGCCACCGGAACCGCCCGCCCGAACTGTGGCTGCACACGCGGCCCCGGGGCGGGGTCGCCCCGGTGTTCCCCGGGAACCCCCCGAAGCATAGCTGTGAACGCGACAGCTCGATCGGTTACCGACGACTCACACGTCCAGGGAACCCTCCGAGTCCGAGGTAAGAGCGTGTCTTCCATCGGTCCCCGGACGGTCACAAAGCGGCTTGCGAACGCTTCTACTGATCGGGGAGCGGCGGCCACGTCGTGGCTACCGCCTCTTCGATAACCTGCGTCTGTGCCCGCCGAAGTCTCTCGGACACCGAAGAGGGAGTGATGTCGAGTTCTGCGGCGACATCTTCGAGGGTGGCCTGGCGTGGGATCTCGAAATAGCCCAGTTCGTAGGCGATCCGGAGTGCCTCACGTTGGCGGTCAGTGAGTCCGTCACCCGGGGGTTCGGACTCACCGTCTCGCGTGAGACGACGTACGTGGAAGCTAGCGTTTCGCTGCCAGAACGAGGAGAACTGACTGAACTCGTTCCGGTCGGCGAACCAGCCAGTCTGTCGCCACCCGTCTGCCAACACCTCGATCCGCTCGATGATCGCGTCGGCCGTAGCGAGGGATTCGAGGCGTTCGAGATCGTCGAGGTGGTCCCCGAGTTGCTCAGCCAAAGTTAACGCCGGGACGATCTGGTATCGACGGGTGCTGCCAGCCTGTCCGACCAGCGTCCAGTCTCCAACGTCGTGTGCGCCAGTAAGGGCGTCCCCGATGGCCGTTTGGGAGCCGTCCTGGACCGTAACGAGAAACAGGGGGCGATTCCCGTGGTTGAACTGTAAGCTAATGGTCACCGTCGCATCGGGCAGACTGTCCACCACCTCCGTGAGTGGGAGCGCCTCACACCTAATTTCGAATTCGGCGACGAGTCCCATACTGCCGTCGTATCTGTCACTTTTCAAGAGCGTGTCGGACTATCCGGGCTCTGATACGCTCCACCGACCGCACCGGTCGGTCCGACCGATCCGGTGGGCGGTCCCGCGCTCGGATTCGGCGTCCCTGCACCCGCACGTATAAAGAGCCGGACTACTGGGAGAGCGACTTAGCCCCTCCGTGCTCGAACGTGGCGGTGTATGGTGACGACACAGTCCATAGATGGGACCGAGGTAGCCTACGAACAGCACGGCACCGGTCAGCCGCTGATCCTGCTCCATGGCGGGATGGCCCCGAGGGAATACTGGCAGCCGGTCGTGCCCCACTTCGACGAGTACGCCGCTGTCGTTCCCCAGCGACCGGGATTCGGCACCTGTCTCGACGATCGCGAAGAGACGCCTGCCGAGACGGTGCTAGAGCGGGAGGCGCAGTACGTTCGCACACTCGTACGCACGATCGACGGTGATCCGATTCTGTTCGGCCACTCCTACGGGGCACTCACTGCAATCGAGGCGGCGACGGAGGCAGACGTCGAGGCCGTCGTCGCGTACGAACCGGCGGTTCTCCCCGACGAGTTCCGGGAGTCGGCCACCCTCGCCGATCGGATGGCGGAACTCGTCGCAGCGAACGAACGCCGTGAAGCCGTGAAACGATATATCGAGCAGGTCCTCCACCCGGAGGGTATCGATGACCTCGATGCGTGGTTGGCAGACTGGCCAGTGTGGCCGGACTGTGTAGCACTCGCCGAGGAAGTCGTTCGAATGAATCGCGCCGTCGAACAGTACCGGCTTCCACCCCGTCTGGACGTCGATGTCCCCGTACTCGTTCTGGCCGGCACCAGCGGCCCGGAGTTCCTGCGCAGGAGCGCCCAAGATGTCCACGATGCGCTTCCTCGTAGCCGCCTGGTCGAGTTCGACGGTATCAGCCATAGCGGTCCCGCCGAAGCTCCGGAACTGATCGCGGCGGAAGTCGACGCGTTCCGTCGCAAGTAGTCGGCTGTTGAATCGCCGTCGACGGTGAACGGCGTGGGTCAGCAGAGAGGTAGCACCCGGAATCCCCTCGTCGACGCCCCCACTCGGCGTTTCAACGAACCCCTCGCCGGGAGTGAGGGGTCTCTGCCGGCCGACAAGGCCGTTCGGCGGGCCATCCGGCGGCGGTTTTTAAACGATCGCGTCCCAACGCCGGTCATGACCGAGTACACCGGCGAGTGGGACCGGGCGGGGGTCGCGGCGTTTCTGGCCGACGCACGCGCCCCGATCCGGGTGGCCTGCCGGACGCCCGACGGCGGGCTCTGGATGCTCTCGCTGTGGTACGATTTCGACTCCGAGGCCGGTGCCTTCGTCTGTGCCACTTCGGCCGACGCGGACGTGGTGCGATATCTCCGCGCCGACGACGGTGTCGCCTTCGAGGTGTCGACCAACGACCCACCCTACCGCGGGGTTCGCGGCCGTGGCACGGCGAGCATCTCGCCGGACGAAGGCAAGACGACGTTGCGTCGGCTCCTGCAGCGCTACCTCGGGGGCACCGACTCCGCGCTCGCCCATCGGCTTCTCTCGCCCGAACGCGACGAGGTCGTCGTCCGGATCGATCCCGCCCGATGCTACTCGTGGGACTTCACGGAGCGGATGCGCGACGCCTGTGGCGGGAACGAGCGCGAGAACGAACACGGGAACGGGAGCGGCTGACCGCCGGGACGTGGCCGTCGCTCCGGGGTGTCGTCTGGCCGCATGAAAAGCGGGGCCTCGCCCAGCGTCACCGCGAAGCGGTGGGCCGAAACGGAGCGTACTGCAGCGTCGAGACCGGGCTATCGCCCGATCGCACGCGTGTAAAACTGTTACGCGACTGCCGTGCGTTCAGTTACGAACGAGGTTGGTCGCGCGCGGACCCTTGGGGGAGTCCTCGATTTCGAAGTCGACGTCCTGTCCCTCTTCGAGGTCCGGACCGCCAACGTCCTCCATGTGGAAGAACACGTCGTCGTCCGCGTCGTCAGTCTCGATGAAACCGTAGCCGCCAGTGTCGTTGAAGAAATCAACTTTACCGTTTGCCATTGCAAACAATTGTACACTCTCCTCGGGGATAACGGTTGCGAGAGTCGTGGTACCACGGGGGAGGAGTCCCGTCCCACGGCCGGGCGATCCTCCGGAGTCGGGCCCCGGACGGCCGGGAACGCCCCGCAGGTCGCGCCCGAACCGCCTCGTTCAGCCGTAGACGGCCGCCGCCGTCTCCCGGGTCACGGGCAGCGACTCCTCGTACAGGAACTGGAGCAGCTCGTACTGAGAGCGGGTCGCCTCGGCCTCGTCGGCGGCGGTCCGTAGCTCCGTGACGAGTTCGCCGACGGCCACGCGCCGGGCGGCGAGTCCGGCGTCGCCGTCCGCTGTCGTCCGTGCGGCCTCGGCGGCACGCCTGGCGTGATGGCGCGCGGGGCCGATGGGGAGCGTCTCGGCCAGCCCGTCGATCCGGTCGGCGAGCGAGCGGAGGTCCGCCGCGACGTCCGGCGGAAGCGGGTCGTTCTCCGTCCGGGCGTCGGAGTCGCGATCCGTCTGGTCGGCTTCGCGGGATCGGTTGGACATCTGTCAGTTGTACCCACGACGTACTGCTATTTCAATGATCCGTGGGTGTGTGTGACGCCCGAACAGCGGTCACGCGTCGTCCCGGTCCGGTCGGGCGCCCAGCGGTTCGACCGTCACGCCGCCGGGAAGCGCGGCGAGCGCCGTGGCGGCCCAGTCGTCGTGAGCGACCGTCACGTCGACGTCGGGGTTGGCCTCGACGAGGGCCGCGACGCCGCGGGCGGCCGCCTCCTGTGCGGGCCGGTCGGTTCGGTCCGGGAGTTCGGCGGTGAACGGGTAGGTTTCGGAGAGCGCGCGGGGGACGGGGCCGAACGGGGGCAGGAGGCGCCACGCGGCGTCGAACTGGTCGCCGGAGGGGGCCGATCCCTCGGTCACCAGCAGGCGGTCGGGGGCGTCGAGGCGGCCGAGTCGGTCGTGGTGGCGGACCACCTCGGGACGGCGCGCGCTCTCGGTCGAACAGTAGAAGAACGTCCCCTTCGAGGCGGGGTCGTGGCGCTCCAGGTGACGGGCGTGATCCAACAGCGCGCGGTAGCCGTCGAGCATCGCGGGGTGACTGCGTGCGCGCGTCTCGACGAGTTCGAGCAGGGACCCGTCGCGGATGGCCGCCTTGATCCGGCGCAGTTCGCCGTAGGAGACGTGGAGGTTGTGTTCGGCCAGGAGGCGTTCGCGCTCGTCGTCGGCCGCGGCACGGATCTCTTCGGGCGTGTGCGAGGTGCAGATCGGACACTCGCAGGGGAGGTACGCCAGGTCGTCGAGGTGTCTCGTCCCGCGGACGGTGAGATAGCGGTCGTCACGGGCGTAGATGGCGTAGGCGGCGGAGTCGAAAAGATCACACCCCATCGCGACGGCGAGGGCGAACATCATGGGATGGCCAGCGCCGAACAGGTGGACCGGCGCGTCGGCGCCGAGGCCACGTTTCGCCGCGGCGACGACGTCGACCACGTCGGCGTAGCGGTAGTCGTTCATCAGCGGCACGACGGCGCCGACGGGGAACACGTCCAGACCGGTCGCGCTCGCGTGGCGGCCCGCCTCCTCGCGGAGGTCGAGGTGAGTCGACCCCTGGACCGGCGCGTTGATCAGCATCTCGCCGGTGTCGGTGGCCGCGGCGTCGGCGAGTGCCCGTTCGGTCGTCTCCAAGTCGGCTTCGGTCCGCTCGCGGTCGGCGTCGGGGGGTGTCGGCACGTCGACCGGCGTCGCCACGTCCGAACCGATGGCGTGCTGGAACTCGAGAATCTCGCGGGTCGTCACGTCGATGTCGCCGTACTCCGCGAGCTGGAAGGAGCCGGAGTCGGTGACGATGGCGCCGGAAAAGTCGAGCATCTCGTGGAGCCCCTCCTCGAGGGCTCGTTCCCGGAGGTCGTCTGTCCCGCGAATGATGTAGGCGTTGGTGATGAGGGCGTCGGCGCCGAACTCGGATTCGAGGCGTGCCGGCGACACCGTCCGGATGTTGGGGTTGATCACGGGGAGAAGCGCCGGCGTCTCGACGGTCCGGCTGGCTCGCGGCACGGTCAGCGCCCCGATTCGACCGAGAGCGTCGCCGCGCCGTAGTTCGAAGTGATCGCGCATGTCCCGGCTTTCCCGGGCGTGGCGGTAAGTGCCACGGTTCCGTCCTCGGCGTCAGCCGAGGAGGACCGCGAGCGCCGCGCCGCCGGTCTCGGGGTCCGGGAGCGCCTCCGACTCCGAGAGCCGGAAGGCGAGGTAGGCGAGGCCAAACAGCGTCGCGTTGTACGCGCCGTGAACCAAGGCTGGGACGACGAGGTTGTCGGTGACCTCGTAGACGGTGCCGAAGACGAGCGCCGGGAAAAAGAGGACCGTGATGGTGACGAGTCGCCCGCCCGTGCCGCCGGTCAGGGCGGCGAAGTGGACGGCGGCAAAGAGCGCACTCGCGAGGACGACGCCGGGGACGCGGTCGAACGTCTCCCGGAGTCGCCCCTGGACGATGCCACGGAAGAGCAGTTCCTCGCCGGGACCGATGAGGAGAAACGAGGCGGGGACCAGCCAGAGCAGCACCGAGGGGTCGGCGCTGGCGAACTCGGTCACCTGGTTCTCGCCCGCCGGCGCGCCGGTGACGCTGATGACGATCGCGCCGATGATGGCGGCGACGAACGCGGCGGCGTAGCCCGCGACGACGATCAGGAGGTCACGAACCGACGGGAGCCGGAGACCGACGCTCCCGATCGGACGGCCGCGAACGCGGAGATAGAGGAGTGCGACGCCGCCGAACGCGACACCCTGGATCGACACCAGCGAGATCACGAGGAGGGTAAACGGCGAGGGATCGAGACCCGCTCCGACCAGAAGCAAAGAGAGGGCGATCACGAGTGCGACGCCGGTGCCGAGGCCGAGACAGGAGACCACCAGGGCGGCGGCGATCGCTCGCAGGCGAGCGACCGTCGAATCGTCCAGGGGGAGCGAGGGCATACCCGACCGTGGGGCCGCGGGCCTCGAAAAGCTTCCCACCCGATACGAACGCTTACGGCCACCCCACCCCAACGGCCGTCGATGAGTTCGGTTCCCGAACGGAGCGACATCGACGCCGAGGACAAGTGGGATCTGGAGAGCATCTTCGCGAGCGACGAGGACTGGGAGGCGGCCTTCGAGGATGTCCGTGAGCGGGTCACGGATCTCGAAGCCTACGAGGGGCGCGTAACCGAGAGTCCGGAGACCCTGCTCGAACTGCTCGAACTGCGCGAGGCCCTCATGCGCGACGTGTCGGTGGTCTCGACGTACGCCACCCTGCGGAGCAGCGAGGACACCCGGAATCAGGAGTACCAGGCCATGTCGGCGCGGGCCGACTCGCTGTCGGCCGACGCCGGGAGCGCAGCGAGTTACATCGAACCGGAACTGCAGGCACTCGACCGGGCGGAGCTGGCGGACTTCGTCGAGGCCGAACCCGATCTCGCCGAGTACGAACACTACTTCGACGACGTGCTCCGGCAGAAGCCACACACCCGATCGAAGGAGATCGAAGAGCTACTGGCGGATCTTTCGGACGTGACCGACGCCGCGAGCGACGTCTACAACATGCTCTCGAACGCGGACATGGAGTTCCCGACGGTCGACGATCCTGAGGGAGAACCGGTCGAGATTTCGCTCGGCAACTTCACCAAACTCCAGAAGCGGCCGAACCGCGAGTTCCGACGCGACGTCCACGAGGCGTTCTACGACCGGTGGGACGACGTGCGCAACAGCGTCGGGACGGCGCTGAAAAAGAGCGTGACCAAGGACGTGAAACTCGCTCGCGCCCGCAACTACGAGACGGCGCGCGAGGCGGCGCTGGACGGGCCGAACGTTCCCGTCGAGGTGTACGACACCCTGCTGAACACCGTCCGGTCCAACCTCGAGTACCTCCACCGTCACGCCGACCTGAAGGCGACGGCACTCGGCGTCGACGACCTGCGGATGTGGGATCTCTACGCCCCGATGGCCGACGGTGAACCGCCGGAGATTCCCTACGAGCAGGCGGTCGACTACGTCGTCGAGGCGGTCGAACCGCTCGGGGAGCCGTACCAAGAGCGGATGGCCGAGGGGCTCGACTCCCGGTGGGTCGACGTCTACGAGAACCGGGGCAAGCGCTCGGGGGCGTTCTCCGCGGGGTCGTACGACACCCAGCCGTTCATCCTGATGAACTATCAGGACGACGTGGCGTCGATGTACACGCTGGCCCACGAACTCGGTCACTCGATGCACTCGGAGCTGACGAACGAGACGCAGCCGTGGCAGTACAGCGGTTACGACATCTTCGTCGCGGAGGTGGCGAGTACGGTCAACGAGACGCTGCTGACCCACCACCTGCTGGAGACGGTCGAGGACGAACGGCTCCGGCGGCACGTCCTCGACGAGTATCTCGAACGCTTCCGGTCGACGCTGTTCCGACAGACGATGTTCGCGGACTTCGAGTTGCGGATCCACGAAGTCGTCGAGGACGGCGGCGCGCTCACGCCCGACCGCTTCGACGAACTCTACCGCGACCTGAAAACGACCTACTACGAGCCGGCGGTCGTCGACGACCGCATCGCCCGCGAGTGGATGCGGATTCCGCACTTCTACATGGGCTACTACGTCTACCAGTACAGCACGGGCATCAGCGCGGCGACGGCCATCGTCGACCGCATCCGCGAGGAGGGGGAGTCGGCGGCGGCGGACTACCGCGATGCGCTGCGGATGGGCGGTTCGGCGTACCCGGTCGAGATACTGGAAACCGCCGGGGTGGACGCGAGCGACGCCGCGTACATCGAGACGGCACTGGAGACGTACGACGAGACGCTGGACGAAATGGAGCGGCTCGTTCGCGGGTGAATTGGCGGCAGTCCGCTCCGTGCGTCGGCCGCCGGGCCGGTCACCGATAGTTTCGCAGCCAGCGTGGCACCGCCCGGCTCAGGCCGCCACCCCGGTTCGGATCGGCGTCCAGTTCGTCGCGACCGACGATCCGTTCCGCGACGGTGACGCCACGGCTGCCAGAGCGACGAGGGCGACCGCCAACAGCACGCCACGCGAACGCATGGATATCAGTTCCATCGCACCCGGCAAAACTCTTCGTGGCCGTGCCGTTCGCGGTGGCTCAGGGACGCCGTGTCCGTGTCTTTCGTCACGCGTTCGCGGCGTCCGTGCTGCTTCTCGGACCCAAAGGCACATTTACGCCCGCATCGTAGCACGCACAGAATGTCACGGAGTCCGTCGCTTCCGGACCGTCCGCGCCTCGATCTCGACCCCGAGATGTCCGAGGCGGAGCGTCTCGACGCCATCCGCCAGCACTACGAGCGCATGGTCCGCGTCAACGAAGAACTGGCCGAACGGCTCGACGAGACCGACGAGCGCCGCGAAGAGCTTATGGAGGAGGTCGACCACCTCAAGCGTCGCAACGAGGTGCTCAAGACCTCGTCGCTGTACATCGCCACCGTCGAGGAGGTCACCGACGAGGGGACGATCATCAAACAGCACGGCAACAACCAGGAGGTGCTGACCGAGCCGTCGCCGCGCATCCGCAAGGAACTCGCGGCGGGCGACCGCGTCGCGGTCAACGACTCCTTCGGCGTCCAGACGGTGCTCGACGACGAGACCGACTCCCGGGCCCAGGCTATGGAGGTCGAGGAGTCGCCGACGGTCACCTACGACGACATCGGCGGCATCGACGATCAGGTGCGCGAGGTGCGCGAGGCGGTCGAGGACCCGCTCCTGACGCCGGAGCTGTTCGAGGAGGTCGGCGTCGACCCACCCTCGGGTGTCCTCCTCCACGGCCCGCCGGGGACGGGAAAGACGATGCTCGCCAAAGCGGTGGCCAACGAGACCGACGCCACCTTCATCAAGATGGCCGGCTCGGAGCTGGTCCGGAAGTTCATCGGCGAAGGGTCGCGGCTCGTGCGCGACCTGTTCGAACTCGCCGCCGAGCGCCAGCCGGCGGTCATCTTCATCGACGAAATCGACGCCGTCGCCGCCAAGCGGACGGACTCGAAGACCTCCGGCGACGCCGAGGTTCAGCGGACGATGATGCAGTTGCTCTCGGAGATGGACGGCTTCGACGACCGGGGCGAGATCCGGATCATGGCGGCGACCAACCGCTTCGACATGCTCGACGAGGCGATCCTCCGCCCCGGCCGGTTCGACCGGCTCATCGAGGTGCCAAAGCCCGACCCGGAGGGGCGGGCACAGATCCTCCGCATCCACTCTCGGGAGATGAACGTTGCCGGCGACGTGGACTACGAGGAACTGGCGGCGGATCTCGACGACTACAGCGGCGCCGATCTCGCGTCGCTGGCGACGGAGGCCGGGATGTTCGCCATCCGCGACGACCGCACCGAGGTTCGGATGCAGGACTTCGAGGCCGCCAAGGCGAAAATCGAGGAGACCGACGATTCCGGTCCCGTGATGGCATTCACCGACTACCAGTACTGAGCCGGCGGCCGGTTACAGCACGAACCGGGTGCCGTCGTCGACCACCTCGAACGTCTCGTCGAGTTCGGGGAGTCGGTCGAGGACGTACTCCCGCATGTGCGTGAGCGCGATGCGGTCGGCGTCGAGTCGGTCCCGCTCGGCCTCGATCCGCTCGTAGCTCAGGTGGTACGGAATCTCCGTCCCGTAGGAGTAGGCCTCGCAGAGAAACAGGTCGGCGCCGCTCGCGACGTCGACGAGGGCGTCGGTCCACTCGGTGTCGCCCGAGTACGCGACAGTCGTCCCGTCGACGGACACCCGGAGGGCGAAAGACGGCGCGCCGCTCGGATGGGCCACCTCGTGGGGCGTGACCGTCAGTGGCCCGCGGGTGACCGTCTCGGCGTCCTCGAACTCGACGAAGGAGATGTCGAAGGCCTGCTCCACATCGGCGAGGCCGGGGAAGAACACGTCCATCGCCGCCGTGACTCGCCGTTCGACGCCGGGCGGGCCGACGATCCGAAGCGGCCGCGTCCGGTCGGTGCGGTGCTGGGCGTCCAACACGAGAAACGGGAGGCCACCGAAGTGGTCGCCGTGGAGATGTGTCACCAGCACCGTCTCGACGTCGTCGGGATCGATCCCGGCGGCCTTCAGCGACGGTAGTGCCGAGGCGCCACAGTCGATCAGGAACGACGTCGACGGGGCGTCGACGTGGAAGCAGGTCTGGAGTCGGCCGCCGCTTCCGAGTGGGTCGCCGCTCCCGGCGACGGTGAGTGTCGTGGACACGACTGCCACTCCGCCGGGGCGTCGCTTAAACCGACCGGGACGCTCCGTGGCCCGCCGGTCGCGTCGGCGACGGCTTTTTACCCGCGCTCCACGTACTGCGACCGACCCGATGAACGGAAACACGCCGTACGGAGGCGCGCCCGGAGTAGTCGACGCTGGAAAACTGTCGACGGACGTCGAACTCACGCCGGACCAGCGCCGCGCCCTCCGTCGGGCCGTGGCGGGAATCGTCGCCCGAACGCAGTCGTATCTCCCCGACAGCTACACCGTCGGCTCGGAGCTCTCCTACGACTCGAACGGACCGACGGCGACCGTCGCCGTCCGGCCGCCGGCGGGGCATCCCGTCAGCGCGGGATTCACCCCCGACCTCGACGACATCGAGACGGGGTTGGCCGACGCCGAACGCGACGAAGTCGCGCGTGGATTGGCCGCCAGCGCCGCGCTGCAGGTGATGGGCGCCGTCGGCGACGGCGTCACACCGACTGCCCGGTAGCGACCGGCGAGGCGGCCGTGATGGCGTAGACGAAAAGCAGCGCGGAGGGGAGGCTGGCGGCGCCCAGCGCCGTCGTCTCGGGGAGCGGTGTGAGGAGTGACAGAACGGCCCCGAGGAGCAACGGCAGCGGGAGAACTGCCAGCAACAGATCGTACCGGGACATCGTCGACGGACCGATACTGTCGCTACGGGTCGTTCGAACACTCATCGACGCTCACCTCGTTCGTTACTTGTATCGTTTCGGACTAAAAAGTTGCTCCGAGCGTATCGAACTCGTCGGGAGAACGACTGCGAAACGCCGGAAGAACTTCTGTGAATAATATGAACGGGGTCGGCCGATGAGTGCCGGCGACGTCGGGGCCCACCGTCGGCCGTGTGTCGGTCGGGCGCGTATTTCGAACGGGAGCTAGCCGACGGTGTCACTTCCCCCAGAACGGATCCCGCCGCCGGTGGTTGTCGAGAAAGCCCTGGAGCGCCTCCAGTTCGTCTGCGGGAATCTCGTCGGTGAGTTCCTGTTCCAGAATCTTGGCGTGTTTCTCGGGGAGGTCGACCCAGAGTTCGTCGCCTTCGTCGATCCCCCGGCCGACGGTCGGGCCGTCGATGGCGACGCTGACCCGTTCGCCGGATCGCGCCGTCGAGACGTCCTCGCCTTCCTTCTGGATGCCGCTGAGCTGGCCGACGCGCTCGAACTCGTTGCCGTCGAACCGACCGACGTGGGAGTTGTTCGTCAGCGTGCCCGAGAGCACCTCGACGCCGACGACGGCGGGATCGTTCTGCCGGAAGACGTGATCGGGAAGGATCTGAAATCGGGCGGGGCGAACGATCTTGTCCAGCACCGTCTCCTGTTGGGCGCGCTCGCGCTCCGCGACGAACGACTCGTAGTCCTCGACCAGTTGATAGATGACGTCGTCACGGAACAGGCGGACGTCGCCCTCCTCCAGTTCCTGCTGGGCGTTTTTCAGCACGTCGACGTTGAACCCGAGGATCGCCCGGTGTTCGGCCTCGCCGGCAGTGCTGGCGACGGCCACGTCGCGGGGCGCCACATCGCCGACTTCGGCACGGAGGATGGGTACTTCGGCCTCGACGAGGGCGTTGGCCATCGCCTCCAGACTCCCGAGGGTGTCCGCCTTGACGACGACGCCCTCTTCCTCGGTGTCGACCTGGATTTCGGCGAGTTCTGACTCCACGTCGGCGATGACGGCGTCGCGGTCGCGCCCACGGACGACCCTGACGGGTGCGCCAGCCATCGCGTCAGCGAGGTCGGGCGCGGCGATTTTTATCCCGGCCGCGGCGGCCACCGAGTCGACCCGGTCGAACCGCTTCTCCGTCCGAATCTCCGCGAGGGGTTTGGGCTGGAGGAGCGCCCGCACTTCCGTCACGATGGGTTCGTGCATCCCGCCGACGACGATTTCGTCGCCCTCACGGATCGTCCCGTCGTACATGACGACGTCGAGGGTCGTCCCGAAGCCTTTCTCCTCTTTGACCTCGAGGACCGTGCCGGCGCCCGGCCCCTCCACGTCGATGGCCATCTGGTCTTTCATGTAGCGCTGGGAGAGGCCCATCAGGACGGTCAGGAGATCCGGGACCCCCTCGGCGGTCAGCGCCGAGACGGGGACGACGCCGACGTTGGCCTGGAAGTCCTGCACGCGCCAGTAGAGGTCGGCCGAGAAGCCCGAATCCGAGAGCTGTCCGATGATCTCGTAGAGGTTCTCATCGAGGCGGGAGCGCGCGCGGTCGCTCTGGGCCTCGTACGTGGCCTGGATCGGCTCGCCGTCCTGGGGATTCCACCCGGGCGTCGTGTCGATCTTGTTGGCGGCGACGATGAAGGGCGTGCCCGTCCGTTTGAGGATGTCGATGGCCTCCTCGGTCTGGGGCTGGAAGCCGTCGTTCACGTCGACGACGAGGACGGCGATGTCGGCGAGGGCGCCGCCGCGAGAGCGAAGCGTCGAGAAGGAGTGGTGGCCGGGCGTGTCGATGAAAAGCAGCCCCGGCAGGTCGAAATCTGTCGGGTCGACGAGGCTGCCGGCGATTCCGGAGATGGTGTCGAGGGGGACCGCCGTCGCCCCGATGTGCTGGGTGATGGCGCCGGCCTCGCCTTCGCTGACCGCCGAGCCACGGATCGTATCGAGCAAGCTGGTCTTCCCGTGGTCGACGTGCCCCAGCACGGCGACGATGGGGGTGCGAAGCGCGTCCGGTCGGTCGCGTGTGTCCGAGTCTGACATAGTTGCCCCCGGCAGAAGGTTCCTTGTAGGGAGGAGCCGTGGACCGAAGTTAAGTCTTTCAACATCGGTCGCTCTCCGACCGCCGACCCCGTGGCGTTTAAGTTCGTCCCCGCGAATGTGGCCGTTATGTCCGACGTACTCGCCGAGAACCTCTCCGGAAAGGCCGTGATGGGTTCGGACGGGACGGAACTCGGGATGCTGTACAACATCACGATGAACCTGAAATCGGGGTCGCTGAACGACCTGCTGGTCTCCCCCAACGAGGAGTTCCCCGCCAGCGAATCCCAGTTCGAACGGGACGAGCAGGGGCGGCTCCACGTTCCCGTCTCCCGCGTACAGGCCGTGAAAGATTACATCGTTATCGACCGGTAGATGCACGTCCTCGACTCTTCTGCGTTCATCCACGAGTACCACACGTCCGAAGATATGGCCTCCGTTCCGGCCGTAGAGGCGGAACTCGAAGACGAGAGCGCCTACCGCTTCGACGCGATGGAGGGCGCGGGGATGCATATCCATATCCCCGCGGACAACACGGTCGAGACCATCGAACGCGCGGCCGTCGAGACGGGCGACGGCGAGGAGCTATCCGACACCGACATCCGCCTGATTGCCGCCGCCTTCGAACTCGACGGGACGCTCGTCACCGACGACTACGCGATGCAGAACGTCGCGGAGCATCTGGGCGTCGTCGTCGAGGCTATCGCCCGCGACGGCATCACCGAACAGCGGGACTGGCGGTTCCAGTGTCAGGGCTGTGGCCGCGAGTTCGACGAGCACCGCGACCGCTGTCCGATCTGCGGCAGCGACCTGTCGCGCAAGAACCCCGCGTAGAGCGGTCACACCGCTGACGCCGGCAGCTACGTCCGCGGCGCCAGCGCCGCCGCCGTCCGGTCGACCGTCTCCTCGTCGACGCCGTCCGGCACGACCACGACGGGGTGGTCCACCGCGGGAAGCGACGCGACACGCTCGAACCGCTCCCGTGCCGCCTCGGGCGTTCCGGCGACGCCGAGGGCGTCGACCATCGCCGCCGTCACTGCGTCGCGGGCGGCGTCGCGCTCGCCCGCCCCCCACGCCTCGGCGATCCGCTCCGCCTCGTCGGGGAACGCCGTCGCGACGGCGCGGCGGTAGCCCGCGCCGCTCCCGACGTAGTAGGCGAGGTGGCCGCGGATCGCGGCCCGGGCCTTGGCCGGATCGTCGGCGACCGCCGCGGGGACGTACGGCGCGACGGTGATCGCGTCCGGGTCGCGGCCAGCCTCCCGGGCCGTCTCGGCGACCGTCTCGAACGCCGTCGACAGGTCGCCGAACGGCACGTTGTGCGGGAGCCATCCGTCGGCGACCCGCCCCGTCGCGCGCCGGGCGGCGGGACCGAGCGCCGCCGTGTAGACCGGCACGTCGGCATCGAGGGCGGGGAAATCGGCGACCGAGACGGTCTCACCGTCGTACTCGACCCGCCCCCCGCCGGCGGTGAAGGCGGCGACCAGCTCCGCCGTCTCGTGGAGGCGGCGGACGGGCCGGTCGTACGACCGGCCGTGGAGATCCTCGACGGCCTTTGGCGTGCTCGGCCCGATGCCGAGGCGGACGCCCGCCGGCGCGGCCTCGGTGAGCGTCGCGGCGGCGGCCGCGAGCGTCGCCGTCGAGCGGGAGAAGACGTTGACGATGGCCGTTCCGAGATCGATCCGGGAGACGGCGTCGGCGACGGCGGTCAGCGTCACGAACGCGTCGCGTCCCCAGAGTTCACCGGTCCAGCAGGCGTCGTAGCCGAGATCCTCACACCGGACGGCAAATCGTCGGGTGTCGGCGAGTCCGCGCCGCGGTAACACGATGCCGCGTGACATGCGATCCGTTCGCGGCGGCGGCGGCATAACCCTTTGTGCCTCGACGCCCGTGACCGTGTATGCGCGCCGCCACCTTCCACGCCCCCGGCGACATCCGCATCGAGGAGCGACCGCGGCCGGAGATCGAGGCGCCGACCGACGCCATCGTTCGCGTCACCCACACCGCCGTCTGCGGCTCAGACCTGTGGTTCTACCGCGGCGAGAGCGACCGCGAGGTCGGCAGCCCCGTCGGCCACGAGCCGATGGGAGTCGTCGAGGCCGTCGGCGACGACGTGCGGTCGGTCGCTCCCGGCGACCGCGTGATCGCCCCCTTCCGCATCAGCTGTGGCGCCTGCGAGTTCTGTCGGAAGGGCCTGCACACGTCCTGCGTGAACGGCGATTCGTGGGGCGGGGCGAACGGCGGCGGACAGGGTGAGTACGTCCGCGCGACCCACGCCGACGGCACGCTCGTCCGGGTGCCGGACCGACACGCCGACGACGAGGACACCCTCCGGGCGCTCCTGCCGCTGACCGACGTCATGGGGACGGGCCACCACGCCGCCGTCAGCGCCGGCGTCGACGCCGGCGCGACCTGCGTCGTCGTCGGCGACGGCGCGGTCGGGCTGTGTGCCGTCCTCGCCGCCCGCCGGCTGGGCGCCGAGCGCATCGTCGCCGCCGGTCACCACGAGGATCGCCTCGCCGTCGCCGAGTCGTTCGGCGCGACCGAGACGGTCGCCGCCCGCGGCGACGAGGCGATCGAGCGGGTGCGGGAGCTCACGTACGGCGGCGCGAACCACGTCGTCGAATGCGTCGGCGCGTCGTCGTCGATGAACGCCGCAGTCGCGATGGCCCGCCCCGGCGGCACCGTCGGCTACGTCGGCGTCCCTCACGGGGTCGACGACTTCGACCTCTACGGGATGTTCGGCGACAACGTCGCGCTCCGGGGCGGCGTCGCGCCCGTTCGCGCGTACGCCGAGGAGCTGATGGCCGACGTGCTCGGCGGCACGCTCGACCCGTCGCCGATCTTCACCCACACCGTCGACCTCGACGGCGTGCCCGAGGGCTACCGGCTGATGGACGAGCGGGAGGCGATCAAGGTGCTGGTGAAGCCGTAGGGCGAGCGACAGCTTATCGGTCTCGGCGTGCCACGACCCCGCATGGCACGTTTCGAGCGAGTGGCGTCGGCCGCCAGCGCCCGCGAGGCGAGCCCGCAGGTCGTCCGGGTCGGCGCCCGGACCGTCGGCCTCTTCTTCCACGAGGGGGAGTTTCACGCCGTCGACAACCGCTGTCCGCACATGGGCTTCCCGCTCTCCGACGGCACCGTCGAGGACGGGATCCTCACCTGCCCCTGGCACCACGCCCGCTTCGAACTCTCCTGTGGCGACACGTTCGACCCGTTTGCCGACGACGTCACCACCTACCCCGTCGAGGTGCGGGACGGCGGCGTCTACGTCGACCCGGACCCCGACCGCGACGTCGATCCCGCGACACACTGGCGGGAGCGCCTCGAACACGGCCTCAAGGAGTCGCTCGCGCTCGTCGTCGACAAGGCCGTGATCGGACTGGACGACGCGGGCGTCGACCCGGCGGTGCCGCTCCGGATCGGCGCGAGGTTCGGGACCGACTACCGACGATCGGGGTGGGGGAGCGGCCTGACGACGCTCGCCGCGATGGCGAATCTCCTCCCCGACCTGGGGGCCGCGGACCGGCGCCGGGCGCTCGCCGTCGGCCTCGGCGCCGTCGCCGACGACTGCGCCGGCGAACCCCCGTTTTTCCCCCAGGATCCGCTCTCGACCGAGCGTGCCACCGCGGATCGCCTGACCGAGTGGTTCCGCGATACGATCGACGTACGCGACGCCGACGGGGCGGAACGGGTCGTCCGCGCCGCGGTCGCGGCGGACGTCGACCGGTCGACGCTCGCCCGCATGTTCGTCGCCGCCGCCACCGACCACCGCTACCTCGACTCCGGGCACCGCCTCGACTTCGTGAACAAGGCCTTCGAACTCCTGGACCGGATCGGCTGGGAACACGCCGACGCCGTCCTCCCCAGCCTCGTACCGGGGCTCGCGGCCGCCGAGCGTGCCGAGGAGCGGTCGGCGTGGCGCCAGCCGACCGACGTGGCTGCGCTGGTCGAGAACGCGGCCGCCGACCTGCCGGCCCTCGTCGCCCGCGGCGAGGGGAGGAGTTGGACCGAACCTTCGGGGTTCGTGGACCGACTCCTCGGCGACGACCCCCACGACGTCGTCGAGGCAGTGACCGACGCCGTCGCGGCGGGGGCGACGAGCGAACGACTGGCACGCGCCGTGGCGACCGCCGCCGCCCGCCGCGTCGCGCAGTTCGGCACCGCCAACGAGTTCCGCGACTGGAACACGGTACATCACACCTACACGTACGCCAACGCGGTCTGCGGGCTGGCCGGACGGACCGACGCCCCCGAAGCGTACCGCGCCGTCCTCGACGGTGCCGTGAGCGTCTACCTCGACCGCTTTCTCAACACGCCGCCGATACCGCTTCCCGACCCCGACGGGAGCCGCTCCCCCGACGCCGCCCTCGACGACCTGCTGGAGACGTTCGAGGTGGAGGCCGACGACACGGTGGGGCGGGCCGGCCGGCACGCCGCCGAGTTCCTCGCGAGTGGCGGCGACCCCGCCCGTCTGAAGCGCGCCCTCGGTGCGGCGCTGCTCCGCGAGGACGCCGGATTCCACCCGCGACAGAACGTCGAGGCGGCGTTCGCTCGGTACGACGCGGCCGCCGGCGGCCGCGTCCACCTCGTCGCCACGGCGCGTTACCTCGCCGCGCACACGCCGACGCGCCGCGAGGGGGAACAGACCTTCCGGATCGCCGAGCGGCTCAACCGGGGCGAGCCGATCCACGAGGCGTAGGCTACCGCGCCGGGTCGTCGACGTCGATCGAACTCGCCTCGTCGTCGGGCGTCGTGATCCGGTCGGGTGTGATCAGGATGGCGTCCCGGTCGCGGTTCGGGCCGGCGCCGTCGGTGACGCCCGGATAGGCGTCGAAGAAGGGTTCGAGACGGTAGCCGTCGAACGGCAGGTCGGTCGAGCGGAGGTGGTCCTGCAGGTAGCGCACGGCCACCTGCTCGCCCAGCAGGAGTCCCTCGATCCCGTCGGATCGGTAGTGGATGCCCGCCCAGTTGCGCGCCAGCGCGACGTTCGTCGCGAGCTTGTTCAGTTCGTCGGTGACCGTGAGCGTCCCCGTACGCGCCGCTGCCAGCGCGCCGGCGGTCGCGCCGAGAGCGTCGCCGGTCACCTCGGTGACGGGCGCCAACCGCGTCGTCCGGACCGTCGTCGTCCCGCCGCCCGCCAGCCGCCCCTCGGTCGTCCCGTTGGCGACGGGAACGACCAACTCCTCGGTCGGGAGGGCGTAGGTCCCGTCGAACATCGCCTTCAGAATCGTCACCGTCGCCCCCGCGACCCCGCTGTGGCCCGCGGGGTAGGAGGGGTGGGTTGGCGATCCCTCGGTGTAGGCCTGCGGGAGGAGGGCGGTGCCGTGGGCGTCGACGACCCGCGACGGCGCAGTCGACTCGCGAAGGGTGGCCGGGAGGGGAAACGCTCCCGCACTCGCCGCCCCCCGACGCTCGGCCTCCAGTCGCCCCGCGTACTCCTCCGGACGGAGGCGACGGTGGACGAGCCACTTCCGGTACCAGCAGGCGCTCTGGGCGAGGTCGAAGACGCTCACGACCGATTCGAGCACGTCGTGTGAGCCGAAGTTGATCACCGGACTCGCGGTCCGGATGCCGGGGGTGCCGGCCGTTCCGCTCTCCGCTCTCCCCTGCCGGTACGGGATCCGGGGATCGAACGGCACGCCCATCCCCAGCAACACCTCGGCAGCGTCGCGGACGGCGAGGTAGGGCACCTGCCGGCGGACCTTGTTCGCCAGGTCGCGGCCGGTGACGATGTGGCGCGTCACCGTCGCGTCGGGGTCGGCGCCCGCGTCGACCAGCGTCGGCGGCGGGTTCGTCCGCCCGACCGGGACGCCGCGCTGGACGCGGAGCCACGCGTCCCAGTCGGTGAGGTAGTCGGGGCCGGTGCCGACCACGTCCGCGTCGGCGGCACCGGTGCCGTCGGCCGGCTCGTCCGCGAGAACGCGAATGCGCTGGCTCTGTGGAATCGCCCCGCGTGGGACGTCCTTCCAGAGCAACTGCGAGACGTGGGGGCCGGTCCCCGTCCCAGGAATGAGACCCCGGAAGACGGTGCCCGCGTCGAGCGCCCCGCCGCGGGGGTCGGCGGCGCCCCCGGGACCGGCGTAGCCTCCCGCCCCGTCGAGATCGGCGACCGCCGCGGCGACGGCATCGTCGTCGCCGTACGCGCCGAACGGCACGTCGCGACAGAGCGCACGACAGTAGAGCTCGACTAGCTCCGCGCCCATCTCGGCGGACGCGAACGAGGGCGGAGGCGCCATGTCGATCGCCCACGGGTCGGCGCCCATCCCCTCGAAGCCGTAGGCGCCGTGCGGTTCGGCGAGCCGGCGGGCCTCCGGCGTTCCGTCGAGTTCGACGGCGTCGTACGCCGCGGCGGTGCCCGCGTCGAGCGCGCCGACGAGGCTCGCGTACGCCGACGCCGTCGGCACGCCGTCGTCGCGGTGGGTCAGCGCCTTCCCGTAGTTGGTGACTGGCCCGTCGTCGCCGTCGGCGTCGTCCTCGTCGACGCGGTACGACGAGTCGAGGAGTTGGTGGCGTGCCGCCCGCTCCCGACGGAGGAGCGCCTCCTGCAGGCGCCGCGTGTGGTCGCCGCTCATCCGGCCCCCTCCTGGACGCCGTAGAGGCCGACGTCGAAGGCGAAGGCGTCGCTCGCGACGCCGTTGCCGACCCACGGCGGCACCGTCCACTCGATCCGGAGATACCGCGTTCGTCTCGCCTCGAACGCCCCGAGCGACGCGTCGCCGGCGAGACAGTCGTAGACGCTCGCCGTCGCGTCGCCGTCGAGAGGGACGCCGTCCCCGAGGCCGCCGAGGCCGACGAGCGACGCGACCGATCCGGTGTAGGCGGTGGTCGCCGTCCCCCTCTCCGCCGGCGCCGCGGGGTCGGCCGGATCGAAATACGACACCGTCGCCGCCGTCAGTTCGTCGAGCTCTCCGTCGCGGTCGGCGGGAATCGACTCCCGGAGGGCGGCGGCCTCCGCTTCGGAGCGGCCGCGCTCGTCGTCGGTGCGTTCGCGTCCGAGAAGCGACAGGTAGCCGGGCAGCCCGTCGACGCGGAGAGCGAGCGTGAGCTGCCCCGAATCGCCGGGTTTCAGGTCCGCGAGATCACAGGCCGGCGACGCCACGTCGCTCCTGAGTGTCGGCCAGTCGTCGCTCGTCGTCACCCGCGTCGTCGCCGCGTCGACGACCTTGTGCCACGCGACGTCGATATCGAGTTCGCCGGCCGCGAGCCGGTTGCCGTCGAACGACTCCGCGTCGCGGAGGAAGGCGTCCGTACCGGCGCCGGCGCCGGCGCCGACGGCACCGGCCGCGGCGAGCGCGCTCAACGCCCGCCGTCGCGTCAGGGTGATGCCGTCGTCGTCCATCGTCCCGTCACCTCGGGCAGGACCCACTTCGTTAATCGCACCATTTGCCGGCTGAATCGGCGATTAACCCCGATCAGGGCGGGCGATCCGGCACGTGCGGGCGGTCGCCCGTCCCCCGGAACGCTTTTTCGGTCGTCGGGCCATGGGAACGTATGACAGACAGCGACCTCCGCGAGACACAGCAGCCGCTGAAAGAGACCTACGACTCCGACCCCGAGGCCGCGCAGGTGACCCTTACCGCGACGGGCGCGACGGCCGCGGACGCGACGTCCTGCAGCGTCGAGGTCGGCGAGGCGATCTACGAGGCACAGCTCCACGAGGGTGCGGGTGGCTCGGGGACGGCGGCGTGTTCGGGCGACCTCCTGCTCGGCGCGCTCGCGGCCTGTTCACAGCTGACCGCCCAGGCAGTCATCGAGAACTTCGGCGTCGACGCCGACGTGGCGGTGACCGTCGAGGGCGACCTGGATCTCCGCGGGACGATGGGCGTCGCGGACGTGCCCGTCGGGTTCCAAGACGTCCGCCTCGACGTGACGCTCTCCGGCGACGTTGATCCGGAGACTGCGGCGTCGATCCGGGACGCGACCGAGCGGTTCTGCGTGGTGTACCGGACGCTCGTCGAGTCACCGGACGTGACGACCGAGTGGTCGTTCGAGTAGGAGCGCCGAGGGTGAGATTTGAACTCACGAGTCCTGACGGACAGTTGCTCTCGAAGCAACCGCCTTGGCCGGGCTAGGCTACCTCGGCTCACCACGAAGTGGGACTGCCGGCGTTTAATCGGTTTCGGTTCGGCGCCGGCGGTCGATCCGCGGATTCAAGTCGACGGCGTCCCCAGCGCCGGTCATGGCGACGGTAGATACGGCGGTCAACGCGATCCACCTGGTGTTCGCCGGTGTGTGGGCCGGAAGCGTCCTCTTCGTCGCGCGTGGCGTGATGCCCGCCGCTCGGAACGGGGAACTCGACGCGGAACCGCTTCGGGGGCTGATCGGTCGGTTCCGGACGTGGTCGCGCGTCTCCGCTCTGGCGCTGTTTCTGACCGGCGGCCACCTCGCCGGGACGCGGTACACCGCCGAGACGCTTCTCGGGACGACACGGGGCTACCTCGTCGTCGCGATGGTCGTCCTGTGGCTCGTCCTGGCGGCGCTAGTCGAGGTCGGATCGGGTCGCCTCGACGACGGTCTGAACGAACGGAAGGTCCGGGATCCCGCACGGGCGGCGACGCCGCTTTTCACCGCGGCAGCGGTCGCCGCCGTCGCCCTCCTCGCGATCGGTGGCGTTCTGCTGTAGGCGCTTAACCGCGGATTAACTAAGCGGTCGGAGCGTATGTCGACTACCGGGGACCGTGTCACACGCTCCCCACCCCCCTCATGTTCCGCTGCCCGAACTGCGGTACGGCGATTCCACGCGGGCGGATCGTCGACCGCGACGACGTCCGGTCGCACGCGGAGTGTCCCGACTGCTGGGAAGTACATCCGGTGTCGGCGCCGCCGCACGCGTAGCGGCGACGCGACCCGGATTCGAAACGGGGACTGGTGGATACGTCGCGAAACGGGGAGTGGCGACCCCGTCGCCCGACGGCGTCGACCGATACTATCCGCGCATCGACGACGAGTCGCCGTGGACGATCCGTTCGACGATCTCGTCGAAGTCCGGTGGCGTGCGGTCACGTGTCGGTTCGTCCGCTGGGAGATGCGGTACGAGGGTCATCTGCCATCACCCCACGCGGACGTGATGGTTCCCTGACTGAAAAACTCCGCGCCGCCTACCGGCCGACGCCACGCGACCCCCGAACGAGGTCCGCGACGGCGAGAAGCGCGACACCGACGGTCGTCGCGGCGCTGCCGCCCACGGTGACGACGGCTTTCACTAGCGTCCGAGCGGCCGAACACGAGAGCGTCAGGGTATCGCTCCCCGACGCGCCGAGGACGAACGTCCCGTCGGGACCACACGCCACGAGGAAGCCGACGACGGCCCCGGTGAACAGATACAGGAAGATCGGTGTGATGATCGACACGCCGAGCAGCGTCGCGAGCCACGTGACCACGTCACGGTCCATACGCTCACCATTCCCCGGGGCTACAAATGGGTCGCGGATCGTCTCGACTCGGCGGGGTCGCGGGGTGCCCGCCGCCCCGCGGTGAGGCCGGGTGCCTATGGGCACGTCCGAACACCGCCAGCGAACCGCACCCTTTTTATTTTAGGCCTACCTAAATACTGCCGATGCCAACTGGTACGCGGTCGGAAGCGGACGACGATGGGGAGCCGTCGCCGCCCGAGACACCCACGGTGTCGGTCTGTGAGAGCTGTCCGGGTCGGACGGTGTTCATCGAGTCCGGCAACACCGACGGCTGGATCGCGAGCGATCTGACGGTCGAACCGACGCGATAGTCCACCGTCGGTTTCCGGCGTTCACGTATAAACATCCGTGCGAAGCGGTTCGTGTCGCCTTCCAGTCGCTGACACCGCGCCTCGCTCGTTTTCCATCCGTGTGACGACGTGCCGGACATGCGACTCACGGATAGCCGTCGGGGCACACAGGGCGGTGAGCGACGGTGAGTCTCGCTCGTCGGGACTTCATCACGGCCGCCGGCGGGCACGTCGCCTGCGTGTCGCTCGCGACGGTGGACTGATCACGGGGCCGACCGCCGCCACTCGTTGATCAGCGTCGGGACGACGACGCCGATGCCGATCAGGACGGCGGCTTCGACCACGGTGCTGTCCGTCGTCCCCCGCACGAGATACCAGCCGGCGAGCGCGAGGAGTACGAACGTGGCGGTGATTCGCGTCTCCGTCGAGAGCAGCGGTTCGGTGGCCACACGACAGGGTGGGGCGCGGGGCGCATAAATCGGCCGCCAGTCACCGCAGCGTGACGTACGTCAGGAAGGCGAGCGCGACGAACTGGAGGGCACGCATCGCGAGCACCGCCGTCTGGGCGCCCGCGTCGGCGGCGTACAGCATCCCCGAACTGAAGAAGAAGCCGATGGCGACGACGTTCTCGACGGCGAGGACGACTGCGAAGGCGACGAGACCGAGCGTGAGCGGCGTGCCGAACTCGCGGTAGTTGCGCCACCAGACCGAAAGCAGGACGGCCAGCAGCGCGATGTTCAGGCCCGATAGGACGCTCGCGATCGTCAGGATGGGGGTCATGATCATGTTAGACGTGCTCCGTGATCTCCTCGAACTCCTCGCGGTGGTGGTCGAAGCGGTCGGTGAGGAAGTAGAGCCGACCGTACTCTTGGTCGCCGCTCTCGACCACGTCGTGTTCGACTAGCATGTCGAGGTGGTGACGGACCGAGTTGTAGTCGATACCCAACTTCTCGCCGAGCTGGTTGGCGTTTCTCGGCCGCTCGTCGAGCAGGCGAATGATCTTCGCGCGATTCGCTCCGCCGCGTGTCCCGGCGAGCAGATACCAGAGTGCCTTCTCCATCCGAGTTCGTACCTCCGTGAGGGTTCGGCGCGGGCAAAACGCTTCGCCCGCGAGGTTGTATCGCGGCCGGTCACGGCTCGATCGTTCGCGACACCCAGCCGCTCGGACCGCTGGGGTACGCGTCCTTCTCCTCGCGGGGCTGGAGGGTGCCGTGACCGTCCGTCGCGCGGACGACCACTTCGTGGTCGCCCTCGGGGGGGTCGTAGCGATACACCCACTGGCGCCACACGTCGTCGCCGGGGAGGGGTTCGGAGAGCGCCGCGTCGGCCCACGTCTCTCCGCCGTCAGTCGACACCTCGACGCGTTCGATCCCCCGGGTGCCCGCGTAGGCCGCGCCGGCGACTTCGATCCGGCCGCCGCCGTCGCCGGCTGTCCGAGACGTCTCCGACGCCTCGCTCTCCGGGGACTGTCGGTCCTCGCTGTCGAGGCGGTTCTCGACCCAGAGCTTCGCCACCGTGTTGACCGGGCCGGTGCCGTGCCACCCTCGCTCCTCCCAGTAGCCCGTCGCCGGTTCGTCGAGAATCTCGATTTCGGTCAGCCACTTGACGTTGATCTCGCCCCAATGGCCGGGGATGAGTGCCCGGGCCGGCGCGCCGTGGCCGCGCGGCAGCGCCCGACCGTTCATGCCGACGGCCAGGAAGCCATCCACGAGGGCGTCGACCGGGAACTCCTCGTAGAAGCCGTCGGCCGCACGGAGCATGACGTAGTCGCCCCGGAGGTCGGCGGAGTCGAGCAGGTCCATCAGCGGGACGCCGGTCCAGAGAGCGGTGTCCATCTTCCGACCGTTGAGCGATTCGCCGACACAGCGGAGCGTCTCGAACCGGTGTTCGTGCTCCATGGCGTCGACGTCGTCGAAGGTGTAGGTGGTCTCCTCGCCGACGGCGCCGTGGATCCGCAGCGACCAGTCCTCGCGGGACGGATCGGGGGGGACACTGGCGATGTCGACCCGGTAGAACTCGTCGCTCACGAGCGGTTCGAGGGCGTCGACGTCGAGGGATTTCGCCTCGGCGGCGGCGAGGCGGTCGGCCACGTCGTCGGGGAGCGGCTCCCGGTCGTCGCCGTCGCCGCCGCCGTCGCCGTCGGTGGCCGCGAACGCTCGCCGCCAGCCGAAGACGAGGACGCTCCCCGCGACGGCGACGGCGCCGGAGAGAACCGCCCGCCGCGAGCCGTCCGTCGCCCGCGCGTGGGTCCCGCCGTCGCCGAGGGCGGCGACGGCCGAGAGCAGTGCCACACCGGCCGTCGCACCGACGGTCGAGGCGAGCGATCCGGAGAGCGCGGCGGCGACGAGGCCGACAGCGGCGACGCCGGCGACGGGAACGGCGAGAGGCCGGGACTGGGCTCGGCGACCGGCGACCGTCCGAGCAGCCGCGAACACGCCGCCGACGACGGCGGCGGTGGCGGCCAGTCCGGTCCAGTACGCCAGCCGGCTGCCCAGGTCACCGAGAGCGGTGATCGCGAACGTGACGAGCGCGGCCGGGGCGAGCGTGACCGTCGCGTTGGCGACGGGCGCCGCCACGAACGCCGGCGAGCCGCCCACGGCGGCGTAGGAGCCGGCGACGGCGGCGACGCCGGCGGCGACGGCGACCGTCACCCGGCCGAGTCGGGCGCCGAGACTGTGTCGAGCCATGACTGGTCCGAGGCGATCCGGCGGGTAAGGCGTTTCTCAAGGTCCATCCGAACTCCGTCTAGAGTTCGTCCGGACTCGAAAGACAGTAGACGCCGCCGTCTGTACGGGCGGATGGTGTCCCGGACCCGGAGCCGCGTCGCACTCGCCGCCGTCGTCTACGCCGTGTTGCTGGCGCAGGTGTTGCTCTATCCCGGTATCGACACGCTCGTCGCGGCGCTCGGCGCCGACACGGCGCTCGGCGCGAGCATGTGGTTTCTGACCGCCGAGTTCGCGGCCTTCGTCGTCTTCGCCGTGCCGTGGGGGGTGGCGAGTGACGCGGCCGGTCGGCGCGTCCCCTTCGTCGCCGCGGGTGCCCTCCTCGGTGCCGTCGGCTACGCGCTGCTCGCCGTCGTCCCGGCCGTGACCGGATCGTTCGCCGTCGCCCTCGTCCTCCGTGTCTTCCAGGGCGCGGCGACGGTCGGCGCGTTCTCGCTGTCGATGACGATGCTCATGGATCTGGACGGCTCGCACGGCCGCAACATGGGTGCGACGGGTATCGCCATCGGCCTCGGGACGGCGACTGGCGCCCCGCTGGGGGGCCTGCTCTACGAACTCGGTCCCGTCGTGCCGCTGTACGCCGCGAGCGGGACGCTCCTCTGTGTGGCCGCGACCGTCCCGTTCGCCGTCGACCGGGCGCCGGCGGACGGGGACGGGGCGCGCCGGTCGCCACTCGCCGGCCTCCGCCGAACGCCGGCGCTCGCGCTCCCCTACGCGTTCGGATTCGTCGACCGGCTGACCGCCGGCTTCTTTTCGCTCGTGGGGACGCTCTACTTCCGGACCGTCTTCGACCTGAGCCCCGGCGAGACCGGTCTGACGCTCGCACTGTTTTTCGCCCCCTTCGCCCTCCTGCAGTACCCCTTCGGCGTCGTCTCGGACTGGATCGGGCGGACGCTCCCCATCGTCGCCGGTTCGGCGCTGTACGGCGGCGCGGTGATCCTCGTCGGTTCCGTGACGGGCCTCCGAACCGCGCAGGCGGGGATGGTGCTCGTGGGTGTTCTCGGCGCCCTGATGGCGCCGGCGACGCTGGCGCTCGTGACCGACCTCGCGGCGTCGACGGAGCGGGGCGTCGCCATGGCGGGATTCAACATCGCCGGCAGTCTCGGCTTCCTCACCGGCATCCTCGTCGGCGGAGTCGCGGCCGACGCCTACGGCTACCGGACGGCGTTTCTGCTCGTCGGCGGCCTCGAACTCGGACTCGCGGCGGTGACGCTGCCCGCGTTCCTGCGAATCGGGCTCGGCGACACCGCCGACGGGGCGTGACCCCGCCGACGAGCGTCGCGGAACGGGCGATATCGCCCACCGCCGGCGACCGTGATTCGGTGTGCGAGCGTCTCAGAGGTCGTACGCGATCCGCTCGCCGGTGTCGAGGCCGTTCCGGACGGCGGCGTGGACGCGTGCCTCGCCGGCGACCCAGTCGCCGACGGGGTAGAGACCGGCGTTCTCCGCGGCGCCGAGAGCGCCGGTCCGGACCCCCGACTCCGGGAGGGCGTAGCGCCACCCCTGGTGATCCGTCCACGTGGGCTCGGTCAGCCGGTCGTCGCCGACGACGTCCGCGGCGTGGGTGGCGAGAGCGGCCACGTTTCGCTCGGCGGCGGCGTCGTAGCGGTCGACCGACCACTCGTGATTCGCCTGCACCACCAGCACGGACTCGCCGTCGGGGACGTGTCCCGGCTTGCACTCCTCGCGGGAGATCCACCCGACGGCGTGTTCCTTGTCCGTGTTCACCAGCGCGTAGTACGGCACGTCGAGTTCGAAGGGGTAGCCAAGGACCGCAGTCCAGACCGTCCGGTAGTCGACGTCGCGGACGGCCGACAGGAGCGCCGCACGGCCGTCTGCGTCCCACTCGGCCGTCTCCAACAGCGCGGCCGTCTGGGGCGCCGGCGGGTTGAGCAGGAGGGCGTCGAACGGTCCCCAGCGGTCGCCGCCGCCGTCGACGAGCGCCCACGCGGTACCGTCGCCGTCGTCGATCCGGACGAGTCGCTCGACGCGCGTCCGGCGGTGGACGGCCGCGTCCGTCGCACCGAACAGGTGTTTGGCGAGACGGGTCACTCCCGTCTCGTAGGTGAACTTCCGCTCTTCGGTGTCCCGGCCGTCGCTTACCGTTCCCGTCCGATCGAAGACGTCGACGCCGCCTTCGACCTCGACGAGTCCATCGTCGAACCGATGCAGCAGGTCGACGACGCGCTCGTCGTCCGATTTGACGTAGTTGGCGCCGTAGTCGTAGGTCACGCCGCCGCGGCGGCGCGTCGCCGCCCGCCCACAGAGGCCGCCGGACTTCTCCAGGACGGTGATCGAGGCGTCGGGAACGGCACCATCGAGGACATAACAGGCCGCGGCCGCCGCCGCCCCGGCGCCCACGACTCCGATCGAGGTCATACCCACGCTACGGCTAGAGGGGTAAAACATCACGGGACGTCGGCGTCCTCGGGTGCTCGTTCCGGCGGACGACTAGTCTCCCGTCGCGGCCCGTCTCCGCCCGGCGGCCTTCCAGCGATTCGAGCGCACACGGCGCACGTTCAGCACGGCTGGGACGACGGTTTCGGCAACCATCGCGACGAGCAGCGCCGTCGCGCCGAGGGGCGTGACGAGGCCGAGAGCGGCGACGGGAAGCGCACAGCCGTAGCGGCCCAGCAGGGAGGTGACGAAGGGGTATCGCGTGTCGCCCGCCCCGCGGAGGGTGCCGGTCGCGGAGCCGTCGACACCGAGAAAGAGGACGCTGACGGCGGCCGCGGCGACGAAGGGCGTCGCCACGCCGACGGCGGCAGGATCGTCGACGAAGGCGCCGGCGATCCACGGCGAGAGCGCGAGGACGGCCGCGGCGGCGACGACGTACACCGTCACCGAGAGGCGGACGATGGCCAGCGCTGGCCGACGAGCGTGCTCGCGGCGATGGAGAAGCCCCACGAGAAGCTGTCGACCACGGTGCGGACACGGCGGGCCACCTCGTAGGCGGCGACGACCGCGGGGCCGAAGGTGGCGGCGATGGCGACCAGCGGAAAGGCGACGAGCATCTCCGCGGTGCGGCGGGCCATGAGCGGCGCGGCGACCGTCAGGACCCGCCGAGTGAGTGGGGCGAAGTCGTCGAAACGGAGGGTGTCGCGGCTGATAGCGACCGGACACGCGCCACGGCCGGCGTACGAGCGCCCGGCGAGCCCCCACCCGAAGACGAGGGCGGCGGCGCCCGTCGCGAGCGAGGTGCCAATCGCGGCGCCGGCGACGCCGAGACCGACGCCGAAGATCAGGATCGCCGAGAAGAGGATGTTACAGAGGGCGCCGCCCGCGCGGACGAACATGGGCGTCACGGTGTCGCCGACGCCGGCGTAGGTTCGACTGGCGATCAGGTTCGGAAACTCGAACAGGAGGGCGGGCGCGACCAGGGCGAGGTAGGTCGCAGCGTGGCCGAGGGTGAGCGAGTCGGAGCCGAGAACGGCGACGAGGGCAGGCGCGGCGCGGGCGTACGCGAGAGCGATCGGCGCCGCGATCAGGAGCGCGACGACGAGGGAGACGGCGACGGCGGCGCTCGCGCGGTCGCGGTCGTCGGCGCCGTAGGCCTGCGAAACGAGCGCGACCGTCCCGCCCGCGAGGCCGATGCCGAGGAACTTCCCGACCTGCCAGTAGGCGTTGGCGAAGGCGAGGCCGGCGACGGCCGCGGTGCCCACGTCCCACCCGACCATCGCGAGGTCCACGGTGGCTTTCGACATGATCGCGAGGCCGGTGACGATCCGGGGCCAGGAGAGGTCGAGGGTCTCGCGGAAGCGCGAGGGACCGATGACGCCGGCGCGGTCCAACAGGCCGGCAACGGCGTCGAACGGTCGGCCAGCCATCGGCCGACGTAACGGCGGGGGCGGTTAGTAGATTGTGGGTCGGGGTCGAGAGCCGGACCGTCCCACGGAGCCGAAACACGGGGGCGGACACGCTCCGGGCGGTCCCGAGGTGTCACGGCTGTCGCCCCAGCGGGATCGAATGCGACGGCCCGCTCGGCCTCTAGGCGACCCGGTTGCGCAGCGTCTCGCCGGCCTGGTACTGGTGGAAGATCTCTTTTACCAGTTCGGCGATGTCGAGGTGGTAGCGGTTCGTCGCGGAGCCGCGGTGTGGCGAGATGATGACCTCCTCGAAGTCCCAGAGCGGGTTGTCCTCGGGGAGCGGTTCGGTCTCGAAGACGTCGAGCCCGGCACCCGCGATCGCCCCGTCATCGAGGGCGTCGATCAGGGCGTCCTCGTCGACGATGGGGCCGCGAGCGATGTTGATCAGGTAGGCGTCCTCGCGCATGAGGTCGAACTCGGCCGTCGAGATCATCCCCTCGGTCTCGGGGGTGTGGGGGACGGCAACGACGACGAAGCGCGCGCCGTCGATGGCCTCGTGGAGGTCGTCGGGGTGGTAGAGTTCGGAGACGCCAGGGACGGGCTCCTCGGAGCGGCGGACGCCGACGACTTCCATCCCGAGGGCGTCGGCACGCTCGGCGACGCCTTGGCCGAGCGTGCCGAGGCCGACGACACACACCCGCTCGTTCTCGACGGTGAAGGGGCGCTCGTACTCGGGTTCGGCGAGCCAGTCGTTCTCGTTTTGATGGTCGCGGTAGATGTGGAGCATCCGCGCCAGCGACACCATGTAGCCGATGGCGAGTTCGCCGACGGTCGTGTCGTGGATGCCCGTGCTGTTGGTGAGAGGGACGCCGGCCGCCTCGTGGGCGTCGGTGTCGAACTCGTCGTAGCCCGCGCGGATGCAGTGTGTCCAGCCCGCGTCGAGGAACGCCTCCCGGGGACGGAACGAGGCCACCGCGTCCGTCCGGTCGAACTCCTCGTCGTCGCCGACGATCTCGACCGGCACGTCCAGATCCGAGAACGCGTCGGCGAACGCCTCGATCGGAATCTTCTCGTCGACCGTCTCGTGGACACAGAGCCGTTCGAGCTGGGGCCTGTCGGACATACGTCCAACGTCCCGACTCGGGCTATTCAACTTTTCGACAGATGACGAGCAACGGTTAGGTATCTGTCCTTATCTTTAATAAAAATTAACTTTACAACCCGGGGGGTCATGTACCTCGTTACGATGAACGTAACAGAAGCCATCGCCGACATATTGGCTGAGGAAGGTGTCGAACACGTGATTGGGTTCCCGAGCAATCCCCTGTTCGACGACGACGCGGCCGAGGAGGCGGGCATCCGATCGATCGTCACCCGACAGGAGCGGACCGCGGCGCACATGCTCGACGGCATCGCGCGCGTCACCTCGGGCGATCAGGTGGAGGCGTTCGCCTGCCAGCACGGGCCCGGGACGGAGAACTCCATCGGCGGGGTCGCACAGTCCTACGCCGAGTCCGCCCCCTTCGTCGCTCTCCCTGCGGGCTACTCGCGCGCGAAGACGAACACCGATCCCAAGTTCAGTTCGCTTATCACCTACCAGTCGGTCACCAAGACGACCGAACAACTGACCGACCCCGAAGCGGTCGAGGAGACGATCCGACGTGCGTTCCAGGCGGCCCGGAACGGCCGCCAGCGTCCCAGCCTGGTCGAGATTCCCGTCGACGTCTTCCCCGAGGAGGTCGGCGACATCGACTACGAGCCGACGTCGTCGACGCGGACGGCCCCGGACCCGGACGCGGTGAGCGAGGCGGCCGACGCGCTCGTCGACGCCGACGTGCCCGTGATCTACGCCGGGCAGGGCGTCCACTACGCGAAGGGCTGGGACGAACTGCAGGAGCTCGCGGAGCTTTTGGAGGCGCCCGTGGCCACCAGCCTGAACGGCAAGAGCGCCTTCCCCGAGGACCATCCCCTCTCGCTCGGCGCGGGTTCGAAGAGCGAACCCCGGCAGCTCAACCACTTCCTCCACGAGGCCGACGTGCTGTTCGGTATCGGCTGTAGCTTCACCAAAACCGCCTACGGCATCACGCCGCCCGAGGAGGACAACACGATCATCCACTCGACGAACGATCCGGGTGACGTCGACAAGGACGTCAAATCCCAGATCGCCGTGATCGGCGACGCGAAGCTCACCCTCGCCGCCCTCGTCGACGAGATCGAGGACCGCGTCGACGACGACCGCGGCCGGTACGACGACGTCGTCTCGGAGATCGAGTCCGTCCGCGAGGAGTGGCTCGCCGACTGGGAGGACGACCTCACCGACGACTCGACGCCGATCAACCCCTACCGCGTCGTCAGCGAACTCGACGACATCGTCGACAAAGACAACTGCATCGCCACCGCGGACGCCGGCAACCCGCGGGACTTCATGGCGCCGTTCTTCGAGGTGACCGAACCCCTCTCCTATATGGGCTGGGGGAAGACCACGCAACTGGGGTACGGCCTCGGCCTCGCGATGGGCGCGAAGCTCGCCCACCCCGAGAAGCTCTGTCTGCACGTCTGGGGCGACGGCGCGGTCGGGATGACCGGCATGGATTTCGAGACGGCGACCCGCGAGGACATCCCGATCCTCACCATCTACCTGAACAACCGCGAGATGGCCTCCTACGACACGCCCTTCTTCGGCAACTACGCCGAGGTGGCCGAGGCGCTCGGCGGCTACGGCGAACGGATCGAGGACCCCGACGAGGTCGGGCCGGCGATCGAGCGCGGGATCGAGCAAGTCGAGAACGGTACGCCGACCGTCCTCGAGTTCATGACCCAGAAGTACACGAAGCTCTCGCGGCCGGACCTCGAGTGAGCTGCCCCCGACACGTCTCGTAGCCCGCGGCGCTGTTTCGGCGGTGAGATAACCACTTTAGGTTTCAAAAGGAGTATAACGTAGTCGTCTAGGGTTACATTTAGATGCGTGGCCTCCGTACCGCGAGCCATGGCTCCGAACGTCACGGCTCGGTCGCCACACCAATCACGCGTCCGGGCGCTCGCCAAGACGGCCGGCTACCGGCTGTTGATGGTCGTGATCACCGTCGCCGTGGCGTGGGTCGTCGTTGGCGACCTCGCCGACGCGGCCAGCATCGGCCTCGTCGCCAACCTCGTCAAGACGGGGACGTACTACGGATACGAACGGCTGTGGGATCGAATCGCGTGGGGCATCCCCGAGGGCTGACCCCGCCACGATCGGTCGGAGCCGCGGGCCGTCGGCGTGGGAAACGCTAAGGAGCGTCGAGTACGTACCGTGACCGATGGCTCTCGACCTGGGCTTCGGGTTCGGCTTTCTCGTGGGCTCGCTCGCGCTCTTGGCGCTCGTCCTCTATTTCACTCGGATTCGAGGGCCGACGCTCCCCCACGAGGCGATGGCGGAACCGGGCGACGCCGAGGGTGGCGACGCCAGCCCGACCGCGAGGATCGCGGCTTGTGAAATCTGTGACGAGAACCCCGCGACCCGCTCGGTCAACGACATGGCCGTCTGCGCCGAGTGCGACGAGGACCTGCTGTAGCGCGTTGGTCGCCGGCGGAGGTCCGGAACGACCCACCGGTCTCACTCCGCGATGCCGTACACGTCCTTGCCCCAGTCGCGCGTCGGCATGTCGTAGACGGGACTGTCGCGGTTGCGGTCGTCGAGGCGAGCCAGATCCGCCTCGTCTATCTCCCAGTCGAACAGCGCGGCGTTCGCGCGGATATGCTCCGGATCCGACGACTTCGGAATCACCGTGATCCCGCGCTCGAGTGCCCACTTCAACACGACGGCCGCCGCCGGGCGATCGTACGTCTCAGCGAGTTCCTGCACCACGTCGTCGTCCAACACCTCGCCCCGCGCCAGCGGGGCCGCCGCCTCGACGGCTACGTCCGTCTCGCGACAGTAGTCGACGAGTGTGGACCGCTGAAACCAGGGATGGAACTCGATTTGGTTGATGGCGATGGGCACGTTCGTGACGTGCTGGGCACAGCCGAGTTGGTAGGCGCTGAAGTTCGAGACACCGACGTTTCGGACCAGCCCGCGGTCGTGGAGCGTCCCCATGGCCGCGAGCGTCTCCCGTACCGAGACAGCGGGGTTCGGCCAGTGGATCAGATAGCAGTCGAGATAGTCGACGCCGAGTCGGTCGAGTGACGCCTCGCAGGCGTCGATCACGGACTCGTAGCCGAGGTTGCTCGGGAGGACCTTCGAGGTGAGAAAGTAATCGTCGCGGTCGTAGTCGGCCAGCGCCGCGCCGATTGCGGCCTCGTTGTGGTAGCCCTCGGCGGTGTCGACGTGGGTGTAGCCCGCATCGAGGGCCGCACGGACCGCCCTCTCGGCGACGTCTCCCTCCAGGTTCCAGGTGCCGAAGCCGAGTCGCGGCAGTTCGTCGCCGCTCGGGAGCGTCCGCGTTGGGACGTGCATACCTTCACCGTGGCCGGCGGACAGTTGAAGCTACGGGTCGAGGCCAACATCTTTCGTTCCGCCGCGCGTGGCCAGTCCATGGACGACTTCGAAGGCTATCGCCGACCGGACGGGACGGTCGGCGTCAGGAACCGCGTCGCGGTGCTTCCCGTCTCGGTGACGGCGAGCAGCCTCGCCGAACGGATCGCCGCCGACGCGGGCGATGGCGTCGCCGCCACGCCACACGGCATGGGGGCGAACCAGCCGGAGCCGGCACGGACACAGACCCGTCGCGTCCTCCGCGGGATCGGGCGCAACCCGAACGTCGGCGCGGCGCTGGTCGTCGCACTCGGCACCGAGGCCCTCGGCGCCGACGACGTGGCCGACGCCGTCGCGGACGCAGGGCGGCCGGTCGAGACGCTCCGCATCCGCGAGGTCGGCGGGACGGCCGCGGCCATCGATCACGGTGTCGATCTGGCCCGGTCGCTCCGTGCCGACGCCGACGGGGCGCGACGCGAACCCGCCGACGCGTCGGAACTGATCTTCGGCGTGGAGTGTGGCGGCAGCGACGCCACCAGCGGCATCGCGGCCAACCCCGCCGTCGGCGCAGCCTGTGACCGCCTCGTCGACGCCGGCGGCACCGCCTGCTTCAGCGAGACGCCGGAGTTCATCGGCGCCGAGCATATCCTCGCCGACCGCTGTGTCGACGCCGAGACCCGCGAGCGTCTGCTCGACCGCGTCGAGGAACGCGAGGACATGGCGCGGCGGATGGGCGTCGACCTCCGTGGCGCCCAGCCCACCCCCGGCAACCAGGAGGGCGGGCTGACCACCATCGAGGAGAAGAGCCTCGGCGCCATCGCCAAGGGCGGCACGTCGCCGATTCGCGGGATGGTCGACTACGCCGAACCGCTCCCGGCGGGGGGCGGTCTCGTCCTCATGGACACCCCCGGCTACGACGTGGAGAGCGTCGTCGGCAAGGTCGCCGGCGGTGCCCAGATCGTCGCCTTCACCACCGGTCGCGGGAGCACGACTGGCAACCCCATCGCACCCGTGATCAAGGTCACCGGCAACCCGAAGACGTGGGCGCGGATGGCGAACAACATCGACGTGAACGCGAGCACGGTCGTGGAGGGGGAGTCGCCCTCGTCGGTCGGCGAGCGCATCTACCGGACCGTCCTCGACGTCGCCGACGGCCGGCGGACGGAGGCCGAGCGCCGCGGCCTGGCGGAGTTCGCGATCAACGAACTCCAAGCCCGGGCCACGACGACGGGGGGTGAGCGCCCGTGAAGGGAACGGTCGTCGGCGACGTGCTGGTGATGGATCCCGGGGACGCCGTGGCGACGGCGCTCGACGATCTGGCGGCGGGCGAGACGGTTCCCGCGGCGGACGGGACACCGGTCGACGAGGGCATCGAACTCCCGGAGGCCGTTCCCTTCGGGCACAAGGTCGCGCTCCGCCGGATCGACGCCGGCGGCGTGGTACGGAAGTACGGCGAGGTGATCGGGCGCGCCACCGTCGCCATCGATCCTGGCGAGTGGGTACACACGCACAACTGCGAGAGCACCCGCGGGCGTGGGGATCTGGACGTCTCGGGGGGTGAGCGAGCGTGACGGCCCCGTCGCCGACGGAGGCCGATGCGGCGTCGGAGGCGCAGGCGGAGGCGGACGCGAACGCCGACCGGGACGCCGCCACGAACGACCCGTGGCCCGCCGCGGCTTACGCGCGCGGCGACGGTCGGATCGGTGCCCGGAATCGGTTGCTGGTGCTCCCGTCGGTGATCTGCTCGCGGCTGGTCGCCGACCGCATCGCGGACGCGGTTCCGGGCGCAGTGAGCGCCGGACACGACCACGGCTGCGCCCAACTCGGCGAAGACGAGGCACAGACCGAGCGTACTCTGGTGGGTGTCGCGACGAACCCCAACGTCGCCGGCGCCGTCGTCGTCGGTCTCGGCTGCGAAGGGGTTCAGAGCGACCGCCTCGCCGGGACCCTCGCCGAGCGCGGCGTGCCCGTTCGTGAACTCTCGATCCAGGGAGTCGGCGGGTCCGACGAGGCGGTCGAGCGCGGCATCGGGGCCGTCCGCGACCTCTCGGAGCGTGCGTCCCGGACGGCGACGGCCGATCTCGGCGACCTCACGGTTGGCGTCACGAGCAGCGACCTCCAGGGATCCACGGTCGACCGGGCCGACCCACTGATCGGCGGCGTCGTCGACCGCGTCGCCTCGGCGGGTGGCCGGGTCGTCGTCGCCGGGACGGAGCGCCTGCGTCCACACGGCGACGCGGTGCGAGCGACGATGGACGACGGCGTGGCCGACAGCTACGCCGAGGTGGTCGAATCGTCGCCAGCGCGGACGGTCGGGGCCGTGCGCCGGGCGGCCGATCGGTCGTTCGACGACCTCGCGCGCCTCTGGGGTGGCCGTCCGATTCGAGACGTTCTCCCCTACGGTTCCTCGGCGACCCACGAGTCGGGCGTCGCGCTCGTCGACGCGCCGACGGAGTTCGCGGAGGCGTCTACCGCCCTCGCGGCCGCGGGCGCGGACGTCATCCTCCATGCGACCGGCGACGGGATCCCCACCGGCCACCCGATCGTCCCCGTCTGCAAGGTGACCGCCGACCGAGAGACGTACGCCGCGCTGGAGGGGGATATCGACGTGAACGCCCGGACGGCGGACGTCGACGACCTCTCGGCGCTCGTCGGGCGCGTCGTGGGCGGGGAGCGATCCCGCGCCGAGCGCCACGGCCTCACCACCTTCGCGATCACGCGCGCCGGGCCGTCGATGTGAGCGTTGAGCGGCCATCACGGAGGCGATGCCCGTTCGTTACTCGTCGGCCAACAGATCGTCGGCGGTGAGCAGCGCATCGAGTTCGACGCCGTGCTCCGCGAGAAGTTCGCTCGCCCCCTCTCCGCGGTCGACGACGACGAGCACGCGGTCGACGACGGCACCCGCCTCGCGAAGCGCCGCCACGGCGTCGAGTGCGCTCTGGCCCGTCGTGGCGATGTCCTCGAGGACGACCACGCGCTCGCCCTCGTCGAGACGGCCCTCGATCCGATTGCCCGTCCCGTACTCTTTGGCCTGCTTGCGTGCGATGACGTACGGACGGCCGGTCTCGGCGCTGGTCACGGCGACGAGCGGAACGGCTCCGAGCGCGACGCCGGCGAGTTTCTCGTCGTCGAGGCGGTCGGCGAAGGCCGCGGCGATCAGGGAGAGACAGCGCGGATCGGTCTCGAAGAGGTACTTGTCGACGTAGTAGTCGCTCGTCCCGCCGTGGGAGAGTTCGAACTCGCCGAACTTCACGGCGTCCGCGTCCCGGAGCGCGTCGATGAGTTGCTGGTTCGTCATTGGGGAGTTCGGGGCCACGAACCGACATAAACGGGGCGGTTCGTCCCGGCTGCTCGGCGGAAAACGGCCGTTACCGACCCCTTCACCACGGCTCCGCCTTCAGCCCCAGCAGGTACGCCCCCGCGTTCGTCGTCAGATGCAAAAGCGGCGTGGCGACGACGACGACGGCGAGGCGGGCGGGCGAGAACGTCGCGACGGTCCATGCCGGCGCGAACAGCGCCGCGAGCGCGAGCGCCCCGACGACGAAGTCGAGTTGATCGAGACCGGGGACGGCGGCGCCCCGCTGCCGGCCGAGGCGGCGCTTCAGGAACGAGGCCCCGATGTCGCCAAGCATCGCCCCGAGCGCGAGGCCGACGGCCGCGCGGAGCGGGAAGGTCGGGAGGTCGGCACCCAGCGCGGCGGAGACGACCGGCTGTGCGGCGTTCAGTGCGACTGCGAGGGCAACCCCGACGACCGTGCCCACAGCCGTCCCCCGCCACGTCTTGCCGTCGCCGAGCAGGCGGCGGTCGTCGAGGGTTCGGCCGCCGTCGATTGGTCGGCCGCCACCCGCGAGAACGGCGGCGTTGTTCGGGACGTACGCCGGCAGCATCGCCCAGAGCGCACCGGCGACGAGCGAACCGATCATGGGTCGAGTAGGTCGCCGGGGGATGTTAATCGAGGGGATCCGTTCCCGGCGGTGGAACACGCTGAAGACCCCTCCCGAACACTAGCCGGTAATGTCCTCGTGGAGACGCGACGTGGCCAGCGGACTGGTCGTTCTCGTCCCGGTCCTCGTCATCCTGATCGTCCTCAACTGGTTTTACTCGCGAGTAGCGGAGCTCCCCATCGTCAACACGCTCCCGCCTTACTACGGTGTTCCGGTGGCGCTCGTGGTCTTCGCCATGCTGGTGCTGTCGGTGGGCTACCTGATGCGGACGACGGTCGGCCGGCTGTTCGAGGCGGGGCTTGACGCCGCGATGAACCGCGTTCCGCTCATCCGCGTCCTCTACAACGCCTCGAAGCTCGCGGTGGAGACGGCGCTCACCGGCACCGAAGACCTCCAGAAGCCGGTTCGCCTGGAGACGTGGCCCGGCATCCACATGACCGCGTTCAAGACGGGCCAGCGGACGGCCGACGGCGACGAGGTGCTGTTCATGCCCACCGCGCCGAACATCACGACGGGGTTCGTCATCGAGGTCGATCCCGACAGCATCGAGGAGACCGGCGAGAGCGTCGAGGAGGCGCTGACGCGCATCCTCAGCGCCGGGTTCGCCGAGGACGAACGCGCGATAGATATTGCGGTGGAGGACGTCGACGAGGTGGCGGGCGACGGGAGCGGCGAGACGCCGACCGACTGATCGGCAGGACGGCCCACCGCCCTGCGGGCCGGCCGACGCGAGTTATGCCTCGACGTACTCGAACCACTCGGCGTAGTCGTCGGTGCGGCGCTCGACCAGATCGAAGAAGCTCTCTTGGATGTCCTCCGTGACCGGTCCGCGCGTCCCCTCGCCGACGACGACGTTGTCGACCTTGCGGATCGGCGTCACCTCTGCGGCGGTGCCGGAGAAGAACAGTTCGTCGGCGGTGTTGAGTTCGCCCCGGCTGATCGTCGCGTCGTCGTGGACGGTGTAGCCCAAATCGCGCGCGAGCGTGATGACCGTGTTGCGGGTGATGCCGTCGAGAATGCCCTCCGCGAGGCCGGGCGTGTAGATTTCGCCGTCGCGGACGAGAAACAGGTTCTCACCCGGCCCCTCGGCGACGTTCCCCTCCTGATTGAGGAGGAGCGCCTCGACGTAGCCCTCCCGTTTCGCCTCCAGACTCGCCAGCACGCTGTTGACGTACGGCCCCGTCGTCTTGGCGTTGGTCGGAATCTGCGAGGAGGAGTACTTCTGCCAGGAGGCGACCGTGACCTCGACACCCTCCTCTAACGCGTCCTCACCGAGATACGCACCCCACGGCCAGACGGCGATGGCGACCTGCTCCGGACAGCTCTCGGGATTCAGACCGAGCATGTCGTAGCCGTAGTAGGCGATGGGGCGGATGTAACACGACTCCAGATCCTGGCGGCGGATGAGCTCTTTCGTCGCCGCGGTCAGTTCCTCGCGGTCGAAGGGGATGTCGAGGTTGTACGGCTTCCCGGATGCGTAAAAGCGATCGAGGTGTTCGTCCCAGCGGAAGATGGCCGGCCCTCGTTCGGTGTCGTAACAGCGGACGCCCTCGAAGACCCCCGTCCCGTAGTGGAGGCCGTGGGTGAGGACGTGAATCTGGGCGTCGTCCCAGTCGACGAACTCGCCGTCGAGCCAGATGGTGTCGACGTCGCCGGCATCGCGCATCTCCTCGAATCCCATCTCACGCACCCTCCTGGTCGAGGTGTGCGCTTCCCGTCCGAGTCGCGTCGGTAGAAGTCATCGTATCGAGCGACATGAGTTATCTCCCTGTTGGCCCAATCCGCTCTTAACAGTTTCCGTGCGGGGTACCGTTCGCGTCCACCCTCTGCTTACGTGGATTTCCGTCGACCCCCCGGGGTGTGCGGGTGAATCGGCAGTCCACGGAAAACGTAAAGTGAGAACGGACGTGTTGGTGTGTGAGGCCGGTGATTCGGCCATCGTTTCAGATGGACCCTTGTGGGGTTGAAGCGAGATCGTCGAGGTCGACGTGGGAGGCGACGGCGGTGTTTCAGATGGACCCTTGTGGGGTTGAAGCGTCATGTCGTCGGGAAGGGCGTCGACGGCTTCGCGCAGTTTCAGATGGACCCTTGTGGGGTTGAAGCGTCGAGCGCAACGACTCGCCGGACCTGGACGGCGGTTTCAGATGGACCCTTGTGGGGTTGAAGCATGAGTCGTAGTCCTCGAAAATCGCCTCGATCGGTAGTTTCAGATGGACCCTTGTGGGGTTGAAGCGTCCATTTCCGTCAGCGCCGGCCGCATGGCTGGATGGTTTCAGATGGACCCTTGTGGGGTTGAAGCCCGTGATGCACGCGGAGCATCGTCCCGGCGTCGGTGTTTCAGATGGACCCTTGTGGGGTTGAAGCAGGTCGTCGGTGAGCGTGATCGTGAGGCCGTTCGAGTTTCAGATGGACCCTTGTGGGGTTGAAGCGTCGCGTAGGGGCGACTCCCCCGTCGCCAGCTTTGGATGTTTCAGATGGACCCTTGTGGGGTTGAAGCCGCTGTGGCTTTGGTACAGATATGACCGACAAAACGTTTCAGATGGACCCTTGTGGGGTTGAAGCCTGGGTCAGGCGGGGAACCTCCTCCTGTCGTCGCCCAGTAGTTTCAGATGGACCCTTGTGGAGTTGAAGCGACAGTCGGCGCTGGATTCCGACGGGTGCCGGTCACTCCAGTGCTTGGACAACCGCTGTCCCCTCGACGAACGGCAGGCCGTGTCGATGCGCGTACGCCCGTGCGTCGGCCGTCGAGAGCGCCCCGCCCGTCTCGTCGTCGAGCATCTCACAGCCGGCGATGGCGGGTGCGACGCCGGCGGCCGCCGCCAGCGCCAGGCCGAGTTCGGTGTGGCCGCGGCGCTCGGCGAGCAGGCCGGGTGCCCCCCGGAGGAGGTGGACGTGCCCGGGCGTCCGGAACTCGTCGGCGAAGGCGTCGACGCCGTAGCTCTCGTCGCCGCTTGCCTCGCCCAGACGGCGGATAGTAAGCGCCCGGTCGTCGTCGGTGACCCCGGTGAAGCCGTCGCGATGGTTCACCGTCAGCGAAAAGGAGGGGCGGGCGTCGTAACCGAGGTCGCTGTGGTCGTTCGCCGGGTGATCGATCGACTCGTGGAGGAAGGGGAGGTCGAATCGGTCGGCGACCGGGGCGGTTAGCGCGACGAAGACGAGTCCTCCGCCGTCGTTGCGCATCCGCGCGACGGTGGCTGGCGTCACGGCGCTCGCGGGGTAGAGGAGGTCGGTCTCGCCTTCCCGGTCGTCGGCGTCGTGGACGAGCACCGGTTCTCCGGCCCGGAAGGCGGCGACTACCCGGTCGAGCGTGCCTGTCGGTTCCCCCCGCATCACGCCTCCCCCAAGTGGACGGTCACCCCGTCACCGTCGTCGAGTGCGAGTTCGTCCCGGAGCTTCACCGGTGCGATGAGTTCCAGTTGCGTGGCGTCGTGGTGAGTCCGCTCGGGGACGATGACGTGGGTGCCGTCGTAGCTGCCGGCGTCGCTCTCGACGTACGCCGCGTAACACGTCGCCGGGCCGAAGGTTCGGTCGCCGTCCTCCCAACCGTCGATTGAGGTGGCTTCGCCGGCCAGAGCCGACAGTTCGCCGCGTGCGCGGACGCTCTCCGCCGTGAGTTCGACGTTGAGCGTCCCGGGAAACGGCTCGTAGCTGAGGCGCTCGCGAAACTGCTCCATGTAGCCCGACAGCGAGATGTAATGTTTGCCTTCACCCATGCCGCTTGTTACCGTGCCGTCGAGCGACAGGGTCGCGTCGGCCTCGAACAGCCGGCGATAGTCGGCGTACTCGCGTCGGAGTCGGGCGACGCCCGTGTCGGTGACGGCGACGCGCTGGCCGTCGGCCGACACCTCCCGGTCGACGAATCCCGCGTCGTCGAGGCGCTGGAGCCGTCGGGAGGCCGTCTGTGCCGACGCACCGAGGCGCTCGCCGAGACCCGAACAGGACAGCTTCGCCCGGTCGTCGAGGCCGCCGTCCAGCGCGACGCGCTTCAGGGCGGCGAGTTCGACGGGACCGACCGCCGACGCCGCTGCGCTCTCTGCCATGGGCGTGGTTACGGTTCGTCTCGTATAAGCATACCGAATACGGTATGCGTACCAGAATCGTTATAGTCGTGAGCGGCGGTTGGGACGGCTACCGACGCTGGCGGTCGGCGAGACGCCGTTGCTCTACGCCGGGAGAGCGGTCCCGGCGATCAGCGAGCCGCCGACCGCCGACACCGTGTACGCCCCGATTCCGAGGGCCAGCACCAGAAACACCAGTATCCACCAGAGCGGAACCGCGTTCGACTCGTCCATGTTCGTCCGTCGACGGGCAGGCCCCAAAGAACTTCCCGTTCACCGCAGGAGCCAGCGGAGGAACCCGACTCGTTCGCCCTCCGCCGACGCGTCGCCGTCGTCGGTTCCGGCGTCGTCCGGCGCGAGCGCCGCGTCGCCGGAGAGGTCGGCTGCCAGTCGCCGATACGCGTCGGTCGACGCCGCGTCGGGGGCGGCGACGACGAGCGGTTCGCCGGCCGCGGCCGCGGCCGACACCGCCGGATCGTCGGGGATCGTTCCCCGAATCCGGACGTCGAGGCGGTCGGCGACGGCGTCGGTGTCGGTCTCCGGCGTCGCTCGCGTCACCACCGCCCCGGCGAGCGGCGTGTCGAGTCGTTCGGCCACGTCCCGGGTCTTTGCCGTGTCGCCCAGCGCCCCCCGTTCGGCCGTCGACACCAGCAACGCCTCGTCGGCGACCCGGAGCGGTTCGACGCTGTCGTGGCTCAGCCCCGCCGAGGTGTCGAGCAACACCGTCTCGGCGTCGGGGAGACCCTCAAGCAGCGCCGCCAGGTTCGACGGGTTGGCGGCGCGAAAGTCGTCGAGCGCGGTCGACGCGGGGAGGACGGAGAGTCCGACCGGTCCCTCGCGGACCGCCGCCGCGGCCGCCGTCCGACCCGCGAGGACGTCGTGGACGGTCGGGCCGTCGTCGACGTCGACGCCGAGGGCGCCGGCGAGGTTGCCCATCCCGAGGTCGGCGTCCACGACGACCGTCTCGTGACCGCCCGCGGCGAGGACGGCACCGAGGTTCGCCACCGTCGTGGTCTTGCCGACGCCGCCTTTTCCGCTGGCGACCGCGTACACACGCATGGGTCGTGGAGAACCTCCGCCGGGGAGTATATAACTCTGCTCCCCGTTCCCTCCGTCGTCGCGTCCGACGACACGAACCGGACCGTCGCCGCATCGCCGGGGCCGGTGTGGCGATCAGTCGTCGGCCGGAGTACGCCGCCGCGTTTCCGAACGCCCGCGGACGCTCATGCCGTCACGGCGAGTCCCCACGCCGGCGCGCCCCGTCGTCCAGCCGCCGCGCCCCGTCGTCGAAGACGGTAGTTTAACCGTCTCGGTCGCCTTATGCCCGACAACGAGAGCAATGTCGGACACGACCAACACGGGGACAGCCGACGAGAACTCGGACCGGAGGAAATACGAGTTCCGGAAGGTCATCGAGGACCTGAAGGAGTACGAGGGCTCCGGCACCCAACTCGTCACCATCTACATCCCGCCGGACAAACAGGTTTCGGACGTCGTCGCCCACGTCACACAGGAGCACTCGGAGGCGAGCAACATCAAGTCCAAGCAGACCCGGACGAACGTTCAGGACGCACTGACGAGCATCAAGGACCGCCTGCGCTACTACGACACCTTCCCCCCGGAGAACGGCATCGTCATCTTCAGCGGCGCCGTCGACGCCGGCGGCGGCCAGACCGACATGGTGACGAAGGTGCTCGAGAGTCCGCCCGACCCCATCCAGTCGTTCCGCTATCACTGTGACTCCGATTTCCTCACCGAGCCGCTGGAGGAGATGCTGAGCGACAAGGGTCTGTTCGGCCTCATCGTCCTCGACCGACGGGAGGCGAACGTCGGCTGGCTGAAAGGCAAGCGCGTCGAACCCGTCAAGAGCGCCTCGTCGCTCGTCCCCGGCAAGCAGCGGAAGGGTGGCCAATCCGCCCAGCGGTTCGCCCGCCTCCGTCTCGAAGCCATCGACAACTTCTACCAGGAGGTCGCGGAGATGGCGAACGACCTGTTCGTCCCCGAGCGCCACGACCTAGACGGCATCCTCGTCGGCGGTCCCTCCCCCACCAAGGACGAATTTCTCGACGGCGACTACCTGCACCACGAACTCCAAGACCACGTCGTCGGAAAGTTCGACGTCTCCTACACCGACGAGTCCGGCCTCTACGACCTCGTCGACGCCGCCCAGGACGTCCTCGCGGACCAGGAGGTGATGAAGGACAAGCGGCAGATGGAGGAGTTCTTCGAGAACCTCCACACCGGTGACCTCGCCACCTACGGCTTCGAGCAGACCCGCCGGAACCTCGTCATGGGCTCGGTCGACCGCCTGCTCATCAGCGAGGACCTCCGCAAGGACGTGGTCGTCTACGACTGCGACGGGGGCGAGGAGTTCGAGGTGATCGATCGGCGCCACGCCACGCCCGACCACGAGTGTTCAGACGGGAGCGAGGCCGAGGTGAACGAGCGCGAGGACGTGATCGAACACCTCATGGCCATCGCGGAACAGCGCGGCACGGAGACGAAGTTCATCAGCACGGACTTCGAGAAGGGCGAACAGCTCCACGACGCCTTCGGCGGCATCGCCGGCATCCTGCGGTACTCGACGGGTATCTGACGTTCACCAATCAGCCACCTTTTTCGGCCACGCTCTCGCAGTCACGACGCGATGTCGCTCCTGCGTCGACTCCTCGCCCTCCGCGACGAGCGTCCCGTGTTCGTCGTCGTCGCGCTGGTCGCGCTGGTCGCCGTCGGCACGTACCCCGTCGTCGACTGGTATCTCCGCGGTCTGGGTGTCGCCTCCCGGTTCGGGTTCTGGGACTTCGGCGCCTACGCGGCCGCGATGGAGCGCTGGACCGCCGGCGAATCGCTCTACGTCCCGAACGAGAACGGCGGCTACCACGGCAGCTACCTCTACCCCCCGGTCGCCCTCCTCGCTTTCGCTCCGTTTCTCCTCTTGCCCTTTCGGCCCGCGGTCCTCCTGTGGACCGCCGTCACCGTCTGTCTCTGCTGGCTCGCGATCCAGCGACTCGTCACCGCGCTCGGCATCTCGCTGCGTCCGTGGGAGCGACTCGGCATCCTTCCCCTCGTCGTCGGGTTCCACCCCCTCCTCCTCTCGGTGAAGCTCGGACAGACCGCGGCGGCACTCGGCGCCCTCCTCACGTTCGCTGCGTCGACGTCGCTCCGCGGTCGGAGCTATCTGAGCGGCGCCCTCACTGCCTGCTGTGGCGTGATCAAGCTCCCCTACGCACCTGCTGGGACACACCTGCTCGGTGATCGTGACCGCTTTCTCGGCGCCGTCGCCGGCGGTGTCGGGCTCGTACTCGTCTCGGTGCTCGCCTTCGGCGTCGGCACGCACCGCACCTTCCTCGACGTGCTCGCGTGGGGGATCAGCGAGGGGAGTTCCGCCCGCTCGCCGCGGATCTGGCTCCCCCCGTACTACCGCCCCTTCTACGGCGTGTCCCACTCGCTCGCCCTCCGTATCGCCGCCAGCCTCGCTATCGTCGGCGGCGTCCTCCGGGCCGAAGACGCCGTCCGCGAGGTGACCGCGCTCGGCTTCGCCGCCGTTCCCCTCCTCGCACCGCTGACCTACGCCTACTACTTCGTCGCCGCGCTTCCCGCGGTGGTCCTCTTGGTCGCCGCCGAACTCGACCGCCCCGACGGCCGGCCGACGATTCCGGTCGTCGGCCTCCTCCTCCTCCAGTTTCACTCGTACGGGCTCCGGGAACTCGGCACCGTCGCACCCGAGTGGCTGCCGGCCGTCCTCCTCCAGCCGGGACTCTACGGGAATCTCCTTCTGGTCGGCCTCGCGGGAGCCCGCGTCGCCGCTGCTGGGGGGTCGCTTTCCGTGCGCGGGGTCACGTCGGTCGGCCGTCGCGGCGACTAGCGGAGCATCTCGGCCAACTGGTGTCGGCGGCGTTCGACGTCGAAGTGGGGATCGATCGCGCCGTCGGCGTCGGCGTCGGCGTCGGCGGCGTCAGCCAGTCGGTCGAGCGTCAACAGCGCGTCCGCACCCGCGCGTTCCGCGTACGAGCAGCAGTCATCGATGGCGTCCCGGCGAAGCGCGAGGGTGTCGAGGAGGCCGACGGCAACTGCGAGTGCCGCTCCCGCCTCGCCGCTCGGGAAGGCCGGATGGACGGCCTCGAACGACGGCTCGTCGGCCCCGTCGGCCGCCGGTTGGATCCGCAGACAGCGAGAACAGAGGGCCGCGTGCGTGCCGGGCGCGTGGGGGCGGAGGTCGACCGGGACGGCGAAGGCGACGGTCGACGCGCCGCAGGCCTGACACGGCATCCGGTCAGTCGTCGGCGGTGAGGACTTCGTTCTCGGCCTCGGCTTCGGCTTCGGCCTCCGCTTTCTCCTCCTGTTCTTTTTTCGCTTTGATCTTCTTCAGCCGGAATATCTCCTCGCGCTCCTGTTCCTCCAACTTCTGTTCGATGTACTCCTTGTTCTCGTGGAGGTCGGGAAGGAGTTTGAACTCCAGAGCGTTGACGCGGCGCTTGGTGGTCTCTATCTCGGTCAGCATCTTCTTCATCGCCGTCTCCACCTCGGCGGCGAGGATGATGCTCTCGAGCAGTTCCTCGTAGGCGTCGGCGGCTTCGTCGATACGACCCGAGGAGCCGAGCAGCCCGTACCCGCGCTGATCGAGGCTCTTTCTGACGCGCGAGGACTCGATCTGTGGGACGACCACGCCCATGATGTTCTTCGACTGGGTGGTGATCTCGGGGTGCTCCTTGAGCGCGGCGGCGGCGCCGCGGACCGCCACGTCGCCCTCCATGGCTCGCGCCATGTTGATCTTGCGCTGGGCCGTCCGGTAGTTCTCGTCTAGGTCCGCGCGGATGTCCTGGGCCTGATCCAGGATATCCATGAACTCCATGATGAGGCCGTCGCGTTTCTGTTCCAGCGTGTCGTGCCCCCGCTCGGAGAGTTCGATCCGATCCTCGATCGCCATGAGGTTCTTGCGGGTCGGTTTGACGTCCTCGGCCATTACCGGACGGTTGTGGACCGAGCCGGTTAACCTTTTACTGTTTCCGCCCCAGCGCCGCTCCCTCGGCCCGGTCCATCCACGTCACGACCGCGACGTGTGGCAGGGTCAACACGGCGATGAAGACCAGATACAGCGCGGCCAGCATCCGCGTGTCGGCGTCGATTCCGACGACGACGGCGACCCCCGCCAGCAGGAGAATCGAGACGGCGGTCAGCGGGGCCGCGTCGATGCCCGTCCGGACGAGCGCAGCGAGCACTCCACGCTCCCCGAACGCCGTGCGGGCGTCGTCGTCGACGCCGATCAGCCGGGCGATATGCCGGAGCGAGTGCCACACACAGAAGTAGATGCCGACGGCGACGAGCGGCGGCACGACGAGGAAGTACCCCCACAGCAGGGCCGTCTCGGCGGCGTCCAGCCGCCAACCTCCGCCGGCGCCGCGACGCCGGTACCCCGCCACGAGCGTCGCGACTGTCAGCGCCCCGAAAGAGAGCGCGAGCGCCGCGCGAACGTCGGGGGCGACGAGCCACGCCGCGTCCAGATCACGGCCGAACAGCGCCACCCACGCGTCGACGACGGCCCGATACCGGTCCGGGAACCGGAACAGCGGGACGAGCATGGGAAGGCCACCCCGGACGAGCACCGTTCCCGCGCGCACGCCCGCGCCGTCGAGGTGGGTGCTACCCAGGGCGTCCAGCGCGTACAGGTCGCCTTGCCCCCAGTGGAGCCACGTCAGCGCCACGAACAGCGCCGCCGACGCGACGGGCGCGACCACCCACAGCGCCGCGTACCCGGTTCCGAGACCGAGATAGACTAGTCCGACGGCCGCCATCGATCGGGCCGACGTCGGTCGACCGGCGGCCCGAGTCGGCGCGAGGTGGTCGACGGCGCCGTGTGGGAGGCCGAAGAGAACGAGACTCGCCGTCAGGGGGAGATAGCGGAGCCAGGTCGGGACCGCGAGCGGCGAATCCACCGCCGGCAAGACGACCGCTCCCACCCCCACGAGCGTGACGGTGAGCCAGGCGGGGCGGCACCCGACGGCACGGACGAGCGCGCGCAGTTCGGCGTCCGCTCCGGAGTGTGCGGGGGGACGTCCGCCCGGTACCGTCTCGGGGGGGATCCGGGTCATCTACGCCCCGTCCGACCCGGGAGCGGCCGGCACCGTGTCCCGGTCGTCGGTCACCCACCGGTCGAGTACCCACCGGTAGAGGACGAGCCCCTGGACGACAAAGAGGTTCGTCACGACGAAAAACGTCGCCTCCTCGACGGGGAGACCGGCGACGGTGAGGCCGGTCGTGTACTGCTCCGAGAGCACCCAGATGCCGTACTCGATGGCGATCCGGTCGGCGACACAGAGATACGTCGCGGGGACGAGCGTGCCGAGCGCGACGAGGCGTCGCCGCGCCCAGAGTTGCGGGGCGCCGACGGCCCACTGCAGCGCCAGTACCGGCGCCGCCCACGCCAGGATCGCCCCGAGGTAGAAGGTGGCGTCGCTCCCGAGCAGTCGCCACCCGACGACGCCGAGGACGACGGCGAGTGCCGTCGCGGCGACCCGCGAGCTGACCGGTCTGGCGGTCCGGGGCCACTTGTCCGGAATCGAGAGATGCGAGAGCCAGAGCGCCGTCAACCATGGCTGGACGACGATGAAGGCGTACTCCTCGACGGGCGCGTGACCGATCCGGACGAGCGTGCTCCCGTCGCCGTACCACCAGACGCCGGCGGCGATGAGGTAGTTGTCCCACGGCGCCGTGTACACCAGCGCGATGGTCGTGACGACGGCCACGCCGGTCCAGTATGTCCGGCCGACGCCGAGCGGCCGGACGGCTGCGCTCATCCGCGAGCGACTCACGAACGCCGTGGCGACCATGAGCATCAGGGCCGGGAGCAGGAACGCCAGGTGGAACTGAAGGTACGTTGGTCCGGTCATCGGTGTGTTGTCGTCCGGTCGGTGTCCGCTGCGACGGTTCGCCGCTGTCCCCTATAGGTACTCGGGTCGCACTATCACGAGCGGGAACGCCAGCGTCGAGGCGTCCCCGGTCGCGGGGGTAGTCGGGCGTCGGTACCGGTGGGGGACCGCCAGCACGTCACGGCGACCACCGGTAGTCGGTACACTGGGTCGACTCCCCGCCTCAGTCGGCCGGCTGGGCGGTCGCGGAGCCTGCCGCGTCGAGCACCTCCCGACTCGACAGCAGGATGATCCCGAACCCGACTTTCGCCACTAAGTCGAGCACCATGAATCCGGCCGTCTCGACGTACAGCGAGACCATCTGCAGCCCCTCGGTGCCGACGATCCACCACACTGGATAGATCAGCCAGACGACGACGATCAGCGTCCGGAGCGTGCTGAACGTCGACGCCGCGGACCCGGACAGCCGACTCGCCTTCTCGTCCAGGGAGCCGTACAGCATGTACAGCAAGACGAGCAGGAAGCCAGTCGAGACGCCCCACCAGACCAGACGACGCGCACCCTCGCCGAGTGCGCCCGGACCGGCCGAGAGCGTCGCCACGGCACCGGTACCGATCATCAACATGTCGAGCCCCACGAGCGCGGACAGCTGGTTCCGGCTAGCCCCGGCGAGCAGGCCGAGGTCAAGCAATAGCAGCGGCGTGGTGAAAAACCAGTCCGTATACCGCGCCCAGTAGATCGGTAGCTCCTCGCCACCGACCGTCACCATCGTCAGGCCGAAGCCGAGCGCCATCGCGAGATAGTTCACGAACGCGATGGCGGTGATGAATATGGTGACGATGTAGAACTCCTGTCGCCGTTCGTCCGTTTCGCCCCAGCCCCTGGCGATGAAGTACAGCATCCCCAGGAACATGCCGAGCGTGCCGATCCAGAGCCAGATTCCCTCGCTACCAGGTTGTGGCATGATACAGGCAATATTTGACTGTCGACCGTCCTAAGCGGCGTCCACAACTAGTTGGGCTCCCGATCCAGAATCGCCCCGATGAGCTTCCGCTGGGCTGCCCGCAGGTGTTCGTGGACCGTCGACCGACAGACGCCCATCGCCTCGGCGAGTTCGTCGCCCGTCGTCTCGTGGGGCCACGCGAAGTATCCGCTGGAGTACGCTCGGACCAGCGCCGCGTACTGGCGGTCGGTCAGTTCGCCGCGCAGCCGAGCGACGAACTCCTGTCGCGTCTCCGGTCGCCGTTCGTCGTGGCGGTAGCCGGCCAGATCACCGCCCTCGAACCGCTCTCGCACGGCGTCGACCATCGACCGGGCCAGTGACTCCCGGGCCACCTCGACGGTGAATCGCGCGACGCCGCCGTCGACACGCACGTCGCGGAGTTCGGCCCCGTAGTCCGCGAGCAGCCGCCGAACCCCGTTCCGCTCGACCGACAGTTCGACCAGACAGCCCTCCGTGTCCTCGAAGAGCACGGCGTACACCTCGACGGCCGTTCCGTCGGCCGCCGTCCGAACAGCTTCGGCCGACGCGTTCGACAGTTCGTACAGGCTCGTCGGCCGGTCGCGGTCGGCGACGCTCCGTTTGTACGTCAGCCGACAGCCGAGTGCGTCGGCTAGGTCGACCAGCGGGTGATTCATGACGGTGAACTCCAGTTCCACCGTCTCCTCGTTCCGGAGCGTCCGCTGGCTCTCCAGCGTGTTGAGTCCCGTCGCGACCGTCCGTCCCAGCGCCCGCAGGACGGCCCGCTCGTGCTCGTCGAACTCGTGGTCGGTCTCGGTGTACACACCGACGACGCCGTAGCGCGCGTCGCCGTAGTGGATGGGGATGGCCGCGACGGCCGTCGACGACACTGGCCCCTCGACGCACGTCCGGGTCGTCACCCGGCAGTCGGTGAGCGCGCGGGTGACCGCCTCGCCGAGGGCGTCGTCCCGCTGGCCGTCGACGGGAATCGACTCGTCGGCCGCCCCGTCGTCGCCGAGACGCCCCGCACCGGCGCGTCGGTCAACCGCGTCCGCTGCAGGATCGTACACCCCGAACCACGCGCCGGCGTACGTCGCCGCCAGTCCGTCGACGACGCCCCGTTCGAGATTCGTGCGCGATCGGGCCTCGGCGACCGCGCTCGTCACCTCGACGACGACGCCGCCGAGCCGATCCAGGAGTCGCTTTTGCACCGCCCGCTCCCGTTCGATCCGTGCCGCCCGGCGGGCCGCCGCCCGCTCCGCGCGCTTTCGCCGGGTCACGTCCTGTTGAAACCCCACGTAGTAGGCGACCGCCCCTTCGTCGTCGCGGAGCGGGGCGATGGTCACCTCGTTCCAGAACAGGTCCCCGTCGCGACGGTAGTTCCGGAGTTCGACCGTGGTCGACGTCTCCGCCTCGATGGCCGCGCGCATCTCCGCGACCGGTTCGTCGCGGGTCTTCTCACCTTGAAGGAACCGACAGTTCCGCCCGACCGCGTACGCGGCCGGATAGCCCGTGATCCGCTCGAAGGCGGCGTTCGCGTACACCAGCGGCATGTCGGGGTCGGTCGCGTCCGCGACGGTGATGCCGACCGGTGCCTCGTCCATCGTCCGCGTTTTCAGCGCCTCGTCGACGGCGTCGGTGCTGGCGGCAGTCGTTCCCGTCCGGCCACCCGATTCCGTGGTTATGACGGGATCGCTTCCAGCCGTCGAACTCGGCCCCTTAGACATGGCCCCCGATGGGGACGGAGAAGAAAGTGATTGTTGGCTCTCGGATGGTTTCTATTCGATCGTCAACAAACGGCTGGTGTTTCCGCCGAAATAGGAAATCGCTGCCGGGGTTAGTCCGCGGTCGCTTCCTCTTCGACCGCGTCCTCGCGGTAGTGGTCCGCAATGAGTTCCTCGTCGATCCGGTTGAGTTCCTCTTTGGGCAGCTTCGAGAGGAGGTCCCACCCGATGTCGAGGGTCTGGTCGATGTCGCGGTTGGTGTCGAACCCCTGGTCGACGAACTCGCGCTCGAACTCGTCGGCGAAGTCGAGATACTTGTTGTCGCGCTCGGAGAGCGCTTCGCGACCGACGATGTTCACCAGGTCGCGCAGGTCCTCGCCCTCCGCGTACGCGGCGTACATCTGGTCGGAGACGTCGGCGTGGTCCGCGCGGGTGAGCCCCTCGCCGATCCCGTCGTCCATCAGGCGCGACAGGGATGGCAGCACGTTGACCGGGGGTTGGACGCCCTGGCTGTTGAGGTCGCGGTCGACGTAGATCTGCCCCTCGGTAATGTAGCCCGTCAGGTCGGGGATCGGGTGCGTGTCGTCGTCGCCGGGCATCGTGAGGATCGGAATCTGCGTGACCGATCCCTCACGGCCCTGGATCCGACCGGCGCGCTCGTAGAGTTGGGCCAAGTCGGTGTACATGTATCCGGGGTAGCCACGGCGGCCCGGCACCTCCTCGCGGGCGGCGCCGATCTCCCGGAGCGCCTCGCAGTAGTTGGTCATGTCGGTCAGGATCACCAGCACGTGGTAATCCTTGTCGAACGCGAGGTACTCGGCGGTCGTCAGGGCCATCCGCGGCGTGACCGTCCGCTCGACGGCGGGGTCGTCCGCGAGGTTCATGAAGACCACGGAGCGTTCGAGCGCGCCGGTGCGCTCGAAGTCGTCCATGAACTCGTTGGCCTCCTCGGCGGTGATCCCCATCGCGCCGAAGATGACGGCGAACTCGGAACCCTCGCCGCCCTCCTCTTCCTCGGGGACGCTGGCCTGTCGCGCAATCTGGAGCGCGAGCTCGTTGTGGGGGAGGCCGGATCCGGAGAAGATCGGGAGCTTCTGGCCGCGCACGAGCGTGTTCATGCCGTCGATGGCGGAGACGCCGGTCTGGATGAACTCCTCGGGGTACTCGCGGGCGTACGGGTTGATCGCCGCGCCGACGATGTCCCGTCGCTCCTCGGGTTCGATGGCCGGGCCATCGTCGATCGGCTCGCCCGACCCCGAGAGGACGCGACCGAGGAGGTCCTCGGTCAGCTTCATCTTCAGCGTCTCGCCCTGGAACCGGACGAACGCGTTCTTGTCGATGCCCGAGGTCCCCTCGAACACCTGGATGGCGACGAGGCCGTCCTCGGATTCGAGCACCTGGCCGCGGCGGATCTCGCCGTCGGCGGTCTCGATTTCGACCATCTCGTCGTAGCCGATCGGCTTGTCGACTTCGGCGAACACCAGCGGACCGCTGATCTCGGTGATCGTTTTGTACTCTTTCATCTCAGTACAGCTCCCGGATCTGCTCGGTAATCGAGTCTTTCAGTTCGTCCATGTACGCCTCGTACTCCTCCTGCACGCCGATGCGGTTGATCTGCGGCAGGGCGTCGACGTCCGTGATCTCTTCGACGGGGACGCCCGCTTCGAGCGCGTCGAACGCCTCGTCGTTGAACGTCTTGATCGTCGTGAGGATCAGGTAGGTCTTGTCGGGTTCGCAGTAGGTGTCGACGTCGTGGAACGCGTTCTGCTGGAGCCACGCCTCGCGGATGTAGCGCGCGACCTCGAGGGTGAGCTGCTGGTCCTCCGGCAGTGCGTCCTTGCCGACGAGCTGGACGATCTCCTGGAGTTCGCCCTCCTCGTCGAGCGTGTCGATCGCCCACTGGCGGACCTCGGCGTAGTCGTCCGCGACGTTGTCCTCGAACCACGGATCGAGCTGGTCCCGGTAGAGGGAGTACGACTCGTTCCAGTTGATCGAAGGGAAGTGCCGGCGCTCGGCCAGGTCGGCGTCGAGCGCCCAGAAGCACTTCACGATGCGGAGCGTGTTCTGAGTAACCGGCTCGGAGAAGTCCCCGCCCGGCGGCGAGACGGCGCCGACGACCGAAATCGAGCCTTCGGTGCCGTTGATGTTCTGGAAGTAGCCCGCACGCTCGTAGAACTGGGAGAGCCGCGCGGCGAGGTAGGCCGGGTAGCCCTCCTCGCCGGGCATCTCCTCCAGACGCGAACTGATCTCCCGCATGGCCTCGGCCCACCGCGAGGTGGAGTCGGCCATCAGCGCCACGTCGTACCCCATGTCGCGGTAGTACTCCGCGATGGTGATGCCCGTGTAGACACAGGACTCCCGGGCGGCCACGGGCATGTTCGACGTGTTGGCGATGAGCGTCGTCCGGGCCATCAGCGGGTTCCCCGTCTGCGGGTCGGGCAGTTCGGGGAAGTCCTCGATGACCTCCGTCATCTCGTTGCCGCGCTCGCCACAGCCGATGTAGACGACGATGTCCGCGTCGGA